>Ga0209777_10001066_pt1 | contig 41680 bp, 37 predicted proteins | sample FrelakmetHBP12HB_FD_187147 | JGI IMG/M metagenome (GOLD analysis project Ga0209777, IMG submission 187147) | Freshwater lake sediment microbial communities from the University of Notre Dame, USA, for methane emissions studies -HBP12 HB (SPAdes)... | ecosystem: Environmental > Aquatic >...
CCGCATCGCCCGCGCCTCGATGATCGTCTCGGCGATGGCGACGGTGATCAGCGACACGGAGCGGATCGCGTCGTCGTTGCCCGCGATGGGCACCGTGATGACGTCGGGGTCCGCGTTGGTGTCCACGATCGCCACCACGGCGATGCCGAGCTTGTTTGCCTCGGCCACCGCGATGCGCTCCTTCTTCGCGTCCACCACGAACAGGGCGCCTGGCAGGCGGGCCATGTTCTTCAGGCCCGAGAGGTTCCGGTCCAGCTTCTCGCGCTCGCGGTCGAGGAGGAGCTGCTCCTTCTTCGTGAAGTAGTCGAAAGTCCCCTCCTCCTGCCCCTGCTCGATCTCCTTGAGCCGCCGAATCTGCTTCTTGATCGTCTGGAAGTTCGTCAGCGTGCCGCCCAGCCAGCGCTCCGTCACGCAGAACGCGCCGCACCGCTCGGCCTCGAGTTGCAGGATCGCCTTCAGCTGCTTCTTGGTGCAGACGAACAGGACGCCCTCCCCCCGCAGCACCACTTCGCGCATCAGATCCTGCGCGAGCCGCAGCTGGTTGAGCGTCTTCTCGAGATCGATGATGTAGATCCCGTTGCGCTCGGCGAAGATGAACCGGCGCATCTTCGGGTTCCACCGGCGGGTCTGGTGCCCGAAGTGCACGCCCGCTTCCAACAGGGTCTGAATCTCAGGCAGCGCCATCTGGTGTCTCTGCTCCGTCGGGTTGAGCGTCCACCGCCTTCATCTCCCGGCCGAATCCGCCCGTGGCGGACACCCCGGACCGGGATCCGGCGGTGTGTAGGATAACAGCCGGTGCTACCGCTTGCTGTACTGGAACCGCTTCCGCGCGCCGGGCTGGCCAGGCTTCTTGCGCTCGACCGCGCGCGCGTCCCGCGTCAGCAGTCCCATCTCGCGCAGCTTCTTCCGGTGCTGCTCGTCCACCTGAATCAGGGCCCGCGCGATGCCGAGCCGCAGCGCCCCCGCCTGCCCCGTGTTCCCGCCGCCGGTGCAGGTTGCCTTCACGTCGAACGCGCCCAGGGTGTCCGTCGCGGTGAAGGGCTGCTGGATCAGCGACACGAGCGAACTGCGGGGGAAGTAGTCCCCCAGCGTCCGCCCGTTCACCTCCCACTTCCCCGAACCGGGACGCAGGTACACCCGGGCGACGCTCGTCTTGCGGCGGCCCACGGCGTGGAACACCATCGGCACATCGGCGATCACGCAGACCTCCCGACCTTCTTCGGCGCCTTCACGACCAGCGGCGTCGGCTGCTGCGCCTCGTGGGGGTGCTCGGCACCCGCGTAGACCCGCAGCTTGAGCCGCAGGACCTGCTTCGACAGCGACGACTTCGGCAGCATGCCGAACACCGCGCGCTCGACCACGCGCTCCGGGTTCTTGGCCAGCACCGTGCGCACCGCCGTGAACTTCTCGTGCCCCATGTAGCCGGTGTGCCGGAAGTACTTCTTCTGGTCCAGCTTGCGGCCCGTGAGCCGCACCTTCGCGGCGTTCACGATGATGACGCTGTCCCCCGTGTCCAGGAACGGCGTGAACATCGGCTTGTGCTTCCCCCGGATGACTTGCGCCACCGTGGACGCGAGGCGCCCCAGGGGGATGTCCGCGGCGTCCACCAGGAACCAGCGGTGCGTGATGTCGTCAGGCGTGGGCGTAAAGGTCTTCATACCGGTGCGTGCGCCGCTTCCTCTGCGAATGGGCGTAACTTGAGACAGCTTTTGAAAATACCCGGCTTCCACGGGGGCGTCAACGGGCGGGTTCCGGCTCCCGGTCGAGGACGGCGAGGGTCTCGACGTGGCTGGTCTGGGGGAACATGTCGTAGGCGCGGAGGGCCGTGAGTCGCGCGGCCGTCGCCCCGAGGCGGGCGAGGTCCCGCGCCAGCGTGGCGGGGTCGCACGAGACGTACACCAGCCGCGCAGGAGGCGCCGCGGCGAGCGCGGCGCTGGCGGCGGCCTCGAGCCCCGTGCGCGGCGGGTTCGCCACCACCGCGTCGGCGGGGAGGAGCCCCGCCAGCACGTCCTCCACCTTCGCCGCCACGGCGCGCAGCCGCAGCCCCCGCTCCGCCGCGCGCGCCTTCGTCGCGCGCACCGCCCGCGCGTCCACCTCGACCGTGGCGACGTCGCACCCCCGGGCCGCGAGGGCGAGCCCCACGGCGCCGGCGCCGGCGTAGAGGTCCAGCACCCGTCCCACCGCCGGGAGCGAGGCGAGCACGTCCTCCCGGAGCGCCGCGGCGACGGCCGCGTTCACCTGCTCGAACGCCGCCGCCGCCGCGTCCGCCTCGGGGCCCGCCATCCGCCGCACCGCGCCCCCCGCCGGCTGCCACCACACCGTCGGCGCGAACCCCGCAGCGCGGGCCGCCGCGTCGAGCGCGGGGGCGCCCATCCACGCCGTATCGCCGCCGCGCACCATCACGTGCAGCGCCCCCTCCGGCGTGGCGCGGAGGGCGAGCCGGACGTCGTCCCCCTCGGGGAGCGCGCGCAGCGCGGGGCGCAGCGCGGCCCACAGGGCGTTGAGGGGCTCCGCCGCGATCTCGCACCGCTCCAGCGGGAACACCTCCGCGCCCCCCTCGCGATGGAAGCCCGCGAAGCGTCCCCCGCCCCTCCCCGCGACGGTCAGCGTGATTGTGCCGCGGTAGCCGAAGGCATCGGGGCTCTCCATCAGCCGCGGGTCGTTCACCGCCAGCTTCCCGATGCGGCGCAGCGCGTCGCCGACGAGGCGGGCCTTCGCGGCGCGCTGCGCCTCGCTCGCCAGGTGCTGCCACTGGCAGCCGCCGCAGCCGTCGTCACGGAAGTGCGCGCAGCGCGGCGCGACGCGCCCCTCTCCCGCCGCGACCAGCTCCCCGACCCGCGCGAACGCGTGCCGGCGCCGCCGGACGATGCCGGTGAGTCGCACGACGTCGCCGGGCGCCGCGCGCGGCACGAACACCGTCACGCCGTCGGCGAGGTGGCCGACGCCGTCCCCGCCCGCGGCGAGGCGCTCGATGGTGACGGTCTCGGCGCTCACCGCCGCGTTCCCGGGAACGCGAACGACACGGAAGCGCGCCCCGAGGGCCGCACCTCCGTGTCGTCCGAGCGCCGCGCCGTCCGCGCGGCCACGCCTACGCGGCGGGGGTGTCCGCCGGCCCTTCCGCTGGCGGGGGCTCCACCGCAGGAGGAGGCTCCACCGCGGGCGGGGACTCCACCGCGTCGGCCGGAGCGTCCGCCGGCGGCTCGGCCGGCCCGCCCTCGTCGACCGGGACCTCGTGCTTCGGGATCTCGATCAGCGGCACGTCCGGGTACCCGACGACGGCCAGCACGATGCGGTGGTGGATCGGATCGACCTCGAGGACCTTGAGGTCGAGCGCCTGCCCTTCCTTCACCGCGTCGCCCGGCTGCGAGATGTTCTCGACGCCGAGCTGGCTCATCGGCACGAACCCCTCGAGGTCGTTGCCGAGGTCCACCACGACGCCCTTGTCCATCAGGCGCACGGCGGTCCCGCGGATCTCGCGACCCACGGGGTAGGTCTCGCCGATGCGGAGCCACGGATCCTCCTCCGCCTGCTTGAGGCCGAGGGAGATCCGCTTGTTGTCCGGGTCGATGTTCAGGATCACCACGTCGACGGTGTCGCCCTTCTTCACGACCTCCGACGGATGCTGGACGCGCTTGGTCCAGCTCATGTCGGAGATGTGGATCAGACCGTCGATGCCGGGCTCAATCTCCACGAAGGCGCCGAACGAGGTGAGGTTGCGGACCTTGCCGGTGATGCGCGTGCCGACCGGGTACTTCAGCGGCAGCACCATCCACGGGTCCTGCTCGGTCTGCTTCATGCCGAGGGAGATCTTCTCCTCAGCTTCGTCCACCTTCAGGACCACCGCCTCGATCGTCTCGCCGATGGAGACGAGCTTCGAGGGATGCCGCACGTTCCGGGTCCACGACATCTCGGAGATGTGGACCAGTCCCTCGATGCCGGGCTCGAGTTCGATGAAAGCGCCGTAGTTCGTGATCGACACGACCTTCCCCTGGACGCGCGTGCCGACCGGGTACTTGGCCGCAACGTTGGTCCACGGGTAGGCCTGGAGCTGCTTGAGGCCGAGGGAGATGCGCTCCCGCTCCCAGTCGATGTCGAGGATCTTGACCTCGAGCTCCTGGCCGATATGCACCATCTCCGAGGGGTGCGAGACGCGCCCGTACGACATGTCGGTGATGTGCAGCAGGCCGTCCACGCCGCCCAGGTCGATGAACGCGCCGAAGTCGGTGATGTTCTTGACGATCCCCTTCCGGACCTGCCCGACCTCCAGCTCCTTCATCAGCCGCTCGCGCTTCGTGGCCCGCTCCGCCTCGAGGATGACGCGGCGCGAGACGACGATGTTCCGGCGGCGCTTGTTGAGCTTGATGATCTTGAACTGGAACGCCTGCCCGAGGAGCTCGTCGATGTTCGGCACCCGGCGGAGCGCGATCTGCGACCCCGGCAGGAACGCGTCGACGCCCATCAGGTCCACGACCACGCCGCCCTTGATCTTCTTGACCAGGGTGCCCTCGACCGGCTGGTCGCCCTCGTGCGCGATCCGGATCTGCTCCCAGACCCGCATGAAGTCGGCCTTCTTCTTGGAAAGCACGACGGCGCCGTCGTCGTCCTCGAGCTTCTCGAGGAAGACTTCGACCTCGTCACCCTGCTTGAGGGACTGGGGGTCCTTGAACTCCTCGAGCGGGACCGCACCCTCGCTCTTGAAGCCGACGTCGAGGATGACGGCGTTCTCCGTCACGCGGAGGACGCGCGACATCACGATCTCGCCTTCCTTGATGTGCTGGACGGAGCCCTCGTACATCGCCTTCATCTGCTCGTACTTCTCGTCCGAGTAGCTCTCGTCGTACAGGTCGGCGCGGACGTTCAGCTTGGGGGCGGGGGGCGGGGGCGGGGTCGGGGTGGCGGACGCCAGCTCCTCGGTATCCCGGGGCGCGTCCTGGGTTGGGGTCGACATGGGGAACGGAACCTCGGTGCGTCCTCGAGGGACGCGGGGTTAGGGTCGGCGGCCGCCCGGGGATCGGGTGGCGTGAACCTTGGAGCTTACCCGGCGGGAGGTGGCGGGTCAAGCGATGGCGGCGCTTCACGTTCCCGCACCAGTGCCACGATGCGGCGCACCTGCTCGGCGAAGGAGAGCCCGGTGGTATCGATGACCAGGGCGTCGGGGGCGGGGCGCAGCGGCGCGACGGCGCGGCCGGCATCCCGCGCGTCGCGCGCCTCGAGCGCGGCGGCCTCGTCGCGGATGGAGCGGGCGTCGAGCGGCCGCCCCCCTTCGAGCAGCCGGCGCTTGGCACGCTCCTCCGGGTCGGCCACGAGGAAGACCTTCACCTCGGCGTCGGGGAAGACCACCGTGCCGATGTCGCGGCCGTCCATCACCACGCCGCCCTCGCGGGCCGCCTCGCGCAGCAGCCGGTTCACGAAGTCCCGCACCGCCGGCATCGCCGCGACGCGTGAGACCTCCCGCGTCACCAGCTCGGCGCGCACCGCGTCCCCGACCGGCACGCCACCCACCGTGACGGCGAGCCGCCCCCCGCTCGGCGCGGCGGCGAGCCCGCGCGCGCGCGCCTCCGCCGCGACCCGCTCGCCCTCCCACCCCTCCGGCGTCCCCAGCCGCTCGAGCGCGACCAGCGTCACGGCGCGGTACACGGCGCCCGAGTCCACGTGGCAAAAGCCGAGCGCGCGGGCCACCGCCTGCGCAGTGGTGCTCTTGCCGCTGGCGGCCGGCCCGTCGATGGCGACGATGGGGCGCCTAGGCATCGGTCAGCGCCCTTACGAGGTCCTGGAAGAAGGCGGGGTAGGAGACGGCAACGCACCCCGCGTCGTCGAGCTCGAGCTCGCCGCCGGGCGCGGTGCCGAGCACGGCGAACGCCATGGCCAGCCGGTGGTCCCCCGCCGTCTCCACCCGGCCCCGGAGCGGCCGGTCGGTGCCCGTCACCCGCAGCGTGTCGTCCTCGGCGTGCGCCTCCACGCCGGCGGCGGCGAGGTTGCGGGCCACCAGCGCCAGCCGGTCGCTCTCCTTCACGCGCAGCTCGCCCACGCCGTGGAACACCGACGTCCCCTCGGCCCGGGCCGCGAGGCACGCAAGGAGCGGCACCTCGTCCACGAGGCTGGGGACCTCGTCGGCGTGTACCTCCGTGGCACGGAGGCGCGCCGGACGCGCCACCAGCGTCGCCGCCGGCTCGCCGAGGCTCATCCAGCGCCCCTGCACCTCGATGCGCGCCCCCATCCGCTCGACCACCCGTGCGAAACCGGTGCGCGTCGGGTTGATTCCCACGCCCTCCACCACCACCTCCCCACTCTGCCTCAGCAAGCCCGCAGCCAGGAGGTACGCGGCGGAGGAATAGTCCCCGGGGATGTCGCCGTCGAACGGGGCGATCGCCTCCGGCGGATCGACGCGGGTCGTCGTGCCGTCCACGTCCACGTGCACCCCCAGGAGGCGGAGCAACCGCTCCGCGTGGTCGCGCGAGTGGAACGGCTCGGTCACGGTGACGCGGACGCCGCCGGTGAGTCCGGCGAAGAAGAGGGCGGTCTTGACCTGGGCGCTGGCGACGGGGCTGTCCCACACCAGCGGCTGCAGCGCCCCGCCGCGGATCCGCGCTGGCAGGCGCTCGCCGTCGGTGGCGGCGATGAGGGCGCCCATGCGGCGCAGCGGCTCGGTGATGCGCGCCATCGGCCGGCGGCGGAGGCTGCGGTCGCCGCTGAGGGAGGTCTCGAAGGCGTGGCCGGCGAGGAGGCCGAGGAGAAGCCGGGCGGTGGTGCCCGAGTTACCGCAGTCGAGGACATCGCCGGTGGCGCGGAACGGGCGGAGACCGCCACCGGTCACGCGGAGGGCGCGCCCCGCGGCGAGAGGGCCGACCGTCACGCCGAGGGCGCGAAGCGCCGACGCCGTGGCGCGGGTGTCCCCCGCCGCCAGCGGGCCGCCGAGCCGGCAGCGCCCCGACGAGAGCGCCGCGAGCATCAGCGCGCGGTGCGTGATCGACTTGTCCCCGGGGACCCGGATCCCGCCTCCACCCACGCGCACCTCCGCTGCCACGACCTCACGCTCCCCGGAACGGCGGGAGGGCCCCGACCACTGGCCCTCCCGCACCGCCCGGGTCCGCCGCGCCGCTAGGGACGCGCGGCGACGGCCTCGTGGTCCGGGATGAAGCTATGCAGGAGATCGTCGTAGGTGAACGGCCCCCGCGCCTGCGCCTTACGGCGGGCCCGGTCGTGGCCGTCCTCGAACGTCGCCCGCTCCTCCCGGTAGATCAGGCCGAGGCTGATGACCTGCTCGGTGTCCTCGAAGGCGACGGCCCTGGCCTGGTCGCGGTTCGACGGGTCGAACCCCTCGGCGAGCGCACGGATCCGCTCCCGGACGATGTCGAACTGCTCCCGCCCGCGGTACGTCACGCACGGCGAGACCATGTGCACGAAGCTGAACCCGCGGTGCGTGATCGCCGCCGCGATGATCTCCTGCGAGTGCTTCGGGTCGCCGGAGAAGGCACGCGCGATGAAGGTCGCGCCGCACGTGAGCGCCATCAGCACCGGGTTCATCGGCGCCTCGATGTTCCCGTACGAGCTGGTCTTGGTGACCAGATCGTGCGGCGAGGTCGGCGAGACCTGGCCCTTGGTGAGCCCGTAGATGCCGTTGTCCATGCACACGTAGGTGATGTCGATGTTGCGCCGGGCCGTGTGCACGAAGTGGCTCGTGCCGATGGCGAAGCCGTCCCCGTCGCCGCCGGCCACCAGTACGGTGAGGCCCGGGTTAGCCAGCTTCACGCCCGTCGCAATCGGAAGCGCGCGGCCGTGGATGGTGTTGAAGGAGTACGTGTTCACGTACCCCGGCAGACGGGAGCTGCACCCGATGCCGCTCACCAGGACGGTGTTGTCGGGGTCGAGGTTCAGCTTGGCCAGCGCCTGATACACCGAGGCCGCCACGCCGAAGTCTCCGCACCCCGGGCACCAGACGGGCTTGAGGTCCGCCTTGTAGTCCTTGATCGAGAGCCGTGCCACCGCCTGATGCGCCATGCGTCCCTCGCCTCCTCAGTCCGCCGCCGCCCGCCGGCCGTCCGACCCCACCCAGGCCAACACCTCGTTCACGCCCAGCGGCGCGCCGCCCGCCCGAGCATGCCGCACCAGCCGGCCCGCGACCTCCGCGCTCAGCTGGCTCTTCAGGAACGTGTGGAACTGCGCCGAGTACGAGAGCTCCACCACGTGGATCGCCCGCAACCCCTTCAGCGCCGCCTCGACGTCGGCGACGGGGAACGGCCAGAGGAGCCGCGGCACCACCGCCCGCGCTTTCACCCCGGACGCCTCGAGCGCGGCCACCGCCTCAAGCACCGCACCCTTGCAGGCCCCCCACGCCATGATGCCGACGTCCGCGTCCCGCGCGCCCGCCACCACCATCAGGTGCCGGTAGCGGTCCGCGACGGTGTCCAGCTTCTGCCAGCGCTTCTCCGTCATCTTCTGGTGCCCGGCGACCCCCGACAGGGGCGCGCCGACGACGTCGTGCTCGAGCCCCGAATTGAGATACGAGCCCCCCGGCATCCCGGGGATGGACATCGGGCTGATCCCGTCGTCGGTGTCGGCGAACCGCGCGAACCCGTGGCGGTGGTCCACCGCCGCGAGCTCCTCCTCCGTCGGCTTCTTCCGGTCCCGCACCGTCAGCTTCGACAGGTCGAACGGCCGCACGATCTCGGTGCGGTGGCCGACGAACTGGTCGGACAGGACGAGCACCGGCGTCTGATACTCCTCGGCGATGTTGAACGCGTCCACCGTTACCCAGAAGCAGTCCTCGACGTCGGTGGTGCCGACCACGACCTTCGACGCGTCGCCGTGGGTGCCGAAGATGCCCTGCAGCAGGTCCCCCTGCTCCGTCTTCGTCGGGATGCCCGTCGAAGGCCCCACCCGCTGGACGTTCAGCACCACGAGCGGGATCTCGGCGATGGACGCGAGGCCGATCGCCTCCTGCTTCAGCGAGATGCCCGGGCCAGACGAGGCGGTCATCGACTTCACGCCGGCGTACGACGCGCCGATTGCCATCGCGATGGACGCCAGCTCGTCCTCGCCCTGGACCATCGTACCGCCGAACTTCGGTAGCTCGCGGTTCAGGTACTCCATCACCTCGGACTGCGGCGTGATCGGGTAGCTCGCGATGAACCGGCAGCCGGCGGCCAGGGCCCCGAAGCCGGTCGCGTCGTTGCCGGCGACGATCATCAGCGGCCCGGACGGCGCCGGCACGAGGCGCACGTCGCCGCGCCGGTACTGCGCAGCGACCTCGGCGCCCGCGGCGAGCGCCGCCACGTTCGAGGCGACGACCTTCTCCCCTTTCTTGGCGAATCGCCGGCCGATCGCCTTCACGAAACCGTCGGTCGGCAGGTTGAGCGCTCCGGCAAGGACGCCCACCGCCACAATGTTCTTCGCCAGCGCCGTGCCCGCCTTCTCGACGGCGATCTGCTCGAAAGGGATACGGCGCACCGCACGCTTCAGCGCCTCCGCGAGCGGGATGTCCTTTTCGGGCGTTTTGTCCTGCTCGTCCACGAAGATGATCGTCTGCGCATTTGGCACGAGCTCGCTGCGGAACCGCGCGTAATCGGCCCAGTTGAACGCGATCAGCACGTCGAGTTCGTCACCCTGCGACAGCACCGGCTCGGAGGAGAGGCGCAGCCGGATCGAGGACTCGCCGCCGCGTATCTGGGGACCGAAGGACTTCACCAGCATGCCGAAGAGGCCCTGCTGGGCAGCGACATTGAGGGCCAGTTCACCCGCGGAGACGACCCCGTCGCCGCCCGCGCCCGCCATCCCAACGACCAAGTCCTTCCGAGACATCAGCTTCCTCCCGACGGTCAAACACTCGTGCGACCTGACCGAGTGACGACAATCTAACTTGACTTCCTGCGAGCCACCAAACGGCATATCTTCGGGCCCAATGGGCAACCGCCGTGCCACGCCGACACCTGGGGCCGTTCGATTCCCCCGTGACGCCTGGGCGCTCGAGGTGCTGGAGCGCGCGGGGATCCTGACGGGGCTGGACCTCGAGGCCGTCCGGCAGTCGGAGGCCGAGTGGGTCGCGACGGAGGCCGTGCGTCGCGTCGCGGCGCCCGAGCAGGTGGCGGCCGCGCTCGCGAAGGCGGCCCATGTGGGCGTGGCGCAGCTGGATCAGCTCGAGCCGGCCGCGGCGCACTTCGTCCCCGAAAGCGTGGCGCGGCAGTACGTGGCGCTGCCGCTGACCGCGATGAACCGCACCATCCGCATCGCCACCGCGAACCCGATGGACCTGGACGCGGAGCAGGCGCTGGGCTTCGTGGCAGGGCGCCAGGTGGAGTTCCAGTACGCTCTCCCCGACGAGATCCTGCATTGGCTGGACGCGGTGTACCGCGTGGAGCGGCCGATCGACCGGCTGCTGAGCGGACTCGGGTCCGGCGCGACGGTCGTGGCCGACGGCGATGCGCGCACGCCCGGCGGGTCGGGCGGCGCGGAGACCCCAGCCGCGAAGCTCGTCGAGGCGACGATCGCAGACGCCGTGAAGGAGCGCGCCAGCGACATCCTGTTCGAGCCGACCGAGCAGAGCCTCGTGGTCCGCTACCGGGTGGACGGCGTGCTGCGCGACGTGATGAGCGTGCCGCTGGTCGCCGCGGGGTCGGTCGTCCGGCGCCTCAAGGTCCTCGCGAAGCTCGACATCGCCGACCCGCGACATCCGCACGAGGGCCGAGCCTCGGCCACCGTGGAGGAGAAGGAGTGGGAGCTACGCATCTCGACCGTGCCGGTCGGCAGCACCGGCGAGCAGGTGACGGTCCGGTTCTTCGATGCGCAGCCCGGCGTTCCCCCGCTCGCGCGGCAGGGGTTCCTGCCCGACGAGGCGGCGGCGCTCGAAGCACTGCTGGCGCAGCGCTCGGGCGTCGTGCTGGTGACGGGGCCGGGGGGAAGCGGCGCGACGGCGACGCTCTACGCGGGGCTCGAACGGGCCCGGGCCGCGGGCGCCGGTGTCGCGACGGTCGAGGACGAGATCGAGTACCGGTTGACGGGCGTGACCCAGATCGTGGTGGCCGAGGAGAAGGAGTCGCCGTTCGCCGACGGGCTGCGGTCGGCGCTCAAGGGGACCTCCGAGGTCGTGCTCGTGGGTGAGATGCGGGACGCCGAGACCGCGAAGGTCGCGTGGCAGGCGGCGTCGGCAGGCCGGTTCATCCTCGCCAGGCTGCGGACCCGCGACGCCGCGGCGGGCGTGCCGCAGCTCGCGGCCCTGGGGATCGAGCCGTCCCGGATCCCCTCGGCGCTGAAGGGCATCGTCGCCCAGCGCCGACTGCGGCGGCTCTGTCCTCGCTGCGCGATCCCAGCGCCGCCCGAGGCCCTGCCCCCCGCGGCGCGCCCGGGGGCGGGGATCGGGCGGACGACGACGCTGATGACCGGCCGAGGGTGCGCAGAGTGCAGCTTCACCGGCTTCCGGGGTCAACTGGCGATCGCCGAGATCCTGACGGTGGAGGGCGCGGTCGCCGAGGTGATCGCCCGCGGCGCGCCGGTCGAGCAGGTCGTGGAGGCGGCCCGACGCGCCGGGATGCGCACCTTGTTCGGGGCGGGCCTGCGGCGCGTCTGGGAAGGCGCGACCAGCTACGACGAGCTGGTGCGCGTCCTTGGCGAGCCGACGGGGCGCCCCGGCGCCGCCGAGGCGGGCGCGGAGGCGGTGGTCGTCTCCGTCACCGCGCAGCTCCCCGGCAGGGCCGTCGCACCAGCCCGCGCTCCCGCTGCTGCTGCGCCCGCGGGCCAGCCGGGCTCCGCCGGGCCTCCGCCGCTCGTCCTCGTGGCGGACGACGACCCGCAGCTGCGGACGCTGGTGCGGAGCATCCTCACGTCCCAGGGGTTCCAGGTCGCGGAAGCCGTGGACGGGATCGCCGCGCTGGACGAGGCGCAGCGTCTGAGACCCGACGTGATGCTGCTCGACATGGACATGCCGCGGCTCGACGGGCTGGGCGTGCTCGACACGCTGCGGCAACGGCTCCTGGGTCGCTCGGTGCCGGTCATCGTCGTGACGGTCCACAACGACCCCGCAGTCGAGACCCGGTGCATCGAACTGGGCGCCGAGGACTACATTACGAAACCCATCCAGCCGGCGTCGCTGGTGGCGCGCATCCGCGCGGTCCTGCGGCGCGTAGGGACCAAGTGACCGTGGCCAAGATCCTGGTCGTCGAAGACAACACCGACAACATGAAGCTCTTCCGGGCCGTCCTGACGCTCCGGGGCCACGCGGTGACGGGCCTGCCGGGTGGCGAAGGGCTGGTGGACACGGTCCTCGACGAGCGGCCCGACCTGATCCTCCTCGACATCCAGCTCCCGGGCATGGACGGCTTTCAACTCCTCGCTCTGCTGCGTGGCACGATGCCGGAGGTGCCGCCGGTCGTGGCCCTTACGGCGCACGCGATGAGCGGCGACCGGGAGCGCGCGCTGGCCGCAGGGTTCGACGGCTACCTGACGAAGCCGATCGACGTGGCGACGTTCGGGGAGACGGTGGAGGGGTTCATCCACCGGTAGCCGGCTTCAGTGGGGGTGGCGGTGCCGCAGGATGTGCGGCTTCTCCAGCCCCAGATCGAGCATCCGGGCCTCGTCGGCCAGCACCTCCGTGGGCGGCCCTTCCACGACCACAGCACCGCGATCGAGCACCACCACCCGCGCACATGTCTCGACGACCAGCTCGAGGTCGTGCGTGGCGATGATCTGCGCCACCGGTAACGCCTGCAGGAGCGCCTTGAGCTCGCGGCGCCCTCGCGGATCGAGGTCGCTGGTCGGCTCGTCGAGGGCCAGCACGCGCGCCTCGCACGCCAGCAGCCCCGCCAGGCATACGCGCCGCTTCTCGCCGCGGCTGAGATGCTGCGGGAGGCGCTCTCCGAAGCCCGCGAGCCCGACCTGCCCGAGGCTCCGCGCGACCCGCTCCTCCAGCGCCGCGCCGCGCACCCCGAGCTGCTGCGGCCCGAACGCCACATCCTCCCAGACCGTCGGGCAGAAGAGCTGGTCGTCGGGGTCCTGGAAGAGGAGCCCGACCCGCGCGCGGATCTCCCGCAGGTTCGGCTCGGCCACGGGGACTCCCAGCACGCAGACGCTCGGCGACGCGGAGGGTCGCTCGGGGAGGAGCCCGTTCAGATGCAGGAGCAGCGTGGACTTGCCGGCTCCGTTGGGGCCGACGAGCCCGACCCGCTCCCCTTCAGCCACCACGAGGCTCACCGCCCGGAGCGCCTTGGTGCCGTCGGCGTAGCGATAGCTCAGAGCGCGCACCTCCACCGCGTTCACGTCCGCCACCCCCGCGCGCACATCGCCGCGTACACCCGCTCCGCGCGCTCGGACGAGCGGACGAAGAGCTGGGCGGCGACCGTCGCCGACCCCCTCCACGCGAGGCCGCGCCCCGCGGAGAAGGTGCGGCTCCGCCGCGCCCGGGTCATCCGCGCCGCCTCGTCCATCAGCACGGAGAGGTAGCGGTACATCAGCGCGAGCGAGGTCACGAGCAGCGCGGGCACCCGCAGCCGCCAGAGAACCCTGAGGAGGTCGGAGAAGCGCGTGGTACCGGAGAGGAGCACCATCGTGCACAGGCAGAGCGTGCTCTTGGCGAGCATCGCCAGGAACACGCGTCCCCCGCCCTGCTGCGCGAGGGAGAGCGCCGCCACTCCGAGGACGAAGGGCTCGAGGAGGAGGATCCGGCGCGCGAGCACCCGCCCGGGAATCCGCGCGAGCGCGGCCACCAGCGCGAGGAACGCGGCGCACGCCGCATAGCCGGCCCAGGCGTCGCGCGGCAGGAGCACCACCGCCACCACCAGCGCCGCTGCGCCCCCGGCCTTGAGGCCGGCGGGCATCCGGTGCATCCGGCTCCCGCCGGGGTGGTACGGGCTCAGGAGGCGGTCATGCACCAGGCACCGCCTTTTCGGCGGCGCGCCGCGCGCCGCGCGGCGTCAGCAGCCGTGCCGCCACCCAGGCGAGGGCGAAGGCGACCACCGCGCCGACCGCCCCGGCGAGCGCGGTGGAGCGCGCGCCGGCGCCGAGGCCTGGCACGGCGTAGTGGGCGAACGGGGCCCGGACGAGCGGGCCGACCGCGCGTGGCGCGAACCCCAGCCGCTCCGCCACGCGCAGGAGCCCGTCGGGCCAGGGCGAGGCGACCGGCGCGACGAAGACGACGAGGCCCAGCGCCAGCAGGAGGCCATAGGCCGCGACGCTCGCGTAGCGCCGCCAGCCGTCCGAGGGCGCCGGCTCGTGGAGCAGCTCGGGGCGCGCACGCGCCACCGCCGCCACGACGAGCACGGTGATGAGCGCCTCGCCGAGGCCGATGATGATGTGGACCCCGGCCATCGCCGGGAACGCGACCCGCCACACCACGGTGCCGGAGGCGGCCAGCTCGCCGGCGCACGCGACCGCGGCCGCCACGGTGGAGCACCAGGCCGCGAACCCGGTGGCGAGGAGCGTGCTCCGGAGACCGCCACCCGCGAGCCGCCGGACGAAACGGTAGACGCCGTACCCGACGACCGGCGCGACGAGCGCCATGTTGAAGAGATTGGCCCCGAGGGCCGTGAGCCCACCGTCGGCGAACAGGAAGCACTGGAGGATGATCACCGAGCTCATCACGAGCACCGACGCGCTGGCGCCGAGCAGCACGGCCGCCAGGACCGCCCCGATGAGGTGCCCCGACGTCCCCCCGGCCACCGGGAAGTTGAGCATCTGGGCGGCGAAGACGAAGGCTGCCGCCAGACCGATCAGCGGGATGCGGCGCGCCGGGAGCACCCGGCGTACCCGGCGGAGGGCGACGCCCAGGCCGGCGGCCGAGAGGAGGCCCGCGGCCACCGCGGTGTGCGCGTCGAGGAACCCGTCGGGGATGTGCATGGCGTCGGTCGTCCGCGAGGGCCGGGAGCCCGGTGGGGCGCCCGGCGTCCGGGCGCCGCGCTCCGGAAGGGTGCCGCGAGTTTGTCGGCCTGCGATGCCCGGGGCGGGGTTCGAACCCGCATGGGGTTGCCCCCGGGGGATTTTAAGTCCCCTGCGTCTGCCGGTTACGCCACCCGGGCGGGAAAGCGGGAAACGGGACTCGAACCCGCGACCCCAACCTTGGCAAGGTTGTGCTCTACCAACTGAGCTATTCCCGCGTCGCAGCGTCAAGCTAGGCCGCGCCCTCGCGCACCGTCAAGCCCGCCGCCGCATTGACAATCGAGGCGCCGCGCGCTATCTGTCACCCCGTTCCCATCCGTAGTTGTACCGGACCAAACACATGCACGTTTGGAGGCGTTAGGTATGCGGCGAAAGGCCGTCGTCCTCGCGGCCGCTCTGCTGGCCGCCACCGGGCTCAGCGCTACACGCGTCCTGGCCCAAGGCTTCTCGGTGTACGAGCACGACGCGTGCGCCATGGGTCGGGCCGGCGCGGGCGTCGCAGCTCCGTGCAGCGGAGGCAGCGCGATCTTCTTCAATCCCGCCGGCATCGTGACGGGCCAGGCGGGCAAGTGGAACATCGCGGCCGGCGTGACCATGATCCCGCCGCGCGGCAGCTTCAGCGACAGCGTGTCGGGCACCACCACGGACCTCGTGAAGAACAACATCCCCGTCCCCAACCTCTACATCACGCGGCAGTTCGGCACCCGCCTGGCGTTCGGGGTCGGGATGTTTGCGCCGTACGGCCTCACGACGGAATGGCCGGCGAGCTTCATCGGCCACTTCCTCTCGTACAAGGCCACGATCCAGAGCCTCTACTTCCAGCCGACCGTGGCGTACAAGGTGAGCCCGCGGCTCCAGGTCGGCGTGGGCGTGGACTTCGTCCGCACGATGGTGGACCTCCATCAGTACGTAGAGCTCTCGAGCCAGCTGGCGCAGCCCGGCGTTACCTTCGCGATGCTCGGCGTGCCGGTCGGGACCGCCTTCGCCGACGCGCGCATCCACGGCGACGGGAACGCCACCGGCTTCCACCTGGGCGTGATCTTCAAGCCGACCGACAACGTCAGCGTCGGCGCCCGCTACATGAGCGGCGTGACGATCACGGGCTCCGGGTACGCCGGCTTCACGCAGCTCGCCACGGGCATCACGCTCGCCGTCGGCAACCCCTTCGGCGTACCCGCCAAGACGCCGCTGGACGCGCTCCTGGCCAGCCAGTTCTCCACCGGGGCGCTCGTCACCCAGGCCGTCTCGGCGACGCTGCCGATGCCGGCGCAGGCCGTGGTCGGTGTGGACGTCGCGTTGCGGCGGGACCTGCACGTGCTGGCCGACGTCGAATGGACGCAGTGGAGCAAGTTCGAGCAGCTCCCGCTGACCTTCACGGGAGCATCGGCGGCGCAGCAGCTGCCGGCCGACACGCTCTACCAGGGCTACAAGGACGCGTACGACTACCGCCTCGGCGTGGAGTACGCGGCGAGCCCGAAGCTGACGCTGCGCGCGGGCTACGTGTACAACACCGCCGCCGCACCAACCTTCACCGTGACGCCGTTGCTGCCCGAGGGTGCCCGGTCCAGCGGCATCGTCGGCGCGGGCTACCAGCTCACCGACGGCATCCGGGTCGACCTGTCCTACATGATGCTCAAGCAGCAGGACCGGCGCGGCCGCGTGATCCAGCCGCCCACCAACGGCGCCGACGTGAACCAGGGGCTGTACAAGTTCTCGGCCAACCTCCTCAGCGCCAGCGTGGCGTTCGCGTTCTAAGGAGACCGACCATGACTTTCCGTCGCCTCGCGATCGCCGCCCTCGCGGTGCCGCTCCTCGCCGGGTGCGTCAGCAACGAGACGCTCGGCACGCGGCCCACGCCGGCCGGCGGCGCGCTCTTCACGAGCTACGTCGCGCTCGGCACCAGCATCGCCGCCGGCATCCAGTCCGGCGGCATCAACGACTCCACCCAGAAGCAGGCGTACCCCTACCTGCTCGCCGTGGCCATGGGGCTCACACCGGGCCAGGACTGGCACTACCCAAAGTTCAGCATGCCCGGGTGCCCGCCGCCCTACGACAGCATCCTCGGCGGACACCGCATCGCGGCGCTGCCGGCTCCCGGGTGCGCCCTGCGCGACCCGGCCACCGTGGCGCCGTACGAGAACAACCTGGGCATCCCGAGCATCCGGGTCGCCCAGCTGCTCGACATCACGCGGCTCGACTTCAAGGCCACCGACACGCTCGGCCTGGCACAGTTCATCACGGGCAGCGTGAATCCGGTGGACATGATGGCCGCGGCACACCCCACGTTCGTGACGCTGGAGATCGGCGCCAACGACGTGCTCGGCGCCGCTACCCGCGGCACCACGACGCTCCTGACGCCGATCGACACCTTCGAGCTCTACTTCGGCCTCGTGGCGGACAAGGTGGACGCCACGGGCGCGAAGGTCGCCGTGGCGAACGTCCCGAACGTGACGCGGATCCCGCATTTCACCAAGGGCTCGACGCTCTTCTGCCTGAAGACCGGGGCGTGCGGCATCCCGGCGACCCCGCCGTTCAGCCTGGCGACCTTCAGCGTCGCCGCGAACTGCGCGCCGGGCGCGGCGAGCGGTGTGGGCGACACCTATCTACTGGGGCTCACCGCGACCGCGACCATCACCAGCGTGCTCGCCGGCGGCGGCGCCGCGAAGCTCGACTGCGCCAACGACACCGCGCAGGTGAACCTCGGCGCCGGCTTCGGCACCGCAGGCCCGACGATCAACCCCACTGAGTACGCGACGATTAACACCCTGGTCACCGCGATGAACACCTACATCGCGCAGCAGGCGCAGACGCGCGGGTGGGCCCTCGTCAACCTCGACAGCGCTCTCGGCGCCAGCGCGGCGCTGGTCCCGCCGATCCCGAACTTCTCGGGTCCGGCGGTCAACCTCATGGGCTCCCTCTTCTCCGAGGATGGCATCCACCCGAAGGCCGCTGGGCACCAAATCGTGGCCACGGCATTCAAGAACGCGATCAACCACACCTTCGGAACGGGCCTCTAGCCGGGACGCGCGCGGCGCCGAGCCGCGACGAGGACCGGACACGCAGACGGGCGGCCGCAACTGGCCGCCCGTTCGCGTTGCAGACAACTGACGGGCGCCGCACCACCGGCCGCCCGTTCGCGTTCCGTGAACCGACCGGCGCGCGCCTGCTAGCCCGCCAGTCCCGCGCCGGGGTGGACGACGCGCACCGCCGGCAGGGCGAGGTCGTGGTCGGCCGACAGCGCGGCAGCGATCTCCTCTCCCCTTCCCTGGGGCGCGAGCACCAGGACCGCCCCGCCCCACCCCGCGCCGACCAGGCGCGCGCCCAATACGCCGGGAAGGCACCGCGCCGCGGCGACGATGGCGTCGAGGCGCGGGGTCGAGCACTCGTACAGGTCGCGCAGCGAGTCGTGCGAGGCGTTCACCAGGCGACCGGCGGTGGCGACGTCGCCCGCCTCCAGGGCGCGCGCAGCGAGGAGGGTGCGCTGGTTCTCGTTGACGACGTGGCGGACCCGCCGGTCGAGGGGCGGCGGGAGCAGCGGGACGAGGCGTCCCAGCGCCGCCGGAGGGATGTCCACGAGCATGGCGATGGCGGGCTCGGCAGCGCGGAGGCGCTCCAGCGCGTCGTCCCCCTCGCGCCGCCGCTCCGCGTAGCTCCCGCTCCGTAGCGCGTGCGACTCCCCCGACTCCGCCAGCACCAGATCGAGGGGCACCGGCACCGCTGAGGTCTCGAGGGTCCGGCAATCGAGGAGGAGCGCGGAGCCCGCCGGGGTCAGCGCCGACGCCATCTGGTCCATGACGCCGCACGGGACCCCGACGAATCGGGTTTCGGCCCGGTGCGCGAGCAGCGCCAGGTCCCGGGGTCCGGTGACCCGCCCGAAGAGCGACCCCAGCGCGCTCGCGGCGGCCACCTCGAGCGCTGCCGAGGAGCTCACCCCGGCGCCGAGGGGGACGTCGCTCGCCACCGCGACCCGGAGCCCCTGCGCCGCGACGGGGCCCCCCGCGAGGAACTCCACCGCCACGCCCGCCACGTAGTCGCCCCAGTCGCCCTGCCGGGAGGGGGGCCACGGACCCGAGGCCGACACCCCGTGCTCCGAGACCGCCGTGAACCCGCCGGGCGCCGGGCCTGCGGCGACCGCCGTGCGCCAGGTTGTGGCCACGGGGAGGACGTGGCCGCCGTGGTAGTCCACGTGCTCGCCGATGAGGTTCACGCGCCCGGGCGCCGACGCGACCGCCGCGGGTTCCGCTCCGAAACGCTCCCGAAACGCGCGCGTCGCGCGCTCTACGGGGCTCATCGCGGCAGATCCAGGACGGCGCGCACCGCGCTGCCAAGGGCCTCGATGTCCACCGGCTTCTGGAGGTACTTGGCGCCGCCCGCCGCGACGTCCTCGCGGATGATGTCGTCTTCGGCATACCCCGACATGAACACGACCGCCAGCGCCGGCCAGCGGGCCCTGAGGCGCCGTGCAAGCTCCCCTCCCGACGCGCCGGGGAGGAGGACGTCCGTCAGGAGGAGATCGAAGGGCGCCAGCGCCGGAAGCGCCTCGGCCTCCTCCGCGCTCTCGACGGCGGTCACCTGGTACCCGAGGCCCGACAGGAGCCGCCGGAAGGTGCGGCGCACGGAGTCGTTGTCCTCGACGAGGAGGAGGCGCTCGCCCCGCCCCCGCGGGATGCGCCGCGCCTCGCCGCCGCTCCGCGCGGCCGCCTCCCCCGCCACGCCGCGCGCGGGGAGGACGACGCGGAACGCGCTGCCGTGGCCGACCTCGCTCACGACCTCGACGCGGCCCCCGTGACCCGACACGATCCCGTGCACCACCGACAGCCCGAGCCCGGTGCCGCGGTGGTCCCGCTTGGTCGTGTAGAACGGCTCGAAGATGTGTGCGCGCACCGCGTCCGGGATGCCGTGTCCGGTATCCTCGACGGAGAACCACACGTGCGCGTCGTCGGCGCGGCCCGACCGCACCGTGAGGGTGCCACCGTCCGGCATCGCGTCCGCCGCGTTCACCGCCAGGTTCATCCAGACCTGCCCGAGCTGGCCACGGTCCGCGACCAGATCCAGCGGTACCTCCGCCAGCTCCAGTCGGAGGTCCACGTTCTCGCGCAGCAGGCGCCGCAGCAGCTTCGCCGTCTCGCGGACGACCGTGTTGAGGTCGCACGGCTCGACCTTCGGCTCCTCGCGCCGCGAGAAGAGGAGGAGCTGGCGCGTGAGCTGGGCACCGCGGTGGAGCAGCTCCTCCAGCTCGTCGAGTTGCTCTCCCTGCTCCGCCGGGGCCAGCTCTCCGGAGCGGAGGAGGTCCGACACGCCCAGCATTGCCTGGAGGAGGTTGTTGAAGTCGTGCGCCACCCCGCCGGCGAGACGGCCCACGGCCTCCAGCCGTTGCCCGTTGCGGAGCCGCTCTTCGAGGCGGTGCCGCTCGGTGACGTCCTCCTTGATCGCGATGAAATGGGAGACCGCGCCGTCGGGGCCGGGCACCGGCGTGATCGTCATCTCCTCGTCGTACAGCGTCCCGTCCTTGCGCCGGTTCACCATCTCGCCCCGCCACACCCGGCCGGAGAGCACCGTCCCCCACAGGTCGGCATAGAGGGACGGAGGCATGACCCCGGACTTCAGGATCCGGGTGTGCTGGCCGAGAGCGTCCCCCTCGCCGTAGCCAGTGAGGCGCGTGAACGCGGGATTGACCCACTCGATGTGTCCGCGCACGTCGGCGACGCAGATGGCGTTCGCCACCGCCTCCATCGCCGTGACCTGCAGCGACAGGCGCTGCTCGGCGCGGCGGCGTTCGAGCTCGCTGGAGGCGCGGATCGCGAAGATGCCGAGGAGCGATTCGGCGAGGGCCACCCGCTCGAGCGGCCGGTCGTGCATCACGGCGAGGTTGCCGAGCACCTGGCCGGCGCTGTCGCGCAGGGGGACGCCGAGGTACGCCTCCACCCGCATGTCCGCAAGGAGCGTGTCGAGGGGGAACTGGCGCTGCACCTCGCGCGGGAAGCAGCGCATCCCGCGCGTCACGACCCCCTCGCAGGGCGTGTCCTTCAGCTCGTAGGTGAAGTTCGGCGAGATCCCCTCGCCGGACCACACGGCGAGAGTGCGGATCCGCTCGTGACCGGCGTCCACGAGCTCGCCAGCGAAGGCGTAGCGGACCTCGAGCGCACGCGCGAGGTGCTCGACGAGGGTGCGGAAGAACGCCTCGCCGGTGGCGGGGGCGGTGCCGACGAGGATCGACCGCAGCGCCGACTCGGCCCGGCGCCGCTCCGTGACGTCCACCAGAATGCCGAAGCACAAGGTGCGGCCCGAGTCCGCATCCTCGGTCGCGATGCAGGTGTCGAGGACGGTGCGCACCTCGCCGCCGGGCCGCCGCAACTGGATCTCGAAGTCGCGCACGCGGCCGTCGCGCTGGAGCCGCGCCAACTCCTCGGCACGGCGGGAGGGCTCGACCCACAGCTCCTGGACGCGGAACCGCCGCAGCTCGTCGAGGGACGCGACGCCGAAGATGCCGAGCAGCGCCGGGTTGGCATCGAGGAGCTCGCCCTCCGCGCTGGTGACGTAGATGCCCTCCTCGAGATGGCCCACGAAGTGGCGCAGGGTCTCGAGGGCCTGCAGGCTCCCGGTCACGGCAAGCGGCATCATCACTCCAGGGTGCGGACGGACGCGCAGCGCATCGCCGGCCCGATCGGTCGGCGCCCGCGGCCGCCTAGGTTGTTCGCGCCGAGCGGACGGCTTGTCAAGACGCGCGCGCCACGCGCGGGGTTGCGCGCCCCGCCGCGGCCGTGCCGGCGCCCGCCCTTCATTGACCCTCTTCGGCCCCTTGGCTAGCTTCTCGCCTCCGATGCACCGCGCCGCCGCGTCCCTCCTCGTCCTCTTCGCCGCCGGGTTGTCGCTGCCCGGCGTCCTGCACGCCCAGGGCGATGAGGCGCCTCCCCCCGGGGCGGGGGTGGTGCGGGTGCTCGTGCCACCGGTATGGTGGCGCTGGGACCAGCGCTTCAGCCAGGGCACGGCGGGATACGCGAACGGCCAGCTGGTGCCCCTCGGCGTGGACTTCGGCGCCGACTCCCTCGGCACAGCGCAACTCCCGTTCCTCGGTCCCTCGGAGGCCGCGCTGCGCGCCGTCAGCGGACTCCCGACCTTCTCCCTGAACATCGGGCGAGCCGACCTCGCACTCAACGCCAACGTGCGGACCGAGCCGATCGGCCTCGCGGTCGGCCTCTCGCGCCGCCTGTCGATCAGCGTGCTCGTCCCGTTGGTCCGGAGCCGCGTCGAGACGTCCTTCCGTCTGGACAGCTCGCACACCAACGTCGGCTGGAACCCCGCCTACCAGCTGGCCGGCGCGTACGACGGCTTCCGCCGCCAGGTGGACAGCGCCCTCGCCGCGCTCCGGGCGCAGGCGGCGTACGGCCCGGCGGGGCTCCGCGCCCAGGCGCGGGCGGCCCTCACGCAGTATGCGACGCTGCTCTGCGACCTGTACGGCGTCGCGGGCGGCGCCCCGTCGAGCGCGGCGTCCCCGTGCAGCGGTGCGACCACCGGGACGGCGGCCCCCTTCCTGCCGCTGCAGTCGAGCGCGCCTGGCGACAGCATCGACACCCGCCTCGCCGCCGCGCAGGCCGGCTACGCGACGCTGGCGTCGCTGTACGCCGGAGCCGGCGTGGCGCTGCCGGCGTTCAACGATTCCTTCCCGCTCCCCACCGCGCCGCTGACCCGGGACGACTTCCAGCGCTTCCTGACCGACTCGACCCTCGGGGTGGACGGCGACTCGCTCGCAATGGCTCTCCATACCCGCCTGGGCGATATCGAGGTGGGCGCGACCTACGCCTTCGCCGAGCGGCGGTCGTGGCACGGCCTCGTCACCGCGACGGTGCGCCTCCCCACGGGCATGGTCGATGCCCAGAGCGACTTCGTCGACGTGGGGACGGGCGAGCACCAGCTCGGCATCGAACTCGCCACCCGGAACGACTTCGCCATCGGGACCGGCTTCCGCGTCATCGCCGCCGCGCGCGTCGGCACGCGGTTCGCGAACGAGCTGTGGCGGCGGGTGAGCCCGCCGTGGCTCCCCATCGCCCCGCTGTCCTCGCTCGCGCTCGTGCGCCGCGCGATCGGCGACTACCTGGGGTTGGACCTGACCCCGACGTGGCGCGTCGACGACGCCTTCTCCCTGGGCGTGCGCTACGCCTTCTTCCGCCAGGCCGGCACGCACTACACGTACGTGGACGCCGCCGACTCGGCGCGGGTGCGCCTCCCCGCCAGCGTCCTCGACGAGGAGACGGCGGTCCGCTGGATGCGCATCGGCGCCGCGGTGACCTTCTCGACCCTCGACCGGTTCGCGGCGGGGCGGGCCACCCTCCCCTACACCCTCACAGTCGGCTACCAGAACACCTTCTGGGGCCGCGGCGGCCTGACCCCGCAAGCGAGCATGATGTACATCACCTTCGCCACGTACTTCCGCTTGTGGGGGAGTGGGGAGAAGCTGGCTGCATGGTGAGGCGTGAGAGGTGATGGGTGATGGGTGATGGGCGCTAGGTGATGGGTGATAGGGAAGCGTGATGGGAGATAGGTGATAGGGGCGCCCCAGCGAATGCCGGCGGCGCCCCTATCTCTCATAACCTATCACGCCTCCCTATCACCCATCGCTTCTCTCTCATCACTCATTACCCATCACTCATCACGCTTCATCGCCTTTCGCAGCAGCGCTTCCGCGTGCTTCCGAGCCACCGCCGGCGCGTCCTCCCCGCCCAGCATCCGCGTCACTTCGTCCACGCGCTCCGCCCCCGAGACGGGTCGAACATCCGCCTGGACGATGCCCCCGCCGGTCGCCTTCGCCACCACGAGATGCCGCGCCGCCGCAGCCGCGACCTGCGGGAGGTGCGTGATGACCAGGACCTGATGGTCCGCGGCCACGCGCAGGAGCGCGGCCGCGACCCGGCCGGCCACGTGCCCGCCGACCCCCTGGTCCACCTCGTCGAAGACCATAGTCGGAATGGCGTCGTGGCGCGCCAGCTCCGCCTTGAGCGCCAGCATCACCCGCGAGAGCTCGCCGCCTGACGCCGAGCGCGCGAGCGGGCGCTCGTCCATCCCGGGATTGAGCCGCACCAGAAACTCGACCCGCTCCGCCCCGCTCGCCGAGCGGTCTTCGAGCGGCTCCAGCGCCACCCGAAAGACCCCATCCGGCATCCCGAGGCCGTTGAGGTGGCGCGTGACCGCGGGCCCGAGCTTCTTCGCCGCCGCCGTTCGCTTCGCGGTGAGGACTCGGCAGTGGGACGCGAAGGCCGCCTCGGCCTCGGCGATCCGCGCGCCGAGCGCGGCGAGGTCGGTGCCCGCCGTGTCGAGCAACTCGAGCTCCCGCCGGGACTCGGCGAGCGTCTCGAGCACGCGAGCAAGGCCGGGTCCGTACTTCTGGTCGAGGCGGTAGAGCAGGTCCCGCCGCCGCTCGACGGCGGCGAGGCGCGCCGGGTCAGCCTCCACCGTCGCGGCGTACTCGGCCACCGCGCGCGCGAGCTCCCCGGCGTTCAGCACCGCGGCGTCGAGCATCTCGCGCCAGCCCTTCGCGCCCTCGGGGTCGATGCGCTCCAGCGCGGCGAGGAGGCGTCCGGCGTGCGCCAGCTGCCCGATCGCGCCCCCCTCGTCCGCCTCGAGGGTCCCTGCCAGCTCCGCCGCGGTGCGGCCCAGCTCCTCGGCGTGGCCGAGGCGCCGCGCCTCGGACTCCACGGACTCGGCCTCGCCGGCCTTGGGCGCGACGCGGGCGATCTCGTCGGCGACGTGCCGCAGGTAGTCCGCGCGCTTGCGCGCCTCCGCCTGCCGCGCTTCGAGGTCGCGCCGCTCGCCCACGAGGCCCCACCACGCCTCGTGCGCGCGGCGCGCAGCCTCCGCGGCATCGGCCGCGTCGCCGAAGGCGTCGAGAATGGCGCGCTGCGCGTCGGGGCGGAGCAGCGACTGGGTCTCATGCTGGCCATGCAGATCCACCAGGCGTGCGCCGAGCGCCTCCAGCGCGCCCACCGTGAGGGGGCTGCCGTTGACCCACGCGCGGCTGCGGCCGCTCCCCTGCACCTCCCGCTTCACCACCAGCCGCCCGTCGTCGGCCTCGAGCCCGAGCTCGTCGAGCGCCGCCGCCAGGTCGCTCCGCCCCGCCATCTCGAAGACGCCCTCCACCACCGCGCGGTCGGCGCCCGGCCGCACCAGCTCGCCCGTCGCGCGCTCCCCGAGGAGCAGGGCCAGGGCGTCGACGAGCAGCGACTTGCCAGCGCCGGTCTCGCCGGTCAGCACGTTGAGGCCGGGCCCGAGGTCGAGGCGCGCGTCGCGGATCACCGCGAGGTCGCGCACCCGAAGCTCCGCCAGCATCAGCCCTTGCGGTCGGAGAGGTCGCCCCACTGCAGCTTGCGGCTGAGGCGGCCGAAGAAGGAGTCCTCGCCGAGGCGGGCGAGGAGGACCGGCTGCGGCGCGCGCGCCACCACGAGCTCCTGGTGCGGCGCGATTCGGGCCGCGACCTGGCCGTCGATGGAGACCAGCAGCTCGGCGTCGGGCCCGGGGAGGGGCTCGAGGGGGACGATCACGATGCGCGCGGTAGACGGGACCACCAGAGGGCGCACCGCCAGGGTGTGCGGACAGATGGCCGTGACGACCAGCGCGTCCACGCTCGGCACGACGATCGGCCCGCCCGCCGACATCGAGTAGGCGGTGGAACCCGTCGGCGTCGCGACGATGATGCCGTCGGCCGAGTACGGACCAACGGGCTCGCCGTCCACGTGGACCGCCAGGCGGATCACCCGCGCGATGCCGCCCTTGTGCACCACCACGTCGTTCACCGCGACGAACGGCTCGGCGGGGCCGAGCCGCGCCTCAAGCGCCAGCCGGCTCTCGATGGTGAAGGCGCGGCGCGAGAGCCGCTCCAGCGCCTGGCTGCCGGCGCCGGGCCCCGCCGACGCGAGGAAGCCGACGTGGCCGAGGTTGATGCCGAGGATCGGGATGCCGCGCCGGCACGCCAGCCGGGCTCCGCGCAGCAGCGTGCCGTCGCCGCCGAGGCTCATCAGGACGTCGAGCGGTACCGCCGCGAGGTCGGCGGCGACTGTGCCGGGCGCCAGGCCGTCGAGCTCCGGCTCGACCACCAGCCGTACGCCCAAGGCCGGCGCCTCCCGCGCCATCCGTGACAGGATGGCCTCCAGGCCCGCGTAGCGGCGGTTCCCGACGATGCCGACGTCCATCAGCGTTCCGCCGGCGCGGCCGCGAGGAGTTCCTTGACCCGCGCCGCGATCCCGCCCACGGAGAGCCCCGCCTCCTCGAGCTGGGACGCGCGCGTCGCGTGCTCCCAGGTGCGGTCCGGCGCCCCGAGAGGCACCACGCGCACCTGCGGGAAGGCCGTCTCGGCGAGGGCGGCGAGGGACGCGCCGAACCCGTTGGTGACCAGCCCGTCCTCCACGGTGACGAAGAGCCGGTGCTCCGCCGCGAGCGCGTCGAGGGTGACACGGTCGAGGGGCTTGAGGAAGCGGCAGTTGACGACCGTCGCGTCCACCCCTTCCCCGGCTAGCCGCTCCGCCGCCGCGAGCGCCGGCTGGCACATGGCGCCCACCGCGAGGAGGGCACAGTCGCCGCCGCGCCGCAGCACCTCCCAGCTCCCGTACGGGACCGCGGCGACCTCGGAGACCGGCGGCGGCTCGTCCGGCGTCTTGTCGCGGGGATAGCGGATCGCGAACGGCCCCGTGGTGTGCGCCAACGCGCACCGGAGGAGGCCGATGAGCTCCGCCCCGCTCCGGGGCGCCGCGACGGTCAGGTTCGGCACCGAGAGGAGATACGGGAGGTCGTACAGCCCCATGTGGGTCTGGCCGTCGTCGCCGACCATCCCCGCACGGTCGAGGCAGAAGATCACGGGCAGCGACTGGATCGCCACGTCGTGAACGAGCGAGTCGTAGGCCCGCTGGAGGAAGGTCGAGTAGATCGCCACCACCGGGCGCAGCCCCTGGGTGGCGAGCCCCGCGGCGAACGTCACCGCGTGCCCCTCGGCGATCCCGACGTCGAAGAACCGGTCCGGCCACTTCTTCTGGAAGATGTTGGTGCCCGTCCCCGACGGCATCGCGGCGGTGATGGCCACCAGCCCCGGGTACTCCGCCGCGAGCTGCGTGATGGCCTCGCCGAACACCTTCGTCCACTGCGGCAGGCCCGCCGCCGTCTCCTTCAGCTCGCCCGTGACGGGGTCGTAGGGCGCCCGGGCGTGGAACTTCTCGAGGTCCGGCTCGTCGAGCGGGAAGCCCTTCCCCTTCTGCGTCAGGACGTGGATGAGGCGCGGTCCCTTCAGCCCCTTCACCAGCTCGAAGGTCTGTAGCATCAGCGGGATGTTGTGTCCGTCGATCGGCCCGAAGTAGCGGAAGCCGAGCTCCTCGAAGAGCATCCCGGGCGACCACATGTTCTTGATGCTCTCCTCGAGCTTGCGGCCGAAGTCCACGAGGCCCGGGCGGCCGAACACCTTGCCCGCCGCCTCGACGGCGTGCTTGACGCGCTCGCGCATCCGGTTGGTGGTCGGCGACGCGATGATGGAACCGAGGTACTTGCTCATCGCGCCGACGTTGGGCGCGATGGACATCCCATTGTCGTTGAGGACGACGATGATGTCGCGCTCGGAGTGCCCGGCGTTATTCATCCCCTCGTACAGGAGCCCGCAGGTGAACGAGCCGTCCCCCACGACCGCCACGACGTGGTAATCCTCGCCGGTGAGGTCGCGCGCGACGGCGATGCCGAACGCCGCCGAGACCGCGGTGCCGGCGTGCCCGGCGCCGATGTGGTCGTGCGGGCTCTCGCTCCTGCGGAGGAAGCCGTTGAGGCCGCCCCGCTGGCGCAGCGTCGGGAAGCGCGCGTTGCGCCCGGTCAGGATCTTCCAGCTGTAGGCCTGGTGGCCGACGTCCCAGACGACCTTGTCGCGGGGGCTCTCGAAGGCGTAGAGGAGAGCGGTCGTGAGCTCGACGGTGCCCAGGGAGGCGCCGATGTGCCCGCCCGTCGCGGAGACGACGTCGATCAGGCGCTGGCGCACCTCGTCCGCCAGCTCCTGGAGCCGCTCCCTGGGGAGGCGCCGGACGTCCTCGGGTCCCGCGATCGTCTCGAGCAATGCCATCGGCCGTCCGTCCCGAATGCCGGTCAGAGGCGGCGCGCGACCACGAACCGGGCCAGCGCCGCCAGAAGGGGTGAAGATATCCCCGCGCCCTCCAGATGGGCCACCGCGCCGGCGGCGAGGCGCTCCGCCTCGCGGCGCGCCGGCTCCACACCGAAGACCAGGGGGAAGGTGGGCTTGCCGAGCTTCCGGTCCTTCCCGGGCGTCTTGCCGAGCTGGGCGGAGGTCGCCGTCAGGTCCAAGACGTCGTCGGCGATCTGGAACGCGGCGCCGACGCATTCGCCGTAGGCGCGGAAGGGCGCGCAGGCCTCGGCGCCCAGGCCGGCGGCGACGGCGCCGATCTCGACCGAGGCGGCGATCAGCGCGCCCGTCTTGCGGGCGTTGATCTCCAGCAGCGCGTCGGGCCCGAGGTGCTGGCCGCCCGCGGCGAGGTCGAGCACCTGCCCGCCGATCATCCCGCCGCCGCCCGCAGCACGGAACAGCAGCTCCAGGACACGGCGGGTGGCTTCCGGGGCCAGGGCGAGGAGGCCCGCCCCCCGCATCACGGCGGCGGCGGCCACGGGGACCATCCCGAAGCCCGCGACGGTCGCGGGGCGCACGCCGAAGGCCCGGTGGAGCGTGGGCCGGCCGCGGCGCAGGTCGTCGTTGTCCATGCAGGGGAGGTCGTCGTGCACCAGCGAGTAGGCGTGCACGATCTCGACGGCCGCCGCGAGGTCGGCGATGTGGGGCGAGCGCCCCCCCGCTGCCTCGTACCCGGCGAGCACGAGCGCCGGGCGGAACCGCTTCCCCGAGCCGAGGACCGCGTAGCGGATGGCCGCGCCCAGGGCCGCCGGCGCCGCCGGGAGACATTCGTCCAGCGCCGCCGCGATGGCTGCGTCGGTCGCCTCCCGGGCGTCCGCCAGGAAGGCGTCCACGCGCGGCGCCGGCTCAGCCTGCGAGGTCGTCAACCCGGACGCTCCCGTCGGCCGCCTCGCGCAGCTGCTTCAGCCGCAGCTCGGCGCCGGAGAGGCGCTCGCGCGCGGCGCGCAGGCGCTCGACCCCTTCCTCGAATAGCGCCAGCGCCTTGTCGAGGTCGAGGTCGTTGGCCTCGAGCGCGCGGACGATGGCGTCGAGGCGCGCGAGGTCCTCCTGGAGCGACGGTCCGCTCACGGTGTCCCCTCCGATCGGGCGCGGACCTCCCCGTCCACCACGCGCAGGCGGAAGCCGAGGCCCGGCGGCAGGTCGGCCGTGCGCCGCAGAACGCGCCCGTCCGCGTCCCGCGCCACGGCGTACCCGCGCTCCAGCACCTTGAGGGGCGAGAGCGCGTCCAACTGTCCCGCGAGGCGCGCCACCTCGGCGCGCCGCGCCTCCATGGCCCGCCCGGCGGCGAGAGCCATCCGGGTGCGCGCGTCGCGGAGCCGCGCGGTGCCGCGCTCGGTGATCCGCTCGCAGGAGCGCGCCATCCGCGTGGCGGCGTGCCGGAGCTGCTCCCCCGCCAGCGCCACCCGCCGCGTCGCCCCCGAAGCCAGAGAGCCGCGCAATACCCCGAGGCGGTGCAGCAGCTCAACGCGGTCGGGCACCGCCTTCTCCGCCGCCGCCGACGGCGTCGCCGCGCGCACGTCGGCCACGAGATCCGTCAGGGACACGTCCCCCTCGTGCCCCACGGCGGAGATGACCGGGACGCGCGAGGCCGCGACCGCGCGGGCCACACCCTCGTCGTTGAAGGCCCAAAGGTCCTCTTTCGACCCACCGCCCCGGCCGACGATGAGTACGTCCAGCGTCTCCAGCCGGTTCGCCAGCGCCAGTGCGCGGCGCAGGTCCGCCGGCGCCTCCTCCCCCTGGACCTTCGCTCCGATCAGCACCAGCTCCACCGACGGCCAGCGCCGCCCGACCACGGCCACGATGTCGCGCCACACGGCGCCCGACGGGCTGGTCACCACGCCGATCGCGCGCGGGAACTGCGGCAACGCACGCTTCCGCTCCAGCGCGAAGAGCCCGTCCTTCTCGAGGTTCGCCCGGGCCCGCTCGAGGAGCGCGGCGTGGAGCCCGCCCTCCATCGTAGCCAGGAGATCGCGCACCATGAAGCGCGTCTCGCCCCACGGCGGGTAGAGCGAGAGGGTGCCCCGCGCGAACAGCTGCATCCCTTCCTGCGGCTCGCCCGTCGCCCGCGCGGCATCGGCGCGCCACATCACGCAGTTCAGCTTGGCGCCGGCATCCTTCAGCGTGAAGAACCAGTGGCCGTTCGCGTGCCTGCGGAACCCGGACACCTCGCCGACGACCCAGACCGGCGGCACCGCCGACTCGAGGACCTCCTTGGCCAGCGTGGCGAGCTCCGTGACCGTGAGGGGCCGCTCGCCCGCGGGGCCGCCGAGCGGCAGCGGGAGCGTCACGCCGACAGCTGGCGGGCCGCCTGCACGGTGTTCTTCATCAGCAGCGCGATGGTCATGGGGCCGACGCCGCCGGGGACCGGCGTGATCAGGCTCGCGACCTCGACCGCCTCGCTGAACTTCACGTCGCCGACGAGGCGATACCCCTTCTCCTTTGTCGTGTCCTCGACGCGGTTCACTCCGACATCGATCACCACGGCGCCCGGCTTGATCTGATCGCCCCTCACCACCTCCGGCCGCCCCGCCGCGACGACGAGGATGTCGCCCTGCCGCGTGATCGCCGTGAGGTCCCGCGTCTTGGTGTGGCAGATGGTGACGGTGGCGTTGGCCCCCGGGGCGTCCTGGAGGAAGATGTTGGCCACCGGGCGCCCGACGATGAGGGAGCGCCCGACCACCACGAGGTGCTGGCCCCGCGGATCCACGCCGCTGCGCACGATCAACTCTTGCACGCCGGCCGGCGTGCACGGCCGGAAGCCGGTGCGGTCGCCGATGACGAGCCGGCCGACGCTCACCGGGTGGAAACCGTCCACGTCCTTGTCCGGGTTCATCCGGAGCAGGACCTTCTGGCTGTTCATGTGCTTCGGCAGCGGCAGCTGGATGAGGATGCCGTGCACCGCCCGGTCGGCGTTCAGCCGGTCGATGAGGGCCAGCAGGTCGGCCTCGGTGGTGTCGGCGGGCAGGCGGATGGTGCCGGACTTCATGCCGAGCTCATCGGCGGCCTTCCCCTTCATCCGCACGTAGACCTGGCTGGCGGGGTCATCCCCCACGAGGACCACGGTGAGTCCCGGCACGATGCCGCGGGACCTCATGTCGGCGACCTCGGCGCGCAGCTCCTCGCGGACCTGTTTGCCGATGGCGTTCCCGTCTATGATCTTCGCGCTCATCCGGATCCTCGGGAGGACCTTCTCGCCGGCCGCGCCGGCGCCGGTTACCGGGCGAACTCGATGGACCGCGTCTCGCGGACCACCACGACCTTGATCTGGCCCGGGTACTGCAGCTCGTTCTCGATCTTCCGCGCGATCTCGTCGCTGAGCTGGATGGCGCGGGCGTCGTCCACCTTGTCCGGGGTCACGACCACCCGGATCTCGCGCCCCGCCTGGATCGCGAACGTCTTCTCGACGCCCGGGAAGCCGTTGGCCAGCTCCTCGAGCTTGGTGAGCCGCTTCACGTAGCTCTCGAACGCCTCCCGCCGGGCGCCCGGCCGGGAGCCGGAGACCGCGTCCGCCGCCTGCACGATGACCGAGATCGGCGACTCGTGCGGGACGTCGTCGTGGTGCGCCTGGATGCAGTTGATGACGATGGCGTTCTCGCCGTACTTCCGCGCCACTTCCACGCCCAGCTCCACGTGCGTCCCCTCGCTCTCGTGGGTCAGCACCTTGCCCACGTCGTGGAGGAGCGCGCCGCGCTTGGCGAGGCCCACGTCGAGCTTGAGCTCGGCGGCCATGATCCCGGCGAGCCAGCAGACCTCCTTGGTGTGCTTGAGGAGGTTCTGGCCGTACGAGGTCCGGAACCGCATCCGCCCGACGAGCTTGATCAGCTCCGGGTGGAGGCCGTGCACGCCGACGTCGTACACCGCCTGCTCGCCGGCCTCCTGGATCTGCTGGTCCACGTCGGCCTGAGCCTTCTTGACCACGTCCTCGATGCGGCCGGGGTGGATGCGCCCGTCGGCGATCAGGCGCTCGAGGGCGAGCCGGGCGACCTCGCGCCGCACCGGGTCGAAGCATGAGACCACGACGGTGTCGGGGGTGTCGTCGATGATGACGTCCACGCCAGTGGCCGTCTCGAAGGCGCGGATGTTCCGCCCCTCGCGGCCGATGATCCGGCCCTTCATCTCATCGTTCTGGAGGGCGACGGCGGCGGTGGTGGTCTCGGCGGTGTGGTCGGCGGCGATGCGCTGGATGGCGAGGGCGACGATCTTGCGCGCCTCGCGGTCGGCCTCGCGCCGCGCCTGGTCCTTCGCGTTGCGCACCAGGGCGGCGGCCTCGGCCTTCGCCTCGTTCTCGATGGCGCGGACCAGCTCCTGCTTGGCCTCGGCGGTGCTGAGGCCCGCCAGCGCCTCCAGCTTCCGGCGCTGCTCCGCGACCAGTCCCCGCGCCTCGGCCTCCGCCTCGCCGACCTTCTCCTCGCGGGCACCGAGCGTGGCGAGCCGCGCCTCCGCCTCTCGGTCGCGCTGCTCGACCAGCTCGAGCTTGCGGCCGAGCGTGGACTCGCGCTCGTCCAGCCGGCGCTCGACCCGGGCCACCTCCTCGTGCCGGCGGGCGACCTCCGCCTCCCACGCGAGGCGCGCCTTCTCCAGCTCGTCCTTGCCGGTGAGGACCAGGGTGTTCCGGAACGCCTCGGCGTCCCGGTGGGCGTCCGCGAGGATGCGCTCGGCGATGGACTCGGCGGTGGCGCGGGCGCGCAGAGCCGCACGCCGCTCCGCCGCCCGACCCATGTGATAGAACCCCACGCCGACCGCGCCCGCGAGCACGAGGGCGGCGATGATGATCGCGATTGTCATATGCCCACTCCGGCGGAGGACCGCCTCGAGTGATGCCGTGTCTGGGAAAGCGTGAAACTACGGTACTGCCCCGGCGCGCGACAAGCGGGCGGGAAGCTCCCCGCCCCTGCGCGCCACTAGAGTGCCAAGCTCTGCCGCTTCTGCGGCGGGAGCAGCCGGGCCAGGTCGCCCGCCATCTGCTTCAGCCGCGCGGCGAGGTCCTGCTGCTGGCGCTTCGCCTGGAACAGCTCGTCGGTGATCGCCAGGGCCGCGAGGATCGCCGCCTTGTGGCTCTCCACGATCTGCCCGGAGGCGAGCACGCGGCGGATAGCGGCGTCCACGTGCGACGCGACCTGCCGGGTGTACTCCGGGTCGAGCTCGGACCGGACGGTCAGCTCCTCGTCGACGATGGTGACCTTCACGGCGTGCTTCATCTGCGGTCCCCTCCGCCGTCGCCCTGCTGCTGCTCCAGGAACCGCAGGCGAGCGATGATCTCCTGCACCTGCGTGCGCGCCGTCACCAGCCGACGCTCCAGGCCCTGGTTCGCATCCTCCAGCTCCTGGATCCGGCCGGCGCCCCCGTCGCTCTCGGCGAACCGGGCCGCGTCGGCCACCTTCGACTCCGCGGAGAGCGCGCGCCGTCGCCACCCCGCCAGCTCCTCGGTGAGGTGGTGGAGGACGTCGTCCAGCTCGCGCAACGCGTCGAGGTCAGGCCTCTCGCCGGCGAACGCCACAGCGTGTCTCCACTTCCGTCACGGCGCGCCCGAAGGCCGCGTCCACCTCCGCCTCGCGGAGGGTACGGTCCGGCGCGCGGAAGACCAGTCGCCACGCGACGCTCCGCTGGCCGGCGGCCAGCGGCGCGCCCCGGTACTCGTCGAACACCCACAGCGTCTCGAGCAGCGGCCCCGCGGCCGAGCGCAGCACCGCCTCGACCTCCGCCGCCGTCAGCCCTTCGGGGAGCACCAGGGCCACGTCGCGGTCCACGCCGGGCGAGCGCGGCCGCGGCCGCACCGCCGCCGGCGGAGCCGGGTCGGCGCGCAGCAGGATCTCGAACCCGACGAGCGGCGCCGCCCACGCGGGGCGGTCCGCCTCCAGGGGGCCCGCCCAACCGACGACGGTGCCGTGCGGGAGACGCGCCACCAGCCGCTCCCCCTCGCTCGCCAGCGCCGCGCCGCGGCACGCCACCTCCGCCACAGCCTCCAGGAGTCCCTTGGCGTCGAACACGTCCACGTCGGGCGGCGCCGGCTCGCTCCAGTGGCGGGGCCGCCGTCCGCCGGTCACCGCGCCCGCCACATGGATCTCCTCCACCGGCAGGGCGCCCGTCCCCGGCGCGAATGTACGGCCGATCTCGAACAGGCGCACGTCCCGCTCGCTGAGCGGCCAGTTGTGCTCGACCCGTCGCACCAGGCCGGGGAGGAGCGCCGCGCGAAGGAACGCCTCCTCCTGGCTCAGCGGGTTCAGCACGGGGACGCAACGCTCGTCATGGCGTGGCCCCAGCGGCACGGTGACCGCCTCGTGGAGGCCGAGGCCCGTGAGCACGCCGCGCACGCGGGAGGCCACCAGCTCCGTCGGCTCGTCCGGGACCACGCTCGGCCGGAAGGGACGCATCTCCTCGGGGAAGCGGTCGTACCCCACGATGCGGGCGACCTCCTCGATGAGGTCCACCTCGCGCTCCAGGTCGGGGCGCCAGCTCGGCACCTGCACCGTCAGCCGCCCCTCGCGCGGGAGCACGACGCACCCCAGCGCCGTGAGCGCGCGCTCGGCGTCGGCGCGCGGGACGGCGATCCCGAGGACGAGCGCGAGCCGCTCGTCGCGCAGCGCTACCGTGCGCGGCGCGATCGCGGCCGGGCAGACGTCCACCGGCACCCCGTCGAGCCGCCCCCCCCCCACCGCGAGGAGGAGCGCCACGGCACGCTCGAGGTTGGCGGGGAGCGCTTCGGGGTCGATCCCGCGCTCGTAGCGGTAGCTCGCCTCGGTGCTCATCCCGAGCGCGCGCCGCGTGGCTCGCAGGCGCCGCGGCTCGAAGTAGGCGCACTCGAGGAGCAGGTCGGTGGTCGCCGCCGACACCTCGCTCGCCACGCCGCCCATGACGCCCGCCACGGCCTGCGCCGACGCCGCGTCGGCGATGACCGTCATCGCGGGGTCCAAGGCGCGCCGCTCGCCGTCGAGGGTCACCAGCGTCTCGCCCGCGCGCGCGCGGCGCACCACCACCGCCGGCCCCGCCAGCTTCGCCAGGTCGAAGGCGTGGAGGGGCTGGTTCAGCTCGTAGAGGACGTAGTTGGTGGCGTCCACGACGTTGTTGATGGACCGCGCGCCGACCGCCGCGAGGCGGTCCCGCAGCCACGCCGGCGAGGGCCCCACCGTCACGCCGCGGAGCACGGCCGCCGCGTACCGCGGGCACCCCTCCGCATCCTCAATCGTCACGGGGACGCCGGCCGTCTCGCCGCGCGGCCCCGACGTCCGTACCGCGCGCGGAGGAGGCGCCTCGGCGGCGCCGGGGATCGCGGCGAGCCGCACGGGGCGGCCGAGCACGGCGCCCAGCTCGCGCGCCAGCCCCACATGGCAGAGGAGGTCGGGCCGGTTGGGGGTGACGTCGATCTCGAACCGCGTGTCGGCCACGGGCAGGACGTCGAGGAAGGGCGTGCCCGGCGCCGCGTCGGTGTCGAGCTCCAGGATCCCCTCGCTGTCCGCGCCCAGCCCCAGCTCCTTCTCCGAGCAGAGCATCCCCTCCGAGTACTCGCCCCGGATCTTCCGCCGCTCGAGCTTCGTCCCGTTGGGCAGCGTCACGCCCACGGCGGCGAACGGATACCGCTTCCCCGCCGTGACGTTCGGGGCGCCGCACACCACGCCGAGCACGGCCCCGCCGGCGCTCACCTTGCAGAGCGACAGCCGGTCGGCGTTGGGGTGCTTGGCCACCTCCAGCACCAGGCCGACGACCACGCGCTCGAGCCCGCCGTGGATCGCCTCCATGGAGTCCACCGGGGCGCAGAGCATCGCCAGGCGGTCGCGCACCGCCGCGGCCTCCAGCGGCGTGCCGAGGAGGTCGGAGAGCCAGCGGAGCGAGGCGATCACCGTCCCTCCACGAACTGCGCGTGCAGGCGCACGTCGGCGTCGTACAGCATCCGGATGTCCGACAGGCCGTAGCGCTGCATGGCGATGCGCCCCGGCCCCATCCCGAAGGCGTAGCCGGTGTAGCGCTCGGCATCCACGCCGCACGCCTCGAGGACCGCGGGGTCCACCATCCCCGCGCCCATGATCTCCGACCACCCGGTGCCCTTGCACACCGGGCAGCCGACGCCGTGGCAGATCTGGCACTCCACGTCCACCTCGGCGGAGGGCTCGGTGAACGGGAAGAAGGACGGGCGGAAGCGGACCTTCACGCCGGGCGCGAAGAAGCGCCGCGCGAAGTAGCCGATGGCGGCCTTGAGGTCCACGAACGAGACGCCCTCGTCCACCGCCAGCCCCTCGATCTGCGAGAAGACCGGCGCGTGGGACGCATCCCAGGCGTCGCGGCGGTAGCAGAGCCCCGGGATGGTGACGCGGACCGGCGGCTGGTACGCCTCGAGCGTGCGCACCTGCACCGGCGAGGTGTGCGTGCGCAGGAGCGTGCCCGGCCCGAGGTACATCGTGTCGTGCAGGTCGAGCGCGGGGTGGCCGGGCGGGAAGTTGAGCTTGGTGAAGTTGTACTGCTCGGTCTCGGCCTCGGGCCCGGTCACGCGGGTGAAGCCGAGGTCCCGGAAGATGCCGCAGATCTCGTCCACCACGAGGGTGACGGGGTGCAGCGCGCCCCGGAAGGCGTGGCGCGAGGGCATCGTGAGGTCGGCGGCGGCCGAGAGCGTGCGCGCCGCCAGCGCGGCGTCGGCCGCATCGAGGAGGGCCTCGATGGCCGCCTTGGCCTTGTTCGCCGCCTGCCCGACCACCTTCCGCGCCTCGAGGTCGAGGCTGGTGAGGTCGTGCAGGATGGCGGTCACACGTCCCGCCTTGCGGCCCAGATACTCGGTCCGGAGCCGCTGCAGCACGTCGCGCTCGGTGGCGGCCCCGACGAGGGCCTCCGCCTCCGCTCTGAGGGCGGCGAGCGCGGCGACCAGGTCCGCCGACGCGCCGCTCACCGGCTAGCCGTGACTCTTGGCCAGCTCCGTGAGCTTCGAGAACGCTGCGGGGTCCCGCACCGCGAGGTCGGCGAGCACCTTGCGGTTGATCTCGACGCCGGCCTTCTTCAGTCCGTTCATCAGCCGGTTGTACGAGAGGTCGTGCTCGCGGGCCGCAGCGTTGATGCGCGTGATCCACAGCCGCCGGAACTGCCTCTTCTTCTGCTTGCGGTCCCGATAGGCGTAGGCCCAGCCGCGCTCGACGGTCTCCTTCGCCGCCTTCCACAGCTTGCTGCGGCCGCCGCGATACCCCTTGGCGGCCTCCATGATCTTCTTCTTGCGCGCGAGGCGCACCACGTTGCTCTTGACGCGAGGCATCGTGCTCTCCTAGGCCGTGAGCAGGCCGGTCAGGCGCCGCTCGTCGGCGTGCGCGGCGATCCCGGCCTTGCGGAGATGCCGCTTCCGCTTGGCCGTCTTCTTGGTCAGGATGTGGCTCTTGAACGCCTTGCGGCGCCGCACGTGCCCGCGCCCCGTCAGCTTGAAGCGCTTGGCCGCCGCCTTCTTCGTCTTCTTCTTCACCGCAACTCTCCCATCGGGGCGCGCGGCCCGCAGCGGCTCGCGCCTCCCGCGTTCATTTCGGGGTCATCAGCATCGTCATGTTGCGGCCCTCGAGCTTCGGATCCTGCTCGATCTTCCCGACCTCGCCGAGCACCTCCGCCACGCGCTCGAGCACCACCTTCCCCAGCTCGGGATGGGCCATTTGCCGCCCGCGGAACATCATGGTGACCTTGACCTTGTTGCCTTCCGCCAGGAACTCCAGGGCGTGCCGGCACTTGAACTCGAAGTCATGGTCGTCGATCCCCGGACGGAACTTGATCTCCTTCATCTGCACCGTGTGCTGCTTCTTCTTCGCCGCGCGCGCCGCCTTGGCCTGCTCGAACTTGAACTTGCCGTAGTCCATGATGCGGACCACCGGCGGGCGCGCCGTCGGCGCCACCTCGACCAGGTCCAGTCCCTTCGCCTCGGCGGCCGCCAGCGCATCCTCCACCGTCATGATGCCAAGCTGCCCGCCGTCCTGGTCGATGACCCGCAGCGGACTGATGCGGATCATCCGGTTCACGCGCACGCGGTTCTTCTGTTCTTCCCTCGGTTTTTCCAGAATGGCGCCGCCTCCTCCGCTCAGGTTCGCAAAACGGAACGGACTCCGGGAACCTCCGGAGTCCGCGTGCGGCACGCCCCCGCCGACCGCCGGGAGACGCTGCCACGGGAACCCTGTTCGCCACCCGCGAGGCGGGGGCCGGAGGGTGAGGAGTCGTGCTCCTACTTCGTTGTCGCGCTTGAAGCTAGACGGCTCCGGCCACCGTGTCAACCTTGCGGGCCGACGCCTCCAGCCGCCGCCACTTCGCGCGCTCCGCCGCCAGCACCGGCGCCACCTTCCGCCGCGCATGCACCCGCTGGAAGCGCGAGAGCTGCCAGAGGATCGCCGTCAGGAGCGGGGTGCGCAGCAACCGGTGCCGGCCGTGCGGGCTCGTCCAGTACGCCTTCATCAGCCGCCACCACCGCCGGATGACCGCGGGCCAGGCGTAGAAGGCCGCCGGGATCTGCTGGTAGGCGTCCAAGACGTCGGCGGCGCTGACGCCCAGGGGTTGGAAGACGAGATGGTCCCCCTCATAGTGCCGCAGGTCCTCGTCCACGATGCGCCCTGCCGCGACGGCCTCGGCGTGCAGCGGCGTGCCGGGGATGGGGATCGCGATCGAGGTGAGGATGGCACTCGGGTCCACCGCCTCCAGCTTCGCCGGCACCTCCCGGTAATAGGCAGGAGTGTCCTCGTCGAGGGCCACCATGAAGCCGGCGAAGGTCAGGATCCCGCGCTCCTTCATCATCCCGAACTGCTCGCGGTACTTGCGCACCAGATTGTGGTGCTTGTGCACCGACGCGAGCGACGCCTCGTTCAGCGACTCGAGCCCGACGAAGGCCATCGTGCATCGCGCATCCACCAGCAGGTCCACGAACTCGGGATCGTCAAGGCAGCCGAGTGTGAACTGGAGCCCCACACCCCACAGGTCCAGCTTCGCGATCGCCCGCAGCAGCTGCTTCGCGTGCCGCAGGTCACCGCCGAAGTTGTTGTCGTAGATCATCGCCATCTTGCGCTTGTGGAACGGGATGGCGCCGGTGGCGGTGAGGTCGCGGATCACGTCGGCGACGGGGCGCGTGCGGAACGGCGCCGGCCGGATGTTGAGCTGGCAGTAGCTGCAACGGAACGGGCAGCCGCGGGTCGCCTCCGTCACCACGGCGATGGCGAACGCCGGCTCGACCAGGTCGTAGCGCGGCGGCGGGATGTCGTCCAGGGCCAGGGCGAAGGGCGCGTCGTAGCGCGGCTGCAGCCGGTTCGCCACCAGGTCCCGCACCACGCGCGGCCACACCCCCTCGGCCTCGCCCACCACCACGCTGTCGAAGTGCCCCGCCAGCGCCTCCGGGAAGGTGGAGGCGTAGCGACCCCCCGCGACGACCTTCTTGCCCAGCCGCCTGAAGCGCCGCGCGACCTCGACGGCGTGCGGCGCGCAGTAGTCCATGAAGCTCAGGGCGATGAAGTCGGCGTCGCAGCCGTAGTCGATCGGCCGCACCATCTCGTGCAGCACCTCGACCTCCACCACCGGGGGCGTGAGCGCCGCCAGCAGCACGCCCGAGAGGGGGGGCGCCGGGTTGCGCGCGAAGTACGGGTGCTCGTCGCCGAGGTTCTGGAAGAGCACGATGATCTGGAGCTTCGGCCTGGCCATGGGTGCCTCCGTGAGTGCCGGGGGGGACGCTCGCAGCAGGCCGTCAAGCCGCCGTCAAGGCGGGATCCCGCCCGCGCCGCCCGGCCAGGGCGCTCTCGAGGCCGGAGGCGCTTGACGGCCCCTTGACGCCCGTCCGCCAGACTCCCCGCGGACACCGGGAGGGACCATGACCATCGGGACCGGAACTCTGACGCACGGCGTGCGGATGGACCTGCGGGCGGTGCTGGCGTGGACGACGCTCGCGGCGGGCGGCCTCGTCCTGCTGTTCTGGGCGCTCTACCTCACCGACGCGGCGACCCTGGGCCAGGAGGACCCGCTGCGGGCGACATTCGAGGGGGCGTTCCCGCTGGCGGACATCGTGTTCGCCGGCGCGCTCATCACCACCGGGGCGCTCTTCCTCCGCCGCCACGAGGCGGCGCCCTTCCTGCTCGTCGTGTCCGCGGCGATGAGCGTCTACCTCGGCTTGCTCGACGTCACCTTCTACGCTCAGCACGGCCTGTACGCGCCCCTCACCGCCGACGCCGCGACGGAGCTCGCGATCAACGCCCTCTGTATCGGCGGCGGGATCTTCGGGCTCCGGACCGGCTGGCGCCTGTGGAGCAGGCGGTGACCAAGGCTCTGGCTGGCCGCGTGGTCGTCGTGACGGGGGCCGCGAACGGGATCGGGCGCGCGACAGCGCGACTCCTGGCCCGCGAGGGCGCGCAACTGGAACTCGCCGACATCGACGAGCGCGGTCTCTCCGGCCTGCGCGAGACGCTCGGCCCCGGTGTGCGCGCGGCGACCGTGAACGCCGACGTGCGCGACCCCGCCGCCGTCGAGGCGCTGGCCCGGCACGCAATGGAGGCGTGGGGGCACGTGGACGCGGTTGTGAACTGCGCGGGGGTCATCGCGCCCGGCGCCCTCGACACGTCGCCCGCGGACGACATCGCGCGCCAGGTGGACACGAACCTGATGGGCACCATCCATGTCGCGCGCGCGTTCCTGCCGCGCTTCCGGCGCCAGGGGTCGGGGCACCTCGTCCTCATCGCGTCCCTCGCCGGCATGGTCCCGATCCCGGGCGAATCGGTGTACGCGGCCACGAAGTTCGCGGTGCGCGGCCTCGCCCTCTCCCTCGACCTCGAGCTCCGGAACACGGGCATCCGCGTCACCGCGGTGTGCCCCGACTCCGCGCGCACCGCCATGCTCGACATCGAGGCGCGGGATGAATCCTCGAGCCTCTCCTTCTCGAGCCGGCCGATGGAGCCCGAGGTGGTGGCGCGCGCCATCACCGGGGCGCTGCGGCGCCCCAGGCGCGAGGTGACGGTGCCCGGCCCCCGCGGCCGCCTGATCCGGCAGATCGGCGCGATGACGGGGCTCTTCGCCCTGGCGTACCCGCTGGTGGACTGGTTGGCGCGACGGCGGAAGGACGCCTATCGGCGCGGAATGCTCCATGGGTGATGAGTGATGGGTGAGGGGTGCTGGGTGATGGGGACCCCCGCCGCGGCACCCATCACCTATCACCCATCACCTATCGCGCTGCCCCATCACCCATCGCCCAGCACTCATGACCCATCACTCATCGCCTATGACCGCCGTCGGCGCGGGCGCATACCCGTGCGCCGCATCCACGGCTACCCGCGCCCGCGCGACGGCGGGATCATGCTCGAAGATCAGCTGCCACTCCTCCCGCGCGGCCCTCCCGAGGACCGCCTTCTTCGTGGCGAGCGTCACGAGCGGCTCGAGGTCGTAGCCCATGATCCACGGCGCCGGCAGGTGCGCGGCGGTGGGGACGAGGTCCGCGAGGAAGCACGCCGCCTCGCCGCCGTCGCGCACCACCACCGACTGGTGGAAGGGCACGTGCCCCGGCGTCGGCAGGAGGAGGATCCCCGGCCGGACCTCCGTCTCCCCGTCCACCAGGCGCAGCCGCCCCGACGCGGCGACGGGCGCGAAGTTGGGCGGCAGGTAGCTCGCCTGCGTGCGCTCGTTCGGGTGCGCCGCGAAGTCGAGCTCCCGCCGCTGCATCACGTAGAACGCCTCGGGGAACGCGAGGTCCACCGA
>Ga0209777_10001067_pt1 | contig 41595 bp, 40 predicted proteins | sample FrelakmetHBP12HB_FD_187147 | JGI IMG/M metagenome (GOLD analysis project Ga0209777, IMG submission 187147) | Freshwater lake sediment microbial communities from the University of Notre Dame, USA, for methane emissions studies -HBP12 HB (SPAdes)... | ecosystem: Environmental > Aquatic >...
TGAGAATGTAGAAAGGCAAAATATAAGTGATCAGGTGTAAGAAGAGGGTTTGAGTACCAAGCGCACTTCGTTTCTAATTCCAAGTTTTTACACAGTCTGGTTCGTTTACAGGCTCGCATGATGGAGACGATACGGTCTATATTTTGGGCTGATGCATGAACCAGCGCCAAACCTTCAGTATTTGAGAAGGCTTGAACAAGTTGGTTCTCAATTTCGGCTTCTGTTGGAAATTGCTGATCATCCTTGAGCCTTCCAAGTGAAGAACCCTCTAGAAGTAGCACATCGATATCTCTGGGAGGATTTTCAATCAGGCACTCTACCAAAACCGCCTTGCGACCATGAATACGCAAATCACCACTGTAGAAGAGACGTTTTCCCTCGCTTTCGATTAAGAGTGCATAGGCGTCATAAGCGGCGTGGTCAACTAAAAATGGGGTTATGCGAAAAGGACCTACCTCAAAGCTTTCTCCTGATTTGAAATCCCATCCCTTTGCAGGAATAGGCCAGTTACCCGGCAAGAAAGGTGCGGCGGCAGTTAGGATTCGGCGAGCAGCTACTCCCATGCCGACGGGAATTTTTGGGGAGACATGTGCCAGTAACCCAAAATGGTCTATGTGTGGATGTGAAATAAAGATGCCCAATAACGATGGACTGCTGCCGTCTAATCCAGAGATGTCGGGTAAATATTGGGCACTATTGTTTTCTGCATCCAGCGGTAGGCCTAAATCAACAAGAAGCCGCTGACCCAAACTTTCTATCTCGACACAGCTTCCCCCAATTTGCTTGCTTCCACGATGAATACATACGCGCATGAGGTTTTTTTCCATTAAATTGCTGAATGATTGATTATACGGCGCCTGAGGGCTTCGACGTCAGACAGTCCTATTTCGTCTCTTCACGTATTTAAAATTACCATAATGGTATTTTACCACTTAGCATTATCTACCAGCCACGTAACATAACTTGATGGGTTTAGCCATTGGAAAAGGTCTTGGGAAGCAGCAAAGTTCAGCCAAATAATAGAATTACAGTCATAAAGAAAGTACAGAAAAAGTTGAATGTGAAGATTGGCGATATTGTGATGTATGTTGAAGATGAGAAGGGCAACATAATAATCAAGAAAGGACAACTAAGACCAGCATAACCGCACGCTCATGACGTCTTCTTCAGCGTTTCTTCTTGCGAGTATACTCTAAAATTGAGCAGTAACAAACCTCGTGGCAGTGCAGCTCAATATCAACAAGTTTCGTGATTTGGGTCACTTGGAAAACGTGGTTTGCGCCGTCGCTCGTCAACGGCTTCATTCAAATCGGTTTTAAATTCCATCGGGTTAACGCACACGCCTTGACTTTTGTCTGTAGATTTGGGTTTATTGTACTCGAACAGGATGCCAGTCTCTGAATAGAAGTAAGGAATAAAATAGATAGTGTACGCTTCGCGTTTTCGGAAAACTATTTTTAGTTTTTTTCCAATCCTCTGTGTGCGTTTTCTTTTCTGGATTTTCTTTTCTTCTTGCTTTGCTGAAGCATCAAAACTCTCTAGCTCATCAGGAGCTAAACGAGGGGTTATATGGGCTCTGAGGAGTTTGAAACCACATGCGCCGCATAAAAAACCTTCACATTTTTCCCCAATTTTTGCACGAACACTTGGGTCATCTTTCAAATCTGGGTTAACTTCTTCTTCGTCGAGCGGTGCTCCACAGACAGCACAGGTCCAGTAGGTCGGTTTTTTCATTCTCTTCCCAACTGCTTCTGGAAGTCTGTCAGTTATGTCGCAATATAAATTTTGGCATTGAGTGCGTACAGATTTCTTCAACCACAAACGCTTTACTTTTATTCAGTTATAATTTATGAATAAGCCAAAGAGAATAGGTGAATACAAAAATGTCTATTGCAAGCTTGGAGTGGAGGATCTACAACTGTCCACATACTAACTCTGACGAATGCAACGGTCGGTTAAATTGTCACCCTATAGCTGGATATGGCTCAACTCACCCAAAATTTCTCGTATTAGGTATAAATCCAGCGCTCAGGAAAGAGGTATGGCGATTCTGTAAATCGCAAAAAGAGCTTCAAGAGAAGTATTATGAAGAATGCATGAGAACCGGCAGGTTTGGGTATGGAGTTTTGTTGGCTAAGTTAAGAGACCAGATTCCAGATTTTGATATCCCTGAAAATGTTTACCTGAGCGACATAGTGAAATGCCCTACAAAATTAGGTCTTCCATCCCCTCAGATGATTGAAAAGTGCAGAACTGCCTATTTACAAAATACTATCGAACTGCTAAAACCAAAAATCATCATAGCGTTTGGTAAAACAACTGCTACTCAGTTGAGGTACCTTCAAAATCAAAGCTTTCGATTAATAGAAGTAAACCACCCAAGTTGAGTAGCCGATTTTGACAAGATATTCATGGAAATAAAACGTAAACTTGAACAAATAGATAATTTCGCTGCCCCAAGCAAAGAAACAACAAGCACACCTGCAGAATCTTTAGCAACAAACGGATCAATACAATTCCAAGACGAAAAAAGTAAGCCGTTTTCAAAAAACATGTTTGAAGAAGCAATGAACTTATGGATTGATCGAAAAGCAGATGAACGACCCACATTAAATTCACAGACTTACAATTTTTTCACCAACAATCTTGAGCGGTATGTCCAGAAATTGGTGCAAAAAGCTGGCTTTTCCAGTTTAGTAGTGAAAGCAAGTGCAGGAAAAGGGAAGTGGGCTGAAATCCCTTGGGTTGGAATTCGTAACGATGATATTACAGCCAATTTCCAACAAGGCTTATTTGTCGTGTTTGTTTTTGCTCCTCAATTCAGAAAACTCTATTTAACGATAATAATGGGTGTTGAGAAGGAACCCATCAGCGAAATAGAAATGACAGTGTCGGCTCTCAGAGAGAAAGTTAGAATGCCTGAAGGGTTTTCAATTGGTGTAGAAGGCAACTTGGCTTCAAATGCACCTTTTAACAGCAAGCCTGACAGGTACAAAAGAGGTATACTGTATTCACGAAAATACGATGTTAGGCAAATGATTGATTCTGAGGTCGATGAAAACTTGAAGGAAGCTTTGGATTCATACCAAGATTTCGCCCGACGTCTGATCATAGGGAAGGTCTAAGGCATTTATCAGGTCAAAACAACAATCGTCAAGACGGCAATAATTTACATTTATTATGCAATAATCCTTTAACATGAAGAAACAACATTATAATCAAGGGGTTTGCTTGGATTTCGAGGTTATAATTGCTGGAATTGAACCAAAAGTGGTAGGATTTAGTGTAGATCCGTGGGGAACCATGGTTACGGATGACACTTTTGAATTAGAAACCTATTGCCTCAATCAGCCTCTGACTCATCGAGCAGAATTTTTAGCAATAAGAGGTCGCTTTTCTAATAAAATTCTAAGGATTGTGAAAATTGACAAATCAAAGTCAGATTATACTAAGGGGCTTATTGTTCCTGACGGGAAACCTTTCAAGGCATTTATTGACCTTAAAGTTGAGACCGATGGAATTTTGGATGGTCGAATATGGTATACCTCGTTTAGAACTCTAATGACTCATAATTCTGTGAATGATTTTACTGAGGAAAGCGTAAAACCTGCAAAAAAAGTTCTATTGGAAGATAGAAAAATTCGCTGTAATGGGTCTGAATGCAATCATATTACTTATTGTAAGTATTTCAATCACTCAGAAACTAACCCTTATCTTTCCACTTTATAAAAAAATTATTAAAGGTTAACCAGTTTATTGATGATTAAGGTGCACAATAATGACTGAAGCGGTTGAACTAAATCATCAAGCATTACAAGGTCTTGACAAGATTAGAAAGAATTTAGCAGAAATATTGGGAGATAGTCCTTCACTTAAGCAAGAAGGGAAGAAAATAACGATTGTCTGCAAGCTCTATAAGCCATGGCAAAAGGGTTCAAATTTTGAAGAAAGGATAGAAAGATTCGAAAAAATCGTAAAAAAAGTCTCAAGTGAATATCTATTTCGCGACCTCGCTGAGCAAATTACTATTAAATGCGGTAAGCAAGATGGCGGCTGTGTGGTAAACATCGAGTTTACGATACAACAACTTCAGAGTTTAAGTATTTAGGTTGTCGAATTAAACTGGCCGGGTATGGTTAAGTTTTTTATAAACCATTATTTCGCTGGTCAACGAGCTGTGAATATAAACCATGTAAGATTCAACAGTTTTGTATTCAAGGCCATTAATGTACTCTGCTAAATCCTCAGCCATCTGACTAATTTTTCCTAAATCGTTCACCTGTATGGGAAAGCCATAATTATGTGAGATCTTAGGCGAGCCTTTTCATTCTAAACTTACTGTAAGTGTAGAGGGCTGGTGTGTTGGTTGTAACCCGCCTTCTGTTGTTGTGGCATTCGGCTAATCGGGCTACCCGCGCCTTCCGGTAGATTCTTCATCGGCGACTGTTTGCCCTTTCCACTTGCAGGACGGCCGTTTCACCGCTTCCAATCCAGCGCACTCGACATCACAAATGTCTCATTGCCTGTCTGGGTGGACGTTTCGTTTCTGCTCCGTTGCCAAGGCTCTCGCCCTGTTCCCTGCGGAACTGCAATTCTACATGTGGGCGGAGTTTCCTCAAATCCCATTTGGGACTCGAAAGCCACACACCAACTCGCCAGCCCAACACAGAGTGCGCAGTCGCAGGCAATAAACATGCCCATAACTCCAAACTTAAGCGGCATATTTGGATCCTAATAGAAACTCGATGCAGAAACGATAGAGGAGGTAGGTCGTATTGACCCAAAACCATCTCATTAGTATTTTGAAAACGGGTGATTTCGGTAGGAAGGGAAGTCTCCGTGAGCACAAACCAAAACTGATGCGTAACCATTAATTACCCGCGCCCATCAGATAGAATTATGAAGCGCGTCATCCTCATAACTGGCACGCCGTGTGTTGGAAAAACAACCACTGCCAAAGCCCTCGCCGCCAAGCTTAACGCAGAATACATTAACCTCACAGACTTCGCCAAAACCTACAATTTAACGTTGGGCGAAGACAAAGAGCGAAACACAATCATCATCGACGAGGAAGCGATGCAGCAGAAACTCAGCGAAGTCATAGAAGCCACAGACAACGCCAACATAATCGTCGACGGGCACTACGCCAGCGCTGTCACGCCAACCGAGCATGTTGCGCTAGTTTTTGTTTTGCGGAGAAACCCCAAGGAACTTAAGCAGTTCATGGAGAAATGCGGTTACAAAGGAAGCAAAATGTGGGAGAACCTGCAAGCGGAAATCATCGATGTTTGCCTAGGCGAAGCGGTTGAAGTGCATGCGGGCAGAGTTTGCGAATTGGATGTTACAGGCAAATCGGTTGAGGAAGTGGTGGCTGAGATTTTGGATGTTTTGGAGAAACGCAAAACCTGTTTTGTCGGCGTTGTGGATTGGCTGGGCATGCTTGAGCGGGAAGGCTTAACTGACGAGTACCTGAAGGCTTAGGCTAACGGAAGCTGCCGAGTTTCTGCTTGGTCAAAAGGGTTATTTTGCGTCTGTTGCTGTAGGATTTGGCGTGGTCGCTGAATTTTTCAGCAATCATTATGGGGCTTGACAAATCCACGTCTTCCGAAGATGTATCCAAGTTGATGATTATGTTTACGCCGATGGTTCGGTTCCAATCGCGAACCCAAACTCCCTGTTCTAAATGTCCCTTCTGCACGATCAAGTCAAAATGATGCGAAACGCCGCTATGTCCTTCAAGCTTGACGTTTTCGCTGTTAATTTTGTAGCCTTCCTTCTTGAAGTATTGAATCGCCAAATCGGTCAAATGAACTCTGGACTTGTACTGATCTCCATCAACGCTCATAACGCTCTCTTCCCTACCAAACCATTAATGAACCCGTATGATGAAAAGGCTTTCGGAAGCAAACCCCGATGGGCGCGACAATCATCGTGAAATGCACGCAGTGCGGCGGCTTAATGCTCAGTGCGAAATGGCAAAAGACAAAGATTTGCCCCTACTGCGGCACACACGTGAACCTTCTGAAAGCCCAGAAAGTAGATGCCGCCAGCACAGCCATGGAAGCCTCAGAAATCCTGCGCAAACTAAAGAGCGAACAGAAAATCAACCACAAATAAGTCAGCGGGCATGCCTTAGCAACTCGCATGCCTTGCACAAATCCATCGCCGAGGGGTCGCCGCATTCCGTGCAGGTTTTAAAATCTTCTTTCTTGGCGGTTTCTTCGAGTGCAGGACGCAGGCGTTCGAGGGCTCTGGAAACAGCGAATTTTGTTCCAACATGCTTTTGCTCCATGCGGTTAAGCATTCCGCGGATGTCGTTGCGCAGTGCTTCAGAGGCGTATGGGCAGGGTGTGTCTTGGAACGGGATGTTTTTTACGTAGGCGTAGAGGGCGCTTTCGTTTTCGGGGATTTCGCACAGCGGCTTAATCTTCTGCACGAACAAGGGGTGGACTTCGCTGGTAACGGGTTTCTCCTTTGATAACCTTGCGATGTCGCCGCGGAAAATGTTCATGAGAACCGTCTGCACCTCGTCATCGAGGGTGTGGCCGGTAGCAACTTTTGTGGCTTTAATCTGCCGTGCTCCGGTGTTGATGGCTTTGCGACGCAGAACGCCACAGTAAGCGCAGGCAGTTAACTCTGTTTGGCCACTCTTCCGCGCATTAAAAATCATTTCATCCAGCGTAAAGCCATAGAGCTTCTTAAAGGAAACGACGTGATGGGGAATTTCAAGTTGCTTGCAGTTTTTGGCAGCAATTTCCAGGGCTTCATCGCGGTAGCCCTTGATGCCTTCATCCACCGTAACCACTGTCAGGTTGGTTTTGGGTTTGAACCGCTTAAGCTTCGCCAGTATGTGCAGAAGGCTGAGGCTGTCTTTGCCGCCTGAAACCGCCACGGCTAAATGTTCATCGCAACCAAGCATATGGTAGCGGCTGATGGTTGCCCTGACTTTTGCCTCGACGGACAGTGTGAAGCATTTTTTGCACAGCCGCTCACCTGAATACGGCCTGAAGAAGAAGGCTTCTTTGGTTTTGCAGGCGCTACAGACAGGTGTATTCATCGGGTTTCCTTCGTTAGGTTTGATTGGTGAATTAAACTAAATAAACGATGCCACACTAAAGGTATTAATTGGCGCGTAAAGATGGCTGTTAAACCAACCAAACATGGAGAATACAAGGAAGTAACTTACTCCAGTGTACGCTGGGAACAGCTTAAGGCGCTGAGGTGCAGGGCGGTTTGGGTTATGGAGGCACTGGATGCGTTTCATCTGCGTTCACTCACCCACGGCAGCATCGCGCGGGGTGACGTAAACGTGGGCAGCGACGTTGACGTCTTCATTCCTGAAGTGCAGAGCAGCTTCATGGTGGAAACCGCCCTTGAAAAAGCCAAAATACCCATCAACACACGCTTCATCGTGCAAGCCACACCATCCTACGCCATGAAAGCCCACATCGAAATCGATGAGGTGACCACGGTTTCGTTTCCGCTCATGGAGATGCGCCGTGTTGAGAGGGAGTTTTACAGCTTCGGCGGCGAAGTAAACCTAAACCAGCTCAAAGCGGACGTGCGGGTTGCAGGCGTGGACAAGCGGCTAATGCTAATCGAACCCACAGAAAAAGGTCACGTCGAAAGTAGCGTCATCGGAAAAGAAGAATCCGCCGCTAAACCATTGGGAATCGCGACTGAAACCGTTTTGGACAGGGTTCATGCCCTCATGAAGCGTGATGCAGTGGGCAGAACCGGGGTTTTTGTTAAAAGAGAACTTTTGCAGGAAGAACCTTTTGAATTAGCCCTAAAAAAACTGGCTGAGTTGAATCCTGCTGTTCGTCGAAGAATGAAAAAATAGATTATGGAGGAGCGGGGTAGTAGATGAGTTCTTTTTCTTCGAGCAATGCCTGAATTTTGTCAACGGCTTCGTAGACTTGTTCCTCTTTTTTGGCTCCGACGCACACGAGTTTGCCTGCGCTGAAGACCAGGAACACTACTTTGGGTACTTCCATGCGGTAGACTGCGCCCGGGAACTGTTCGGGTTCATACATGACTTTGCTGAGCTTGTAAACGAGGCTTTCAAGGTCGATTTCGCCGCCGAGTTCAGCTGAGGCAACGATGTTCTGGATCATTACAACTGGTTTTTCCGTGATTTGGATGCCTTCGCCGCGGAGTTCCTTCACGACTTTTTCTACTGCGCTACGGGATTCTTTTTCAGATTTAGCGCCTGTGCAAACCATCTTGCCGGTTCCAAAAATGAGTGTGGCTGTTTTTGGTTTTTTAAGTCTGAATACAAGACCTGGGAACACGCTGGGGTTGTATTCGGTCTGTGGAAATTTTTCCACGATTTTTTGTAAGTCAATTTTTTGGTTAAGTGAGACTGAGGCTACGATGTTTTGGATCTTTATTATGGGTTTTCTTTTACTCATGTCAACTCACGATTAAGTATTTAAAAGAAAGAGGGGTATATAAAGCATATTTATAAGGGACTCTCAACCGCTGGTTTGCCTGAATAATTAGCGCTGAAAAAGACAAATTGCTGGTTGTTTGCACATTAGGACTGCGAGGGTGTATCCCCGTAAATTGGAAACCTTAGTAACGCCGCGATTCCTCCCAGCGCAATAAGTTTTGCCCCCGCTTCATGCTCCGTGCTGACGACCGTTATTGGCGCGTTCCGCTTTTCAACTTGGTGCATAAGTTCTTCGAGTTTGAGCCGCTTGGTCTCATCCGCGTCCCTAAGCGTGGTGTCCGCAACCACAAGCTTCTCAACAGCACCCATCATAACCGCGTTCTCAACCGCACTCAAGCCGTAGGTTACTGTACCTTCGCCCTTGCCCAACCGCTTCATAACTTCCTCCATCGTCCCGGTTTCATCCACGATGCGAAGCCGATGCGATGCCTTCAACAAAACGCCAGAACGCAATGCCTCATAGATGCCCGATGTGCCGCCGTTGTTAACGCTCTTCACATCTACAACCGACTTGTTCATTTCTTTAGCTTCTTCCGAAAGATAACTGGCGAACTCACCTTTAACGAAACCCGCCCCAACGATCACAATCGCACTGTGATGCGGAGCCCACAACTGGTTCAGACTGGTCATCGCACGTTTGAAATATCCCTTTGTCGCTTCAACGCGTTTGTCGGCTTCGTGCTTTCCAGGCAGCCGCATGCGTTCTTCAACCCTGATTTCTACGCCGTACTGTTTGGTTTCTGCGATGGCGAAGCCTTCGTCGTCTATGGAGATTATCAGCAGGGGTTTTTCGGTTTCGCTTGCCCTCGTTAGACGGTCAAGGAGGTGTTTTGGCCACTCTTTTTTAACGATTGTGACGGGCTGATTCAACGCGATGCTTAGCGTGTGGTGGGCACCCGTGGGGATAACGTCTGGCGCATGACAAATCGTGCCGTGAACACGTAGTTTCCCAAGAAACTTGTCCCACCCAACAGAAATAACCTTAACACCCATGAACGCTGACATGCGCTCCCCGCTTTTTGGACGCGATGCTTCAGTGTCGCTTTTTATGGCTCTTGAACTGTAAGCGTAAACCTCGTCACCTTGATATATGACGTTGTACAGGTGCCACAGGTCATCTGGTGAATCGGGAACCACTTTAACGAAGCCCTGCGGCAGGTTCTTTTCGATAATTTTCAAGCGGGTGCATCTCAGTTAGCATAGGTGAATAAGTGTCGGAGTAAAAATATACTGCGGAAAAAAAAAGTGGTTTATTCGAAGGTAGCTGAACCGTAAGATTTGGGAAAAATTAAATCCTCTAAAACGAAAAATAATCAGGTTTTTGAAGATTTTTTATGGTTCAAAAATTTTAAAAATATATTTGTAAATATATTCTAGACCAAACAGTTGTCTTCAAAAATATCTTTTAGCAGCTTTAGAAAACCAAGACCAATACCTCAATTATTTAGATATGAGGTTAGGCAGTCCTGTTCCATCCATTGACGCAGGAAACTGCGAGATGCTGACAGATGCTAAACTTTTTCGGATAGAAATTAAGCTTACCTGAGATGGACGAAACCGTTATGAACTGCTCTATTTGACTGATTTAGCCAAAGAAATAGCACAGCAAATCCGAAAGGAATCATTGGTGATGAAATGACTGAAAGCCCTCCAGTTGCACCATCCGATAGCGAATAAAAATTACAGCATTAAAGCAAAGTATATTAAAAATAAAAAGTTTTTTGGGAAGAAAAAGCTTCCCAATTTCGCGCTGTTTTAGTGAATCAGCTGCAACAGGTTCAGAAACAGCGGGATGAAGACGATTGACAGTGTGCTTAGTAGCTTTATGAGTACGTGTAAGCTTGGTCCTGCTGTGTCTTTGAGTGGGTCGCCGACTGTGTCGCCGACTACTGCTGCTGCGTGTGCTGGGGAACCTTTGCCGCCGTACTTACCTGATTCAATGAGCTTCTTCGCGTTGTCCCATGCTCCACCGCCAGTATTCATGAACAGAGCTAATGGAACTGCTGATAGCGTTGCGCCGATTACGAGTGCGCCTACTGCTTCTGGACCTAACAGGATACCGATGACGATTGGAACGACCACGATGATTAACCCTGGAAGTACCATGCCTTTCAGCGCTGATTTTGTGCTTATGTCTACCGCTTTGCCATAATCAGGTTTGCCTGTTCCATCCATGATGCCTGGGATTTCTCTGAATTGACGTCTGACTTCTTCCACCATTTCAGCGGCTGCTTTTCCGACTGCGCTGATGGCTTGTGAGCTGAAGAAGAATGGCAGCATTGCACCGATAAAGCCTGCGATTAGAACTGCGGGGTTAGAAATGTCTACAACAAAGGCTACACCTGTACGCGCACTAACCTCTGATGCGTATGTTTGGAATAAGAGTTGGGCTGCAAGTAACGCTGAGCCGAGCGCAAATCCCTTTGTGAGTGCCTTTGTTGTGTTTCCGACTGCGTCGAGGGCTTCCATTGTTTCTTCTGCGCCGCCTTCACCTGACATTTGTGCTATGCCTGCTGCGTTGTCAGCGATTGGCCCAAAGCCGTCTAAGGCTAAAACCATTCCCATGACTGCGAGCATGCCCATTGTGGCAAGTGTGGTTCCGTAGATGCCGCCGATGAAGGGGGTAATTTGCGATAGGTGTGTAGCGTTCCATGAAACCGCAAATTGCGTTCCAAGCCAGTACGATACGATGAGTGCTACGACTAGCGAGACTATTGGCAGCATCGTTGTTTCAAGTCCGACCGCGAAGCCTGTGATGATGTTGGTTGCAGCGCCTGTTTGGCTGGCTTTAGCAATCCTGCCGACTGGTCCGCGGTCACTTCCTGTATAATAGTCAGTGATGTAGTCGATGGCTACGCTTGCTCCTAAACCTGCAATTAAGCAGAAGTATAGGTACAGGAATGTCATGGAGAATTCGCCGTTGCCTAACAGGAAAATTGTTGCGAACAGAAACAGAATACCTGACACTATGGTGGTGACCATGAGTCCTTTTCTCAGTGCCTTCATTGGATGCTTGGCTTCTGCGGGAGTGAGCTTTACAAAGGGCATGCCGACTAATGTGGCAAAGATCCCTAGCGCTCGTGCAATCAGCGGGAAAATCAGGAATATGAGGTTTCCAGTAGCGATACTGATTAAGCCGCCGATAATCATGCCACCTATGTTCTCCCCAGTGGCAGATTCAAATAAGTCTGCACCTCTTCCAGCTGAGTCGCCCACGTTGTCACCGACGTTGTCAGCTATTACTGCTGGGTTACGAGGGTCGTCTTCAGGTATGCCTGCTTCAACTTTGCCCACGAGGTCTGCGCCGACGTCTGCGGCTTTAGTGTAAATTCCGCCTCCAAGCTGAGCAAACAAGGCAATTAGTGAAGCACCAAAACCCATACCGACGATTCCGCTTGCTGCGTCTCTTCCAAGAGTTGCAGCCTGCGTTACGTCCAAAGTGTTAAACAGGGCGTTGTAACCACCATATAATAAGAACAGAAAGCTTACACCTAAAAGAGATAAACCGACTACCGCCATACCCATCGTTGCGCCGCCATAAAACGCTGTTTTCAACGCTTTTTCAGCGCCCGAATCTTTTGCCGCTGCCACAGTGCGAACGTTTGCTTTTGTCGCGTTATCCATGGCTATGTAGCCAGCCGCCAAGGAGGCAATTGCGCCTACCAAGAAAGCTGCTGCAGTCCCTACCCCGAAAGGTCCGCTGGGTAAGGCAACCCACAGCAACACAAAAATAACTACTGTGATAATGGCGATTGTTGTGTACTGCCTTTTGAGGAAAGCGTAGGCGCCTTCCCTGATGGCGTTGCCGACTTCAACTGTTTTTGGTCCGCCTGGACTCATTCGACCTATTTTGTACATGAGTAAAAGCGAAGCAAGAACGGCGATTACGCCTGCTATTGGGGCGATCCAAAAAACAAGTGGGTTAATCGAAGATGATGATGCTACTGCTAATGCTTGTAAGGGTATGAACATGGTATCCAACCGATGCCCATTTTGTATATATGTTTTTCTAAAATTTATCGGGGATATAAATGTTAAATCTGAATTTTACCTCAATCAAAAAAATCGGCGTTTCAGATTTGGTTGCATTTTTAAGCAAGTCAAACCTATTTCAAATAAGTCTATCAAAAGGGATTGAGAAATGCCTTCAAGATTAATAGTTGTAAAAGTCGGTACAAGCGGCATAACAACTGGCGAGGGAAAGCTGGACCAGTTGGAAATGCAGAAGTTGGCTGGGCAAATAGCAATTGCAACTAAGCAAAACGACAAAATTGTGCTCGTTACTTCAGGCGCGGTTGCTGCTGGCATAGCTGAGCTAGGTATTCCTCCTAAACCAAACGACGTCGTGTTCCAGCAGGCTGCGGCTGCAACGGGACAGAGCGTTCTTATGGCAAAGTACCGTGAACTCTTCAAAGAGCATGGACTTAAAGTGGCCCAAATCTTACTTACTGCCGAGGACCTCTCCAACCGAGTATCTTACGTGCACACCTGCAACGTCTTAATCATGCTTCTCAAGAGCGGAGTTGTCCCAATCATCAACGAAAACGATGTAACTTCAGTTGCCGAACTCAGGCAAACTGAAGGCTACAGGGTAAACTTTAGCGACAACGACCTGCTCTCAGTCTTGGTTGCTGGCGCAATCGGCGCAGACATGACCATAATCCTGTCCGATGTGGATGGATTGTACACGGCTGACCCGCAAGAACAAGGTGCAGAATTGATTAAGACCGTTGAAACCATAACGCCTCAGCTTAAAGCGTCGCTCAATGGGAAGAGTAAGTTGGGCAGGGGCGGAATTCAAAGCAAGATCAAGGCGGCGAAAATTGCCACTTCATGCGGCATCCCAGTTGTTATTGCTAACAGCAGAAGAGACAACGTTATACTTGACATTCTTGCCGGGAAGGATGTTGGAACTTTCTTCAAGCCCCAAACCCCGATGTCTGCGGTGAAGCGTTGGATAGCTTACGGCGCGGCTGTGAAAGGGCAAATACACGTTAACGAAGGCGCCAAAAAAGCCATTCTGGAAGGCTCCAGCTTGCTGCCCGTTGGCGTAGTACGGGTTGTTGGCAGCTTCAGCGTCGGCGACGTAGTAAGCCTCGTGGACGAAACGGGCTTGGAGTTTGCAAAGGGAAACCCCAACTTCAGCAGCGGAGAGTTAAACCTAATTAAAGGCTTACAAGTAACAGAAGTACACAAGAAACTAGGCGCCGATAAACCCAAAGAAGTTATCGAACACCGAAACATACACCTCATCGGGGAAGAAAAATGATTAAAGAAATATGCGTAAAAGCCAAAGCCGCATCGATTGAGATGGCGAAGCTCTCAACAGACGCCAAGAACACTGCGCTCTGCAGGATGGCGAACGCACTGGAAGCTAACTCCGAGAGGATTTTGGCTGCAAACAAAGCAGACGTTGAAGCGGCTAAAGCTAAAGGCGTCAAAGCAGCATTGCTCGACCGGTTGGCACTGGACCAAAAGAAAATCCAGACCATGGCTAAAGAACTTCGTGAAGTCTCAGCGCTCCCAGACCCCATAGGCGCCATTCTCAGCAGTTGGACGCGCCCCAACGGATTGATAATCAGCCAAGTCCGCGTCCCTTTGGGTGTTGTTGGAATAATTTATGAGTCCCGTCCAAACGTAACTGCAGATTCTGCTGGAATATGTATCAAATCTGGAAACGCAGTGATTCTTCGCGGTGGCTCAGATGCATTAAACTCGAATGTTGTCATTGGCGAAGTTTTGCGGGATGCGTTGGCTGGAACCGATGTGCCCGTTGACGCCGTTCAAGTGGTAAATTCCCCTGACCGAAAGGTTGCCGAGGAATTGATATGCATGCGTGAGTACATTGACGTGCTTATTCCCCGTGGAGGCGCGGACCTGATCAAGACGGTGGTGGAGAAATCGCGGATTCCAGTCATCGAAACCGGAACGGGCAACTGCCACATCTACGTTGAAGAAGACGCAGACCTCACCAAAGCAACGCCCATAGTGATAAACGCTAAATGCCAGCGGCCCGGAACCTGCAACGCCGCAGAGAAACTGCTTGTTCACAACAAAATCGCAAAACAGTACTTGCCAGTGGTGATAGCTGAGCTCAGGAAGAACAGGGTGGAAGTACGCGGCGACGAAGAAACCCGCAGGATTGTTCCCGACATAAAAGCTGCCGTAGAAGCAGACTGGGGAACCGAATACCTTGACTTAATCATGGGCGTCAAAGTCGTGAAAGGTTTAGACGAAGCCATCGCGCACATAAACAAGTACGGCACCAAACACTCCGACAGCATTCTCACAAAAGACTTCGACAAAGCCCTGCGCTTCATCCGCGAAGTCGATTCAGCTGCGGTCTACTGGAACGCATCCACACGGTTCACTGACGGCAACCAGTTTGGGCTTGGTGCAGAAATCGGCATCAGCACCCAGAAGCTCCATGCAAGGGGACCCATGAGCGTGCAGCATTTGACCACAACGAAGTACGTAGTTTTGGGCGATGGACAGATAAGGAAATAAACACTTTTTTCAACATGGTAATGGCTTGAAAACCGCCAATACCGACCTTACCCTCTTAGTAATCGAGTTTAACCTAAAGCATCTTTACGTTCTGGAACGTATTTTTTGCTCCTAAATTATGAGAATTTACCATCAGCTTGCCATTAACCTGTCGCCGATCGTCAGCGCAAGCCCAAAATACAAGACGCTGATAGAATGCGAATGGTCAATTTTCAGCGCGTTCAAATAGTACTGTTTAGCTTCGCTTTTTTTGAATGCTTTTTTCAGGTTTAAGAAAATAAGAAAGACGGGCATTTGCTTAGCGGCGAAGCCTGTGCCGGGTTTTATATTGCGGGAATTAGGGCGGATAGTTGTTGCGTTGCAGGCTGCAACAGTTGGAGGACGATGTTTGGGAACAAACCTAAGATGAAGATTGCGGCGACTAGGATGAAGACGGGGATGAGTATGCGTTTGTTTTCTTTTATGGGGGTTTCGTCTTTGGGTTTCTTTGCGTACATTACGTTGATGAGCCTGAATATGTAAGCGGTTTGCAGGATACTTGTTAAGACTCCGATTACGGCTAACCAGCCCAGCTGCGCTTGGATTGCGGCGGTGAAGACGAGGTATTTAGCTATGAATCCTCCCAGAGGCGGCACTCCAGCAAAAGATAATCCAGCCACGACTAAAGCAATACTTACCAATGGCATTTTCTTGCCGATTCCTGCGAAGTCGCTGAGGGTTCTTATGCCGTAGTTGTTTATGATGCCGATTACCATGAATGCTAAAGCGGTGGTTAAGCCGCCGATTAGGAAGAAGTAGAGGTTACCAGCTAATCCCAGTGAAGTTACGCTTGTGATGGCGACGAGGTTGTAGCCGACGTCTGCGACGCAGATGTATGCGATTAAACGTTTTACGTCGTTCTGGATTAAGGCGAATACGTTGCCGATGACCATGGTCATCGATGCCAGGAACGCAAGCATGAGTGTCCAGTTTAATACTTGGTTGGGACCTGTTGGAATTATGATGTAGAGGAGTATTCTGATGAGGATGTAGTAGCTTCCTTGGTCAACGAGTGCTGAGAGGAACGCGGCTGACGGCGCTGGAGCTGCTGTGTATGCGTCTGGCAACCAGAAGTGGAATGGAACGATTGCCGCTTCAATTGCGTAGCCTGCGGCTATGAAAACGAAGGCGATGATTAGCAGGTTTTTATCTGATGCAACCAAAGTCGATGCGTTCAAGGCTTCTCTGAGGGCATTGTAGTTTAAGCTGCCCGTTATGCCGTAGACAATTGAGAGCCCAAAGAGCACGAAAGCTGAGGCGATGATGACCATGATTAAGTATTTCAGGGTAGCGTTGAGGCTGAATGCGTTTTTGCGGTACATCATAATGAATGCTGCGGCTGCTGTTGCGGCTTCCCAGAAGATAAAGAACGTTAGCAAGTCGCCTGCGAGGACAGCTCCCAGCAGAGCGGCGGTGAGGATGAGCATTATAGCGAAGTATCGGTCTGAGGGGCGCTCGTTTGAGTCAACAAAGAACACGCTGTAAACCATTACTACTGCGCTGACTGCAACGATGATTATAGCCATGTAAATTGAAAGGGCATCAACTAAGAATGAGCTTGAAACCGCCGTGGATGCGCTACCGTCTAAAGCTAAGTTTAGCGGCGCCGGATTGGCTGTGCTAAAATAGGTTAATGCTAAGTTAGCAACGGTTACGCCAGCAATCAGGAAAACGACAAGGAACCAGCTCATCGTCAACGCAGTCTTGTGTCTTCCCTGTTTTCTGATTATCCTGAATACTGGAATTGTCAGTAAAGCTGCGATTACCAGAGTGAATATCGGCAGTATTATGTCTAAGATTTGAACCATTTAGCTTAAGCCTCCAAAGGTCACTGTTTTTATTAGATTAATGAAGAATGTCGGGTAGATTCCTATGAGAACCACCAGGACTACCAGGATTGCCAGGGAGACCTTCATGTAATTGGGTACATCGACGATTTTGTGAGATTCTTCCTTTACGTGTTCAGTTGCGTCTTTGTGTCCTTCTTCTGGAACCGCTTCATCTTTAGATGTTCCGAGAAACACTTTCGAAATGAACCGTAGCGAGTAAGCCAGTGAGAACACTGTTGCTATGAGCATGAGCGCTGTGGGTATGATGTAGAAGCTACTGAGTCCGCCAGTGATGTTGATTATTTGGATGGCGCCCACGAATATGAGGAATTCACTTATGAAGCATGCCAGTGGCGGTGCTCCAGCGATGCTTAAAGCAGCGATGGTTCCTGAAACGGTTGCGAACGGCATCTTACTTGCTAAGCCGCCCATTTTGTTGATGTCTCTTTCTTCAGTTTGATGCATAACTCCGCCAGCGGTAAGGAAGAAAAGCCCTTTGCTTACAGCGTGGGTAACGATATGCAGTACGGTTCCGACTACTGCTATGGCTGATGCAGTTACAAGTAGCACGGGGTTGTTGTCTGCTAATGCCACTGGGAACAGTGAGAGACCGAACATTATGTAGCCCATGTGGGCGATGCTTGAGTAAGCGATAAGGCGTTTAATGTCGGTGGCAACCAACGCGAGGAACGAACCGAAGAACGCAGTGATGACTCCAACGATGGCTAATGCTTCGAGGAAACTTGTTCCGAAAGCGACGCCGACTGATGGAAACACCACTCCGAAGGATATGCGGATGATTGCATAAGCTCCCGCGCTGATTATGACACCGCTTAAGAGCGCGGACATCGGAGCTGGCGCTTCTGAATGTGCATCGGGAAGCCACAGGTGAACTGGGAAAACAGCCATTTTAACCGCAAACCCAGCGGTGAACGCGACTAAGACCCACTTGACGATCTCTGGGCTGGCGGTCAGCAAAGCAGTTTGTGCGGCAATCATGTCTGTTTGCCCATTGGTTAACCAATAGACTGCTCCTATGCCTAAGAGCACGAAGACAGCGCCTGCATGAGTGAATATGAAGAGTTTGAATGCGGATTTGTACGAGTTTCTGTAGCCCCATTCGCCCACTATAAAGTATGCGGGAACGAGCATGAGTTCCCAGCAGAAGTAGAACAACAGAAGGTTTGAGGTTAAGAAGACTCCCACTAAACCGACTGACAGCATACATAGGAGGGCATAGTAAGAGGGCAGGTTCTTTTTGCCAGCCATGTAATTGACTGAGAACAACGCCGCCACGAATATGAGGACTAGGCTGATGAGGGCAATGGATGCGCTTATGCCGTCTAAGAACAACGAGAACCTTGTGTTGATTATCGTTGGAATCCACGTGTAGGATTCAAGGTACTGATGTTTTGTACTGTTGAGGATTTCAGGGACAGTAGATAGAACCAACATTATGTTGATTAATGCGATTAAAGCAACAAACATGGCTGCCAGTTTGGGCGATTTCTTTCCTGCAAAGTAAACGAACGGAATGCTTATGGTTGGAATTGCAAATACTGCCAGAAGGATTGGTAGAGTCATTTTGTTACGCTCCTATTCCCACTTTTAATATTATCAGCACTACTATGATTATGAAGCCGAGCACTACGGCGGCAACATAGTTCCTAAACGACGAGGATGGACCTTTCTTCAACGCTGTAGCTTGATCTGGATCTGCTACATGGCTGACTGCAGTGCCTGCTGAGTCTAAGTATCGGCCGAAGACGGCGTTTTCAAAGCGTGTGAGAGCGGCCGAGAAGCTGTTTATGCCTTTGGATACTCCACCGTAGAAGTCGTCGAAGAAGTAAGCGTGCTTGAGGGTTGTTGTGATTGGGTTTTTGCTTGCTGCAAAGTTTCGCACGCCCAAGTAGCCCTTGTAGTAACTGTAGTAGGTGATGAGCCCTGTGGGTATGAGCAGAACTATGAAGATGGGGAATTCAATGCTTGTGAAAGCTCCCAGTAAGCCCTCTGCCAGTGTTACATGCATGAAGCTTGCGACTATTGGCTCAGAGAGACCCCAAACGATGCATAAGCCTGCGAGAACCGCGGCTGGGATGAGCATGATTTTGGGTGCTTCGTGGACATGTTGTTTCTGTAGGTGTTCGGATTCTTTGCCCATGAACACCAAGCTAAACATGCGCACGACATATGCGAAGGTTATCGCCATGGTTGCATAGAGGATGATTACCTGTGCGATGTAGCCTGCGTTATTTACGCTTGTAACGATTAAGCCTTTGCTGAAGAACGCTGCGAAAGGAGGCAGACCGCTGGTGGTTATGATCATTATAGCCATTAAAGCGAAGGAGATTGGCATGGCTTTCTTTAAGCCGCCCATTAAACGCATGTCACGGGTGCCGATTGCGTGTATGATACCCCCCGCAATGAGGAATCCGAGGCCTTCGAAGAAAGCGTGGCTGACCATGTGGAATAAGCTTGCGAACCAGCCGTCGCCGATTAATCCGGCGGAAGTTGCGGCAGCGCCTAAACCAGCCATCATGAAGCCGATTTGGCTCACGGTTGAGTATGCTAGGACTCCTTTGATATCGGTTGTGGTTAATGCGAGTGTGGCGCCCACTATCGCGGTTAAGACGCCTATCCAAGCGATTGTTGGGAACCAGTATGGTTGAAGCGCGATAATTAGTGCTGGGGCTGCTGCAAAGATAAGTATGAACCTTGCGAGAAGATAGATACCTGCCTTAACCATCGTGGCAGCATGTAAGAGGGCACTGACAGAGGTTGGTGCTTCCATTGCGCTGTAGAGCCAAGTGAACAATGGCAACTGAGCGGACTTTGCGATTGCGCCGCCTAAAACCAAGAACGCAACAACAACCAAGAGAGGTGTGTTCAGGGTTCCTGCCGCTGCACCATCCTGGATACCTTTTATTACTCCTTGGAAGCTGAAGGTAGTGAACATCATGTATAGAATTCCGATTGCGCCAAGCAAGGCGATGTCGCCGATGCGGGTCATGATGAAAACTTTGACACCTGCTTTGATTGATTCAGGTTTTTTGTACCAGAACGAAATCAATGCGTAGGAACATAAGCCCACCATTTCCCAGAAGATAAACATCTGCAACATGTTGTCGGAGATAACAAGGCCGATCATGGAGCCGATGAAAAGCAAGATGAGGTAATAGTACCGTGTTAAGCCGTCTTCGCCTTTCATGTAGCCGATTGAGTAGACGGCGATGATCAATGCAAAGAATGCGACAAGGCACGTGAACAGAACACTGAGCGGGTCAATGTAAACTCCTGCAGTGATTTGCGGAATCCAAGTTACCGTGTAAGTTGTTGCTGACCCGTTTCCAGACCAGACACTCGGCACCAGCGAGAGCGCCAAAACCGCGGTGACTGCTGCAACTGCAACGACAAAGTAGTTTCGGGCTTTATCACTGTATTTACCGATTACGGGAACGAATAAGCTTGCTATTAACGGAAGTACCCAAACAAACCATGCTGAGAATTCTTCAAGAATCATTGCACTTCATCCTCACTTGCGCCTTTTTCCTGCAACATCTGAATTATTTTGTCCATGTCGCTTGTGCCGTACTTTTTAGAGACTATGACAAGCAGGGCTAAGATTACTCCGCTGACGGCGGTGTCTGTTGAAAACGCCAGGATTAGGAATGCTTGGCCTAAACCTACTCCCGCCGAGGAAGCGAGCATCACGAAATTCAACGTGGCTGCCGTTGCGATTAACTCTACGGATATGAAGACTTTTAGGAGCTGACGATTGGTGAGCAAACCATAAATGCCGATTGCTAGCATTACCAGCGACAGAATAACAAAGTCCATCATTGACCACCCTTTTTCTTCTTCTCATTCAACACGATGGCTATTCCCAGAGCCATCGTCAAAATGACAAGAGCCTGCAAAACAACATCCAAACCCCGCACATTCCACAGGGCATCGCCGAAATCAAGGCCAGAAGTTGTGCCCGTTGAACCTGAAACTGAAAGGAAAATCGCGGGCAACGACAAAACAGCTCCGATCCCAACCAAAGCGCCGGTGCGTTTTGGGGAAGTTTTCATTTTTGGTTTATCGCCAAGCATTTCTCCTGATAGGAACAGGATTGCTAATGTGCCGACGCCCACGGCGATCTGGAAGATGGCGGCGTAGAGAGCGCCGTTTTCCACGTAGATAAATGCAGTGAAAAAGAATGTTCCTGCCAATGCGGCAACGGAATAGATGACTTCGTCGAGGAAAAGCGCCAGTACGGCTGAGATTATTAAGCCTACTGCAAGAATTTCAAACATCATTAAAATTTAGTCTCCTTAGCGTTTGGGTTTGGCTTCTGGATTAATGAACCTTTGTCAGTAGTGGCTAACTCGTAGAGGTCAGAGCTTTTGATTGCGCCTCGAGGGCAGCTTTCAACGCATTGATGGCAAAAAATGCACTTGTTCAGGTCGATTTGGGGACGTCTCCTGCCGCCTACAACCTCAACGATTGAAATCGCGTTTGTAGGACAGTCTCTTTCGCACACTCTACAGTTGGACCCGACAATCGATGATACATCTAAAGTCAGCCCTTTCGGACCCGTACCGATGCCGATTATGTTGCAGTCCTTAATCTCGTAGATGGTTTTGCCCCGGAAATCGGCTGGAAGCTTCGGTTTCACGAAAGGATACTTTGTCGTCGCTGGCTTAGTGAAGATGTGTGACGCTACTCGTCTAAATATTGGAGATATGCGTGATTTTTTAACCATCTTGTTACACACCCAATGGATGATAGACCCATGTTACCAATGCCACAGTAAACATCAGTGAAAGCAAAGCTGCGGGTAGGAGAATTCTCCAGTTGCCAGATAATACTTGGTCGATGCGGAAGCGGGCGAACACGACTGTAATGTATTCGCTGATGGTTACGACTACCAAGAGTTTAAGCACAAACCACAGGGTAAACCAGAACCACGAGGCTCCAAAGAACACTGGACCATACGGGCCGCCGAGGAACAGTTCAACCACTAAAGCCGAGCCGAAGACCACCTGCACATCACGTGTTAAGTGTAGGAAGGCGAGTTTGGCTCCTGTGAATTCGGTTTCTAATCCGCCGACGAGTTCGCTTTCTGAGTGTGGAACATCAAAGGGGTCTTTTTCGAGTTCTGCCTGCATCGTGATTATGAATAGGACAAACGCCCATGGCGCTAAAATAATGAATGGCCAGAGATGGGTTGACTGGAATAAAGCGATGTTTGCAATCTGTAAACTTCCTGCTATGAATGCAGGTGTTAACGCGATTAGAAAAAGAGGAATATCATAGCCTAAGAACTGAGTTAACACTCTTGCTGAGCCGATGGTGCCATATGGGTTGCATGATGCCCAGCCGGCAAGGAACAGCAAAAAGCTGGTGATTGTTGCAAACGATAAAATTATGATTAAATCGCCGCTGAAACCGTTGGCGGAAAGAACGCTTGCCCCGTCAATGGGTATAAAGCAGAGGGCAAAAATCATTATTGTGAAAGCTACCAGAGGCGCAAACTTGAAAATTGTTTTTTTAGCCGCCCTTGGCGTAATATCTTCTTTAGTTAACAGTTTTATGAAGTCCGCTAGGGGCTGAAGAATGCCTCCTGGACCAGCAACCATTGGACCAACACGGTTCTGCAGGCGTGCTTCGATTTTTCGCTCCATCCAATCGCAGAACAAAGTCAACAGTAGCAGGAACGCGAACCCCGGGAATATGAGTATGCGGAATGTCAGCATTAAGAAGTCAATCATTTCTGGATCACCGGTCTGTACATGAGAAGCAGGGGTCTAAGCTGACGAAGTTAGCTGGGATGTCTGCTATGCTTTCTCCTATGGCTGTTTTAAGGAATGAGGGTATGTTAGCGAATGTTGGGGTGCGGACTTTAACGCGGTCGGGCATGTCTGTGCCGTTGCTTCTGACGTAGTAGAAGAGTTCGCCTCTTGGTGCTTCAAGACGATGCACAGCTTCGCCTGCAGGAACAGATCTGGGTAGTTCCAGTCGGAAGGGTCCAGACGGTATGTGGTCGACTGCGTACTCGATGATGTTGATGCTCTCTTCAACTTCATCCAATCGAACGTTCATTCTTGCCCATGTGTCGCCTGTGGTGTAGACTATTTCTTTGAACGGAATCTCGCCGTATGCTGAGTATGGCTCATCCTTGCGCACGTCCACATCATAGCCTGAGCCTCGAGCTACTGGCCCGACGACGGACAGGTTTATTGCGTCTTGCTTTGATAGCACGCCGACGTTTTTCATGCGCAGCTTTAATGTCGGTTCGTTTTCGTAGATTTGCCTGTAGAACGGCAGTTTTGCGCGGAGTTCTTTGAGGGTGGTTTTGATTTTGGGGATGTCCGTGTTTTTTAAGTCTCTTCGTACGCCGCCTATTGTTATAAGTGATGAGTAAACGCGGTTGCCGCTGGTTAACTCGATTAAATCCATGATTGGTTCTCGGTCTCTCCAGAAATACTGGAACAACGTTTCGTAACCGATTTCTAAGCCTGCATGACCCAAAGTTAAGAGGTGGCTGTGTAACCTGTTGAGTTCTAAAGCAATAACCCGCAGGTATTCGGCTCTTGGCGGAACCTGAGTTTTCAATATTTTTTCCACTGCACCAACGAAACCGTATGCGTGGCAGGAGTTGCAGATGCCGCAGATGCGCTCCATCAAGTAAACATCTTGCAGGTAGCCGCGTGATTCAGATGCTTTCTCTATGCCTCTGTGAACGTAACCGATTCGTGGTTCAACTTTAGTTACAGTTTCTCCGTCGACTGTTACAGCGAATTTTTCAGGCTCCAACAAAGCTGGGTGCTGTGGACCGATGATGATTTTTACAAGGCGTTCATTCTCTGGAAGCTTTATTGTTTCAGAAGCTGGTGTTGGAACATTCTTTATTTCGTTTACTTTGACATCTTTTCGAAGCGGGTAGACGCCTTGTGGCCAGTTTTCTGACAGAACAAAGTGCCCAGGTGTTGGGTGTCCCTCGAAAACGACGCCCAATAGGTCTGCTACTTCCAATTCATGGAAAGCGGCGCCTGGATGAAGGTCAACTATCGTTTGGGTTTTCGGGTTTTCTTTCCGAACCTCAGTTTTAATTGTTACAAAAACGTCGGATGTGTGGATGTGGTAGTAGACGCCGATGGTTGCTCCAAGGTCTAAACCTGTTATGGCTGTTATGCCAGTTTTGCCGTCAGCCGCTAACATGGTTTTTAGGACATCGCGGTGCAAGCCGTTGTTGACTGTTATGGCGGCTGCGCCAAGCTGTCCTAGTTGAATTTGGACTTTATCGCCAAACGTGGATTTAATTAAACCAATCATATCTACGGTACTATTTTGCAACTTGTTTTTCCTCCTCAACTATTCCTTGAGCCGCTTGTGCTTCTACGGCTTCAGGTTTTGTCTTTTCTTTGGGCAGTTCAGCCTGTTTTGGCTGCTTTTTGGGTTTAGGTGGATTTAGCGCGTTTAGGAGTTTTACTACTCCGTCTAAGATTGCTTCTGGGCGCGGTGGGCATCCTGGTATGTAAGCTGTTACTGGGATTACTTTGTCTACTCCGCCTACTACGTTGTAGTTTCCTTCGAAAACTCCGCCGCTGCATGCACATGCGCCGATGGCTACGACGAATTTGGGCTGGGGCATCTGATCATAAATAGCTTTTAGCCGTTCTGCACACTGCTGGGTAACGCAACCAGTTACCAGTAAAACGTCAGCGTGTCTGGGTGAGGGTTCGAGTTTTACGCCGAAGCGTTCAACATCGTACTTTGGTGTTAGAAGAGCAACTATTTCTATGTCGCATCCGTTGCATGCTCCCGAGTTAAAGTGCAGGACCCACGGCGACTTTATCCGTGCCCACGTTTTTGTATCAGTCATTAATCTTTACCTCCTTCAACAAGAACCAAGCCAGCGGCAAGAATTATTCCCAGGTACAGAATTAAAAGAAGAGGGTTTGTTGGATTTATGGCACCCGCCAAAGAAAAAGATGCAAATGCCAAGACTAAAACGGATGAGTCAAAGATTACAAAGTAAATCAGGTACTTGTACAATGAGACGTTGATTTTTAATCCAAAGTAGGATACTTTTTCTCCACAAGCGTAGGCTGACTGCGCGTTTTCGCTTATGGTGGTTTTAGGTGCGGCTCGTTTGCCTAAAGTATAAATTACGAATGTTGAAATGAAGATCAATACGAATGCTATGAAGGCGCTCTCCACCATGTCAACAAGCATATTTCTTCGCTCCATTCACGCACTTGTTATATCCATGAGGCTCGATGTGAACATATTTAAATTTTTCTCCACAAATATCGTGCAAATAGACAGTATTTTGTGTAAATGACATACAACTATCAATCGCACAACAGGCGTCTTTCGAAACGGAGCCGCCTAGTATACTCTCCCAACTCGCTCTATTTTCTCCCATACTACCCCGAGCTAGTTCACATAAAAGAAACACACTTGCTTTTAAATTTTAAGAACAAAAATATGCAAAATTTCATGCTTTTTTGGGCTACAATCAAAACTAAAACAAGCGCTATTCTGTTTCAGCTGTTCCATGCCACCTTCTTTCCAGATAAAGAATCAGGCTGAAGAGACCTCGACTGAAAATCACCAAAATAAGCAATTCGAACTCTGGAATAGTTCTAGTAGCCACAGTACGGATGATTTCTGCTCCGATAAAAAAGTTCAGGCTCAACGTTAAGTAACCAGACAAGTAACGGGTAGAAAACGATGGCTGATAGGGATCCTTGAGCTTACATTGAACAAATCGGATAGTTACCAATATGGCGCCAAAAGTTATCACACCGCCGCCGAAAAGATAGAGGGCATCAGCAGCGAGGGTAAGCACAACATAAATCGCGTCGTAAAGGGCACCTCCCGAAACATAGTTTCCCCCAGATAGAATACTTATGAATCCTGGGTAAAGTAAACTTAAAGCGGCCCCCAAAATGGCGGAAACAATTATTACTGCAAATATTGTCCGCGCTAAGGAATTGGCCCCTTGGTTTGCCTCCGCTTGCTGTTCAATCATAAAATCTGGGCAACCTATTCACTTATAACTTAAGTTGTGTTCCCTTAATAAGTTTGATTCAGCAGTTGCTTACTGCTTAGTTAGCGCATCATCAAGTAAGTTTTGGTAATAACGCCCACAAACTTCTTTGGGTCAGCCCTATCGAAGACCACCACTCTACCAGTCGCGTTTTTGCGCATTTTCTTAAAGGGATTCAAAGGAGTCTCATCGGGAAACGAACTAACTAAGTTTGCCACTAAAGCATAGGTTATGTAGAGTTTTCTGGCTTGAGCGAGAACTATTTTACGGTAGTAACCAACTGCTTCATCCTTTATCGGAGCATCAGCTACAGGTTTCAAACTTCTTAGCAGAATTGCTTCTGAATGCGGACAAATTTCATAGCAAATTGGACATAAATCCATATCTTTAGAGCAATCGTAAGTATGCTTGACTTTTTCATCTTCAATATGCAAGGCGCCGGCTGGACAAGCTGCCTCACAGGCGCCACATAGGGTGCATAATCCAGTGTTAATTATTCTTTTTACTTTCTACAATATTATACGCTATGAGTGAATCATTTATTTCTCCCATAGTTTACACCTATTGATAATGGAGCAAGGGTTCCTAAAAGGATACATGAAAAAATATAGAAATAGTCAGAGAAAGAAGAAGGAGCAAGAAACTGGTTAAACTTTGATTTCCTCAGCTAAGGAGCCGGATTCTGGGTACAGGAACATGTGAGCTTTATCGAGCGGATAAGTTATCGTGACTTCTTCACCTATCTTCACCCACTCCTCCGTCAGCGACGGTCTGTTAATCACGAAGCGGTCGCCGTTGTCAAGCCTAATCTCGTAGCGAACAACGATACCCTCAAAAGTTGATTTCTCAACTTTACCAAACAAACAATTTTCAGACGCAATATGGCCCTTTTTCATCTCGCACGTTTCAGGCCTAATTGCCAAGACAACTCTTTCTCCTGGCTTGATGTTCAGCTGATTTACGGCTTTAACTATTAACCCCTGGCGCAACTCAATTTCTGATTCGCTGTTTGCTTTAGTGACGTAGCCTTCCAAAAAGTTGGATTCACCGATAAAGTGGGCTACAAACAAGCTGTTAGGATGCATGTAGAGTTCCTGTGAAGTACCAACCTGAACGATTTTGCCCTTTTTCATGACTGCGATGCGGTCAGAGATGGACATGGCTTCAGCTTGGTCGTGGGTAACGTGAATAGCTGTTAGTTTAAGGTCTTTTGCCATCCGGCGAATCTCATACCTGATTTCGTTGCGTACTTTGGCGTCAAGCTGCCCAAGCGGCTCGTCTAAAAGCAGGGTTTTGGCGCCGGCTGCTAACGCCCGGGCGACGGCTATTCGCTGCATCATGCCTCCGCTGAGCTCACTGGGGTAAGCGTTCAAACGTTCATTGAGTTTAACCAGTTCTAAAACTTCGTGCCCGATGGTTTCCGCCTGCTTAGCATCGTAGTTCTTGACTTTTGGACCGTAAATCACGTTGCTCCAGGCGGTCATATGGGGGAACAGGGCGAAGGTTTGGAAGACAAAGCCGATGTCGCGGTCTTCAGGCGGCACTTTGTCGACGCGTCTGTCGCCTATGTAGATTTCTCCGCTGTCCGGTTCTATTAATCCAGCAATCAGTCTAAGCAGGGTGGTTTTGCCGCAGCCGCTTGGCCCCAGCAAAGAGAAGTATTCTTGGTCATGTATTGTCAGGCTGACGTTGTCTAAGGCGTAGAGTTGGCCGTATTTTTTTGTGACGTTTACGACTCGGACATCGGGCATTGTTAACTCTCTCCTTTTGAAGAGTTTTTGGAGTTTTTATGATTTGCTATTCTAAACCTTTCCTTTTCTAGTCAAAAGCCTCAAAACCAGCAGGATGATGAAGCTGAACAGTATCAAGAAGCCGCAGGCTAAACCAACGATTAAGGCGTTTACTCCGGCGATGGGTGCTACGATTCCCCTTACGGAGTTCACCCATTTAACCAGCAGCACAGGAGCCGTCACAAGGTTTGAAGTTACGGCTAACGTAGCACCCGTTTCGCTTACGCTTCGGGTAAATACGATGATTGCGCCTGAAAGAATCGAGTATTTTGTGATGGGCAAAACTATTGTTTTGAAGACTGTGAAGGGTCTGGCGCCTAAGGTTTTGGCGGCTTCCTCCATGTCAACGTTTATCCGCTCCATCGCCGCCGACATCGAACGCACAAAATACGGGTAAGTAATAGCCAAGTGCGCAAACACAAGCAATAGGAATTCAGGAACGCCGGGGATGCCCTGCCAGAAAAACTTCAGCGACACGCCCAAAGCTATGGACGGCACAATTAGGGGCACGTTGATCAACAAGTCAAGGATTGTAGAGGGGAGTTTGCCGAAGGTTTTACGTGAAATCAGAATCGCCATTGGTATGCCGGCGAGTATTCCAAGCACTGTAACTATGGCAGCTAAACTGTAGGACAACAAAAGGCTCTGCCAAAAGCTTGACCAAATACCTTGACCAGCTAGCGCCTGTGTAAGAGTGGATCCTGTTGCGATGGCTTGGAACGCTGGCAAAGCCACAAAAAGCGAAGGAATCAATACAATAACTATGAAGACAAAAAAGGCTACGCTGTTGCGTGACCACGCAGTTTTTTTGTAGCTGAGTTTTTTCTCAAAGACTGGCAAGCCTTTGCCGAAGGGCAGCGTTAACTTTTGACCCAAGACCCTGATTAAACCGAATATGACAAGCGAAACCACGATCAGGATTAGGCTGGCAAAGACGGTTCCGCCCTCGTAGGTGGCTTGGGAAATGGTGCCTGCTTTCAAGCCGTTGCTCAGGTTTTGTATGAAAACCGGGCCATTTTGGAAGACTAAACCGGCAACGATGAAGGTTGCGCCCGTCTCTGAGAGCGACCGCGCAAAAGCAAGGGAAAACGCAGCAATCAACGAAGGCTTTATGATTGGGAAAGTTACGGTTCTCGAAGCAGTTAATGGAGGTGCACCAAGAGTTCGCGATGCACGTTCATACTCCATCTTGTAATCCAGCAAGGCACCGACGATAACGCGAACAACAACGGGGAATGAAAACGTGAAATGCAAAAGCATAACCAAAAGCCAACCAGGAGAAATCAGGGAGCTGCCGAAAAGCGAGGATATTCCTCCGCTTGAACTCCAGAACAGCAAAATAGAATAGCCCAAGGCTGCAGTTGGAACGACAAAAGGAATATCTGCGAACGTATCAAGGACGCTAAGCCACCTTGATTTGCCCCGGGTAATCAGCCAAGCCAAAGGTACTCCAGCAAGAAGGTCAAGCGCAGCGACAATCAACGCGATGATAAATGAGTTCGAGATAGCGCCGAGCGCCGATTTCACCAAGACAGGCTGATTGAGGAAGGTTTGCATCGCCGGCGCTTTAATGACGATACCTATGATTGGTGGAATAAGGATTAACGCGAAAAAAACGATGATTGCCGAGAGATAGAGGGTGTACTTTAAGGGTTTTTTGGAGGAAAGTGCGTTTAATGTGTTCCAGAGTTTGCTAAGCACGGGACTGCTCCTTTTTGTCAGAGTAGTAGATTTGCTCAATTTGGAGCTAATTAATCGTTCAAGTATATTAGTTGTTACATAAAACGGGGGTTTTTCTCCATATTTCATTATCGAAGTATATAGATAATACTAACAGCTATAAACTATAGATAACTGGACGGCTCCTACATGTTTAGAGAGAAGAATTTTCTTTTATCGACCCTAAACAGAAGTTGTAGCGGTGAATTTTTGGGAGAAGCCATAGAATAATGAAGAAAAGTTTTGAAACCGAAATGTACGTTTATGGAAGCTGGCTTCCGCTGAACAATTTTGTGCAGGAAACCCTCGGTAACATAATGATGGAATTCTTGAAAACCCTAAAAGGGATAGATGCAGAAGCACACATTTCGATTGAAGTAAAAATTAGGCGGTTAAAAGAACCGCCTCAGTAGACGCACACATTTACCCTGCTAAGTAGAACAGCTTTTTAGCTGACTACTTTTCTGAACATGTATAAAGTGGCACTCAATGTGATGACGGCTACCAGAGCAATTACTCCCCAAGCAGGAAGTATCGTGCCCCAGTCGTATCCTGAAGTCATAAGTACTCTTATGGCGTTGACGGCGTAACTTATCGGATTAAACTTTGAGATGTCTTGTACCCATGCGGGCATGAAACTAAGCGGAAACAAAGCTGTGCTAAGGAACAGCAGAGGAAATGTGAGGAAGCCCCCTATTGCAAATACCGTCTCAGAACTTCTTGTCTTCATGCCTATTGCCAGTGAAATTCCTGACCAAGCTAGTCCAAAGAATGCTATTGTGAAGAAGACCAAAAGAATTCCAATGACTCCAGTTGTTACAAAGGCACCTAGAGCATACGCTAATCCTAAGATGATGGCTGATTGGATTACTACCCTAAAAGCGTCACTTGTTAATCGACCCAATAAAATTGCAGGTCGTTTAACGGGTGTCACAAGCATTTTCTGCAGATAACCAGAATCAATATCGGCCACTATGGAGTTTCCTGACTGCAGAGCACTGCCAAACGCGTTTTGCAAAAGAATGCCTGCTGTAGCGAACTCTAGATAGCTTCCTCCAGGCAAAACAATAAGGCCGCTGAACTTTGACAGAATTTGAGTGAACAGAACGAGGAAGATGATAGGCTGGAAAAGTGAGAAAAACAATAGAATAGGATTTCGGATTAGTTTTTGCAAGTATCTCACGAATATGTAACGAGTATCAGAAAGCAAAGTCATTTTCTTAGCGCCTCCTACCAACGAACATTGCACTGGGAGCTTTGACTAGTTCCTCGGTGCGGATTCTTTTGCCAGTGTGCTTCATAAAAACGTCATCTAGAGAAGGCGAGGAAAAAGTCACTGACGAAAGTCTAATGTCGCTGCTGTCTAATGCACGCACAATATCAGCTATTAGCAAACCAGCGTTTTTGGCAAAAACTGTAAGACATTCTTCAGAATCTATTATTTCGGTGACGTCTGTCATGCTCTTGATTATCTCTTTTGCTTTAGTGCTGTCTTTTTTGCAGTTGTCAAGAGTGATTCTAATTGAGTCTGCACCAATTTCACGTTTTAGCTCAGTCGGAGATCCGCTCGCAACTATTTTTCCAACGTCTATTATTGAAAGTCTTTTGCATAACTTGTCGGCTTCTTCTAGATACTGGGTAGTTAAGAAAATGGTTATACCCTCTTCTTTGTTTAGTTTTTCCAGGTAAGTCCAGATGGCTGCACGCGACTGTGGATCCAAACCAGTTGTTGGTTCGTCTAGAAACAGGATTTTGGGCTTATGGACTAGGGCAGTTGCGAGGTCGAGGCGTTTTTTCATTCCGCCAGAGTAGTTTCTTGCGCGTTTTTCGGCAGCTCCTTCAAGCCCCACAAGAACCAGAAGTTCGTTAACTCGTTTTTTGATTTCATCACTTTTCATCTGGTGAAAATGCCCTTGAAGAGTAATGTTTTCTCTGCCGGTGAGATCGCCATCGACAGTTGTTTCTTGGCTTTGTACCCCGATGATTTTACGGATAGCAGCTGCTTTTTTTTCAACATCGTACCCTGCGATGTTAACGGTACCTGATGTTTTTCTTAGGAGAGTAGTTAAAATTTTGATGGTGGTGCTTTTTCCAGCTCCGTTGGGACCTAAAAACCCAAAAAATTCGCCTTCCGCCACACTGAAGGAGATGTCGTCAACGGCTTTTGTGCCATCAGAATAGACTTCAACAAGATTCTTTACAGTAATTATGTCTGACATTAACGGTCTAGAACTAGATTGCGTTAGGTAACATATAATCGTATGTGACTGCTATTTACCTAAAACAGCAAGAAAGCGCAAAGCCAAACAGCTCCTAAAACGCTGGCTCAATCATGTTCATGCTGAGATTCATCCAAGATTACTTTGAACAAAAATGGATATAGCCTAAAGACAAAACAAAATCTCTATCAACTACCCGGCGAAAAACTGCAACACAAGAACCATTTCTGTCAGCCAAAAGCTCATCGACATGCTGAAAAATTTACCGATAGACCAACCAACCGTATTTCCATACAAAGACACAGATAGTGCATCGAAAACGTTCAGAGTGATGCGTCAAAGAGCAATTCATAAACTCGAAATAAATGAACTTAGGAAAATACACGAATACACATTCCGTAACTGGAGAGCCACGGTTGAATATCAAGAGTACGGCAAGGAAGGACCAGTAATGCTATTACTTGGACACAAAAAAACCAACAAATGTACAAATACGTTCAGCTAAGTCATATCTACTTATGCGGTTCACCAAAATATGTCAGCAAATGGATTAGCACAGACAAGCAAGAAAGCAATGCCGTAAACGAAGGCTGGATACTCGTAAGAGAAGAGGAAAAATCACCGATACCTCTACAAGAAACAAGTCAATTCAGCCGCAACAATAGGAAACGATTGACATAATTAAAAAGCACATAAATAGTCCCAGAGTCTGAAGCAACGGCGACACATCGCCAAGGATTGAATAACGCCAAGACGAGAACCATAGTTTATTAGGAAGTATTTAGATTGTTGCGATAAGCCGCAACATGCGGGAATAGTACAGCTTGGTTAGTACATAGGCTTGCCAAGTCTAGGACTCGGGTTCAAATCCCGGTTCCCGCACTGTCATTGTTCCAGTTTATTCCTATTCAAACCTCTTTCAAGCGTTATAAGCCCTCTGGAAATATGTTCAGCTCTCTAAGATCTACTTTGGCGGTTCTGCGAGCGGGCAAACATATTTGGCGTGTACGTGGAATTATATGGGCGGCGTACTTGATCCTGGTGTGTTGGTTCCGGTGACGTTTACTTTGACTGTTGCGTCTACGATTACGGGGATTGTTGTGTTTAGTTTTGATATTGGTGTGGTGGGGTCAGGGTAGCTTATGGTGAAAGGTAAGCCTTGGGATCTTGAGAATGAAAAGAAGCTTAAGGATTGGGTTACTCAGGCGTTAGTGTTGATGCATTGGTTTTCAGCTTTGATGGGCAATACACTAGGGATGCTATTTACAAGAAAATTGAGCGGTTAGGATTAGGAGTCGTCTACGAAGAGAAAAAAACCTTTCGACTACTACTTCTGAGTTTGTTTTGCCTGAGGAGTTGCCTAGTGTTGAAATTACGCTTAAGACTTTAGCGGCTGCGTTGAAGTCTTTGGAGACGCCTGGGCGTGATAAATGTGAGGTTTTGCGTTTGCGGTGCATTATTGCGGGTGCTAAAGTGTACAAGGAGCTTTTAGCCGATTATATGGATTATCACGGGCTTGAGGTCGAGTTAATAGAGTGGGTGGAGGGAGAAGTATGCGGAGCTTGCGAAAAAATCCCAGGCGATTCAGCCCAAATAGGTGATTTGGGGAGCGTGAAAAGCTCCGTGAGCGGGCTATCGCGGTGAGTCGGAACAACTTGGGTTACTGACCGCAATCAAGAAACCAAAGCCTACGACGAAGTTTACAAGTACGTTAGAACCAACCCCAAAGAGGGGGGCCAGCCTATACAGAAAAGTTGATACTTCAGCAGCAAAACTAATAGGACATGATTAACATGACCGAAAGAAAAATATTCATCTCCACAAATTATCACAACTACTAAACTGGCAAAAGTGTTTATAGCCCGTCTTTGACATCACCACAGGTTGTAAACCAACCAAATCCATGTATGTCCGGTCGTAGTCTAGTTTGGTCTAGCACAAGGCTGTCGACATCGACAACAGAATTTTCGTGTTTTTGTGTTCCACCTTTTTCTAAATTCTTAAGCCTTTAATCGACAATAGGCATAAGCTTTTATTCACAACAGGTTAGCGATAATAATGGTATCTCCCGCACGATCTCTCTTTTCAGTAAACGGCAATATTTGGAAATCAAAGGATGGGAAACAAAATGGACCTAAACTAAGGAGCTGGATTTATAGATACATAGAGGTGAATGACGTAAGAATCGGAGTTTTCCAGCTATTTCATGAGAATCGATAAATGTTTCGTCTTTTAACATGTTTCGAATTATTGTTGGTGCAACTGCATGAATAAAGCTTCAGATATAGCCAAGACATCGACGAGAGGTAGTTTTCACTATTTATGGGGCTTAGTACTTTCCACAGCCATCTCGGCCATTGGCACCATATTCATAGCCAGGCTGCTAGGCTCCGACCAATACGGACTATACACCATCGTATTGGCTGCGCCATCGCTCATCGTTACATTCAGGGACTGGGGAATAAACTCCGCCATGATAAAATTCACCGCTCAATACCGTGCTGAAGAGAGAATTGCAGAAATCAGGAGTATATTTCTCACAGGCGTACTCTTTGAAGTTGTATTAGGCATAGTTCTCTCTTTGATCTCGTTTGCGGTCGCCGGTTTCTTGGCAACCAGCCTTTATAACCGACCTAGCATTGCACCTCTCATCGAGATCGCCTCATTCTCAATCCTCGCAGGCGCGATAATGACAGCAGCTACCGCCGCATTTACGGGTTTTGAAAAGATGGAACTAAACAGCATAATGCTCGTTTTCCATAGCATCTTCAAAACCGCTCTGATAGTTGTTCTTGTGCTCTTGGGCTTAGGTGCTTCCGGCGCAACCTCTGGCTTTGTAATTAGTACTTTTATTGGGGGATTAATCGGGATCGCTTTAGTCTGGAAGCTTTATGCGGGCTTGCCTAAGGTCAGTGGATACGCACTGCAAATCAAGGCATATTTGACTACTATGTTGACTTATGCTTTACCTCTATCGTTTGCTGCAATTCTATCGAGTCTGTTGCCGCATTTCTACTCCTTCCTGTTGCCAATCCACTACTCCACAGACAACACCATGATCGGAAGCTATGGTATTGCAAATAACTTTGTCGTGCTCATATCCTTCTTTGCCCTTCCAATCACTGCCATGGTCTTCCCAGCTTTCTCCAAGTTACATCCCGTAAAAGACAAAGAAGCCTTGCGAAGCGTTTTCCAGTTCTCAGTCAAGTACGCTTCGTTATTTGTTGTACCTACGACAGCGTTAGTTATGTGTTTAGCCGTACCTGCCGTGTCTACTTTGTTTGGGGGTTCTTACACTGCGGCCCCGCTTTTTTTGGCGTTACTCGCAGCTCAATATTTGTTTACTACTTTCGGCTCCTTGAGCATCGGCGGTCTTCTGAGTGGCCAGGGAAACACAAGTTTCATTTTGAAAATGGCAATTTTGACAATAGGCGTCGGTTTCCCCGTTGGCTATGTTGGGATTATTTATTTTGGTGTCCTTGGCTTAATCGTAACTTCTTTGATCGCTGGTTTGCCGGCCCTAATTTGGGGGCTGCTATTTGTCAGAAAAACTTATGGCGTCTCAGTTGATTGGCTTTCTTCTGCAAAGATTCTAGTAGCTTCAGCAATTGCTGCCTCTGTGACCTTTGGAGCAGTTTCAATCTTTAGTTTTTCTAGTTTAGTTGAACTCGTCTTAGGGATAGCAATCTTTATGATGGTTTTAGTCCCCTCCGTCTTGTTGGTCAGATCTGTTAGCCGCAGCGATTTAGCGAACTTGCGTGGAATGGTTGGAGGTTTAGGGGCGGCGGGTAGATTGTTTAACAAAGTTTTGGATGTTTTGGAAAAAATCATGGTCGTCTTCAACCTATAGAGCTCGAACACTTTCAGTAAACGAAATACTTGGTTTGATTGAATCTTGGTCCATTTTATATGCGGAAGATTTGAAACCCTGACCGTGTGGCGATGTCTCCCGCGTTTTCCCTCTTTTTCTTTTAAGGTTTAATATTCAAAAGTTTTGTTCCAAGATAAGTTTTTATTAAATCCCAATCACGCGAAGCTACTTCACTCGCAAGCAAGCATTTTTTATAATCAATCGGTGTTTTATGCAGATAGCAAGCTTGTTATTTTCAATTATAAAATATGTGCAAAATTATTAATACTTAGAAAAATCCCTTTAATCAAGTAGTATTGAATGCCTTTTAAAAATAGGATAGAAAAATGAAAACTCTCCTTAAATTGAATAGCTAGTTCAAGCAATGCCCGACGCGAAATAAGAGTAAATGGCGAATTACAAGCCAGCCTTAGCCGAAAACGTATAACCATTTCTCTTAAGCACAGGCCAAATTCCCGCTCTACTTTAAATTCACCGGTTGAGCATTGACAATAATAAGAACATTTTTTAGAAATTATTATTATCAAAATACCCAAGTTTTAACTGATAAATCAATTAAAAAAAAGAGATTACCCTATAAAATGTAAATGCCCAGCTCTACCAATTTTGGAAGACTGTTAATTTCTATAGCTTTTGTTCCAGTCACTAAGCGCGAAATCCCTGCACTAGCGTGGGCTCCTACTGTAGCTACGACGTCGGCTTTATACGAAAGTGTTATTGTTATTCCTGCTTGTTTTAATTCGTTTGCTGTATCAATTAGCGTTTCGCGCATGCTCTTTGCTGCTTTGACCATTTTGGGGCTTTCTTTAACGGTTTCGGTTGAGCTGATGTTTTTGCTGCCTCCGCGTACGCTGAGGACTAAGTCTTTTATGAGATCCTTATCCTTTAAGTTCACATCTATTTTTTTGTTTACCGCTATAATTTCGATGCTTTCTTTGTTCTTGGTTGATAGCGTTACTTTCCCTGATTCAATCACTTGACCCATCATTGTTACTATTTGCATGCTTTGCCAGCCTTAGACGGGGATTTAGTTTCTACTTTGTTTTACTTGCTTTGCTCGGAGCGCCAGTCTCTGCTTCTTTCGAATAAACAATGTCTAAAATTATTGCACCGTTTAGCTTTGCCTTCATCATCCCGAAGTCAAGAGTGAGGTCTTCGAAGGTGAGTTTCAAGTCAGATTCTTTACCAGCAAGTTTATCAATGATCGCTAGTAGGGTATTTGCCATCGTTTCAGCAGTCTTTTCCATACCATGAACAGTTTTTTCTGCTATGTTAGAATTTTTCTCCATTTAAATCACACATATAAAATGTGTTTTGAGTAATATAAGACTTTTACAGTTACAAATTTTGAAGGTAATTAATCAGCCTTTGAAATTCTCCGGTTTTTTTCATCTGCTCCTTTTGAAGCATTTCTACTATGCTGGACTTGATGTAGAGTCCGCCAGGAGGATACAGCTGACGGGCAACTAATGTAAAGACTTTGCAGTTTTCTTTTCCTATCACTTCTTCTTTAAATCGCCATTTGTAAGGAGTTGTGGGTGGAAGTAACGTTTCAGAAAGAACGATAACAGCAAAATTCCTTACATTGGTAGTTGCTTCAAGCTCATTGAATTTAGCTCGCAGCACCTTGTTTGGGTCTTCCCGCTTTCCGTTTTCCAAAGTTTTGCCGCCGACGGCGTTGTTCTTAATCTCTATTACCATTTTTACGTTGTTAGAAGTGAAGGTTTTTTGGTTTGAGTCTACGCCACTCTTTAGAAGAAGCAGACCGTTTTTGATCTTAGATCCTTGAATTGTGACGTTTGGATTCATTGATAGGTTAAGGTTTCTCCTTAAGAGGTGGTTGCGTATGATTATTTCTGTTGCATTTCCAGATTTCTCTCGAGTTGTTTTGTCGATTTTTTGTTTCTCAAATTCGTCACTAACCTGGATCAGCATCGTGTATTCTTCATCGCTGGCTGTTAGGATTGGTTTCCTGGAATAATTGGGCATGAATAGAGCATTATGCATTTAACATAAAAAAACGTGTTTATTTAGCTCGTGCAAAATTTTGACGGAGTTTCTGGATTAAAATGCTAAAACAAGGTTGTATATGCGTTTCGGTGTGCTCGAAGACTCTTCTAAATTGCAGCTTATATCGAATCCATTTCTTTATTCGAGAATTTTACAAATCTTTTCACAGCCCCAGAAGAAAAAACATAACTCTTGACATGAAAAATCCACCCCCAGCACCTTTTTTATAGAAAATCATAAATATCAATTTAGTTGATCACACATTTATGAGCGAAATCAAGCGCTTGCTTGTTTCGTTCAATAAAAATTTAAGGAAGAAAAATACAAAATGCAAAACCTAAAAAAACCTATCTTAGCTATTTTAATTGCAGCAATTTTAACCACTTCTATGATCGCTTCAGTATTGCTCGTAACGACAACCAGTGCGCATACTCCGCCACTAACAATTCCAACTTGGGCATACCTCAGCGTAATGCCAAATCCTGTAGGCATAGGACAAGCAGCATTCGTTAACTTCTGGATTGACAAAGCGCCACCAACAGCCGCTACCATATATGGCGACCGATGGCAGAATTTTAAAGTAACAGTTACCCATCCAGATGGGACAACTGAAACACTAGGGCCTTTCGCCTCAGATGATACAGGCGGAGCACACACCACCTACTCACCCACAGTACTTGGCAACTATACTTTCCAAATGAGTTTCCCAGGCCAAACACTAACAGGCAGTAATCCACCACCAGCAGGTTACTCTACCGCAATTTCAGGATTGATTGGAGACTATTATTCAGGCAGCACAAGTGAAACAGTCACTCTAGTAGTACAGCAAGAGCCAATACCCGCTGAGTACACAAATCCTAACCCAATTCCAACAAGCTACTGGCAGAGACCAATATACGGCGAGAACTTAGATTGGTACACGATCAGCGGAAACTGGCTTGGCCTAGCAGGCGTCGGTTTTACTAGAGCTACTGGTGAATATAACGCGAGCGGAAACTTTAATCCATACACCATGGCGCCAACTAGTGGACACATTCTATGGAGCAAACCACTATCACCCGGAGGCTTAATTGGGGGAGAATTTGGCGGCAACCAAGCCAGCAGCAGCTATTATTCAACTTCACAGTATGAACCCAAATTCGGGGGTATAATCATAGATGGAAAACTTTACTATCAAGTTCTACCTGGAGCCTCAACGAATCCTGCCGGCTGGGAGGCGTTAAACCTTCGCACTGGACAGGAGTTGTGGTTTAAGAACACAACTGAACCTTTACTTTGCGGTCAAGTGCTGGATTATATCACGCCAAACCAGTTTGGTGGTCTGTCATACCTTTGGAGTACTCAAACAACACTAAGTCCGAACACTGGAACTACCTATGGCATGTATGATACAATGACTGGAAACTACATTCTAAGTATTGTCAACGGCACAGCATTCACTCTTGTTGAAGACGACAGCGGGAACTTGATTGGCTACTATGTCAACTCTACCAATGCAAACGCCCCAACGCTAAACATGTGGAACTCAACGCAATGCATCATTACTGGAACTAATGGTCTTGCCGCTTGGCAATGGAGACCTACTCAAAACGCCCAAATTGCCTTCTCAAAAGGAATAATGTGGTCAATGCCACTTGCAACCAACGTTTCTGGTGCAACTTTCAGCCCAGGCCTAAGCATAAGTGCAGTCGGCGCCAAAGTGTTACTCCTGTCTTCTACTTCCACAGCGTTAAGCGGAGGACTTTCTTGGCAACCAGGTTGGCGCATAATTGCAGGTTACAGTACTTCTACAGGGCAACAGCTATGGGGTCCGCTGAATCAAACAGAAACACCCTGGGTAAGGCTTGATACATACGGAATTTCAAATGATATGTGGTTTGAATTTGACCATGAGAATCTAGTCTGGAGCGGCTACAACGCAAATACAGGGCAGAAGGTATGGACATCTGAACCATACAACAGTCCTCCTTGGGCTTACTTTGTCAATTACAAACCAGTAGTCGCCTACGGCATGCTTTACGCATCTGACTTTGGCGGCCAAGTACATGCTTATGACATAACAACGGGCAAACAAGTATGGCAATACTCAACGGGTTCCAGCGGATATTCAACTCCCTACGGCATATGGCCTCTTGTTCACGTTGAAGCTGTAGCAGGCGGAGAAGTGTTCCTTTCAGGAGGACACACATACAGTCCACCACTATTCTTGGGCGCTCAATTATACGTACTAAATGCTACAACTGGAGACAAAGTATGGAGTGTATCGAGTTTTGATGACTCTAATGCGGCAAGTGCATGTATAGCAGATGGAATCTTTGTAAAACCAAATGCCTATGACAACCAATTATATGCTTATGGTCAAGGACAAACAGCAACTACGATTTCATTGAGGGATTCAGTTGTTCAACAAGGAACCCCGCTGGTGATAACAGGCACAGTTACGGATCAATCTGCAGGACAGACCTGTCTTGGGATTCCAGCGAAAGGTACACCAGCAATATCCGACGATAGCATGTCCGCTTGGATGGAATACCTCTATATGCAACAACAAAAACCAGCCAATGCTACCGGTGTTCCAGTCGCAATCAGCGTTCTTGACTCAAATGGCAACTATAGACAGATTGGCAAGACCACAAGTGACGCAAATGGAATGTACAACTTCGTTTGGACTCCTGACATTACCGGTTCATTTACTGTAACTGCCAACTTTGAGGGTTCAAACGCATATTACCCATCCAACGCTGAAACCTCTTTTTATGCTATTGCATCACCAACAACTATACCAACAACTGCACCCATTCAATCTGTTGCTGACACATACTTTATTCCTGCAATCGCTGGTCTATTCGTTCTAATCATCGTAGTTCTTGCTCTAGTGGTATTATCGATACTTAGAAAAAGATAGTAAAACTGCTAAACAAAAACAATTTTTCCCCTTTTTTAGTTTTTAGTTAAAAATTGTTTAAAGAAGATAGGATAGTACGTAGTGGCTGAGTAGGCTTTGGCATGCCTTAAACTGAAAGGCGTTAAACTCTTTAAAAAACCAAAATAACCATTTCCATTAACAAACTGTTTTTAAAATTGATAAGGAAAGATAAGTTAGTGATTTTATGGTTAACTTATTAGGCCTTGCGATGCTTGCGGAAAATACATAGGCGGCAGATTCTATTATTGCCCAAAATGTCAGATATACTTCTGTTTTTATTGCGGAACCCAGCTTCGGACTAATCAAAAGATGACAGAATTGGAAGCCCAATGTGTGGTGGAAAATTTGAGTAGTGACTATATGGTCAAAGTTAAGCTGGCTTCCTAAATGAACTTACCATTCATCTCTTCTGCTTATTGCATCTTGTTTTTGGTCTTGTTCTATTTCTCGGAAAATATTTTTTGCGGAAGACGAAACAACCGTCAAATCTTTACCTGCAACACTCTTCACAGTGGGAATTTTCACCAATCTTACTTCTCTAGTCTGCGGAACATATTGAACTGCAATTTCCTTAAAAAAAAAGTTTAGTTTTTCACCAGAAGACCACGGCTCATACATTTCCACCCTAATCAGATACTCTCCTGCAACAATCCCTTTCATATCTAAGATTAAGGGAAACTCTGAGGTGTCATTTAGTAGGATGCTTTGAGGTATACTAATTGTCTTTGAATTAAGCAGGTGTTCTTGAAAAAACAAATCCAAATTAATCTTAGAAAATGAGGACTTGGATGGCAGTAAGCTAAATTCCACTTTAAGTGCTAATTCGTCTTCCTTGGTGGTGTCTGAGATATTGTTTATCACTATTGCTTTTGTTGGCTTCATTGCCTCTCTTGTCCGTTCAATGTTGAATTGAAAAGAGAGATCTTCCAATGTTGATTGCTTCGCTTGCTTAACATCGACCGCGATTATCTCTCTTTTTTGTTGATTCTTGGATAATTTGCCCATCGATTACTCTATCACTCAGTTTAAACTAATAACATATTAACATGTGCTACTCCAACGGTTAAACGATCAAATTATTTCAGCGTGATTTTTCAGGCGCACTAACAAGCGTTCTAGCCCATTTTCGAGCGTTAGCTAAATCTTGGGCATCTGGGTGCCCCCGCCTTGCCATACCAAAAGTCTCA
>Ga0209777_10001068_pt1 | contig 41591 bp, 33 predicted proteins | sample FrelakmetHBP12HB_FD_187147 | JGI IMG/M metagenome (GOLD analysis project Ga0209777, IMG submission 187147) | Freshwater lake sediment microbial communities from the University of Notre Dame, USA, for methane emissions studies -HBP12 HB (SPAdes)... | ecosystem: Environmental > Aquatic >...
TGGTCAATCCCGAAACCTTCATTTCAATTAACATTACCAACCTCCTTAATCAATTTTCCTCTTAACGAATGTAAATAAGCTTTTGATATTTTCACATCCACCAATTTGCCGATCAATTTCAATTCACCTTTAAAATTAACAATTTTCCAGGAGCTGGTTCGTCCCATTAAATCATTTTCCAAATTCTTGCTTTTCCCTTCAACTAATAATTTCTGCCTGCTGCCTTCCAACGCTGTGTTTTTTTCCATTGTATGCCGATCCTGCAGCATTTGCAGCTGCTCGAGCCGCCTCAACTTTTCAGCTTCTTCAACTTTTCCCTCTAACTTTTGCGCCGCAGTCCCTTGTCTCTCAGAATATTTAAATGAAAATGAAGAATCAAACCTGATTTTTTTCATCATGTCAACGGTTTCTTGATAATCATTTTGTGTTTCTCCAGGAAATCCGACGATAATGTCTGAGGTAATACTTACCTGCGAATTCAATTTGCGTAAATGATCAACTTTTTTCATGTATTCTTCCACTGTATATCCCCTGTTCATTAATGCCAATATCCGGTTTGATCCTGATTGCACCGGAAGGTGAATATGTTCGCATAATTTCTCCTCTTCGACAAAGCAGTTTATCAATTCGTCAGAGAGGTCGCGCGGATGTGATGTAGTAAATCTGATTCGTTGGATACCGGAAATTTTGCCGATTTTTTTAATCAAAGCCTCGAATTTCAATCCATTAGCCAGCGTTTTGCCATAGGAATTAACATTTTGTCCCAAAAGAGTAACTTCTCTGATGCCGTAATCTGCAAGCTTTTTTATTTCCTCAATTATATCCTCAGGCGGCCTGCTCATCTCCGGTCCGCGCAGATAAGGAACCACGCAGTAGGCGCAGAAATTATTGCACCCCTGCATGATTGTGACAAAAGCACTGACCGCGCCTCTTTGCGGTGGAGCAAAGAGGCCGATGGAATTTAACGACTTGTGAAAATCAATCTCGGTAATTTTTTCCCTTTTCTTCCGTGCAGCGGTAACCAGTTGAGGCAAACGATGAATATTTTGCGTGCCAAAAACAAAATCCAGATGCCCAACTTTTTTATGAAACTTCGTTCCCAGATGCTGCGCCAGACAGCCGCCCACACCAATAATCAATTCCGGATTTTGTTCTTTTAATATACCGATCCTTCCCAGTTTACTGTAGACTTTATGTGCCGCTTTCTCCCTGATGGAGCAAGTGTTGAGCAGAATTAAATCAGCCAGCTTGATATTGTCGGTCAGTTTGTAACCGCTACCGGCTAACAAAGACGCCATCTGTTCCGAATCATGAACGTTCATTTGACAACCAAATGTCTGAATATACAAGTATTTATTTTTCATTTTTTCACTTATTAATATTAAAGATAGCATTATTATTTCAGCAGAAGTTAGTCAATAAGTTTTTCTAGAATTTCCCGGAATTTCAGAATATTTAAATATTATCTACCAAATCATTATTAAAGCGTTATAATCAACTTCACGATAAATAGCTTAGGTTCATGAGAACATAAAATTTTACCACGATCATCGGCTATATATTGGAAAAGCAGGAAGAAAATTCTTTATCAAAATAATATTAAATCTTCTTTAACATGGTCATAATTTTGTATTATTAAAAAATAAATGTCATAAAAAATGTATTCAAGATATTTTTAGTAAAGTCTCCGATTGACTGAATGCCTGTTTTAACAATAACTGAATTTGTAGGCTGATAAGAAAGAGTGATATTAATTCCATTATCTACTCGTAAAGATCTTGTTTTCCCTATTGCTTCCCTTTCAGAATATTGCTTAGACATCCAAATTCTTCTATGGAAAGAGTCTCCCCTCTTCTCTGACCATCAATTCCGGCCAGTTTTAGCGCTTCTTTTAAAAACAATTCTGAAACTCCTTCCAGCAATTTTGATTTCTTCAAATTGTTGATCAGCATTTTCCTGCGCTGGGCAAAAGCGTCTCTGACCAATCTAATAAAGAAATCTTCATCCGCAAGTTCCACCAAAGGTCTTTCCAGAAAAAATCCTTTTATTAATGATGACTCTACTTTGGGACGGGGATAAAAACAACAGGCAGGAACATCTAAAACTTTTTCTACCTTAGCGAACATCTGTAAAATAACGGAAGGCACTCCATAGTCCTTACCACCCGGGGATGCTACCAGCCGCTGAATTACTTCTTTTTGCAGCATAAGGATAAATGAATCTATAATCTTCCGGAAAGATAATAAATGAAACAATACCGGAGAGGAAATATTATATGGAACATTGCCGATAACTTTAATTTTCTGCTGTCCGTCCCTGGCAATTGCTCCGAAATCAAACTTCAAAATATCACCGGGGTATATTTGCACATTATTATATTTTAATAACTTATCTTTCAATACTTCAACTAATTGATCATCCAGTTCAACGGCTATTAGTTTTGCGGCATTTCGTGCTAAATCTTCCGTCAAGACACCAATTCCCGCTCCAATTTCCACAACAATATCATTTTTTGTCACCTGCGCTATTGCGGAAATTTTTCTGATGACGTTTTGCTCCATCAAGAATGATTGTCCCATCCTTTTGCGTGGTTTAATGGCGTAGTGATGGATTATTTCCTTAGGTAAACTCATGATTATTTCTCTCGTGTAGAAAAGATTAAGTCTACGCTATTGGCCAGCGGGACACGGCGTTCAAATCCAGCGAATCCCTCCGGCCGTTTTTCAGCATATTTTCACCGATTGCCGCAATCATTGCCGCATTATCTGTACATAATATAACCGGCGGAATAAACAATTCCATATTTCGGGCTGCTGCTGCCGCCGCGAACATCTCGCGTAGTCTGCCGTTGGCCGCCACTCCACCGCAGACAACGATCCGATTTATACCATTATCTTCTGCTGCTTTAATTGTTTTTTCTACCAGCACATCTACTATCGCTTCCTGATAGCTGGCGGCTACATCAGGAAGTTGGCTTTCCGCAAAATCGCAACCACGTTTTTTCAACATTATCAGCAAGAAAGTTTTCAAACCGCTGAAGCTGAAATCAGACGAGTCTTTCATCGCCCGGGGAAAAACTAATGCCTGCGGGTTGCCATTTTTTGACATTTTATCAATTATCACACCACCCGGATAACCAAGATTCAGAAGTTTTGCCCCTTTATCAAATGCTTCTCCGGCGGCATCATCACGCGTCTGACCGAGCAATTGAAAATTATGATAATTTTTTACCTGGTAAATATTAGTATGCCCACCGGAAACAACTAAAGCTATAAAAGGAAATGACGGCACTTTTTCAGCGAGAAATGCCGCGGCAATATGCCCTTCTATATGATTTACACCCACGAAGGGAATATCCAAAGCATAAGCAAGAGCCTTGGCCGTTGACAAACCGATTAAAAGAGATCCGATTAAGCCGGGACCGCGAGTTACAGCAATACCTTCTATTTCCGGGAGTGTTACATGGGCGTCATTCAATGCCTGTTTCAATACAAGATTGATAGCCTCAATATGTTTACGCGAGGCAATTTCGGGCACAACACCGCCATATGGGGAATGAGCCGCTATTTGTGAGGCAATAACATTCGAATACATTTTTCCATTGCTAATCACTGCCGCTGCTGTTTCATCACATGATGATTCAATTCCGAGAACTAACATTAAAACCTACTTCCATTTTTCTCTTTGCAAAAAATATAAATATCTATATAAAAGCAATGACGATTTGTAAACAAACTTTTATCAGCGTTAATTTGATTGGAGAACACGATGGAATTTAAAACTGATTTTTTAATTTTGGGCAGCGGCATTGCAGGCTTAAGTCTTGCAATAAAAACCTCCACTCTCGGTAGCGTTGCCATCGTGACCAAAAAAGAAAAATCAGAATCAAATACCAATTATGCTCAAGGCGGAATTGCCGCGGTTACCGATCAAACAGATAGTTTCGAAGAACATATTCAGGATACCTTAATTTGCGGCGCCGGTCTTTGTAATAAAAATGTGGTCGAATTCATCGTCAAAGAAGCCCCTCCTAGAATTCAAGAACTAATAGAATGGGGCGTAAATTTTACAAAATCGGAAACAAACCCCAACCTTTACGATCTTGGCCGTGAAGGAGGCCACAATCGCCGGCGGGTTTTACATGCCAAAGACTTCACCGGTCAGGAAATCGAGCGGGCACTGAATGAAAAAGTATCTCATCTGGAAAATGTCACAATTTACGAAAATCACATTGGCATTGATCTGATCATAGAAAGAGAAACTCCCGATAAAGTCGGGCATTGCCGAGGGGCTTACGTTCTGGATATAAATAAAAGTGAAATTAATACTTACCTCGCAAAATATACAATTTTATGCACCGGAGGAGCGGGAAAGGTTTATCTTATTACAACAAATCCGGATATTGCGACGGGAGACGGCCTGGCCATGGCGTACCGCGCAGGCGCACAAATTGCGAACATGGAATTCATCCAGTTTCATCCTACTTGTCTTTATCATCCGGCTGCCAAAGCTTTTCTGATCAGCGAAGCAGTGCGCGGTGAAGGAGGAATTCTCCAATTAAAGAACGGATCTACATTTATGGAAAAATACCATCCTATGAACAGCCTCGCTCCCCGTGATATTGTCGCCAAAGCCATTGATACTGAAATAAAGCAATCGGGAGACGAATATGTTCTTCTGGATATAACTCACCGCGATCGCGATTTTCTGATCAATCGTTTTCCCAATATCTACAATAAATGTCTGGAGTACGGTATTGACATCGCGTCTCAACCGATTCCCATTGCTCCTGCCGCTCATTATATCTGCGGCGGCGTCGCGGTTGATCATTACGGCCGCACATCAATCGCCAATCTTTTCGCCTGCGGAGAAGTATCCTGCACCGGATTGCATGGGGCCAACCGTTTAGCCAGCAACTCTTTACTGGAAGCGGTTGTCTACTCCCATCGTGTCTATAAGGAAATTTCTAGTAACTTTAACAAAACAATACATAGTGCTGTCTCCATTGCCCCATGGGATTCCAGTGGAACCACGGAAAGTGACGATAGTGTTGTCGTCACACACAATTGGGATGAAATAAGAAGAGGCATGTGGAATTATGTGGGGATTGTCCGATCGGACAAAAGATTGGAAAGAGCGGCTCGCAGGATCGACCTTGTCCAGAAAGAAATTGATGAATATTACTGGAACTTCAAAGTAACAAAAGATCTTATTGAACTGCGCAATATAACAACCGTAGCCAAACTGATCGTCTGGAGCGCTACTCTCAGGAAAGAAAGCCGTGGTTTACACTATAATATTGATTATCCCGACACACACGATGAATTCAAAAAAGACACGATTATTGTCAAAGAATCACCGGTATGAACCCCAAAGCAAGCTTTGGAAACAGATACCGCAGCAAGCTGCGAGGTATTAAACCCTCCGCTGCGCTTCGCTTTCGGAATTGGAGTTTCAACAATAAATTTACGGAATTGTTTACTTGACAAAGCATGGTTTAATATCGCTCCCTAATAAATTATATGAAAAATAAGTTTCCAACCCAATATCCTAAAAAACCAACAAAAAAAGCAATAGCTATCAATATCCATCCCCAAACATATCGCAAGGTGCTTTTCTCTTTTTCTTCTTGCATAAGGTATGGACACGCTTTATAACTAATCCACATAGTACCAAAAAGAAAAAGCAAAGTAATTAACGGTCTTTTTGGAGGTGTATTATGGAATGTATCACCGTAATCGCAACCGTAGCCATTGCTGTATTCACTGGTTGTTTGTGGTGGTCTACTGACAAGCTTTGGAAAACGACTGAGGAATCCATTAAACTTGGCAGGGACGAATTTATTGCTACTCATCCACCAGAAATCAGAGTGCATACGGTTTCTTTGGATTATGGCTCCCAGCCCCCACATGGTGGCGGAGTCTATACCCCTTGGAAAATACAGTGTTTCATAGATAATATCGGCGGAAGCACTGCTATTATTCGGGAAAGTAATCTGACGTTCAAAAGACTTGAACGGTTGCCAGCTATTTTGCCATTTAGTGATGAATGCCATATGCTCTCTGAAAAACCTCTTGAACGTGGCGAGGATATAATAGGATTGCTTTTCCTCGATGAGGAGATGATTGAAAATCTTAACGGGGAAGCTTGGGATGCGCTGCGAGAGGATGGTAGCCCTTTTTACTTCTTCGGCTATATTGATTATCTGGATAATATTGATACTATGAGGCGAACTGCCTTTTGTCGCCGATACAACATCAAAACCAAACGCTTCGCTAAAGTTGAAGACGAAGATTATGAATATAGTTATTAAAAGCACTCCTGCTTTGTCAAGTAAACAATTCCGTAAATTTATAGAATTTATTCTTTGTCTTTGAATACACGATTGAAAATAAAATCCAGATTCTTCAGAAAATTTTTCACGTTAAAAATTGCCGCCAATTCTTTTTTCTTCAGATACTTGGTTACAGTAGAATTCTTTTCCAGCAAATCTTTGAATTCCAAACCTTCTTTCCATGATTTCATCGCGTTGTTCTGCACTACGGCATAAGCGTCTTCCCGGGTTGTACCCTTTTCAATGAGCGCCAGCAAAACCATTTGTGAAAAAATAACACCGTGGGTCAGGTTCAGATTATAAATCATTTTTTCCGGATAGATCACCAGCTTATCCATCATATTGGTAAACCTGTACAACATAAAATCAAGAGCAATTGTGGCATCCGGTCCAATGACTCTTTCCACGGAAGAATGGCTGATATCTCTTTCATGCCAGAGAACGATATCTTCGAGAGATGCCACTGCGTATGCACGCAGCAATCTGGCTAAGCCGGATAAATTTTCCGAAAGAATTGGATTGCGTTTATGCGGCATTGCTGAAGAACCTTTCTGGCCGGGTGAAAAATATTCTTCAGCCTCTCTCACCTCTGTCCTTTGCAGAAGCCTTATCTCCTGTGCAAATTTATCCAGTGAAGATGCAATAATCGCGAGCGTTGTAAAAAATTCCGCGTGGCGGTCACGCTGAACTATCTGGGAAGACACAGGTGCCGGCTTTAAGCCGAGCTTGCTGCAAACATATTCTTCCACAAAAGGATCAACAAAAGAAAATGTGCCTACGGCGCCGGACATTTTGCCGACGCTTATAGATTCCTTGGCTCGGACAAGACGCTGGCGATTTCTCTGCATTTCCTGATACCACAAAGCCATCTTCAGGCCAAAAGTAATCGGCTCTGCATGAATTCCATGTGACCTGCCGATCATTAAAGTATTCTTATTTTCATAGGCTCTCCTCTTTAAGACTGTCAATAACCTATCAATATCTTCCAGTAAAATTTCAGCCGATTCTTTTAATTGAACAGCAAGCGCGGTATCCAGCACATCGGAAGAAGTCAAACCCATATGAATAAAACGTCCGTCCTCACCGACTTTTTCCGTCAGAGAAGTTAAAAAAGCAATTACGTCATGCTTCGTAGTCTTTTCGATCTCATCAATACGCTCGACTTTTATAGAAACATTTTCTTTAATGTTCTTCAGGGCGTTTTTAGGTATTTTGCCCAGCTTGGCCATTGCCTCACAAGCTAATATTTCCACATCCAGCCATTTTTGATATTTGTTCTCCGGGATCCAAATATTTGTCATTATCTCGCGGGAATATCTAGGTATCACTTTTTTCTCCTCTAATTATTTTATGTGTAAATGAGAGCTTAATTATTGCCGTCTAATGGTAATTATTATTACGACTTCTATCAATCAGTCAAGAATTAATATAGAATCATTTTTCTTAGCGATTGACAAATAATAACCAAAGGCATATTAATTATAACGAATTAAGGAAGTAAAACTTATGTCTGAATCACAAACCACAGGACAATACAGTCTTTTGGAAGAATTATTCAATAGCATCACTCATGGAATTGGAGCCTTAGTCAGCATTGCCGGAATGGTTCTTCTGATTGTTTTCTCCAGTATGTATGGAAATTTTAATCACATTATAAGTTGTACAATTTTCGGATTTACGCTTGTCTTGCTCTACACAGCTTCAACTCTTTATCATATCTTTCAAAAGCCAAACTTAAAACATATATTCAAGATATTGGATCATTCCTGTATTTATGTTTTGATTGCCGGAACCTATACTCCATTTCTGCTTGTAACTATAAGGGGGGTTGTTGGCTGGAGCATGTTTGCTTTAGTTTGGTCTTTAACTGTAATCGGGGTTTTATTCAAAGTATTTTTCGTCCATCGCTTTAAGATTATTTCTACTATTGCCTATATTTTAATGGGTTGGCTGGTTATATTTGCCATTAAACCTCTTTTGCAAGCATTACCCGGGAGTGGCCTTTTCTGGCTTGTCTGTGGTGGACTGGCTTATACGCTGGGGACTATCTTTTATGTATGGAAAAAACTTCCATTCAATCACGCAATTTGGCATTTATTTGTCCTTACCGGCAGTGTTTGTCATTTCTGCGCCGTTATGTTTTACGTCATTCCGCTAAAAGCTTAAACTAATAATCTAATAACATCATGAACTTGACTAATTGATTTTATCTTCTCAAATCATTCTTGAATTATCACTTTTTAAATGTTAGAAACGCCGTGCTGTAAATGTATATGATATCTAAAAAGGAGATAAATATGCGAAAGACTTTTCAATATATATTTTGTTTGATTATTCTTCTGCTGACCACCGGTTCACTCTGGGCGAAGGATAAATACACTATAACCATTTTACCTTTTACACTAAATAGCTCGGAAAATATCGATTATATAAAACAAGGGATAGAAGAAATGCTCTCCTCACGCATTTCAGTTCCTGATAAAATCAATGTAACCAATAAAAACGTTGTCCTTGAAGAGCTCAAAAAATATAAAATAAAAGATGTAACCATAGATGATGTATATAATATCGGAAAAAAATTAAATTCTGATTATATGGTTTGGGGAAGTATTACTAAAATCGGTAATAGTATCAGTATTGACGGAAAACTGGTGGATATTGTCAACGCCAAATCTGATATCGGCATTTTCGCTCAATCGCAAAGCCTTGATGAGGTAATTCCTAAAATTAACGATTTTTCCCAAAGTATTGTCCAACATATTCTCGGCACGAAACCACTATCAAGCGCACCGCTTGTTTCCGCACCCGCACCCGTCCCTGTCACCCCCCCCCAAGTACCTTCGGCGTTGTCCCGCGAATCACAAATAATTGCAAAAATGAGATCCACTGGTAAAAAAGGAACCTTAACATCTGTAATTAATTCTGAGTTTATTAATGCGGCGGAACCTATTAATCGAAAAGAATTCTGGATGAGCCAAAAAATTCCTACCGAATTCAAGGGAATGGCTGTAGGAGACGTGAATAACGACGGTTTAAATGAAATTGTCGTCATCGATAAAAACACTGTCTACATATATCAAAAAGTGGAAAAGGAACTGAGATTATTACAAAAAATAAAAGGAAACTCTTATGATAATTATATAGCTGTAGATGTTGCCGATATCAATAGAAACGGTATTCCTGAGATAATTGTAACATCACTAAACGATGCATTGCTGGACTCTTTTGTTCTGGAATTCAAGGATGGCAAATATGTAAAAATTGCTTCCGATATACGTTGGTTTCTACGTGTAATCGATACTCCATCCGGTATTCCTTTATTATTAGGACAGGATTATGGTTCTGATAAACCTTTTGACACGCCAATTTATGAAATGATTTGGAAAGACGGTAAATATGTGTCGGATCAAAAAATGAAAATACCTTTTGGCTTGTCTATTTATGGACTGACTATTGATAATCTGGGAATTGGTGGAAGTGAAAAAATAATTGCACTGGATGATTTGGACTATTTATACGTCATTGAAAAAACGACTAAATCTTTGGGCCGTCTCACCTCCATTGGTTTCACCAGTGACGAGCTTATTTGGAAAAGTGATGATGTATACGGTGGCAGTAATAACTACTTCGAAAATATTATAAACAAATTTAATCCTACAGACAGCGATAAGGAAAGAAACGCCTATGCCAATTTACGTATTCTCACTTTTGACACAAATAAAGACGGCAAAAAAGAAATTATCATAGTTAAAAATTTATCTTCCAGCGGCCGTATTTTTAAAAAACTTAAACTTTTTACTGCCAGTGAAATATACAACCTGGAATGGGATGGCATGGGAATGGCGGAGAACTGGCATACAAAGAAAATTAACGGCTATGTGGCTGATTATTGCATTAAAGATATAGATAACGACGGCAAGCCGGAAATCGTGCTGGCATTAGTCCAATCTACCGGAGCCTCTCTGAGTGATAGAAGTGTGATCGTTGTTTATAAGCTGGATACTCTTCAATAAATCATTGACAAAATTTGTGCACTTAGATATAGCGTCGCACGAATAAAAAGCTCATTGAGAAAGTTCTTATTACCATAAAGGCGGTGTAGCTCAGATGGTTAGAGCATACGGCTCATATCCGTAGTGTCCGGGGTCCGATTCCCTGCACCGCCACCAATTATTACAAGGACTTAGAGATTTCTCTAAGTCTTTTTCATTTTCAGGGCTAATTTTCGGGCTAATTTCCGCAAAAATCTAATCTCAATGAAGATACAGGATTTCAACACGTAATCATTGCGCTGTAGAAATTATTTGACAAAAGAGGAAATCAGTGATTTATTAAAATTACTTCAAGTCATCCTGTACGTCATAAGTTTATTTAACGTACATTAATGGTTGTACGATTTTTTTAAATTCATTTTATGAAGGGGGCAGGTATGAACAAAAGAATATTTTCAGTTCAATTTTTATTGTATTTTCTGATGATGATGTGTCTGATGGTTGTTGTTGGTTGCAGCAGCAGTAGTAGCACACCTGCTCCTACCTACAATATTTCGGGCGCGGTGACGTTGACTGGAGCTGCTCTTTCCGGTGTAACAATCAACCTGACCGGCGCAACCGCTCCTGCAACGACCGATGGCACAGGAATTTACACCTTTACGGGCCTGGCAAACGGAACCTACACGGTAACGCCGTTCAAGACGGGATATACGTTCCAACCGGCCAGCTTGGTAGCCGTCGTCAGCGGAGGAAACGTTACTGACATAAACTTTGTGGCAACAGCACTCCCTCCTGGCGGTAATACCTACAGCATTTCCGGTACGGTAAGCGGAGGGGCTACCAGCGGGGTGACGATCACACTGAGCGGGGACAACATCGGCGCCGTGGCAACTGGTGCGGGCGGGACTTACACCATTTCCGGCCTTTTGGCCGGGAACTACACGGTGACTCCATCCCTCTCCGGTTATACATTTAATCCCACCAGCACTCCCGCAGTGATAACCAACGCGAATTTAACGGCGAAAGATTTCGTTGCAACGGCAATACCGGTGCCCCACGACATCTCCGGCACGGTCAGCGGGGCTACCTCGTCTGGTGTGACGATCACTGTGACCGGCACAGCAACAGCGACCACCACCACCGGTAGTGATGGGAGCTACACCGTCACAGTCCCTTCTGACGGGCCCTACACGGTGACGCCGTCCAAGACGGGATTTACGTTCAACCCGATCAGCACGGCCGTAACCATAAGTGGCGCGGGTGTAACCGGCAAAGACTTTACAGCAACGGCCAATGTTAATCCGACTTATACCCTTTCCGGGATTGTGACCGGGCCTTGGGTTGAGGGCGTGAAGATCACGATGACCGGCGCCGGAAATGCGACCACCTACACCAACGCGAGCGGAAATTACACCTTTCCCCCCGTGCCGGCGGGGACGTACACGCTCACTCCATCTCTGGTGGGCTACACCTACAGCCCTCCCGCTCCGGCGGTTGTTGTTAGCTCAAACACGACGCAGAATTTCGCAGCATCGTCGGTGAAAACTTCCTATAGCATCTCGGGGACGGTAAGCAAGACCACCGCAAAAACCGGCCCTATAAGTATTAAGGTCTACCAGAGCAATTGTAACGGTTGCGGTCCCGTGGGGGGGACGGTCATCTCTGCCCCCGGTGCGTATACAATCAGAGGTCTCCAAAACGGAAGCTATGTGGTTGGGGCGGAAATGGATGCGCTGGGTACGGGAATAGCAAATGCCACGAATCCCCTGGGCTTTTCAAATACAGTTACCATTAACTTGGGCAATCAACTCAATGTTGACGTTGCTCTCGCCGACCCGGCAGTTCCTACACCGGTGACGCCTACCGATCTGAAAGTCGCTCCGGGAAACGGCTCGGCGTTAGTTCAGTATAGCCCTCCTAAGGATACTAACGGCCAAGAGATCGCGACTTCCTACAAGATCTACTGGGGCACGGATACTGCCGCGTCGAACGGCGGCAACGTACCCTTCACCGCGCAAGGCGACAATCATAACGTGTATTTCCTGAGTAGTCTTACCAACGGCTCATTGTTGTATTTCAAGATGACCGCGCTGGTTGGTACCACGGAAAGCGCTCCGTCTGCAGTGTTTGGACCGGTGACCATCGGCGCCACGACCGGGGCCAACACCGTATCCGGCACAGTCACATTCCCCGGAACAGCCACGGGGCCGATGATGGTCGGCGTGCACAGCGACGGCGGCGGTGTTTATTTCACCCGCATCGCGAGTCCCGTCAGCCCGCAGAGCTACAGTGTTGCGGGTGTCGCGAGCGGCAGCTACATGTCTTTTGCCATAATTGACATGAACAGCAACGGCATGATCGGCACTGGGGACCTTAGCAACGCCAATGACACCGCCCCAATGATTACGGTGAGCGGCAACACAACTAGTAACCTCACCCTGTCCTCGGCCAGCGCGATAGCCATGGTCAGCACCGATAACCAGTTCGATGGGACGAACAACTACTACAATCTCAGCCTGAGAATCGTTGATGGCACCAAAAACGCTGTTGCCGCGACGTTAATCTCCGGGCCGAACGTGGCCGTGCCATTCGACACGGGTCTTGGCGGCTCGAGCAACGACATAAATATAGGGCTTAACACCATCAGTCCGGCCGTGGGGGATACTTATGGGTTCAAGGTATACTTCTCCGACCTGACTACCCAGATCATATCGGGCAGCGTCACAGCCGTGCTAAGCTCCTTTGCGCAAAACTTGGTAGCCCAGACAACTGCACCGTACACCATCACCGTCCCATTGTTCACCTGGGCCGCTCCCGCAACCCCCCCGGCATACTACACCTATGAAGTGAATCTCTGGGGCAATAATGATTCGACGAACTGGTATTATCCCCAAGGTAACGATCTGCCGAGCAGCACGCTTAGTGTGCCGTATAACGTCGACGGCAGGGCTTCCAGTTCAAGTCTGACAGTGGGGCATTCGTACACATGGCAAGTTTCAGTTCGAGATGCCAATCGAAATAGTGCGACGCGCCAGACCAACTATACGCCTTAGCGCGCGGCGCGTCCGACTAGTAATACAAGGAAGGGGCCCGGTGGCCCCTTCCTTTGCACTTATTCACTTATGGTATTCGCGCAGTAGAAAAACCAATTAAAGCGAAATGGTCTTGCTTTATTTAGGATTCCAAAATATTTTCCATGACAAGTTTTTCTTCCAGCCGTTTATTGGCTTCATTTAACTTTTCCGGAGCGGAATACACGACCCACCGATACGGAGTCTTATTCTCTTTCAATTGGTAATCTTCAGTTTTTTAAACCCACATCTTTTATTGATAAATAGGTGTAGTCAGCGTTTGTTATGATGATTAGGTTTTTTAAAATCGATCATTGAGTTTTTTATTGACAACTTTTTGTAAGGTTGTTTTTCTTACTTTTTCATTTTATGTATGTTTCAATCAGAAACAAACATAATTCACTTTATATTTTGTGGTCACTATTTCATTGACATACAAAACCGAAATTCTTATAATTTAAAAATAAATAAGCAGGGTTTGAAGTAAAGAGTGAAAAACGATGATTCTGGGGTAATAAAAGAGGAATAAATCGTTATGGACGAAAAAAGGAGAGCGTTTCGACTGGAGGAGGAGAACGAGACCACCATAACTATCATCTCCGGAGGAGAAAATTCTCCTAAAGAAAAAATCATATATAACTATATAAAGGATATCTCTGTATCCGGTGCTAAAATTCAGACCAATATTCTTTTGCCCGTAGTTACCCTCCTCATGATAGAAATGAAATTAAAGACTCTGCGCCAAACGATAACCGTTCTCGGAAAAGTAAAATGGGTTAAAATGATCATTGAGGATGAATCTTATGAGGCGGGCGTGGAATTCTTAAATCCACCCAGTGACGAGATCAAAAAACTGGCGGATTACATCTCGTGGAAACAAAAGTTTAAAAGTCTTAATCCGGTTTAAGTATACTTGTCTAAAATTTCTTTCTTCCTGAAAGTATTATAGAGAATAATTTCATCACTGTAATAGATTTCAAATGCAAATCGTGATAAATAAAAACATAATTTACAGAAATCAAGATACCTGAACAACTCAATCTTACACGAGGGAATCAGGGACTGATTATTGAAAACCCGTTTCTGAAAAGAGAGTGGGGTTTTTATTTCGGAGGAAGAAATGAAAAAATGTCCTTATTGTGCTGAAAAGATTCAAGACGCGGCTATAAAATGTCGTTACTGCGGTGAATGGCTGGAAAAACAAAAAAATGTTTTGAATGAAGAAAAGTCTCAAGAGAATGATTCAAATAAAAAAAGTATAGCATCCTTTGCACATTTTCTCAGGGCTGCTGAACGAGGACATGCAGATGCTCAGTATAAGCTGGGAGAGATGTACTATGTAGGCAAAGATGTTCAAAAGGATGATGCCAAGGCCGAGAAATGGTATCGTAAAGCAGCTGAGCAAGGATTCGCAGATGCCCAGACCATACTGGATAAGATGCACAAAGAAGGCAAAGGCGTTCTGCAGGACGATGCGGAGTCTGTAAAGTCGTATCTCGATGCGGCTGAGCAGGGAGATGTAGAAGCTCAGTTCAATTTGGGTTTGATATACCATAATGGTGAAGGCGTTTCACAGGACTATGCCGAGGCTGTGAAATGGTGGCGTACGGCGGCGGAAAAAGACCTCGCAAAGGCACAGGGCGCTCTGGGTTACATGTACCGATCAGGTATGGGCGTTCCACGGGACGATGCCGAGGCTGTGAAATGGTATAGTAAAGCGGCTGAGCAGGGAGATGCGAATGCCCAGTACAATCTAGGTTTGATGTACAATAGTGGTGCACGAGACGATGCCGAGGCTGGAAGTGGTGGCATAAGGCAGCGGAAAAAGGACTCGCGGCTGCTCAACGCGTACTGGATAAAATGAAAGAGAAATAATTGTAGTAGATAAACTCAGCAAGCACTTCTTCCTGTAACAAAGCATTCGATAATTTTGGCAAACATACTTTCTTTCAATCCGAAATAAACGCAATCCTAATACTACATTTTGTGTCCAAGAGTTTCTTGACATACAAGACAGCGTTTACTATACTACCGAAACAAAAAGGAAATTCTTATCAATGATTCAGGAAGAGATGGACAACGCCAGGAGCGAGCAGGAACGCATCCAAACAGATTTGGAAAACGCCATTGAGCGGGCCAATGCCATGGCGGTTGAAGCTGAAATTGCCAATTTTGAACTCGGTCAGATTATCAACACGTCGATTGACGGCATGGTCCTCATTTATGGAAACTTTTCGGTTAAAAGAATCAATACATCGCTGCTTAAATTCCTTGACTTGAGCGAAACTGAGGCAGTGGGGAAAAAATGTTACGATTTGATGGCCTGTTCATGGTGCAATACGTCCGAATGTCCTTTGACGAAACTCTTACGAGGCAAGGCTCACATTGAACTTGATATTGAACGCACGCGGAAGGATGGTGTGACGGTGCCCTTTATGTTTTCCGCAACGCCATTTCGCGGACTCGACGGAAAGGTCATCGGCATGGTTGCACGGTTCAAGGATATAACAGAGAGGAAATATGCCGAAAATACGCTGAAGGAAGCGAACGAGCGGCTGGAACTTCTTTCGGTCAGTGATGGCCTTACCGGAGTTGCCAATCGCCGCTGTTTTGACCAGACCATTCAGCGGGAGTGGACGCGCCTGCAAAGAACGAAAGATTACCTGTCGCTGATCATGTGCGATGTGGACTTTTTCAAACTCTTCAATGACACTTACGGGCATCAGGACGGCGATGATTGTCTGAAGTCGGTTGCCAAAGCGCTTCAAGAGACGGCGCGACGCGGCGGGGATTGCGTTGCACGATACGGTGGGGAAGAATTTGCAGTGATCTTACCGGCGACGGAAGAAGAAAGCGCCGTTCATGTTGCGGAAAAAATTCGACAAGCCGTGGAAAAGATGGCGATCGCGCACAGTAAATCATCGGTTGCCCCCTGTATCACATTAAGTCTTGGTGTAGTCACGGTTGTTCCCGACAATCAGGAAACACCGGAGTCACTGATTAAATGCGCCGACAAGACCCTTTACCTGGCCAAATCTTCCGGGCGAAACCGCGTCGTGGTTTGGCAGCGCCCGAAAGAGGCACCACTGAAAGATTGAAGCTTTCATTTGCCATTTTTGCCCAGTAAGCATCCTGATTGTCGATGGATTCTTTAGTCCGAATTAAAGGTGAGAAAATTTCCTACATGACGTAGGCATTTCACTGACAAATATCAAGCTTTCTCTTGTTCGGAAATGCGCCACAATTTTTTTTCATTATTGACAAAATGAACAAAAGCACAAAAAAAACTGATAAAATATTCGAGCCATCGTTTTTTTTCAGAAACCCTCATTTCCAGTCGATTATGGCCAGTTCACGTCTGCAAACTCCACGTAAAAATTACATGCTGGACAATTCTCAAGAGATAATCGTCACCACATCTTCCGGATCAAAGCTGCTTTCTTTTTATTCGCGTCAGAAAGAAAACAAAGGTTTGATTATTCTTCTGCATGGTTGGGAAGGATCTTCTTCTTCCGCATATATTTTATCTGCCGGAAATTTTTTTTATAATCTCGGATTTTCCATTTGCCGTTTGAATTTGCGGGATCATGGAGATTCACACCATCTCAATGACGGGCTTTTTCATGGTGCTCTACTGGAAGAAACATTCGAAGCAGTAAATTATTTATCACAGCAATCGGAAAACCTGCCCGCATATCTGATAGGTTTTTCTCTAGGCGGAAATTTTGCTTTGCGTATTGCTATGAGGCACTACCGGACACCGATAGCAAACTTAAAACATATTTTTGCCATCAGCCCGCCGCTCGATCCTTACAAAACTACTTTGGCTATCGACAACGGTTATTTTTTCTATCGTAAATATTTTCTGAAAAAATGGAAACGATCTTTGATCAAAAAACAGCGGCTTTTCCCGGAAAAATATGATTTCAATAAAATGCTGAAAGCAAAAACGTGTATGGAACTGACAGAAGACATTATGCCTTACTTTCCCGGCCTGCTTTCTTACCGCGACTATTTTAATTTATACACACTGAAAAATGATTCTTTTCAAAATTTGAATATACCTGTAAGAATATTTATCGCGAAAGATGATCCTGTGATTCCGCATGAAGATTATTACAAGATACAAGAAACTGCATTTTTAAAAATATCAAGACAAAGGCTTGGCGGTCATTGTGGTTTTATCAACTTATTCCCCTTAAGATGTTGGTATAATCAAATAATTGCCGAAATTATAAATTAATTCTCTTAGGATGCTTATGGATTTATCTCTTTTTCAACAAAAGGGTATGTTTCCTCGTTTTGTAACTGATAAATTAACCGCAGTAGCAATTGATTATAGAGAAAAAAATATCCAGATTGAAAAGGCTAATCAAAGCGGTTCTCGTAATCTTAAAGCCGGAGTGGTCCTGTTACTTAATTACAAATCAAATCAGGACAAACCCGAATACGTTTTTCAACTAATTAAACGTTCGGAAAATGTTTCTCAAGCCGGAGACATCAGTTGCCCCGGTGGAATGCTGCAGCCGGGACAGGATAGAAGAATGAGCCAATTAATGAAAGCAGGAGCAATTCCCACTGTAAATGGCCATAATTTAAATTCATCTCAGTTCGGAGATAAAGAAACTGCTTCTTTGATTCGTCTTTTTTTATCTACCGCTTTAAGGGAAGCATGGGAAGAAATTGGTTTAAATCCTTGTAACACGGTATTTTTAGGAGCCCTGCCCTCTTACTCCCTGACTCTACTCGCCCGGACTATTTTTCCCGTAGTATGTCTGACTCCTAAATCTTTTAAGTATCGGTTAAGCTCGGAAGTGGAAAAGATTCTGGAAATTCCACTCAGCCTTTTCTTCCATAGTGCCAATTACGCCGTGCTGGATATAAAAACATCTATGGGGAAGGATACCGATCCTCTGCAATATCAAATGCCGTGTCTGATTATCCCCGATGGTCAGGGAGGCGAGGATATTCTCTGGGGCGCCACATTTAATATTATTAATAATTTCCTGCGGATTATTTCTGATAATAGCCTGCCCTCTCCCTCTTCTTCCCGAATATTTAATAAAGTTCTGACCATTAATTATATCTCCGGAAAAACCTGATTTCATGGCCACTTTAACGATTAAAGAATCAACCATAAAAACTATAATTTTTGATTTTGACGGCACGTTGGCGAAATTAAATATTGATTTTTATCGAATGCGCGAGGCTGTTGGGAAACTTATTTTATCCTATGGTATTACCAGAGATGAACTGCAAACAGACTTTGTTTTAGAAATGATTGACTCTGCCGCAGCAATAATAAATCAGCGCTCCCCACATATATCCAAAAAGTTTTTTGACGAGGCTAATTCTATAATTGAAAAAATTGAAATAGAAGCGGCTGAAAATGGTGAACTTTTTGACCGCACAAAAGAATTGCTCAATTCTCTTAAGTCGCTGAAAATCTCCTGCGGAATAATAACCAGAAATTGCGCCAAAGCCGTAAAAATCGTATTCCCTGACATATTATCCTACTGCCCTGTTGTTGTCTGCCGCGATGCTGTGAATAAAGTCAAACCGCACCCGGAACATTTAAACATGGCATTAAAAAAACTTGGCGGTTCAGCTAAACACACATTGATGATTGGAGATCATCCTCTTGATATAAAAACAGGCCGCAGAGCCGGAACTTTTACCGGCGGAGTTCTAACCGGTCATTTTCAAAAAAACGATTTTATAGAAGCCGGAGCGGATCTGGTTTTGCCGCATGCTGCGGATATATTAAACATAATTAAATGATTGTAAATAAATATTGTCTTTAATTGACAGGCAACATTGTTTTAACCTATAATATATTCTCACTTAGCTTCACAAGCGGTATACCACGGATATCTTAGATATCCTCCGCCTGTGGCGGGATAATTCGACTAACGCTTCAAACTTCATCCCGACTCGTCGGGGTTCGTTTTCAGCGAGTCTCATTACAACTAGCAAATATTATGGCACTGTATTTGTAATATCTGAGTTTAATTATGAATGGAGTCTATTATGGAACCAGAAATTTTTCTAGAGCGCCTCTATAGCTTCAAAAAAGCATATCCGGAAAAATTCGTTTCGGAAGATGAAATTTTCAGTCATATTCGTCGCGGTGATCATATTTTTGTTGCCTCCGGATGCGGTGAGCCTCAATACCTTGTTCAGGCGATGATACGTTATGTAGAATCCAACCCCAAGGCTTTTTTTGATGCAGAAATTATCCATATTTACTCATTGGGTCTTGCCCCTTATACCGGCGCCAAGTATAAAGCTAACTTTCGCCATAATTCCTTTTTCATCGGCAACAGTACACGGGATTCCATTAATAAAGGAATGGCCGACTATACTCCTATTTCCCTTTCACAAGTTCCCTCCCTGTTAGCCACCGGCGTTATTCGCATTGATGTAGCGCTGATACAAACATCTTTACCGGATGATCATGACTATCTGAGTATCGGTGTCAGTGTGGACGTAGTAAAAGCCGCGACGGAAAAGGCGGCAATTGTTATTGCCCAAGTAAATCCCAACATGCCCCGGATTCATGGCGACGGATTCATTCACCTTAAAGATGTTGATTTCATTATTCCTTACGATGAGCCTCTTTTAGAAGTAACAGGAGTTCCAACAAGCGAAGTTATTGAAACCATCGGTAAAAACGCGGCGCGCTTAGTGCAGGACGGCGACACCATTCAAGTTGGCTGGGGCGGCTTGCCCAATGCCATCATGACCAGTTTATACAACAAAAAGAATTTGGGAGTTCATACGGAACTTTTAAGCGACGGTCTGGTGGAATTAATTAAAGCTGGCGTTATCGATAATTCCAGAAAAACCATTGACCACGGAAAAACCGTTGCTGCTTTCAGCATGGGGAAAAAATCCACTTATGATTTTCTCAACAACAATCCTTCTATATCATTTCGAACACTGGACTATACGAATAACCCGTTAATTATTGCCAGAATAGAAAATATGGTCGCCATTAACAGCGCACTGGAAATAGACCTAACCGGACAAGCGACATCGGAATCAATCGGCGGTGTCTTTTACAGCGGCATCGGCGGGCATCAGGATTTTATGAGAGGCGCGTTACTTTCCAGAAATGGTAAAACTATACTGGCAATGAAATCTACTTCTCTTAACGATTCCGTTTCCCGCATTGTTCCTGCCTTGAAGGAGCAGGCGGGGGTAACTCTTAATCGCGCCGATGTACGTTATGTAGTGACGGAATATGGCATCGCCTACCTGCATGGAAAAAACATCAGAGAACGGGCCATGGAATTAATTTCCATAGCTCATCCCAAATTCCGGCAGTGGCTGATTGAAGAAGCAAAAAAACGCGGCTTGATTTTCAAAGATCAGGCCTTTATTCCCGGAAAGCGCGGCGAATATCCCGCCGATTTGGAAACATATGCCACCACCAAGACCGGCGCACAGATTTTTATCAGACCGGTCAAAATCAGCGATGAACCGCTTTTAAAAGATTTCTTCTATTCTCTTTCCGACAGGAGTATTCACAGACGATTCCTCTCCTATCGTAAAGACATGCCGCACGAAAGACTACAGGATTTTGTAATCATCGATTATACAAAAGAACTTGTGCTGGTAGTTATCAAGGGAGATCGGGATAACCCGTTGATTGTCGCCGTTGGTCAATATGGAATTGATGAGGCCACACATTCCGCCGAAGTAGCATTTGCTGTTCGTGACGATCAGCAAAATACCGGTATAGGTTTCGCATTGCTGCAATATTTGACTTATCTTGCCAAAAGACAGGGGTTACTGGGATTTACCGCGGATGTTCTCGTGGACAATAAGCCTATGCTTCATGTCTTCGAAAAAGGCGGTTTTGATATAAAGAGAAAAGCCGAAAGCGGTGTTTACGAACTAATACTGAACTTTAAAACATAACTTATAAAAGGAGCTTGGTAATTGATTAATCCCAATGTATTTCGAGAATATGACGTAAGAGGTGTTATTGACAAGGATTTTAATGAAGAATTTATTTTTAACCTTGGCCATGCTATTGGAACTTATGCCGCCCGACACGAAATAAAAAACATGACCATCGGGCGTGATTGCCGTTTGAGCTCTGACGCTTATCATAATTTTTTAATCAAAGGTCTTAATTCCTCCGGTATTGATACAATTGATATCGGTCTTTGCGCCACTCCCATGCTTTACTTCTCTATCCGCCATCTGCACGTTGGAGGGGGAGTTATGATCACAGGCAGTCATAATCCACCCGAATTTAATGGTTTCAAGATTTGCATCGGCCAAGACACCATTTACGGCGAACAAATTCAGGAACTAAGAAAAATTATGGAAAGCGGTGAATATTCCACAGGCAGTGCGTCATCGCGAACTCAAGACATCTCTGGGTATTATGAAAATTATCTTTTTGATCATACTAAAATCAACAGAAAGATTAAAGTCGTTGTTGACGGCGGCAATGGTGTCGGGGGGCATTTTGCTCTTCCCCTTTTAAGGCGTTTCGGCTGCGAAGTTATACCCGTCTATTGCGAACCTGACGGCCATTTCCCTCATCATTTCCCCGATCCTACGGTAAAAGAAAATTTAGCGGAATTGATTAAATTAGTCGGCAGTCAAAAAGCGGATTTGGGAATAGCATTTGACGGCGACGCTGATCGTCTCGGAGTTATCAGCGATAATGGGGAAATAATCTGGGGAGATAAACTACTGCTGCTTTTTGCCCGTCAAATTCTCCAGGAAAGACCAGATTCCACAATCATTGGCGAGGTGAAGTGCTCACAGGTTTTATTTGATGATATTAAGAAACATAACGGCAGGGCGATCATGTGGAAGGCGGGACATTCGTTGATCAAGGCCAAAATGAAGGAAGAAAAGGCTGTCCTAGGCGGGGAAATGAGCGGGCATTTCTTTTTTGCCGACCGCTATTTCGGCTATGATGACGGTATATACGCGGCGCTCAGGGTATTGGAAATTCTTTCCCAGACAGGCCGGAAAATAAGCGATCTGTTTTCCGATGTGCCGAAAACTTATGCCACGCCGGAAATCAGAGTTGATTGCACTGATGATAAAAAAGTGGAAATTGTAAAAAGAATTAAAAGACATTTCCAGAACACACCAGGCATTGTTGAAATTGATGGAATACGTATTCCTTTTGAGGACGGATGGGCGCTGGTGCGTTCTTCCAATACCCAGCCGGTCATCGTTTTACGTTTCGAAGCTTCATCGGAAGAAAGCTTGCAGCGAATTCGCAGCGAAGTGGAACCACTGCTTGCTATTTGATAAATAAAGTTTGCTAATGTATTTGTTGCTGATATTTGTCAATCATTAACCTCAACGAGAATACAGGACTTCAATCAGTACTAAACGCAATTCAAGCTCGACAATAAACATCAACCTGCCTGTCGTCACTAAGAGCGCGCACAAAAAAAGGTCCCTCAACCGTGCAGCGGCTATGGGACCTTAAATCTTTTCAGAAATCTGAAAGTGTTGCAGACTATTTTATCTCTATCGCTTCGAGGACAACCTCAACTCTGCGGTTCTTCTGCCGCCCTTCTTCAGTGTCATTACTTGCTATCGGCTTGTTTTTTCCATAACCAGTAGCGGTAATTCGAGACGCCTTGATACCGAATTTATTGATCAGGTATTGCCTTACACTAATAGCGCGATCCTGAGACAGACGGATGTTGAAGTCATCCGTACCGACATTGTCGGTATTTCCTTCGATCACAGCATTCGTGTTGGGATGCACTTTCATAAAATCAGCTACTTTCTTGACTTCATCATTATATTTTTCCTTGACAACGGCCTTTGCGGTATCAAATTCCACATTAAGCGTAATGGAAACCTTTTTCTGCACTGGAGCGGGAGTAGGTGCAGGAACTGGCACTGGAGCGGGAACAACTAAAACGGCGGGTTCTTCAACTTCAGTGTAAACAACAACCTTCTTGTTTCCGCCGAAGGAGAAACTTATTCCTAAAGTGTAGAGGAAATCGTTATATCCATTCAGAGGAAGGACGTGGCGGACATCTGCCCGCAGAGCAATAACGTCCGTCAGGAAAAATTTCAGGCCGGCGCCGTAATCGAAAGCAAATTTAGTAGGTACAAACCTTGAATCATCAGAGTTGTAATGAATTGCGCCGACGCCTATTGCCACAAACGGCACAAAACGGCTATATGGCATAAAATGGTAGAGACCTTCAATGCCGCAAACATATATGTTGTTTGTATCATTTGTATCTTTATAATTCGATGGAACGTAATTAAAAAATCCTTCCACGCCCAAATTTTCTGTAAAATTATAACCGGCGCGCAAACCGACAGTAACTGCGTTTTTGTTGTTCTCATTGCCTTCGAAGACATAACCTCCAATATTGGGTGTAAATGAAAAAGAGCCTTCAATAATTTCTGCCCGTGCTGTCGTGACGGCAGTCGTCAGCATTATAACAACTATTAATATGACAATTTTTTTCATAATATTATCCTTTTGCCTTGGCTGTTTATAATAAATATATTTTTTCGTAGAAACAACTTACCTATTAAATTATAGGTTTCCAGAGAGTGTTGATGTTTATAATAAAATATTTTTAAAATGTCAAAGGTATTCTTGTGTTATGTGTAGATTAGATGATTGGACGGTTTAGTAATACTTATTAGGGCTTCTTTATAAAATCAAATATATTAAAAAATAAATTAATTTTTAACCTGATTTGTAGTAAGGTATTCAAGCATTAATATTTTTTTGATTAGAGGAGGATTCTCTTGTTATGGCTACTGTGATGCCGGAAGCGGAACATGTACAAAAAGCAATCAAGTGGATATCCACAAATTTAGAGGAGAACGACAATCAACCTCTGCATTCGCTTATAGAAAAGGCTGTTTTCAAATTTGACCTGTCTCCCAAGGATACAGAATTTTTAATGAATTTCTTCCGCGATCGTAAGAGTAAATAGTATAGTTTTTAAATAATACTGATCCGTAACGGTTGACGTTACTCTGTTTGTGGACAGGTTAACTTTCTATTAAGGGATGAATTTTTCAGGTCAATATTACTGATGCTGTCTGTCATCCTTTTGAGTTTACAGTTCCGATCAACAAGCCTTGCCCTAACTCTCTCGATATAATCGGGATCGCATGTAATAAATTTGATAGATTCTCGCCCGGCCCCCTACCCTATTATTCCTTCATCCGCAAAGCTGAAGTAGTTGCCGTCGCCGATAATGATATGATCCAGAACCTTGATGTCCATGAGCTTTCCGGCAGCGGACAGTTCCTGCGTAAATTTTTTATCTTCCGGGCTGGGCGCAATGTTCGCGCTGGGGTGATTGTGAACACAGATAATCGCTGCTGCAAATTTTTGCAGGGCCGCGTGGATGATTTCCCGCACAATCGGCATGGCGTGGTTGACTGTGCCTGTGGCGGCATCGGCAATTTCGATGATTCGATTGTTGCTGTTGAGATAGACAACTTTAAAGACTTCGGTCTTAAGGTCACGCATTTGCGGCATAATAATGTTAACAATCTCCGCTGCGGAGGCAATCTTTTGCTTTTGGGAAAGGACTTCGACATCACGGAAACGCCGCCCAATTTCCAGTGCGGCTTGAATTTGCGCGATTTTGGCCGGGCCCAAGCCCTTGAATTCTTTCCACTCGCGTATATCGGTATGGCTCATGTTGCGAAAGGTGCCGAACTTATCAATAATCTGACGCGCCAGATCAATGGCGCTCACACCCTTCACGCCCGTACGCAGAAGGATTGCCAGAAGTTCCGAATTGCTCAGCGCTCCCGCGCCTTTTTTGAGGAGCTTCTCCCTTGGTCGGTCATCCTGAGGCCATCTTTTGATTCCGGCTTTTTTGTTGTTATCTGTCATTGACCTGCCTCAAATACTTGTACCACATGTTAAGTTAGAATCCAGCAGTTTTTGGGGAACCCTCACGTCGCTACGCTCAGGGGATAATTCGACTAACGCTTCAAACTTCACGGCGTTCGTTTTCAGCGAGTCTCATTAATAAAAAATGCTCCGCTATACGGAGCATTTTTAGTTCGAGTTAACTTTAGTTAATTGAAATTATTACAGTGGCTGAACATTTGTTGCGCTGGGACCTTTGTTACCCTGTTCAATATCGAAACGAATTTTCTGACCCTCATATAGAGTCTTAAATCCTGTTCCGGCAATCGCGCTATAATGAACAAAAACATCTCCACCTTCATCATTTTCAATAAAGCCAAACCCCTTCTTCTCGTTGAACCATTTTACTTTTCCTTCTGCCAAAGCTAAAACCCTCCTTTTAAATATTTGTTCCTTATCAGGCATGAACCCATAAGAAACGAAAAAAACCGCATGAATTCTGTTTTTCAACTGAAGAATTCTTTGCGGTTATTTTATTTTTTATAAAACTTAACACTAACCATTTCCTGACAAATACTGCAGTTATCTCAACAAATGTAAAGATAAACTTACGTTTTCTTTACATTTCAGGTTTAATATCACTGTTTTTTATCAAAATCAAGTTTTTTTCGTAATTATTTTGTTTTATATTAAATAATGTGTTTATGTAAAATACGAGTAAGTTCTTTTTCTTTCCCCAAGTAAAAATGATCCGCGCCACGAATTATTTCCACCGGCGAATTTATCTTTTGTGCTTTCTGAATTAAAACATCCCAACTACAGAACTGGTCACAGTCCCCGCAGATAAATAAATTTATTTTATTGTTTAAATTATCCCAGTTGAAATAAAAATAATTAATAGGTGGCGAAATACAGATACTGGCAGCAAAAGGATTATTGCTTTCTTCAAGAATTTTTGAACCAACCCAGGCGCCAAACGAATAGCCCGCAAAAAACAATTTTGTCAACCCAAGTTTCTTCAGATATTCACAAGCGACATAAATATCTTCCTTTTCTCCCACGCCCTCTTCATACACACCGGTACTTGCGCCTACACCTCTAAAGTTAAATCTTAAGGTTGAATAATTTTCGGCAGCAAATGCTTTTTGCAGGGCTTCAACAACATTGTTATACATCGAACCGCCCATCAAGGAATGTGGATGGCAAATTACAACGCCTTTTTCTCCTGAAGATTTGCCCAATAATCCTTCGGTTATCAGCAGACCATTTTTTATATATATCTTTTCTTCCGGCATGATAACTACAACACCAGCTAGATTGATCCGGCCACGTGGCAGGCACAAAAGCTTTGTTCATCAAATTTTTCCAGCCGCGGTTCTATCTTCGCGCAAATTTCCGTTTTATAAGGACAGCGGGTTTGAAAAGAGCAGCCTTCCTCATTTTCGGCTCTGGCTTCTCCTTTTATTTTCATCATTCTTTTTTTCTTTTGGGGATCGCAGGACGGCACTGCGGAGAGCAGCATGCGGGTATAAGGATGAAGCGGACGATTATAGATATCGCTGTTTAACGCGAGTTCGACAATCTTACCCAAGTACATTACGGCAACACGATCGGAAATGTATCGAATAACGTTGAGATCATGGGAAATAAACAGATACGTTAAATTATAATCATGTTTTAAATCTTTGAGCAAATTCAGTATTTGCGCCTGAATAGAAACATCCAGAGACGAAACCGGCTCATCGGCAATGATTAACTCCGGATTTAACACCAGCGCCCGCGCAATTCCAATGCGTTGTCTCTGCCCGCCGCTGAATTCATGCGAATAACGATTAGCCTGCTGGCTACTTAAACCGACTTTGGCCATGATTTCCAACGCAGCTTTACTGCGCGTCTTCTTATCTCCTATGCAATGAATCGTCAGCGGTTCTTTGATTATGCTTAATGCCGACTTTCTCGGATTCAGCGAAGAATAAGGATCCTGGAAAATAATCTGGACATTACGGCGATAGGCTTTCAACTCTTCTTTATCATACGAAAAAATATTTTTATCTTTAAAAGTTATATAACCTGATGAAGGCTTTTCCAATCTGGTCATCAGGCGCGCCAGCGTTGATTTTCCGCAACCGGATTCGCCGACCAACCCCAAAGTTTCACCCTTAAAAATCTGCAAGTCAATATTGTTAACGGCATAAATGATTCTCTTCTGAGGATTAAACAAACCGCTGCTTAAGGTATAATTTTTTGTCAGCTCTCGAATTTCCACCAATGAGTTGGGCATTATTCACTCGCTAATCTAATTATTTTTCTTTGCGCTATATTTCCAGCAGGAAACAAAATGGCCGGGCCGAATTTCCGCCAATGGCGGCTCCTTCCCAGCACATTCTTTATCGGCATAGGAACACCGGTCGTAAAAACGGCAGCCCGGTGCAATATTATATAAACTGGGAACAGATCCCGGAATGGTTTTGAGGTAATCTTCTCTTCCCTTGGAATCAACGCATCTTGCCGGTATTGATTCCAGCAAGCCTTGAGTATAGGGATGAAGAGGATTGGCAAATATCTCTTCCACTGCCGAGCTTTCCACTATTTTTCCCGCATACATTACAGCGACCTTTTCGGCTGCTTGAGCAATCACGCCCAAATCGTGCGTGATTAAAACGACCGCCATCTTATTTTTCTGCTTCAGGCCGGAAATTAAATCCAGAATTTGCGCCTGAATGGTGACATCCAGCGCTGTTGTGGGTTCATCGGCTAGCAGAAGCTGGGGATGACAAGACATGGCCATGGCAATCATTACCCGCTGGCGCATGCCGCCGCTGAGATTATGCGGATAATCCCTCGCCCGCTTTTGCGGATCGGAAATTCCAACTTCGCCCAATTGCTCGACGGCCAGTGCCAAAGCTTGTTTTGCCGGAAGATGTTGATGCAGTCGAATGGCTTCAGCAATTTGTTCACCGACGCGAAAAACAGGATTAAGTGAAGTCATCGGCTCCTGAAAAATCATGGAGATATCACTGCCGCGTAGGGCGCGCATTTCTTCGGCTGATGTTTTTAATAAATCCCGGCCGGAAAATAATATTTCGCCATTAATGATTGTGCCGTTTGTTGGGAGGAGCCGCATAATCGAAAGGGCAAGCATTGTTTTTCCGCAGCCGGATTCGCCTACAATTCCCAGAGTTTCACCGGAATTGATTTTCAACGAAACTCCGTCCACAGCCTTAATTCTTCCCTGAGCAGTATCAAATGCTGTCCTTAAATCTTTTATTTCCAGAAGTAGCGGCATAATTTATTTTTGGACACGATTGCGCAGGAATTCGACAAGCAAGCGAACAGCTACTCCCGATGCACCTTTGGGAATATAAGTTTTGTCTTTACTTATCCAGGCCGGGCCGGCAATATCCAGATGCACCCAGGGCGAATCGCCAACAAATTTACTTAAAAATGCGGCAGCGGTGATTGCGCCGGCAGTCCGGCCACCGCTGTTTTTATAATCGGCGATATCGCTCTTGATAAGTTCGTGATATCTTTCCCACAGGGGCAATTCCCAGACAAGTTCTCCGGTAGTTTGGGCGGCTTTTTCTATTTCTTTTTTCAGTTTATCATCAGTTCCCAGCATGCCGATTACATCCTCCCCCAGCGCTACAATGCAGGCGCCGGTGAGAGTCGCCACGTCAATAACAATCGCCGGTTTAAACTCTGACGCATAAGCAAGGGCATCGGCTAAAATTAAACGGCCCTCGGCATCGGTATTGAGAACTTCGATGGTTTTTCCAGAATATGATTTGATAATATCACCCGGTTTACAGGCAGTGCCGCTGGGCATATTTTCCGTAGCGGGAATGAGTGCGGTGATATTCAGTGGAAGCTGCAAATCCGCCGCCGCCATAATCACTCCCATTACCGCCGCTCCGCCGGACATATCTGTCTTCATTTCATCCATTTTATCCGCAGGCTTTAGAGAAATTCCACCGCTATCGAAGGTTAATCCTTTGCCCACCAACACAACCGGCGCCGCGCTTTTTTTGCCGCCCGCATATTCCAGAATAATAAATTTCGGCTCTTCGTTGCTTCCGGAGGCGACGGCAAGAAGAGCATTCATCCCCATTTCTTTCATTTTATCTTTATCCAGAACTTGACAGGACACATTTTTCTTGCGGGCGATTTCCCATGCTTTTTGCGCCATGATGGAAGGTGTCATTTCGTTGGATGGAGCGGAAATAAGGTCCCGCGCAAAACAAACCGCCTGCGTTATTATCTGCGCTTTTTTTATCGTGGATTCAATCAAGGAAAAATCTTTTTCGTCAGCAATGATATTTAATTTTTCCATCTCTTTTAAATCTTCGCGGCTGACAGTTTTGAATGGCGTATATTGATATAGTCCCAACAGAGAGCCTTCCGCTACTGCCTGTGCCACTTGATCTTTTTTCCGGGGAATAAGATTTAAATTAATGGAAGTTGCCGCTTCCTTGATATTCATATTCCGCAGATGCCGCATGACGGAGGCGAAAGCAGTGCGAAGTTTCTCCAGATTAAATTCACTATGTTTCCCCAAGCCAACAAGGGCTATTCTTTTTGCTGCGAGCGAACCTCTGGTGTAGATTACTGATATTTGAGAAGGTTTGCCTTCAAAATCGCCATTGCTAATCAACTCGCTTATTAATCCATTGCTTTTTTGATCAATCTCCAGCGCCGCTCCGGTCAATTTTTTACTATCTTCAAACAAAGTTAAAATAATTGTTTGGCTTTTTGTGTCGGAAAGCACTCCTTTTTTGACAAATATTTTCAATTCATCATCCTCCTTTTTTTAAAAGAAAATCACTTTTATCAACTCATTTTGCTCGGAAGATAACACATAGCTGAAAAAAGTCAATTGTTAAGGATCGATAAAATAGAGTATAAAGTTACTTAAAGACTTGGTGGTATTCGTGATGGTCTCCTGACACATGACCTTATCTTTGTCATAGCCACTGGTCGGAGTCACCGTGAAGGCCTGTCCGACAATGTTGATATAACCGATTTGAGCAGGACACGTATTAAGACAACGATCATGATGGATCACCGGGAAAGCAGCTATGGATAATCGGTCATATTTGTACACGATTATGCCAGAACTCTTTATCATGTCCATACTTTTCTTATTTTTTTTAAGATGTGACTTTTTGCTGTCACACGTTGTATATAGGTAAAAGTTAAATTGTTCGCTCTATCCGTAAGCGGAAATAGGAACAGGCAAGATGAACGAAGAACTCAATGAATTTAAAGATATTATCAAGATTATAGAAGCGGTGCCGAAGGTGCAGCCGCCCAAGCGATTTACTGAAGGGGTGATGTTGGCGGTTATGCAGATGAGAGAAAGCGCCTTAGATCGCGTGCGGGAATTTTTTTTACAGCCCCGGGAATTTAAGCCGGCTCCGATCAAAGCACTGAATACAAATATCAGCTATAATGAGATTAGCTTGTATTTTATGCTTGTCGCCTTTGCTCACCTGATTCTCGCCGTCGTTTTATTCTTAGGATTGAAAAATATGGAGGGAGTAATTCTCACACCTTTGTTCCTTCTGGTCCAGCCATGGGTTTCTTTATTTCTGGCCTGCTGGCTGGCCTTCTGGGGATTTCTTCTGAAAGGAAATTCGAAACTAAGTGCAAGGCGTGCCCAATTTGCGGCTCTCGTATATATTGAGGTCGTGGTCATCAGCGGAGTACTTTTGTTGATTGAATTCAAATCGCTCCTTTTTCTGATTCCCTTTCTTGCCGCTATGATCGGTCTCAGTATCGCCGCGGGAATTTTTCTCGCTGTCGCCTGCGGTAAAGACACTTTCAGGATCACCGGAACACAGTTCATGATATGAATCGATAAAGAGAGCAGTTTACCACTTTAAGGACTTAAACAACCATGAACCATTTTTACACGACATCAGCCGACAATCGGGGATTTACATTGATCGAAGCGATTGCTGTAGTAATTATCATTGGCATTATGGCAGCAGTCGCCATATCTCACAGTGCCTCGCAGTCGTATCTGGTGCCGGAAGTGGGTAATGTACAAACACATCTGCGTTTTGCCCAGTTGAAGGCTTTGAGTGATGCTGTCAACACATGGAGCATCGCGTTTGCAGCCCATTCTTACACACTGGCATGTACCGCCGGCACCGGCGGAACCTGCTCTTCAACCCACCTTCCGGGAGAAATCGGCAGCACCCATACATTTTCATCCTCTGTCACCTCCACATCAACACCGACAGTCACTTTTGATTCCTGGGGAAGTCCCGGAACCGCGGATATTCCGATTGTCCTGAGTGAGAGAGGCAATAATACAACCGTTACTGTTCATGCCTATACAGGATACATTACACCATGGTGATAAGAAAAAATCATACTGAATCCGGTTTCACATTGATTGAAGTGATTGTGACTATTGTGATAGTCGCAGCTGTTGCCGCTATGATGGTCGCCTATTTCGGCACAACGTATACCCAGAACTTACTCCAGTTTTCCACACTGAACAAGGCAGCAAGCTTGAGTCAGGTCATGGAGAAAATCTCGGCCCAGTACAATCAATATCCCCACTGGCGTTCGAACACGGCTTATCCCGCAGGCGCCATCATTCTTCCCACGACAGCTAATAGGACGGGGATGCTGTACCAAACCACCAGCGCTGGAACAAGCGATCCCAAGAATGAACCAAACTGGTTATATAATCCAACCGCTTCCACCCCCCCTCCAAGTATTCCCGACAACACGGTAACATGGGTGTTATATAATGCTGCACCTACGCTCGTCTTCCAGGATAGGCTAACAGCCCAGAACTATTCCATAGATGCTACCATTTTTCATAATAATTATCTCTATGTCACCCGTAATGGAGGGGTAAGCGGCACGGCCGCGTCGTCCACGATTTTTCCGGCAACGCCAATAATCGGTGTGACAACGGTTAATGACGGCACGCTGACATGGATATGCAGCGGCGGTCCAGTGACAGTATCAACGACATCACCAACATCACCGCTGCAACTTCAGACCGAAATCGGTGCGGAAGGAACGGATCAGACCAACAACTATGGCAGATATCATGTGATCAATAACAGGTTCATCAAGTTCAATGCCAGCAGCACGGAACAGAATATCAACACTGCTACGACTGACTCTCTATATGGGTGGTATCTCAAGGTCACCATCGGATTCCGATCGGATGACCCCAACAGGACCGGTCAGACGTTGTCGACTTTGTTTGTGTTACGATAAGAAAGGATTTGTGAAATGAACAACCGGCTATCAAATGAAAAGGCGTTCACGCTGATCGAAGTGATTGTCTCTATGGTGCTCCTCGGTATTATTGGCGTTGTTGCCGGGATGGGATTGGTTCAGATTGCAAACGGCTATGTGTTTGTCAAAGAAAATGCGGAAACCGTCCAGAAAGCTCAAATCACCATGGCCAGGATAGTCAAGGAACTGAAAGCTGCAACAATCATCTCCGCGACATCATTGCCGACACAAACCTCAATCACTTACACGAGGCCGGTATCTACAGGTTCGACTACATCGATTACCAATACAATTACGATTACTTCAGGCGGTCTAGTGAAAATCAACATCAACGGAGGATCCACCGCTTACACCCTGACGGACAAAGTTGTCTATGCGTTTTCATCATTCACCTACACCTACGGATATGACCAATCAGGCAACCCTCAGTACACTACTACGCCTACGGCGGCGCAAGTGCCTAATATCTGTCGTATTGATATCAATCTTCAGTTAACAGGTGCGAGCAACATTCCGTGCAATTTGAACAGCAGTGTCTTTATGCAGGAATCTTATGAATAGCGGAGGACTTATGCGCTCAATAAATAAACGAGGAAGCGCCCTGATCATGGTCATTATTGCCATAGTAATGATGGCAGTACTCGGTCTCGGCATTTATACTTTGACATCATCGTCCTCCCTCAGTGAGCTTTTGGCAGGAAACGATTATGAAGCCTACCAACTCGCCAAGGCCGGTATGCGGTTTGCTGTCAACCAGCTTAACATCAGTCAAATCACTGGTAGCAGTTACACAGGTGGAACCTATTTAATGCCTGATGCTAATAATACCTTCACCGTAGCTGTCGCGAACAATGTAATTACGGTTACAGGCACCACCAAGCAGGGTTTGCTCAATTTCATGACAGCCAATAGTATGCTTACGTACAATTACATCCTGGGAAATTTTATCGGCTCGCCTGATATGAGCCAAAGCACTCCTAACACTGGCAACAGCAACAACAATGCAGCTAATGCAGCCCAAGCCATTGTAATTAATGCAACAAACAATACGATCGCTCTGGGCGGTAATGTTACCGACAGTTATGGCACACTCCTATATCAGGGAAACAACAACAACGGCAACTGCGTCAAAGGCGCCTGTAATTTCAGTAACGGTATTCGTGCGTTTTTCAATTTTACTTTTGCCACTCAGGATACAAGCGCCAACAGTACGTCAGGTGCCGATGGATTCACCTTTGCGGTCATCAGCGCCATCAACAACACGAGTGACCGAACCGGCGGGGCGCCGTCAGGTTACAGCATGGGTGAACTGATGGGTTACGCCGGGCCGGGAAATACCTTAAATATGGCTAGCTATCCTGGTCTAGGACTGGTACCGCCAAAAATTGCTCTTACATTTGATACTTACCCAAACTATACCAATGGACCCCCTAATAACGTATGTCAGTCGGGTAGCCGAAATGATCCATCTTCCTTTTATAACAATGTTACGTTCATGTACTGGGGCTCAAACCCATCCTCAACAACAATGTGTACTGGTAGCAATACTTCATATCCGATAGCCAGTTTTGATGACAACGAACATGGAGCAGGACAGAATCCATCCGGCGTGGACTATCCAAGTTCTAGACTGACCAGAACATGCAAGAGCGGTAGCGGTACATGTAACTTTATGGAAGACGGTTATACTTACAGTGCCAGGATTGAAATTATGCCGACAACCACTCCCTATACCTATAGTCTCAAAGCCTGGATTGTTCTTCAGGATGATCCGACGATTTTCACGACCACCACTTGGTGGAGTGACTTTCAGAACGTCATTATGCCCTATACCGATACGGCGGCCCAGATTTCCAAGACCGTCACTTTTACTTCGTCGGATTATGCTAATTTTCAAAAGGTCTATTTCGGGTTCACCGAAGCTACGGGCGCTGCAACGCAGCTGGCAACGCTGGATAGTTTGAATGTATATTTCCCAACTTCGTCTACCGGGCATGGCAGTCAGACGATAACACCAAATCCAATCACCTTTACTCCGACCACATTAGCCGTGGGCGGCACCGCGACAGCGAGCACTGAAACCTCCTCGTCAGGCTTACCGGTTACCTTAAGTTCATTAACTCCAACTATTTGCTCTGTCAGTGGCAGCACAGTCACTGCCATAGGTGTAGGCACCTGCACCATTGCGGCTAATCAGGCTGGTGATGCATATTACTACCCGGCGCCACAGGTGACAGGGAACATTACGGTTGGTGTGGCCAGTCAAACGATAGGAACTATCACCTTTAGTCCGACCACATTAACCGCGGGTGGAACTACGACAGCGAGCGCTACAGCCACGTCAGGCTTAGCGGTTACGTTTACCTCATTAACCACCGCTGTCTGCACCGTCAGCGGAACGAATGGCAGTACAATTACGGGTGTAACAGCAGGCACCTGCAACATTGCGGCTAATCAGGCTGGTAATGCAAATTACAATGCGGCGCCACAGGTGACAAAGACTATTACGGTTGGTAAGGGCAGTCAGACGATAGGAGCAATCACCTTTAATCCAACTACATTAACCATCGGTGGCACTACTACAGCGAGCGCTACAGCCACGTCAGGCTTAGCGGTTACCTTCACTTCACAAACCACCAGTATTTGCACTGTCAGTGGAACAAATGGCAGCACAGTTACAGCCGTAGCTGCAGGCACCTGCACCCTTGCAGCTAATCAGGCGGGTAATGCAAATTACAACGCGGCAACACAGGTGACCGGAAGCATTACGGTTAACAAGCTCACCCAGGCGACTTTGACAGTAAATGCTGGAACTCCACTGGTTTACAACACTTCGGAGACGATAAGCACATCGGGTGGCAGTGGCTCAGGTACGGTCACATATAGCGTCACTGGCAGTTGCACATTGTCGGGTACGACGCTTACCGCCACCAGCGGCACCGGTTCCTGCACCGTGACTGCAATCAAGGCCGCTGATGCTAACTACAATTCGGCAACAGCAACGGCAACGGTCACGCTCAACATAGCCAATCAGGCGCCTTTGACAGTGGTATATTCATCACCTCTGACCAATGGCAATTCGGAGACGCTAAGCACGACGGGTGGCAGTGGTACAGGTGCGGTCACATATAACCTCCTCGGTGGCGGTTGCACATTGTCGGGCGCAACGCTAACTGCCACCAGCGGCACCGGTTCCTGCGTTGTGTCAGCAACTAAGGCCGCTGATGCTAACTACAATTCGACAACGTCAGCTTCGGTAACGGTCAATCTCAGCAAGGCCAATCAGGCGACTTTGACAGTGAATGCTGGAACTCCGCTGGCTTACCTCGCTTCAGAGACGCTAAGCACATCGGGTGGCAGTGGCACAGGTGCGGTCACATATAGCACCACCGGCAGTTGTACAGTGTCGGGTACGACGCTTACTGCCAACAGCAGCAGCGGTACATGCTCCGTAACTGCAACTAAGGCCGCTGATGCTAACTACAATTCGGCAACGTCAGCGGCGGTAGTAGTCACGCTCAGCAAGGCCAATCAGGCGACTTTAACGGTGAATGTCACGACTCCGCTGGTTTACCTCGCTTCAGAGACGCTAAGCACGTCGGGTGGCAGTGGTACAGGTGCGGTCACATATACCGTCACTGGCAGTTGTACAGTGTCGGGTACGACGCTTACTGCCACCAGCGGCACCGGTTCATGCACCGTGACTGCAACTAAGGCCGCTGATACTAACTATAATTCGGCAACGGCAACGGCAACTGTCACGCTCAGCCTGGCCAGTCAGGCGACTTTGACGGTGAATGCTGGAACACCTCTAATGTATGGCAACGCGGAGACGCTCAGCTCGACGGGTGGCAGTGGCACAGGCGCGGTCACATATAGCGCCACCGGCAGTTGTACAGTGTCGGGTACGACGCTTACTGCCAACAGCGGCACTGGTACATGCTCCGTGACTGCAACAAAGGCCGCTAATGCCAACTATAATTCGACAACGTCAGCGGCGGTAGTGGTCACGCTCGGCCTGGCCAATCAGGCGACTTTGACGGTGAATGCTGGAACTCCGCTGGCTTACCTCGCTTCAGAGACGATAAGCACATCGGGTGGCAGTGGTACAGGTGCGGTCACATATACCGTCACTGGCAGTTGTACAGTGTCGGGCACGACGCTTACTGCCAACAGCAGCAGCGGTACATGCTCCGTAACTGCAACTAAGGCCGCTGATACTAACTACAATTCGACAACGTCAGCGGCGGTAGTAGTCACGCTCAGCAAGGCCAATCAGGCGACTTTGACAGTGAATGCCACGACTCCGCTGGTTTACAACACTTCGGAGACGCTAAGCTCGACGGGTGGCAGTGGTACAGGTGCGGTCACATATAGCTCCACCGGCAGTTGTACAGTGTCGGGTGCGACGCTTACTGCCAACAGCGGCACCGGTACATGCACCGTAACGGCAACCAAGGCCGCTGATACTAACTACAATTTGGCGACGGCAACGGCAACTGTCACGCTCAGCCTGGCCAGTCAGGCGACTTTGACGGTGAATGCTGGAACACCTCTAATGTATGGCAATTCGGAGACGCTCAGCACATCGGGTGGCAGTGGCACAGGCGCGGTCACATATAGCGCCACCGGCAGTTGTACAGTGTCGGGTACGACGCTTACTGCCAACAGCGGCACGGGTACATGTTCCGTGACTGCAACCAAGGCTGCTGATGCCAACTACAATTCGACAACGTCAGCGGCGGTAGTAGTCACGCTCAATATGGCCAATCAGGCGACTTTGACAGTGAATGCCGGAACACCTCTGACCTATGGCAATTCGGAGACGCTCAGCACGACGGGTGGCAGTGGCACAGGTGCGGTCACATATTACCTCCTCGCTGGCGGTTGCACATTGTCGGGTGCGACGCTTACTGCCACCAGCGGCAGCGGTACATGCATCGTGTATGCAACCAAGGCCACTGATGGTAACTACAATTTGACAACGTCGGCAAATGCAACGGTCAATCTACAGCCGGCCAATCAGGCGACTTTGACACTGAACGCTGGAACACCTCTGAGCAATGGCAATTCGGAAACGATAAGCGCGACGGGCGGCAGTGGCACAGGTGCGGTCACATATAACCTCACCTCTGGCAGTTGCACATTGTCGGGTACGACGCTGACTGCCAACAGCGGCACCGGTACATGCTCCGTGACTGCAACTAAGGCCGCTGATACTAACTATAACTCGGCAACGGCAACGGCAACGGTCACGCTCAACTGCTCCGGATACCGCGTATGGAATAACTATGGCAGCTCTCGTTCATTTTCAGTAGGAGGAACTTGCGGGGGTAGTGTTAGCTACGGCAGCGAAATTACGATTTCACCAACACCTCAGCTTCAGTCCGGAGGGTACGTTAATCGTTATTTAAACACGAACACTACTTGTACCGGTACATATAGTGGCAGGATTTCATATACTGCAGCTCAGGCTGCCGATACAAACGGCAATTGCCAGGTAAACTACAATTCGGGAGATACTGTCGGCGACAGGTAATATAGATAAACGAGGGACAGCGCTCTATTATTTTAATGTGCGCTGTCCCTCATATCCTATTCTGTCCGGATTTTCTTCTCTATTAATTTCTCACCTGTGACCAATACGGACACACCAATTTTGCCTTGCCGCCGACTTTCATCATGCCGCATCCTTCCGTCCAGCACGGAAAGATTCGATTCAGCGGAACTTCAATGGGCTGGCCGCGCTTGATGGAGCTCTCAAATTCCTTGCCGTCAGCAAGTGCCGGTGAAGTGACATTTAATTATGTGCGTGGCTTTAGGCTGAGCGCCTGTGCCCGCTTTAATTTTTTTATAGATCAAGCCGGAAGCTGTTTTTTGTGCGCCCTTCTCGGCAGCGACTTCTTCTAAAAAGGCTTGGTCGGCACCTTTTGTTTTTCAGCGGCTTTATCCATGCGGGCCTTAGCTATCTCGCCTAGTCTCTGCATACTGGCGTTTGGATCAACCGCCAACTTCTTGCCGGCAGACGCGTCGGACATACCCTGCTGAACATATTTCAACTCTTCTGGAGATAAGTTGAAAATTAACAGTTGTTTGTTAAGATTAACGCCTAAGGTATAGAAGGCCTTCTGGTCTTCTGTTTTCTGTTCAGAGGAACAGGCCGGAATAAACAGCAGAGCAACAAAAACAATAAACATTAATTTACGCATAACAATCCCCTCTTTTCTTGTTAAATTTTAAAATTGATCTTTGCCTCAAAGCAAAGAGTTTAATCAAATCGAAAGAAATCTTTTATCCAAAATAATGAAAGCATTGGCCACCAACATTGATTTCAGAATGCCGGAACCATGCTCTGTTTGATTTATTGAAATGACCGGATTCCATACCGGACATGCCCTCTATCTTATACAGGGTCAGAAATGACAAAAAGTTGGTTTTCCGACTTTTTATGGTTTCATCGGATTTTATTTATTCATTAACTCTTTTAACTTTTCCAACCCCCGGTAAACGCTCATTTTAACGGCACTGAGTGATTTTCCTGTAATCTGGGAAATTTCTTCAAACGTTAATCCCTGATGAAATTTCATAATCAGCAATTCTCTGGACTCATACTCCAACAGCAAGAGACATACATTTATTTCTTGAGTTTCTATTAATTCTGTTTCCGGCGAAGGATTTTTATCGGCCAATAAATGTGCACTTAATTCTTCAGAAGATTTGTTGTACTTATTTTTTTTAAAATGGGTCCTGATTAAATTTAAAGCCACGGTGTAAAGCCAGGTAAAGAATTTCCTGCGCGTGTCATATCGCCATAAGTATTGATATGCCCGGATAAACGTTTCCTGCGTTAAATCATCGGCATCATCTGAATTTCCGGTCATCCGGTAGGCTAAATTATAAATGGGTGATTTATATTCTTCAACAAGCATTGCATACGCTTGCCTGTCTCCCTTCAGAACCCTGGCAACAATTTCTTCTTCGCTTTTTTGATCCATTGTCACTTTACTATTCGTGGATAATGTTTAACTGCCGCAGCGTGCCGCACCCGCAATACTTTGAAACTTATGGTTAATAATATTACTATGACAATTTAATATCAAGTAATTTCGGCTGCGGCTTAATATCAATTTCTTTAAGCCCAAACCAGATAATCAACCGCTTCCAATATTATAATGAAATATTTTTGGACAAATTAAAATAAAAATAGTACGTTTAGTTCGCGAAACGTGGAGGCGCTTTTATGTTATTCGATAAAACTATTGCCGTTGTTGTTCCCGCGTATAACGAAGAGAAACAAATCAAACATGTTTTGGAAACCATGCCTGATTTCGTCGATCGCATTATCGTTGTCAATGATTGTTCCACTGATAATACAGCCGCCGCCGTCCGCGATTATATCGGCAAACAAAAATCATCTCAACCAATCGTAAAAAATAACGTCGGAAATACGAGCGACAACAAATATAACCGTGCCGAACATTTGCTCAAAGAAAAACAACAAACGGACATGGAATATTTTATCCCCTCGGAAATAGCCAACGCCCATCCTGAATCCGACCATATAATTCTAATCAACAATTTAAGAAACGGCGGCGTGGGAGCGGCAATCGCCCGCGGTTATAAGTGGTGTCTCGATAACAATATCGACTGTACTGCTGTCATGGCCGGCGACGGTCAGATGGACCCGGCGGAGCTGGAAAAAATCTGTCTGCCTGTTCTTAATGAAGAGATTGATTATGTCAAAGGCAATCGCCTCATTCATGGCGGAGCCCGCCTTATCATGCCCAAAACCCGTTATTTTGGTAATTCCATCTTATCGATATTAACCAAAATCGCCTCCGGCTACTGGCATGTCTCCGATACTCAAACAGGCTATACAGCGATTTCTCTTTCCGCTTTGGGTGCGATCAAGCTTCATGATATTTACAAAAGCTACGGGATGCCTAATGATATGCTGGTAAAATTGAACATCGCTTTTTGCACTTTAAAGGAAGTTAAAATTAAACCTGTTTACAATATCGGGGAAAACTCAAAAATGAAAGTGATGAAGGTTATCCCCCGCCTTTCCTGGCTGCTTTTTAAGTCTTTCTTTAAGCGATTATGGGTTAAATATCTATTTCGGGATTTCCACCCTTTATTTTTGCTTTATCATTTCGCCTTTATTTTAGGCATATTTACGATTCCCTACGCCTTAAAAATAATATCCATCACTGTTTCCGGCGGCTCCGTTTCACCGGCAACCATGTTGGCTTTCTTCTTTCTCTTCACCAGCAGTTTCCAGTCTCTTTTATTTGCAATGTGGATGGATATTCAGGATAATGAAAGGCTTTATAAAACATAATGGCTTTTGTGGAGAACTAATAAATTATGACAAAAATAAATGATAAACTCTCTATTGCCGTAATGGGGGCGGGAAATTGGGGGAAAAATTTAATCCGCAATTTTTTTGAATTAAACGCTCTGAAAGTTATCTGCGACAAAAATGAAGCGTCACTAAAACAAATGCGGAAACTTTACCCTTCATGTAATTTTTATATTTCACTTTCGGAGGTGCTTTCCCGCGATGACATTTCCGGGGTTGTTATTGCCACGCCGGCGGAAACTCATTTTATGCTGACACGGAAGGTATTGCTTTCCGGCAAACACGTTTTTGTGGAAAAGCCCCTCACCCTTTCGGGAAAAGATGCCGCGGAACTGATTTCCCTAGCTAAAAAGAAAAATTTAGTTTTAATGGTCGGCCATCTTCTGCAGTATCACCCTGCTTTTATTAAATTGAAACAACTGGCACAGGAAGGTGAACTGGGCCGGATCAATTATATATACTCTCACCGCTTAAACCTGGGAAAAATCAGAAGGGAAGAAAATATTTTATGGTCTTTTGCCCCGCATGATATTTCGATGATTCTAGCTCTGGCCGGCGAAGAACCGGAAAGCGTCATTGCCACCGGCGGCAATTATCTGCATAAAAAAATCGCCGATGTCACGACAACTCATCTGGAATTTTCCTCCGGCTTGAAAGCTCATGTATTTGTTTCCTGGCTGCATCCGTTTAAAGATCAAAAACTGGTTGTTGT
>Ga0209777_10001069_pt1 | contig 41564 bp, 35 predicted proteins | sample FrelakmetHBP12HB_FD_187147 | JGI IMG/M metagenome (GOLD analysis project Ga0209777, IMG submission 187147) | Freshwater lake sediment microbial communities from the University of Notre Dame, USA, for methane emissions studies -HBP12 HB (SPAdes)... | ecosystem: Environmental > Aquatic >...
CTCCCCACAATCTTCGCAGCGAACTCCTCCTGCGCGGCCGCCTGCCGGTGGACGCCCTGCTGCAGTTGAAAGAGCGCGGCGTGCAGGTGCAGGACGGCAGCGAGCTCTACGAGATCATCACCGGCAAGCTGAACCTGGACGCGCTGCGCCCGAGCATGTTGCTGTTCTCGCCGGGCTTTCAACTGTCGCCGCTGTTCAGCCTCTACAAACGCTTCTCTTCGATCCTAATCGGCGTCACCGGCCTGGTTCTGGCGGCGCCCGTCATGCTGCTGGTCGCGATTGCCATCCGGCTGGATTCGCGCGGGCCCGTGATCTTCCGCCAGCGGCGCGTGGGACGCCACGGCAGGCAGTTCACTCTCTACAAGTTCCGCTCCATGCAGACCGGCTGTGACGACAGCCGTCCGGCCGAGGAGCACGACAGGCGCTTCACCCGTATCGGTACGTTTTTGCGCGCCACCCGGCTGGATGAGCTGCCCCAGCTCTGGAACATCCTTGCCGGAGACATGCACCTGGTTGGGCCGCGCCCGTTCGTGCCCGAGCAGGAAGGGCGGCTCGTGCAGCATATCCCTTTCTACAAACTGCGCTGGAGCGTGCGCCCCGGCGCCACCGGCTGGGCGCAAGTCTGCCGCGGCTATTGCGCCACGGTGCAAGACAACTCCGAGAAACTCGCCTACGACCTGTTCTACATCAAGCACCTGTCCATCGGCCTTGACCTGCTGGTCGTCTTCAAGACGGCGAAAACGCTGCTCCTGGGACGAGGCGCGCGATGACGCTGCTTGCGGCCAAGACCGTCTTCTGGCTCGCGCTGGCGGCGGTCACGTACACCTATTTCGGCTATGCGCTGTTGCTGTTTATCTGCTATGGGCTGGCGCAGGTGCGCCGCGACCTGCAGTACGTCGGCAATCGCCGCGACCGTCGCCGCGTCGATCTGGATGACGCCGAACTGCCGCCGGTCACCATGTTCTTCACCGCGTACAACGAAGAGGAGCACCTGCGCGAGAAGCTGCGGAACACTCTGGAGCTCGACTATCCGAAGAACAAGCTGCATGTGGTGGTGGTCTCCGACGGCTCCACCGACCGGACCAACAAGATCCTGCGCGAGGTGCGCGACCGGCGATTCGAGATCGTGCTGCAGCCGACCCGCGCCGGCAAGGCCACGGCGCTGAAGATCGCCGTGGAGCGCGGGCGCCACGGGATCTTCGTACTTTCGGACAGCAGCACCATCTTCGCCCCCGACGCGCTGCGCAAGCTGGTGCGCCATTTTGCGGACCCGGCGATCGGTGCCGTCTGCGGCGCGCTCAGCTTTGAGGCGAATCCGGAATCGCGGCAGACCGAGGGCGTCTACTGGAAATACGAGACCGCGCTGCGACTGATGGAGGCGCGTTTGGGCGCGACGCTGACGCCCAGCGGCGCCATCTACGCGGTGCGTGGAGAGGCCTACGCCCCGCCGTCTCCCGATGCGCTGGTGGACGACATCGTGACCCTGATGCACATCCGCCGCCAAGGCTACCGCGTGCACTATGACCCCGAAGCCAGGGCGGTAGATTACCCGGCTGCCAGCGTTGCGGGAGAGTTCCGGCGACGGGTTCGCATCAGCACGGGAAGCTTCCGCGCGCTGCCCGGGCTGCTGCGCGTGCCGATGACGGGATTCACCGCGCTGGCGTTTTTTTCTCACAAGCTAATGCGCTGGCTGGCGCCGCTCTTCCTGCTCCTTCTGCTGGGCAGCAACCTGTTTCTACTGCGCGATCGAACCTACGCGGCGGCGCTTGCCGTGCAGGCGGCCCTGCTGCTCTGGGCGGCGCTGGGTTGGCTCTTCCGAACGCACCTTGTGCGGGTGCGCTTCGCGCTCATCGCCTACTTCCTGGTGGCCATGAACCTGGCGTTCCTCGTAGGACTGGTGCGCAGCTTCGGTGGGCGGAAGGAAAGCGCATGGTAGCGGACGCAGTCGCGAAGCCGCGCTTCCGCGTGCGTGGCGTGCCGGTGCTCATGTACCACGGCATCTCGCAAAGCGGCGGGACGCCGGACAAGTACTGGCTTCCGCTCGCCGGCCTGCGCGAACAACTCGCCCTGATGCGTGAGGACGGCTGGCGGAGCATCTCACTAGCGGAGCTGGGCAGCACAAGGAACGCACTCAGCGTCGTGCTCACATTCGACGACGGAAACGCGAGCGACTACGAGTGTACATTTCCTGCCTTACGGGCGAACAAGCTCTCCGCCACTTTTTTCGTGAATACGGCGAACGTCGGTGCGGCGGGTTACCTCGATTGGCCCCAGATGAGGGAGATGCTGGCCGCCGGCATGAGCTTCGGCTCGCACGGCCACCATCACACGGACATGCGCCGCGTGGGTACGCAAGCCGGCGATGATCTTGTGCGCTCCCGGCAGATATTGGAGCAGAAACTGGGTTGCGCCATCGAGGCCTTCTCGGCTCCCTACGGATCGATCAATCGCCGACTGGCGAGGCTGGCGCGCGCCGCCGGCTTCCGGTATGTCTGCGGCTCGCACAACTGGCTGGCGACAGGGAGTGACCGTGTCATTCCTCGACTGGCGATCTACCGCCACATGCAGACGGAAGACTTCAGGCGGCTGGTTGCTGGAGACCGGACCTTGTTGCTGCGCCGGGTCATTTGCGAGAGGACGCTCGCACTGCCGAAGTGGGTGCTGCGCCGGGTGTCGCCGGAGCATTCGAGTGTTCACGCGCGGGAGGGTGCATGAGCGCCGCCGGCAAAGTGCGGGTCTTCGTACTGGTGGATGCGCTCGGCTGGCAGATCCTTCAGCAGCACGAGTTCCTAGGCCAAGAGCTGCCCCATCGCGCGAAGGTACGCACCCTGCTGGGCTTCAGCTCCGGAATCATTCCGTCCATCCTTACCGGGCGCATGCCATCGGAGACCGGTATCTGGAACCTGATCTATCACGACCCGCAGCGCTCTCCCTTTCGCCGGCTGCGGCACTTCCGATTGCTCACCGGGCGCGTGCTCGATAATCGCGTCGGCCGCCGCCTGCTGACGGAGCTCGGCAGGCGCTTGCTCGGTCTGGGCAGCGGCTTCGAGTGCTGCGTGCCGTCGCGCATGTTGCCCTACTTCAACTGGGCCGAGACCGCCAATATCTACGCCGAGAATGGAATCCCCGGCAACCGTTCCATCTTTGACGAACTGGTGGCGCATGGCATCGCTCATCGGAGCTACTCCTACAAGTTGGGCATGAGCGACCGGCAGATCCTCGAGGGCGCAGCACGCGACATCGCGGCGGGCAGGGAAGAGTTCTACTTCCTCTACCTGTGCGAGATGGACATGTTTCTCCATCTCCACGTGAACGAGCCGGAGAAGATTGCGGAGCGGCTGGCGTGGTACGAGCAGGAGCTGCGCAAGGTGTTTGCCGCGGCGCTCCAGCGGGACGCAGGCGCGCAGCTCTGCCTGTTTTCCGACCATGGCATGACGCCGGTGACGCGCCACTTTGATCTGGATGCGGTGGTACGCTCCAGCCGCATGGTTTCTCCGCGCGACTACCTTGCCGTGTATGACTCGACGATGGCGCGCTTCTGGTTCTTCTCCGAGCAAGCGCGACGCGCGGTGGTCGAGCGCCTTGCGCGGGTTGATTGCGGCAGGATTCTTCGCGACGCCGAGTTGCAGGAGCTCGGTGTGTACTTCCCCGACCACCGTTACGGAGAGCTGGTGATGGTGATGGACCCGGGAGTCATCATCGCGGGAAGCGGCTTCAATGGCCACGGCTGGAAGCCACAGGGCATGCACGGTTTCCACCCGGAGGACGCGCACCAGGATGCGGCGTTCCTTAGCAACCGGCGGCTGCCGCGCCAGTTGGACACGGTGCGCGATTTCTACGGCGTGATGCAGGAGGCCCTGGGATGAGCGAGCGCCTGGCCATCTGCATGTTCAACAATTCGCTCGTACGCGGCGGCGCCGAGGAACACATGCTCGGCCTGCTGCGCGCGCTCGACCGCAGCCGCTTCCGCCCGCTGATGGCGGCGCCGGCAGCGCTGCTGGATATGTTGCGGCCTGACCTGCCTCCCGACGTGGAAACGTTCGCCTGCGAGCTCTTCTCGCCCCTGCAAGCGGCGGCCGCTCTGCGCCTGGCGCGCTTCGTTCGCCGCGAGCAGGTGCAGATCATGCATTCGCATCTCTTCCGCGCGAGCCTGGTCGGCTCTCCGGCGGCGAGGCTGGGAGGCGTGCCCGTCACGGTGGAGACTCCGCACGTGCGCGAGCTCTGGCGCCGGGGATGGAAGTCGAGCTATGCCATTGATCGCGCGGCAGGGCGCTTCGTGGATGCCTACATTGCGGTCTCGCGCGCCAACGCGCGCTACCTGGCAGAAGAGAAGAGACTGCCGCTGGAAAAGATCGCAGTGATTCGCAACGGCTGCGAGCTGGAGCACTTCAGTCCCGCGCGCCGGGCGTCCGCGGGCCTCAGGAGAGAGCTCGGCTTCGGCGAGGATGACCCCGTGCTGCTGCTCTCCGGACGGCTGGAACCGCAGAAGGGCCACGCGGTTGCCCTCGATGCGCTGGTCATGCTGCACCGGGAATTCCCCGGCGTGCGGCTGGTCTGCATCGGCGAGGGAGCACTGCGCGCAGAACTTGAGCGCAAGACCGAAGTGCTCGGGCTGGCAGACGCGGTGCGTTGGATGGGCCGCCAGTCAATCGTGCAGGAGTGGATTGCGCTGGCCGACGTGTGCGTACTGCCGTCGTTCTACGAAGGTCTGCCGCTGGTTGCGATGGAGTGCCTGGCCTGCGCGCGTCCCATGGTGGCCACCGAGGTGGACGGCACGCCGGAGATCATTCTGCACGAGAAGACCGGCCTGCTGGTGTCGCCGGGAGACGCAGCTTCGCTCGCTGAGGCGGTGGCGCGCCTGCTGCGCTCGCCGCAGCTGGCAGCCTCACTTGCTCAGGCGGGGCGGAGCTGGGTGGAGAATCACTTCACCTTTGAGCGGCAAGTCAGGGAGACCGAAGAGCTCTACACGAGATTGTGGAGCCGCAAGACCGGGCGGCAACTTGCTCCGGCGCCCGAGGAGGCCCGCTGTGCCGACTGAGCAGAGAGTCGCCAGAGTGCGTCCGCGGGCGGAGGTGCCCTATCGGGCCGTCATTTGCGAAGAACTTGTCGCGTGCAGCACGAACGCGTTGGGTGACTCTCTGCGCGCTCTGGTGCTCACCGGCAGCCTGGCACGACGCGAAGAGACCGTGGTCAGCCGGACAAAGGGAACCATGCTGCGCAGTGACGTGGAATGTCTGGCAGTGTTGCACGACGGCCACCCACGGCCTCCGGCCGCCCTTGTACGGCAGTTGTGCCGAAGTTTGGCAGCGCGGTTGGCGGCTCGGGGCGTGCTCTGTCGTGTGGGGCTCTCCGTCGTGCGCGCGGATTATCTGCGCCGCCTGCCGCCGCACATCTTTAGCTACGAACTGCGCGCGTGCGGCGAGGTCCTGTGCGGGGAGCAACGCATCCTCGAGCTGATCCCACCGATCTCCGCCGCGCAGATTGACCGCGAAGACGCGTGGCGGACCCTCAGCAACCGGATGATCGAGCAGTTGGAACCGCTTGCCGACACGTCAGGCAAGGCACAGGAGGATCTGCACTACAGGACGTTGAAGCTGTGTCTCGATCTCGGCACGTCAGTGCTCGTGTTCACGAACCTGTACGAAGCCGGTTACGCCGCGCGCGCGCGCCGCTTTGCGGAGCTGGCGAAGATGGCGGTGAAGGCAGGTCTTCCGTTCGCGGCAGGGAATTTCGCGCGGCAGTTGCGTGAATGCACTGCGGCGAAGCTGAACCAACGCCCTTCCGATGCGCGCCGGGTGAAGACGTTTGCCAGGGAGATTGGCGGCTTCGCGCAGCGGGCGTGGTTGTGGGAGTTGCGTGAGATGCTGAACGTTGCCGAGGACGATGCGGCGCTGCTAGTGCGCGAATTTGCAAGACAGCAAGGGCTGTGGCGGCGCCTGCGGGGATGGGCCTACTGCCTGCGGCGCCGTGGCTGGGTGTTCTCGTTGCCGAGCTGGCCGCGCTGGCTGCGGCTTGCGACGCGATACTCGCCGCGATATGCCATTTACCTCGCTGCCTTCCGGCTGCACGGCCTGTGGCTCCGGGATGGTGGAGATGGTGCGTCCGGCGCTGATGAGTTGCGGCAGATCGCGGCGCTGCTGCCGCTGCAGAGGATCCGGTCCAGTTCATTGAGCGTGCCAAAGCTGGCGGCGGAGATCAGCCGGAATTATCACAAGTTTCTCGCGGAGACGCGCGCATGAGGGCCATCCGCAGCGCCGGTCCCGTGCCCGCTCGTCTCGAACATGCCGAGGTGGGTTCACCACGTTCACGGCTGTCGGACCTGTGGCATGCGCCACTCACAGACCTGCCGGTCCGCGATGAGATTGTCCGGCAATACGTTCCACTCTCGGCGCAGATGGAAATTCTCGAGGCCGGCCCGGGAAACGGCTTTCTTGCCTTCCGCCTAGCGCGTTCGGTCGCGGCAATCACCCTGCTCGAGGTTGCGGAGGGGAACGTCGCCGACCTGCGCCAACGTTTTGCACGAGTACCGAACGTGCGGGTCGTTCACGCTGACCTCTGCCAGCCGGCATCCGTGCAGGACCACGCTTTGAGTTATGACGCAGTAGTTGCGATTGAAGTGATGGAGTATTTCTCCGACCCCGCTACCGCGCTGCGAAACCTGGCGGGGGTGCTCCGGCCCGGTGGAAGCCTCTACGCGCAGTTCCCGAACTACGAGTGTGCCACCTGGCCGACCTGCTATCACACGCGCGGGGAGTTGGAAGCACAGCTTCGCGAGGCAGGATTTGCCGCATGGGAGATCTGCAGGCTGCAGCTCTCGTCCTGGGCGCAGTTCGTCTACGAGTGGCTGCACGAAAAGCCGATACGCCTGTATCGCGCGCGGAAGCGCAGCCAGCGCGTTGAGCGGCCTCAGCACTACGACCAGACCTGGGCCGGCCAACACGCAAGAGGAGTGGAGAGAGGGAAGTCTCTCATTCACCTTCTGTGGGCGGCAATCATGCTCCTCATGCGACTCGGCGGCAGAGTGTATCGCCGGGAGCAATGCGGCGATACGATTCTGGGCAAGAACCTGTTCCTGGTGGCGACCACCGGCGAACATCATGGCGGTGCGGTATGACGACGAAAGCGAAGAAACACGCAGGCAGCAGGGTGATTTTCCGCGGCGTCAACGACAAGTCGGTGGCGGCGCGGGTGCGCGAGTGCATGGAGTTCTGCGACTGGCGCAGCGTGGTGGCACGCAACGCGCGGGTGGTGGTCAAGCCGAACCTCTGCACGGCGGTGCCGGACAAGTGGGCGATGTCCAACACCGACCCGCGCATCGCGCGCACCGTCTGCGAGATGTTGCGGGAACGCACGAAGAATGTCTTCGTGGTCGAGTCGGACGGATTGCGGCAGACGGCGTGGGAGGCGTTCGAAGTTTCCGGCTATTCCTCGCTTTCGAAGCTCGGGGCCAAGCTCGTGAACCTCACTGAAGCCGAGCAGGTTGAGGTTGCGGTGCCGCCGGCGGGCAAGGTGAAGCTGCCCCGGCTGATGCTGGAGTGCGATGTATTCATCACGCTCCCCGTGCTCAAGACGCACGCCCTGACGTACTTCACCGGTTCCATCAAGAACCAGTGGGGCTGCGTGCCACAGTACGACCGCATCCTCTTGCACCGCTATCTCGATCCCATGCTTGCCGAGCTGCACGCGATCTTCAAGCCGAGTATTGCCATCATGGACGCCATCATCGCCATGGAGGGCCGCGGCCCCGCAAACGGCAAGCCGCGGCGGATGGACGTCATTCTCGCCAGCCGTGACTCGGTGGCTTTGGACGCGACCGCCATGCGTCTGGCGGGACTCGATCCGCAGAGGTGCCGCCACCTGCTGCTCACTGCCGACAAGGGTCTGGGATCATGGCGCGAGGACGCCATTGAAGTGGATGGCGCGTGGCCAAAGCACGCCACCAAGTTCGAGCCCGCCGTCCTGGACATGGCGATCGGCGCGATGAACTACATGAGCCGCTATCGCTGGTTCGTCAAGTACATGCTGGAGAAGAACTTTGTGTTCTATCCCGTCCGCGCACTTGTGCAGTTCCTGCGGAGGGTGGGAATCGTAGAGGGAGCTTAGCGGTGAGCGCACAGGCCAAAGCGGGGCGATTGAACGTCCTGGCGATCATGCTTGCGCCGCCTCTGCCGGCGACGGCGGGGCATCGCCTGCGCAACCTGGGCTTGCTGCGCGCTCTCTCCGCCGAAGGCCACCGCGTCACGATGCTCTCCTTCGCCACCGTCGAGGACCTGCAATCGCCATCGCCCGGGCTGGCGGAACTCTGCGCCGCGTACGAGCTGTTCCCGGAGCCGGCCGGAAGCCAGGTCTGGGGCAGGATCTGTACTCTGTTCTCGCGCCGGCCGTACGGCGCGGTGCGCTTCACATCGTCTACTCTTCGTGCGCGGGCGTCCGCACTCATCGAAAGCGGACGGTTCGACGCCATCCTGCTGGATGACGTGTACATGGCGGGCAACCTGCCGGAGACGCACGTCCCCATCCTGCTGAACAAGCATGACATCATCCACCGCGTCGTCGGTCAATATGCGCGCTCGCGTGGGAATCCCTTCGTGAGGCTCTACGGGCGGTTCGAGGCAACGAAGACCCGGCGCCTGGAGCGCGAAATGATGCGCGTTTCGGCGGGCGTGCTCGTCTGCTCCGGGCGCGACCGCGATCTGCTGGCGGAGCTGTATCCCGCTACCATGCACCTGGTTCCCAATGCGATTGACGTCCGCAGCCATCGGGCATCCGGCCCGGGGACGGGAGACACCGTGCTCTTCGTCGGTGCCATGGACTGGCTCCCGAACGCCGATGGCGTCGCGTTTTTCGTGAAGGAGATTCTCCCGCGACTGCGGCATCTGGCGCCGAAGGTGCGCTTTGTCGCGGCCGGCCGCAACCCGCCGCCGGAGATGCTGCGACGCCACGGGCAGGTTCCCGGCGTGCAGTTCACCGGAATGCTGGAAGACGTCCGTCCGGTGATCGCCGCTGCGGCGGTATGCGTGGTGCCCCTGCGGCTGGGCAGCGGGACGCGGCTGAAGATCCTGGAGGCAGCGGCCATGGGCAAGGCGGTGGTGAGCACTCGCCTGGGCGCCGAGGGCCTTGATCTGCGCCACGGGCACGAACTGCTGCTGGCTGACGATCCCCAGGAGTTTGCCGAGGCCGTTGCAGCGTTGCTCCGCAATCGCAAACTCGCGGCCCGCCTGGGAGCAGCCGCACGAACCGCGGTGGAGAAGCGCTACAGCATCGCCGCATTGCAGGAGCACCTGCGGCGAGCACTGAGCGGCCTGGCCGGACACGCGAAGTCGGCGCCGGCGCGGGCTGGAGGCAGGCGATGATCTTCTTCTACATCCTTGTCCTCTCGCTGCCGTTCGTCGAGCACGGCCTGTTTGGGAAGGAGATCTTCGGGCTGACCCTCGAGAAGTATCTGGGCCTGTGCTGCATCCTGTATGCGCTGTTCTACCTGCGCCGGCGCCGCACCATGCCGCGGGTCTTTGCCTACGGGCAGGCCCGGTTCTTCGCCATTTACGTCTTTACCGCGATGGTCTCATACCTGGTGACCTCGGAGGAGCTGATCTTCAAGGACCTCATCGGACTGTTCCTCTCGCAGTTCATCTTCTTTCTCGCGGTGCTCATCTTGGTGGACTCGCGGGAACGGCTGGAGCATGCGCTGCTGATGGCCACCGCCTCCATGGGCCTGATCTCGCTCTACCTGCTGCGGGAGTACGCGGCCAACGTGCCAATCTACGGTCTGGCGTATCGTCCGGGATGGGTGGCGGGCGATCCCAACATGTATACCGCGTCGGCGCTGATCGTGCTGCCCATCATGCCGTACCTCATGTTCCACGCCGCGCGGCGGTGGCAGCGGCTGTTAGTCTTCGGTTGCCTTGGGTTGACGCTACTGGGCATTCTGCTGGCGGCATCGCGGGGAGGCTTCATCGGACTCATATGCGTTCTGGCGCTGCAGCTACGCGATGCGCGGCACCGGGGACGCTTGATCGTCGCTGCGGTCATCATCCTGCTGGTTGCGTTCGTCTCGCCGTATTCGCCGCTCGATCGCCTGATGCACCCCACCCAGAGCGACCAGGAGTCCAGCGACGCACGGCTGAGGCTCTGGAGCGTGTCGGAGCAGATCTTCCTCGACCACCCTGTTCTCGGCGTGGGGCTGTGGCAGTTCCCGGTGTACATGAAGAGGTATCTGGCCCCGGGACAGGAACTGGCCTTCGTGGTGCCGCACAACACATATCTGGAGGCCGCTGTGGAGCTGGGTACGGTCGGCCTCGCCGCATTTCTCGCGGTGATCGGCTTCAGCCTGGCGAACCTGGCCAGGCTGCGGCGGGCGGCACGGCGCGCGGGCGACGAGTTCATGCAGGCCGTCTCGACGGCTCTCGGCAGTGGCATCGTTGGATTCTGCGTGGCGGCGTTCTTTCTTTCGGCGAAGCATGCCAAGCTGTTCTGGTTCGCCGTCTACCTCTCCTGCGCAGTGCCCGCACTGCTGCAGAGCAAAGCTGCCGAAGAAACGGAAGCCGCGGAGTTGGAACCTGCTGCTGAAGATTCGCCATCACCGGCGTCGCCGCCTGATTCGGAGGCGCTGCGGGCAGGGAACTGGCTGACGCGGCATTGAAAGACAAGTTGAAGCACGAGGAGGGTAATGTGGAGAGTGCAAGCAAAACGGTGAAAAGAGCAGAGACACCGGGAGCGGACCATCGGCCGGCGTCCGCCGCCCTGCCCACCATCCTCACCACGCACCACAAGCGGTCGCACCCGGCCTGGACGCGGCGCACCATCCTGCTGCCCGGTTGGTACGAGGCCTTCCCCCGCGCAAACGTCAGCTACCTGCGCAGCGCGGTGTGGGCGTGGCGGCTCTTCCGCGAAAGCCGCAAGTACGACGCCGTGGTGACCGGCGCCGAGCACGTGGGCAGCATCTTTGCGCTGTTGCAGACGCTCTTCCGCTCACAGCACACACGCCGCACCCATGTGGTGATTGATTTCCCCTGGGCGGCCTCGCCCGGCCGGCTGAAGCTGATGGTGAAGCGGATGCAGATGAGGATGACCTCGCGCTCGATGGATGCCATCTTCGCGCACGCCAGCCCGGAGGAGGCCGAGCGTTTTACCAGTGTACTGGGCACCCGCCCAGGGTTGTTCCGCTACGTTCCCTACCACTGCTGGGTCACCGAACCCAGGCCGCAGGTGTCCGAGGGGAGCTATGTCTTCTCCGGCGGCGACTTCCGCGACTACGCCACGCTGTTGCGCGCGGTGGATGGGGCGCCGTACCACGTCGTCATCTGCGTGCGTGACACCGCATACTTCAAGGGCCTCAAAGTCCTGCGCAACGTGGAGATCGCAACCGTGCCGCCCGAGCGCTTTGACGAACTGTTGGCCAACTGCGGCGCGGTGGTGGTGCCGCTGCCCGGGAAAGACATCCACACCGGCGGGCACACCGTCATCCTGGCGGCAATGGCGCTCGGCAAGCCGATCATCGTTGCCGGAACCAGCGAGTACCGCCACTACCTGCAGCACCAGGTGAACGGGCTGCTTACGCCGCCTAGTGACAGTGCCGCACTCCGCGCCTGCATTGACCGCGTTCTGATGGATGCGAGCTTCGCAGCCATGCTGGGGCAGAACGCCCTCAAGACGGCGCCGCAGTTTTCGCCGGAGACTTTCTTCGCCCGCGTCTTCGATGCGGTGGATGCCGCCGAAGCAGAACGCGGCCGCACGACCAGCGGAGACTGATGTCACCGTGAGCGGCGAAGCGGCAATGGCGGAAGCGGCGAATGGTAAGGGCGCCTCCACCCTGCGCAGTGTCTTTTCCAACTGGGCGGGGCTGGTGATCAACGGCGTCGTCTCGCTGGTGCTCACCCCCATCCTCGTCCACGGACTCGGTGACCTCTACTTCGGCATGTTCACCCTGGTGGCGTCGCTGCTGGATTCCTACTGGCTGCTCGACTTCGGCATGCGCACGACCATCTTCCGCTTCGTGGCGCGCTACCAGGGCGGCGGCCGCCGCCGCGAGTTGAATGAGACCTTCGCATCGGGCCTCGCCATCGCTCTGCTCTCGGCTTCAGCGATCCTGCTGCTTACCATGGGAGCGTTCGCCGTGCTGCCCCGCTTCTTCGCCGTCGCCGGCGGCGACCGCATGATCTTCCGCTGGCTGTTGGCGCTCTCCGGCGCGGCGCTGGCGGCGGCTTTCACGGCGCAGTTCCTCGGGACCTACCTTTGCGCCTTTCGCCGCTTCGATCTTTACAACCTGCTTTCGGTGATGACGGGCCTGGTGCGCGCCGGCCTCATCGTGCTGGCCTTCCGCCTGCACATGGGAATTCGCGCAGTGGCGCTGGCCACCCTGGTAGCCTCGGCCTCCGGCCTGCTGGCGAGCGTGCGCGCGGTGTGGATTGCCGATCCCGCTCTCGCCGTGAGCATGAAGAATGTCTACCGCGAGCGCATTCGCGAGCTGCTCAGCTTCAGCAGCCACGCATTTCTGGGAACGCTCGGCGACCAGTTGCGCTTTTTCGTGGATTCAGTGGTCATCGGACGGGTGCTCAGCATCGCGCTCATCACGCCCTTCGCTATCCCGCTGCGATTGATGACGCTGTTCCGTCAGCTCGGCGTGGCGCTCGCCAGTCCCATGGCCGGGGTGATGAGCGAGATGGAAGGTCGCAAGGTGCCGGAGGAGTCGCGTGAATATTTTCTCTTCGCCACCCGCATGTGCGCCCTGCTCAGCCTCTTCATCGGGCTGCTCCTGCTGGTCAACGGCCAGGCGATCATCCGCGTGTGGGTGGGGCCGGCTTATCTGGGCTCCTACCGGCTGCTGGTCATTCTGCTTGCGGGACAGTGCCTGATGCTGGCGCAGCAGCCGTCTGTTGACCTGCTGATTGCCAAGGGAAAGCATCGCTTCCGCGGCTGGTGGACGCTGGCCGAAGGCTTGGCGAACCTATTCCTCAGCATCTACTGGGCGCGCAAGTACGGGTTGGTGGGCATCGCATGGGGCACCACCGTACCCATGCTGGTAGTGCAACTGCTGGTGCAGCCGTGGTACACGCTGCACACCGCGGCCCTGAACGTGATGCGCTACCTGCGACATGCGCTGGCGCGGCCAGTGCTCATCAGCGTGTTGTATCTCGGTGTGTGCTGGCTGGCCAAACCGTGGCTGCACACCGCCAACGTTTGGCAGTTGCTGCTGACCGTCGGCTGGCAGAGCCTGTTATTCGGCGCGCTGACCTGGGTACTGGGCCTGACCGCCTACGAGCGCCGCCGGCTGATAGAGAAGGCGCGTGGGCTCGCCAATCCCAATGAGGACTGCTGAGAGTACTTGTGTCATGAAGCCTCTCCGCCGTGGCGCAGCTTAACGTATGGAGTTAACCGGCGGTGCCGACTGCGGCGCGCTGGGAGGAGACGAGAAATCCGAACGAGTGGTGGAGGAAGTTGCCAGTGGAGGCAGCGTCCGGGTTGAACGATGGGTTAGGCCCTGGACGCATTTGGTAAAGAACTGAGGAATGAATCAATTGATAACAGAAGATTGTGTGCGTTGTCCGCTTCGTCTTGCGCCGTTTTCAATTGCCCGTCATCGCAATACGCTTTCTCGTGCACCAACTCTTTTCTGGTTTTTCGAAATCTCTTTGCAAGGTCAAAAATTCTCTGATCGGAGCAGCCAATCAGGCGTAATTTGTCTTCGTATAATTGGCGATCGCATTCTTTATATTTCTCAAGACCGTGCTCTCGAACGATCAGCAGATGAAGCAGAGCCTCAAGCCACATTCCCGTAAACACAATCGTGATCATTGCTTGCTTGAAGCATTTTTGATCGGGATCAAATGTAACGATCCACCCGGGAGTGCCGTCATCTTTTGGTCTACGACCGGCATTCAAAAGTTCTTGCATGCTCCTGTGGGCATCCAAGGCGATGGCTTTGTATGTGGAGATATTCGAAATTACGAGTCGATCCATGGTGTGGCCTAACGATCCTAAGCTGAGCCACGGCCACCGGCGGTCCACGGTGAGGACACGAGTATAGATCATTGTCGTTTCAACGTCGCTACGACCCAGTAGCCAATTTCCCAGACACAGAATGAGGCTCTGATGGTTGGGTGTGCATGCCGTGGCGTGTTCGACAGCCGGCGCGATGCGGAGCCTCCGAGCAAGAAAACCCCAGAGGCTGAAGACCCCGGGGTTGAACTTCTCTACTCGCCGGACTGAAGTCCGGTGCTACCGCGAACTACACGTTCTGCACCGCCTGGGTCAGCGCCGTCAGCGTGGCCTTAGCGTCCCCGTAGAGCATGTTGGTCACCGGCTTGAAGAACAGCGGGTTCTCCAGGCCGGAGAAGCCCCGGCCCTGTCCGCGCTTGAGCACGATCCCTTCCCTTGCCGCGGCGTAGCCTTCACGAGCCGGAAGTTTCACATCAGCGCCTGCCAAGAGCAGCCCGCTGCAAGGAAGGGTTAGAGCCTACCTCTTGCGGCGCTTTGGCCGAACCTGCCTCTTACCATCGCTGCGCTCCGGAGCGGGCTCGCTGAAAGGCGAGAACCTTTCGTCCTTCCTGGTGATGTAGGGAAGAACTCGGCTTGCGATGAGCCATGAGATACCGAAGGCGATCAATCCAGTGCGCTCGCCGTAAAAGGTAAGGCGATTGACCCTTGAGCTGATCACGCCGCCTGAGAAGTTATCGATTGCGAGGATCAGAATAGACGCGAGAATCGTGATCCCGCAAATAGCGTAAATGTATGCCCGCAGCCTGGCTTGCAGGTGGCCTTTGTCCTGGGCCCGTCGAAAGAACATGTAGCAGAAGACCGCCAGAATGAGGAACATGATGGCGGCCGATGTGTAGTGTACATAGGGGATGACCTTGACCGGAGGGCACCCACAGCCGCATGGGAACAGTGCAATACCCATCGCCGCGAATGCCGCAATCTTGCTCAAGACCATCTCAAGGGTTGATTGTCCGTTATACGCGAGCAGGAATGCGCATATCGCGAACAGAAAGCCCACAAAGATATCTCGCGACCAATCGGTTGCATAATAAGAAGCGCTGATCGATCGAATCGGTGTCTTTGAAAAGAAGCTCGTCAAGTTGGCGAGAGAGAGAGCAATCAATCCAACCAGGAGCTTGATCGTGCGGTGATCTATCTCGGCCCGTTTTGGACTTAAGAACATAATTCCTCCCCTTTCAATGCGGTAGTGAACGTCAGATTCTTGTTCGGTAGAGCCCGGGACCCGGGGGATGGTGCCATATGCGACCTGACGATGATTCAATCGGCCGCACAAGATGCGGAGTTCAGGTTCCCTGTCCGCATGGCAGGCCTTGCAATGCCTTGTCAACTGTGTATTGACACTTGTATATCCTGCGGCTTGCTTCCTGTCCAGCGGTTCTTGGGGCATCTTATGCGGATCGGAGCAAAAGAACCTTCTTAGGCAGCAATAACCCCAGAGGCTGAAGTCCTCTGGGGTAGAAACTTTCTTCCCGATACAGCCGATAACTACACGTTCTGCACCGCCTGCGTCAGCGCCGTCAGTGTGGCCTTGGCGTCGCCGTAGAGCATGTGCGTGACCGGCTTGAAGAACAGGGGGTTCTCCAATCCCGAGAATCCGCGCCCCTGTCCGCGCTTGAGCACGATCACCGACCTGGCGCGGTCCACCTCGATGATCGGCATGCCGGCGATAGGGCTGGTGGGGTTGTCGCGCGCGTCGGGATTCACCACGTCGTTCGCGCCGACTACCACTGCGACGTCGGTGGTCGGCAGCTCGGGATTGATCTGCTCCATCTCGATCAGCTCGCTGTAGGGGACGTTGGCCTCGGCGAGGAGCACGTTCATGTGGCCGGGCATGCGCCCCGCCACGGGGTGGATGCCGTACTTCACCGTCACGCCGAATCCCTCCAGCGCGTTGGCCAGCTCGCGAACGGCATGCTGCGCCTGTGCCGTAGCCAGTCCGTAACCGGGAACGAAAACCACCTTGCTGGCGTAGCGCAGCTGCACCGCGGCATCGTCGAGCTTGATCTCGCGCATCACGCCCTGCGCTCCCGCCGTGCTGGCTGCCTGAACGGCTCCGAAACCGCCAAAGAGGACGTTGGTGATGGAACGGTTCATCGCTTTGCACATCAGCACGGAGAGAATGAGCCCGGAGAAGCCATCCAGCGTGCCGGCGATGATGAGGACATTGTTGCCCAGCACGAAGCCGGTTGCGGCCGACGACAGGCCGGCATAGCTGTTCAGCAATGACATCACCACCGGCATGTCCGCCGAGCCGATGGGGATGACCAGCATCACGCCGAAGAGCAACCCGAGCGCGACCATGCCGAAAAAGAACGCCGTCGCCGACGGATCGTAGAGCGAGTAGCCGAAGCAGCCCACCATGCCGAGGAAAATCAGCAGGTTGACGTACTGCTGGCCCTTGAACTGGATGGGCGTGCCGCGGATGACGTCCTGCAGCTTGCCGGCGGCGATGAGCGAACCGGTGGTTGTGAGCGTGCCGAGCATGACCTCCAGCCCCAGGGCGCTCCGGGTGAAGAGCGTCATGGTGCCGGCGTGCATGACGAACTCGGCGATGCCGACCAGGGCAGCGGCAACCGCGCCGAAGGCATGCGAGAGCGCAGTTCGCTGCGGCATGGCGGTCATCGGCACCCAGATGGCGAATGCCGCGCCGACCAGCGAGCCGAGAATCAACCCGGCAATGATCCAGCCAAAGAAGTGGATGTCCTGGTGGAAGAGCGTGCCGATGATGGCGGCGGCCATGCCGCCTTCGGCCAGGAACATGCCACGGCGCGCCGTATCGGGATGGCTGAGCGCCTTCAGTCCGAAGACGAACAGGATGGCCGCGATGAGATAGGTGAATTCGAGAATGTAATTCGGATGCGCGGCAAGGTGCTGGACTGTCTGGGAGGGATCCATTACTTGTGGGCCTCCTTCCCCTTGACGTCCTTGCGGAACATCTTCAGCATGCGGTCGGTGAGGCCGAAGCCGCTGACCACGTTGACCGTCGCAGTGAACACCGCGACGAATCCCATGATGGTCACGATGGAAGCACGAGACTGCGGACCACCGACGATCAACTTGTGGTAATCGAACTCATAGGCACCGGCGATGACCAGCGACCCTACCAGCGAAATGCCGGAGATGGCATTCGTGGCTGACATGAGCGGCGTGTGCAGCAGCGGCGGCACGCGCGAGATGACCTGGTAGCCGAGAAAGGCCGCCAGGGCAAAGACGTAGAGAGCCGCCATCAGCACCATGGGGTCCATCGCCTGTGACGCCGTGGGCGCGTTGGCCTGCATTGCAATCAGTATCATTGGACTCACGATATCCTCCGTTACGCGCGGGCCTTCAGCGCCGCCGCCACACGCTCATTCACCACTTGCCCGGCGTGCGCGACGCACGAGCCTTTGATGATTTCGTCATTCATGTCGAAGTTCAGCTCGCCCTTCTTCACCAGCAGTTGCAGGAAGTTGGCAACGTTGCGCGAATACAGCTGGCTGGCGTGCACCGGAACGGTGGCGGGAAGGTTGAGCGGCGCGAAGATGGTCACGCCGTTCACTTCGATGGTCTCGCCGGGCTTGGTGAGCTCGCAGTTGCCTCCGTTCGGCGCTGCCAAATCAACGATGACCGAGCCAGGCTTCATGCCTTCCACGGCCTCGCGCCGGATAAGCAGCGGTGCGCGCCGCCCGGGAACCTGCGCGGTGGTGATGATGAGGTCGGAGGTCTTCGCCTGCTTGGTGATCATCTGGCGGCCACGCTCGAGCGCCTCTTCGGTGAGTTCCTTGGCGTAGCCACCTTTGTCTTCGGTCTCAATGCCGCCAAGGTTCACCTCAAGGAACTTCGCGCCCAGCGACTTCACCTGCTCGCCGGCGGCGGCGCGGACGTCGTAGGCTTCCACAACAGCACCCAGCCGCCGCGCCGTGGCAATGGCCTGGAGTCCGGCCACGCCTGCGCCGAGTACCAGCACGTGCGCCGGCGGGATAGTGCCGGCAGCGGTCATGAGCATGGGGAACATGCGGGGCATGGCGTTAGCGCCGAGGAGCACGGCCTTGTAGCCGGCGACCGTGGCCATCGAGGAGAGCGCGTCCATGGCCTGCGCGCGGGTGATTCGCGGCACCAGCTCCATGGAGAACAAGGTGACGCCGCGGCTGACGGCCGATTGCAGAAGCTGCGGTGTGTCCAGGGGGCGCAAGAATCCGACTACGACGGCGCCGGACTTCAGCTTGATCTGGCCTTCAGCGGGCGGACAATTGACGACGGGGAAGAGGTCAGCCGAGGCCAACAACTCAGCCCGGCCGCCGATCTTGGCTCCCGCGCGGATGTAGTCATCGTCGCTGGCTCCGGCGCGCTGACCGCAGCCAGCCTCGACCAGGACCTCCATTCCCTGGCCGGCGAGTGCCTTCACCGCGTCCGGCATCAGTGCCACACGGGTTTCCAGGGGGGCGGTTTCCTGCAGGATTGCGATACGCAAGGTGCCTCCAGTAGTTTGAACTTCAGATATGCAAATGGTTGACTAGGCCAGTTTCTATCACTTGCAGAACTAGCGGGAGAGCGCGCACAAGCCATCGAACGCGCTCCGCCCGTTTATTGGATGCGCCAGAGCCGCCTTTCGCACGTTATACTGCGGCAGAATGCAGAGAGCGGCCACGTACGAGTTTCACGTCTCCCGAGCGGCCCGCAACCGCTACCAATTCACCGAGGGGCTCTTCTCCCAGACCGGTGGCGTGGTCTTCGCCAATCCCCGGGGGGCACAGGAATTCGCCGAAAGTATAAACAAGGTCCGCGGCACTGCGCCAGCTGCGCGTGCGGGCGACCTATACGCCATGGGCCTGATTGATGAGGCCCTGCACCTCCTCATCGGGATCTTCCGCCGCCGCATTGACCCGCGTGTCGTGCTCGATTCGCTCGTCTGGTTCGAGGAACGGGCCGGACGCGCGCGGCTCGACGCGACGCTGCTCGCCTTCGCTGAACATTTTCCCATGATTGCCGTCTATCGCGGCGATCTCTCCGCCGCTGCTTGGCTGGCCGGCGGGACGGCGGGCGTGTCGCACCGCGCCGTGGCGATGGAAGAGCTGCTCATGCTCTGGCTGGCCAACGCCAACCCGGCATTCCGCCCGTACGTGGAGCTCTTCGACGACACATTGCTCTCCGGCACCGAGTACCGCGCCATTGGCGAGGGCTTTCCTGAGTTCTTCGCGACGCGTCCGCGCTTTGGCCGCCGCGGCCAGACGCTCTACGACGTGCTGTGCGCGCCGGCACTGGCTGCGCCGGAGTCGCTCGCCGGGCAGCTTGCTTTCCTTCGCGAGGAGTGGGGCGATGAGCTTGCCGACCTGATGCGCCTTCTTCTGACCGCCGAAGACATCCTGAAGGAAGAAGAACGCGCCGTTTGGATGGCGCATCATCCCGGCGCGGCCATGTTCGATGGCGGAGACTCCAGCGCCGCGGCCGTTCCCAGCTTCTTCGGCAAGGAGCATGAGTACGAAGCCTTCAGCCAGGACGTCCACTGGATGCCGAGCACCGTGATGCTCGCCAAGACGGTCTACGTCTGGCTCGACCAGCTTTCGAAGCACTACCGCCGCGACATCTACCGGCTCGACCACGTGCCCGACGAGGAACTCGACCAGATGCGGCGGCGCGGATTCAACGCGCTGTGGCTCATCGGAATCTGGGAGCGCAGCAAAGCGTCGCGGCGCATCAAGCAGATGACGGGCAATCCCGAGGCCGTGGCCTCGGCGTATTCGCTCTACGACTACACCATCGCGAGCGATCTCGGCGGCGATGCAGCCTACCGGAACCTGCGCGACCGCGCTTGGGCCCGCGGCATCCGCCTGGCCAGCGACATGGTGCCCAACCACATGGCGATTGACTCGCGCTGGGTCATCGAGCATCCCGACTGGTTCCTTTCACTGCCTTACAGCCCGTATCCCGCCTACAGCTTCAACGGCGAGGACCTCAGCGAAGACGGGCGAGTCGAGATCAAGGTCGAGGACCACTACTACAACCGCAGCGACGCCGCCGTCGTCTTCCAGCGCCGTGACCGATGGAGCGGCGAAACCCGCTACATCTACCACGGGAATGATGGCACCAGCTTTCCCTGGAATGACACCGCGCAGCTCAACTACCTGAACCCCGAAGTGCGGGAAGCCGTCATCCAGACCATTCTGCACGTGGCGCGGCATTTTCCCATCATCCGCTTTGACGCCGCCATGACCCTGACTAAGCAGCACTACCAACGGCTGTGGTTCCCACAGCCTGGGACGGGCGGCGCCATCCCCTCGCGCGCGGAGCAGGGAATGACCAAGCAGGAGTTCGACCGCGCCATGCCGGCCGAGTTCTGGCGCGAGGTCGTGGACCGCGTCGCCGCCGAAGCGCCTGACACTCTGCTGCTCGCCGAAGCCTTCTGGTTGCTGGAGGGATACTTTGTCCGCACCCTCGGCATGCACCGCGTCTATAACTCCGCCTTCATGAACATGCTGCGCGACGAGGAAAACGCCAACTACCGCAGCGTACTCAAGAACACGCTGGAGTTCGATCCCGAGGTGCTGAAGCGCTATGTCAACTTCATGAACAATCCTGACGAGCGCACCGCCGTGGACCAGTTCGGCAAGGGCGACAAATACTTCGGCGTCTGCGTGCTGCTGGCCACACTCCCCGGGTTGCCGATGTTCGGCCACGGGCAGGTGGAGGGCTTCGCCGAGCGCTACGGCATGGAATATCGCAAGGCATACCGCGACGAACGGCCGGACGAGTGGTTGATCGGCCGCTTCGAGCGCGAGATCGCCCCGCTGCTGCACCGGCGTCCGCTCTTCGCCGAGGTGCGGAACTTCCAGCTCTACGACTTCTTTGCCGACGCCGGCCACGTCAACGAGGACGTTTTCGCCTATTCCAACCGTCTCGACGGACAGCGCGCGCTCATCGTGTACAACAATCGCTGGACAAACACCTCGGGCTGGGTGCGCACCTCATGCGGCTTCATGGAGAAGTCGCCGGACGGCAGGAAGCGCAACATTCAGCGCGCGCTGGGAGACTCCCTCGGCCTGCGCGGGGAACATGACTGGCTGGTGGCCTTCCGGGACTTCAACAGCGGCCACGAGTACCTGTATCGCGCCGCCGACGTGCGCGACCGCGGCCTGCGCTTCGAGCTTGGCGCCTTCCAGTACAGGGTCCTGCTCGACTGGCGCGACATCCGCGCCGACGGCACGCGCCCCTGGGACGAACTCTGCGACCAGCTCCACGGACGCGGCGTCCCCAGCCTGGAAGACGCTTTGCGCGTGCTCGAGCTGAAGCCCCTGCACGGCGCTCTGCGCAACTTGCTGGAGCTGCCGCCCGCGCTGGTGTCGAAGTCGCCCTCGAAGAAGGGCGCGAAGAAGCCCGGGAAAGGCACACCCCAGCCGGTTCCCACGCCACCGGCGGCGGACCTGTGGGCTCAGCTTGGCGGAGAACCGGTGCGGCTGACCGAGCGCGCCGGAGGCTTCTTCGACCTGGTGAAGAACGTCGCCCGGCGCGAGGTCGCAAACAACCCGCAGAGCCGCCTGAAGTCCGAAGGCGAATGGAGAGCCGAAACAGCGCAAGGAACCTTCACGGCACTGTTGAAGGCCACACTGCACGTGCCGGCAGTGGAACGTGCTTTCTCCGCGCCGTGGTCTGCCGAGGCCCGGGCCGTGCTGCCGAATGCGAGCGCCACCCGTGCGGCGGCAGCTCCCACTTGGGGTTGCGTATTGGCCTGGGCACTGCTGGAGTCGGCGGCGCGTGCCGCGGCTCCATCCGATCCCGAGTCCTACGCGCTGGCCTTGTTCGATGAGGGACGTCTGCGCCAGCCCGTGGCGGAGGCGCTGGAGAAGCTGGGAGTGCAGGGCGAGGATCGCTGGCGCGCGTCAGCACGGCTGCGCTTCGCATTTGCGCATCCCTGGGCGCTTTACGGCGCGCGACGCGCGGAGACTACGCCCGCTCCCTATGCCTGGCTGCACGATCCGGACGTGATGTGGTTGCTCGGCGTGCATGAACACGAGGGCGTCCGTTACTTCAACAAGGAATCGTTCGAGCAGCTGCTCTGGTGGACGGCACTGCGTCCCCTGATTGAGATCGCGTCGAAAAAGTCAGTTGACTCCGCGCGCGCCGCCGAGGTCGAGCGTGACCTGAATGAACGTTTCCGCGCCGCGGCCGCGGCCGAGTACCGCGTGGAGAGCCTGCTGGAGCAGAGCGGCGTGCTGTAGGATCGTACGCAGTTCGCAGTTGTCCTGGCAAAGAGTGTGATCTCTGCCCGGTCCCTCGCGAACGCTGCTCGCATAAGTCGGTGACATTTGTCACTTTTGAAACAGCTCAGCTTCCCCTAAGCTAGACCGATGCCCCTGCGCTGGCCCACATGGCAGGCTCCACCGCGCGTGCTCCGTGCGCTCGACGGCGCTGTCTTCGCCGCGTACACGGCAGCCGTCTCTGTCGGAGTTATGCACCACGAGCCATGGGCGGATGAGGCCCAGGCCTGGCTGATCGCCCGCGACATGCCCTTCTGGAAGATGCTGCTCAGCGAGATGCACTACGAGGTCTCGCCGGGGCTCTGGCACGCGCTGTTGTGGGTGGCGCAGCACTGGTTCCATGCGCCCTACGCTGCCCTGGGCTGGATCGGCGCAGCCTTCGCCATCGCCGGCGCTGCGCTGCTGATATTCGCCGCACCCTTCCCGAGGATCGTGCGCTACCTGATGGCGTCATCCTACGTGGTGGTCTATCAGTACGCGGTAATTTCGCGGCCATACTCCATGCTTCTGGTCTTCGGTGCAGCCGCCGCCATCTTCTACCGCCGGCGCGAACCAATCGCTCTTGCCGTTTCTCTCGTGCTTCTGTGCGGCGGCAGCCTGCATGGCGCAATTCTGGCCGGAGGCATCGCCTTTGCCGCGCTCTGGCGCGCGTTCTTCCAATGGAAGACATTGGACCATCCCGCTCGTGTGCGCCACTGGCAGGCTCTTGCGATTGTCTCGGCGGCGTTCGTGCTGGTGGTCCTGCTCGCGTATCCCCCGCCGGACCTTGCGGCCTACAGCCATCGCCCGGGCGGCGGCATGGAGAAACTGCTGGACACCCTGAACGGCGTGCTCATCGAGCCCTGGTACGCCGCGGCAGCGCTGCTGATTATCTTCTTCGCCTGGCGCCGGGAGCTTCCCATGCTCGTTGCGGGCGTCGGCGGCATGTTGGCCTTTCACTCATTTGCCTATGGCGGTCCCCATCACGAGGGCACCATCGTCATCGCCATCATCGTCGCGCTGTGGATGGCGTGGCCGCATCCTGAAGATGCAAAGCCACGCTGGTTCAGGCCGGCAGCCACGCTTGTCCTGGGATTGATGTTTGGAGTTCAGACTTACTGGGCGGTAGATTCCTGGCGGAACGACTACCGGCTGCCGTATTCCGGCGCGGCGGACGCCGCTCGCTACTTGCGATCCGTGAACGCCGATCCTGCGCAGACCTGCGGGTTGGGCTTTGGCATTACCGCCCTGCATCCGTACTTTCCGGCGGGCCACCTCGCCAACTGGCCGTATGCGTACATGCACCAATCGAAGTCGGTGGAGAGCACGATCGATCGCCCGGACTTCAGCGAGTGCCCGGCGTATCTCGTCCTGGTGGAGTGGTCATCCAATCCCGACCCGAACGGGCTGCTGCCGAAGCATGGATTCAACCTAGTGCACACCTCGCCCGGCCACATGTTCTTCAAAGAATTCTATTGGGCACAGCAGACCTATCTGATCTATCGCCGCGCCCCGTAACGCAGCAGCGTCTCAGCGGCGGCGGTCGGAATCGAAGATTGCCATCGCCTCCATCTCGATCAGCAGGTCCGGGCGGCAGAGGATCGCCTGAATGCCCGTGGAAGCGGGCAGGGGATCGAGACCCTGCTCGGCGAAGAACTTCGTGCGGAGGTTGTTGAATGCCGCGTAGTCGCGCTCGATGTCGCGCAGATAGCAGGTGGTGCGCACCACGTCCTTCCAGGTGGCGCCCTCAGACTTCAACAGCGCGGTGATGTTCTGATAGGTGCGCAACGTCTGCGCATCGAAGTCGCCTTCGTGGACGGTCCGGCCTTTGTCGTCAAGGCTCGCCGTGCCGGAGATCAGGAGGATGGTGATGCCCTTGATCTCGAGGCGCAGTCCGCGCGAGAACGCGGAGTTATAGACACACGCTTCGTTCAGAGCTTCAGGCGCGCTGATCGTCCTCTTTTTCACGAGGGTTTCTTCCTGGGTCTTCCGCTGTGCTGTCGCTTGCGACTTGTCCATGGTGCGCTCCGGGAGAATTAATAGGCGCCGCGCGCCGACTGCTGGCTCTGGTCGGTTGCGTTGACGCGAAATCCGTCTGGGTCTTTGCCGCGAACCCGGCGCCACCAGACCTGGAAGCTCGGGATGTTGATGGTGATGAGGAAGAGCTTGCGCAGCTTGCCCTCCGGACACTGCAGCGGCCGCACGCCGTGCCAGGAGTGCGGGGTGCGCTCAAAGAGCAGACTGCCGTTGCCTTTGGGCTCGATGGAAGCTGCTACTTTGAGCTGATCAAAGGTGGGCGCGGAGTGGGCCTTGAACCTCTTCTCACTGTCGAGGATGAGAATCTCGCCGCCCCACTTCTTTCTCCAGTCGTTCTCAGTGTTGAAGTAGAAGATGTGCGTGGCCAGCTTGCGCTTGGCATCGCAGTGCGGGGAGACCGCACAGCCCTCCCACGCGTAATACCACTCGAACGTCGGAATAAACTTGTGCGGACCCAGTACGCGGCGCAGGAATGACATGTACGTATCGCCCAGTAGCTCGTCGATAAATTCCTTCCACGGGTCCGCCAGCTTCAGGCTGGGGAGGTAGTGCAGGAGGTAGCGGTTGTGCGGCGCCTGTCCATAGCCGCGCTTCTTCCCGACTTGGCGGTCGAAGAGCTCGACGCCAGGCAGAGTCTTGCGCAGCGCTTCATACCCTCTCGCGGTCAGGGAATTCTCCAGCGTTACCCAGGGATAGGGCTGCTTGTTGCGGAACTTCTCATCTGAAGTCTTCTCTAGACATTTCCGATTTAAGTATTCCATGTTCGCCTCAATGAAATCCGGTCTGTAGCATCCCCGGGAGCTTAACGACGCTAATACTCAGTCGGCACACCTTCGACGGCTGCCGTCACGCGGCGACCTTGCGATGGAATGCGTTGCGAATCGTGGAGATTCTATATCAACAGCTTGCGATGTCGAAGTGATTTATGCCCGCGCCGGACGGTCGGCACAGGCCGTGGGCGCGAAGGGAGGGTGGTTCGTAAAGCGCTCATCCCACTGCATCGGCGCGCCTCCTGGGCGGGCGCGCAATCCTCGAGGGGAATACCTGAAAGCCGGGAAGTGCAGGGACCTTGGGGCGGGGACCGGGGAACGGGCTAGTGCCACACGTGCTGCGTGATATGGAAAGCGGCGAATGCGCCCAGGTAGGCGAGCACCGTCATGTAGGTGAACTGGGCAATCGTCCACCGCAGGCTGTTGGTCTCTCGCCGCACTACCGCCACGGTGGACATGCACTGCATGGCAAAGGCAAAGAAAACCAGCAGCGCCACCGCTCCGGACGGAGACAGGTCCTGGTGCAGCGCGGTTTGCAGATCCATGGCGTGCGATTCGGCATCCACACCGTGCAGCGTGCCCAGAGTCGCGATGATGACTTCGCGGGCGGCGAAGGAGCTGAGTATGCCCACGCCGACCTTCCAGTTGAAGCCCAGCGGACGGATGGCCGGTTCGATGAACTGCCCCACCTTGGCGATCACGCTCTGCTGGATGTCGGGCGGATGTCCGTTGACCAGCGGAAACGTGCTGAGTGCCCAGAGCAAAAGGCTGACTCCGAGAATGATGGTCCCCGCGCGATAGACGAACGCCTTGCAGCGGTCCAGCAGCCGCAGGCCGAGCGACTTTAGCATGGGCCAGCGATAGGGCGGCATCTCCATGATGAAGGCGGAGTCCTTGCTGCGCAGCACGCTCGACTTCAGGATGCGCGCCGTGATCACCGCCATGAGGAAGCCGAGCAGGTAAAGGCTGAGCATGGCGACGGCGCGCGTTCCCAGCAGCGGTCCCAGCAGCGGCCGGTTCGGCAGGAAGGCCGCGATGATCATGGTATAGACCGGCAGCCGCGCCGAGCAGGTCATGAAGGGCGCGATCAGGATGGTGGCGATGCGGTCGCGCTTGTTCTCGATGGTGCGCGTCGCCATGATGGCGGGCACCGCGCAGGCATAAGCGGAGAGCAGAGGGATGAAGCTCTTACCGTTAAGCCCGACCTTCGCCATCATGCGGTCGGTGATGACCGCGGCGCGTGCCAGGTAGCCGGAGTCCTCCAGGATGCCGATGACGAGGAACAGAAGCGCGATCTGCGGCAGGAAGACCAGCACGCTGCCCGCGCCCTTCCACACGCCATTCACCAGCAGCGAGCGCAGCAGGCCATCCGGCAGCAGATTGCCCAGCCAGGTGCCCGCCCGCGTGAGCACGAACTGAAACGCATTCGAGAGCGGCTGGCCGACGCTGAAGATCGTCTGGAAGACAGCCACCACCACGACAGCGAAGATGACGCCTCCCCAGACCGGATGCAGGAACCAGAAGTCGAGGCGGCGCGTCAAGGTGGGTGTCGCCGGGCGGTGGTAGTTGGCGTTGGCGCTCACGTTCACCGCCCACTCGCGGCAGCCCTGCGCATCCAGGATGGGCAGTTCAAGCGGGTTGGGCTTGGGCGAGGGCGCGGAGAGGAAGCGTGTGACTGCCGCAATCCCTTCACCGGTCGCGGCGCTCACCAGTGCTACCGGCGTGCCCAACTGCAGCGCGAGCAGAGGAGCATCCACCCGCCCGCCCTGCTTGCGCAGCTCATCGGCCATGTTGAGCAGAACCAGTGTGGGCAGCCCGAACGCGATGATGCGCGCCGCCAGCATGAGGTGCCGGTTGAGATTGGTCGAGTCGAGAACCAGGATGATCGCGTCGGGGCGGGGAATGCCCTCCATGCGGCCGTTCAGGACCTCGATCGCTACGCGCTCGTCCTCCGACTTGGGCGTAAGGCTGTAAACGCCCGGCAGGTCGATGAGCGAGACCTCGCGGGAGGCGTCGTCACGAATGATGCCGGTGTGGTGTTCCACGGTGACGCCGGGGAAATTGCCGACGCGCTGGCGCAGACCGGTAAGGCGGTTGAAGAGCGTTGTCTTGCCGCTGTTGGGCGGCCCAACCACCGCAACGCTGGCAAACGCTGCTCCCGAAGCTCCCGCGCGGGAGGGAATCTCCAGCGTGACGGATTCGTGGCAGGAAGAACTCATGAGGCCCAGGTCAATCGGCGGCCTGCTCCAACTGAACAGGCCGTATGGCGATGCGGCGGGAAACCTCGCGGCGCAAAGCGAACTCGGCGCCGTCCACGCGATAGATGCGCGGATCGCCGCCCGGACCGCTGCGCGCCACCAGAACTTCCAGGCCGGGCAGGAAGCCGAGGTTCATAAGGTGCTCCGCGACGGCGGGGGCGAGAGTGAAACTCTGCAGCACCGCGCGCTCGCCGACGACGAGGTCGGCCAGCGAGGAGGCGGGGCGGCGGTGCCGCCGGCGGGCTGCTGACTTGAAGTTGAAAACCATTTTCAATTCCAAGTCTATTGTAGCGTGCCCCGTGCGCCGGTCAACAGCCGCTATCACGGTAGAATGTGACAGGTGACTGCCCCGGCCCGTAACTCCTTCAGGCAGAAGCACTTGTGCCTCGTCTTCCACGCGGCGGCGGGGCTTCCGAAAGTAACCCGGCCGAAGCCGCAGCGGCCCTCCGCGCACCGCCTCAGGCCCGAGTTCGCCGACGCCATACGGTCCCGGCAACGAGGTGGGATGGAGGAGAATGCCGCTGCTGCGCGGAAATCTCATTGCGCAGTGACACTAGATTGGCCGGCGCGCGCGCAAGCGGAAGCTGCCCCATTGTGGGCCGCTCGTCGGCGCGGTAGCATCAAAAGGTTCTGCACTTCTGCACAGGAGATGTCATGAGACGAATCGCCGTTCTTGCCACGTTCTTCCTGCTCTTTGCTTCCACACTGGCGATTGCGCAGGCGAAGCCGCAGGTCAACGCCGGGGAAATTGACGCCATCTACCCCGACATCGAGAAGATCTACCTCGACCTGCACCAGTCGCCCGAGCTCTCCGGCCAGGAGGTGCAGACCGCGCGCAAGATGGCCGAGCATCTCCGCGCGCTCGGCTTTGAGGTGACCACCGGCGTGGGCGGCACGGGCGTGGTCGGCGTGCTCCGGAACGGCCCCGGGCCGGTGGTGGCGCTGCGCACCGAACTGGACGCCCTGCCCGTGGAAGAGAAGACCGGCCTGCCTTACGCCAGCAAGGTGCGCGTGCGCAATGCCGGCGGCCAGGAAGTGGGCGTGATGCACGCCTGCGGGCATGACGTGCACATGTCAAGCTGGTTGGGCACGGCGCGCCTCATGTCCGCCAATCGCGGGCGCTGGAGCGGCACCCTCATCATGCTCGGCCAGCCGGCGGAGGAAGCCGTGGGCGGCGCCATCGCCATGCTCCACGACGGCCTCTACACGCGCTTTCCCAAGCCGGACTACGTTCTCGCCGTGCATGACGATGCCGCGACACCGGCAGGCGTGGTCAACGTGGTGAGCGGCGTGGCCAGCTCCAATGCGGACTCCGTCAACATCACCATCTACGGGCGCGGCGGCCACGGCGCGGTGCCGCAGAACACCATTGATCCGGTCGTCATCGCCGCCCGCGTCGTGCTCACCCTGCAGACGCTGATCTCGCGCGAGAAGTCGCCCTTCGCCCCGGCGGTCATCACGGTGGGCGCCATCCACGGCGGCACCAAGAACAACATCATCCCGGACGAAGTGAAGCTGCAGCTCACGGTGCGCAGCTACGATGCCGAGGTTCGCCGCCGTCTGCTCGACGGCATACGCCGGGTGGCGCGGGCCGAGGCCGAGGCCGGAGGCGCTGAGAAGCCTCCGCTGGTGGAGATCGCGGAGTCCGTCGGCTCCATCCACAATGATCCGGCGCTGGTCGCGCGGGTGCGGGCCGCGCTGCGCGCACGTCTGGGCGAGGCCAACGTGCACGACGTAGGCCCGATGCAGGCCTCGGAAGACTTCAGCGAGTACGAAACCGGCGGCATGCCGGTGATGATGTTCTTCGTGGGCGCGGTGAACCCGGCGACCTTCGCCGATGCACAGAAGACCGGGCGCGTGCTGCCGCCGCTGCACTCCTCGCTCTTCGCCCCCGACCGTGAGCCGACCATCAAAACCGCCATCACTGCCGAGGTGACGGCGCTGCTGGAGTTGATGGGGAAGTGAGCAGGAGTCTTCGGCTTGCGGCGGCCGCGCTCAACTGAGAAGTGAGTGGGGGTGTGTTGATCGCCCACTTCGCCTCCGGCGTCGCGGTGCTGTACTACCAGAAAACATCACTTCTCGACGTAGAATTCATCCCCACTGAACCCGATAGCGCGCTGAACTCTGGGCGTCTGAGCGGACTCGCTCCCAAAGCCTCCGCGCGGAATGTTCGGAGATGGAAGATGAGTTCCGAAGAGTGTCTCGCCACGTTGTTCTCTGCCAACGCCGCCGAAAGGGTCTCGTTTTGGCTGATCATCGGTTGGATCGCCGTCGGACTCGTGGGCTTATGTTTCTTCGTCAACGGCCTATACATGCTCATCTCTCCACGAGCCTGGTTTCGGCTTCCGGGGTGGTTGAGAGCCTCAGGTTCGTTGAGGAGGGAGGAGTATTCGTCGGGCTTGGGTGCTGTTCAGGTGCGAATAACGGGCGCGTTGTTCGCCGTACTTCCGGCTTGGCTGGTTTTGGATAGTACAGTCACCTTGCCAGCCAGACTTAGCGCTGCTTGGGATGCCAATTCTCCAATCGTTCTCCGCGTCCTTACGGGGCTTGCTGTCCTGCTTGTATTAATAAATGGGGTGTTCATGCTTGCTTCTCCGCGCACGTGGCTCCGTCTTCCTGGCTGGTTGGGCGATAAGGCGGGAATGACGAAAGAAGCACACTCATCCGGGTGGGGTGCTGTACAGGTGCGGGTGTACGGCGCAGCGTTTGTCGCTTTCTCCGTCTGGGCGGTGTACGCCTTGTTCTTCTCCGGCCGGTATTGAACCGGCGTCTCTTACTCCGTCCCCTCGCCCTTCAGCTTCTCCGACTGGAAGTGAGTGGTCAGCGCTTCGACGAACGGCTGGAGCTTACCGTCCATTACGTCTTGCAGTTGGTGCATGGTCAGGCCGATGCGGTGGTCCGTCACGCGGTCCTGCGGGAAGTTGTAGGTGCGTATCTTCTCCGAGCGGTCGCCGCTGCCCACCATCTGCTTGCGCTCCTTGGCCAGCGCCGCCTGTTGCTTCTCCATCTCCATCTCGTAGAGACGCGAGCGCAGCACGCGCATGCCCTTCTCGCGGTTCTTGATCTGCGACTTCTCGTCCTGGCAGCTCACCACCGTGTTGGTGGGCAGGTGGGTGATGCGCACCGCGGAGTAAGTCGTGTTCACCGACTGTCCGCCGGGGCCGGAGGAGCAGAAGGTGTCAATGCGGATGTCCTTGGCCTCGATCTTCACGTCCACCTCTTCGGCCTCCGGCATTACCGCCACGGTGATGGCCGATGTGTGCACGCGGCCCTGGGTCTCGGTCTGCGGCACGCGCTGCACGCGGTGTACGCCGCTCTCATACTTCATCTGCGAATAGACGCGCTGTCCCTCGATGATGGCGATGACCTCCTTCAGCCCGCCCACGGAGGACTCCGAGTTGGAGAGCACCTCCACCTTCCACCGCCGAGACTCGGCGTAGCGCATGTACATGCGGAAGACCTCGGCGGCGAAGAGTGTGGCTTCGTCGCCGCCCGTTCCGGCGCGGATTTCGAGCACCACGTTCTTCTCGTCGTTGGGGTCCTTGGGGATGAGCAGCACCTTGAGCTCGGCCTCGGCGGCTGCCTGGCGCGCTTCGAGCTGCGCCAGCTCCTCCTGCGCGTACTGCTTCATCTCGGCGTCGGTCTCGCTCTCAATGAGCGCACAGCTCTCTTCGATGCCGCGCTGCAGGTCGCGGTACTCGCGATACTTCTTCACGATGGGCAAAAGGTCGCTGTGCGCCTTGGCGGCCTTCTGGTAGCGCTGCGAGTCGCCGATGACCTCCGGCGAGGCAAGCTGCTGCGTCAGCTCTTCGTACTTCGATTCGATTTGTGCAAGACGGTCAAACATTTCTAATCCCGTTCTTGGTTCATGGTTCCCAGGCGAATCTCGTATGTTCCTGGATCGTCATCCTGAACGAGCGGCCTGATGTTGGCCGCGAAGTGAAGAGCCTGTCCTGAGCGGAGCGAAGGAATTTGCTTTTCCCTGTCGTCTGCAACAGCAGATTCTCCGGCTGCGCTTCGCTCCGCCTCAGAATGACAGCCTCACGGTGTTCGGGGTGCTTACGGAGATGCTCGAAAGCGCAAAAGTGCGTACGCGGCGAAGAGCCGCTAGAGCTTGCCGGGGAGGTGCTGCAGCGCGATCGGGTTGAGGATGACGGTACTCATACAAACTCTATTCTACCGCCTAAGACAGCGTTACCAGCAGACCATAGCCTGTCTACCCAGCCAATCCTCTGATACGTCACCCTGAGGAGCGCCGTGCCGTCCGGCGCGACGTGAGGGTCCATGCATTTCCGACAAAATGCCGGCACGCTCAGGCAATGACCATTTCTCCGCCGTGCAGCTTTTCCAGCGCCATCGCCTCGTTCAGCGCCACAATGGCGCACTCCACCTGCATGTCGTCCGGAGGCTTGGTGGTGATGCGCTGCAGCCACAGGCCGGGCCGCGTCATGAGCGCGAAGAGCGACGAGCGGTGTTTAGCGGAGAAGCGCAGGATCTCATAGCTCACACCTGCGATGAGCGGCAGCAGCGCGATGCGAATGGCGAACTTGGCGACGAACCCGTGCACCGGGATGAGCATGTAGATGATCATGGAGAAGATCATCACCGTGATGAGGAAGCTGGTGCCGCAGCGCGGATGGTAGGTGGAGAACTTCTGCACCTCCGCCGGCTCCAGCGCCACGTGCGACTCGAAGGCGAAGACCGTCTTGTGCTCGGCGCCGTGATACTCAAAGATGCGCCGCATGTCCTTCCAAAGCGACATCAGCCAGAGAAACGCCAGGAAGATGGCGAGGCGGACGATGCCATCCACCAGATTGAAGAGGAACTGGTTGCCGAAGGCCGGGTGAGACTTCTCCACTTGGCGGGCCGCCATCAGCGGCAGGAACTTGTACATGAAGATGAAGAAGGCGAAGGCGAAGATGCCGTTGAGCGCCATGGCCCACGGGCTGATCTGAATGGTCTTGCCCTCTTCGTTGACCGGCGTCTCGCCGAGCACCACGTTGCTGGCGAATCGCAGCGCGCGCAGTCCCAGGCCCACCGCCGAGCACAGCGTGACCACGCCGCGAACCACCGGCCAGCCCATCCACTGGTGCTTCTCGGAGGGGCGGGTGAGCGGCTCGGAGTGAGTGGCGACCTCTCCGCTTTGGCGGCGCACGGCGATGCCCCAGGCGTGCGGCGAGCGCATCATCACGCCCTCCAGAACGGCCTGGCCGCCGACAAGGGTCTCCTCTTCGGGAGCAGACAGGGTGAACATGGCGTGGATGGCGGTCTGGAGCCGGACGAATTGAAGCAATAGAAACATGGCTATTGGTTTGGATGAGCCGGAACGGCTGCGGATGCAACAGGCCGGAGATTCAAGTTTACAGCATTTGCGCGGAAACATCTGAGGGTTGAGTCTTGGCGCTCGTGTAAGAGTCCGGTTCGCATGTGCAAGGCGGTGTGAAGCTGCACAATTCAGCCCCGCCCAGCGGGGCGGCATAGGATAGCCCGGGACGTGAGTCCCGGGTGACGGACAGGATGAGAACCGAGTCCCGCAAGGGACGGCACTGGTGCTCACCATGACCCTCACGGCACGATGACCGCCGCCCCATCAATCGCATCGCCCTTGACCGCGGCCAGCGCCTCATTCGCCTGGTCGAGGGTGAACGTCGTAACCTTCGGCTTCAGATGGATCTCGGCGGCAAGCTTCAGGAAGTCTCTGGCGTCATCGCGCGTCATGTTGGCCACGCTGCGAATCTGCCGCTCGCCCCAGAGCAGGCGGTCGTAATCGAACTCCGGCACGCGGTCGAGATGGATGGCGTTAATGGTGACCACTCCGCCCTTGCGCAGGCTGGCGAGCGCCGCAACCACCACGTCGCCGCTGGGGGCGAAGGTGATGGCGCGGTCGAGCGGTACCGGCAGCTTCTCGACCTCGCTGCCCACCCACTTCGCACCGAGCGACTCAGCAAGCTTGCGGTGCGAGGTGCCGCGGGTCGAGACATAAACCTCGCAGCCCCAGGCGCGAAGAACCTCAATCGCCAGGTGCGCCGAAGCGCCAAAGCCGAAGAGCCCCACGCGTTCGCCCGGCTGCACCCCGGCCACGCGCAGGCTGCGGAAGCCGATGATGCCCGCGCAGAGCAGCGGCGCGGCATGCAAGGCGTCCAGCGCGGCGGGCAGGGGGAAGACGAAGTCCGCGCGGGCGGTGGCGAATTCGGCGTAACCGCCGTTGACGCTGTAGCCGGTGAAGGTCGGCGCGTCGCAGAGATTTTCAAGACTGTGCTTGCAGTACCAGCAGCGGCCGTCCGTTCCGCCGACCCAACTGACGCCGACGCGCGTGCCGACGGGCAGCTCAGGCGTAGCCCCGGCGACGATCTCGCCCACGATCTGGTGTCCGGGGATCAGCTTCGTGCGCAGCGGAGCCAGCTCGCCTTCCACGATGTGCAGGTCGGTGCGGCAGACTCCGCAGGCCAGCACCTTGAGCAGCACCTTGCCCGTTGCAGGCGCCGGCTGCGGCGCCTCGGCGACGCGCAGTGGGCGCTGGGCGATCTTGCGGGGAGAATCCAGTATCGCGGCCTTCATGCGAGCACCTCCCGCTACTCGGGCACGTTGATGTTCACGCTGGCTGCCGACGTCTGGCCGTCGTGCTTCACCGTCAGGTCAATCTTCCACGGACCGCCCATGTCGAAAACGATCTTGCCTTCGTAGTCGCCGCCACCCCTGGGCGCGAATTCCACGTCGGTCTTGCCCATGTCCATGTTCGTCATGGTGAGCACGCCGTGGACGGTGGCGGCGTCGAGCGGCTTGCCGTCGAGCAGGATGTGCAGGCGTACGGGCGCTGCCTGTCCAATCTTCACTGTCCCGACATCTGCGGTGACCTGAACGTTCGAGGCAGCCGCCACGGCGGCCGTGGGTTGCGCGGGTTTGCCCTTGCAGCCGCAAAGGAACAACAGAAGAAAGCACAGTGTTGAGACGGTAATGAGATGGCGCATGAACGTTCTCCGTCAGTCGGGGTGTTCGTGCTGCACATCGTGCACGGGAATGACGCAGCCGTGGGCAACATCGCAGACGGCACTCTCGAACTGAATGGTGGTGTGAGTGATGGAAAAACGAGCGGCCAGCACTTCGCGCACGCCGGCCAGGATGGTGTCGCTCTCCGAGGGGGGAATGTCTGCGATGTTGATGTGACAGGAAAGGGCGTGCGAATGCGAGCCCAGGCTCCAGACGTGCAGGTCGTGAACTTCCTTTACCCCCGAAACGCCCATCAACTCCCGGCGAATGTCCTCCAGCACCACGCCGCGCGGCGTGCCTTCCAACAGGATGTTCAGGCTCTCGCGGATGATGCCCACCGACGACCAGACGATGACTGCGGCGATGACGATGGAAAGCGCCGGGTCTACCCAGGTGCGCCCCGTGAACAGGATGACGCAGCCGCCGACGATGACGGCAGCGGCGGAGAGCGTGTCGCCGACCTCGTGCAGCAGCGCGCTGCGGATGTTGAGGTCGCGGCGGTTGCGCATCAGCGCCAGCGCCAGCACGCCGTTGAGCAGCATCCCGGCGAGCGCCACCCAGATCATGGCGGAGGCGCGCACACTTTGCGGATGACCGAGGCGGCGCACCGCCTCATAAACGATGCCCGCCGAGATGAGCACCAGCATGCTGGCGTTGAAGAAGGCGGCCAGCACCCCGGCGCGTTGGTAGCCATAGGTCTTGGTGTCGGTGGCCGGCTGCTCACCCATGTACACAGCGAACCATGAGAGCAGCAGGGCGATGAAATCGTTGGCGTTATGCCCTGCCTCGGAGAGCAGGGCGAGCGAATGCGCGCGGAGCCCGAAGGTGACCAGAAGGACAAAATAGGCGGCGGTGAGCAGCAGGCCGAAGCACAGCACGCTCGAGGTGGCCGGGCCGTGGAAGCGTCCGTGATGATGGCCGTGGCCGCTCATATCTGTGAGTTTAGATGCGGCGGCGGCGCGTGCACAAGGCGGCCGCTGCTCAATGCTTGAAGTGTCGCACGCCGGTGAAAACCATCGCCAGGCCGAGCCTGTCGGCGGCGTCAATCACCTCCTGGTCGCGCACCGAACCACCCGGCTGAATGATCGCCGTGGCGCCCGCCTCGGCAATGACCTCCACGCCGTCGGAGAAGGGAAAGAATGCGTCCGAAGCCGCCACCGAACCCTTGAGCGGCAGCACGGCCTTGCTGGCGCCGATGCGCGCGGAGTCCACGCGGCTCATCTGCCCCGCGCCCACGCCGATGCTCTGGCCCTCGCGCGCGTAAAGGATGGCGTTGGACTTCACATGTTTGCACACCTTCCAGGCGAAGAGCAGCGCACGCAGCTCCGCGTCGGTGGGCTGTCGCTTGGTGACAACCTTCAGATCGGCTGTTTTCAGTTGGTGGTGATCGTCATCCTGCAGCAGCACCCCGCCGCTCACGTTCTTCAGCACCCAGCGCTGGCTAGAGGGCGCGACCTCCACCAGGCGGAGATTCTTTTTCGCGGCGAAGACGGCGCGGGCCGTATCGTCAAATGACGGCGCGGCAATCGCCTCCACAAACAGCTTGGCCATCTCGGCGGCGGCCTCGCCATCCACCGGGCGGTTCACGCCGATCACTCCCCCGAAAGCTGAGACCGGGTCGCACTCCAGCGCGCGGCGGTAGGCCTCGGCCAGCGTCTTGCCGGTGGCGGTGCCGCAGGGATTGGTGTGCTTGATGATGGCGCAGACCGGCTCGTCGAATTCCTGGGCCAGTTCCCATGCCGCCTGAAGATCAACGATGTTATTGAAGCTGAGTTCCTTGCCCTGAAGCTGGCGGCAGTTGGCGACGCCCGCACCCGAGCCGTCCGAATAGAGCGCCGCCTTCTGGTGCGGATTCTCGCCATAGCGCAGGTCGAAAGCCTTGCCGAAGCTGAGACGCAACGTCTGTGGGAAGGTGCTCGGCTCGGCGATCTGCGAAAGGTCAAATCCCCCCTCGGTCAAAGCGACGCGCTCCAGCGCGGATGCGATGGTGGAGTCATATGCGGCGGTAATCGCAAACGCTCGCTGCGCCAGCCGCCAACGGGTAGCGAGGGAGAGTTTGCCGTCGGACTTTTCCATCTCCTCGGCGATGGCGCCGTAGGCCGCGGGCGAGGTGACGATGGCGACGTCCCGGAAGTTCTTGGCCGCGGAACGCACCATGCTGGGCCCGCCGATGTCTATGTTCTCGATCACGTCCTCGAACGGCACGCCGGGGCGTGCCGCAGTCTGCTCGAACGCGTAGAGGTTCACCACCACCATGTCAATGGGCTGAATGCCGTGCGCGGCGACTGCCTTAACGTGCTCGGGATCCGAGCGGCGGTGCAGGATGCCGCCGTGCACCTTGGGATGGAGGGTTTTCACCCGCCCGTCGAGCATCTCCGGAAAGCCGGTGAGGTCGCTGATGTCGCGCACCGCGAGGCCGGCTTCGCGCAGGGCGCGGGCGGTGCCGCCGGTGGAGACCAACTCCACGCCCATGGTCGCCAGGCGACGCGCAAAATCCACGAGCCCGGTCTTGTCAGTAACGCTGAGAATCGCCCGTGTAATCTTCGCCATCGTAATTTCCGATTGCGCAGCCCCACACGCACCCGCGGCGGATCGCGCCGAAGCTCTTAGGTATTTTTGGGGACGCCGGTGGAGAGCTACTGGCGAGCGCGCGCCTTGAGCCGCACCTGGTCGCCCTGCACGTCCACAGTGTACTCGACCATGGCACAGGAATACTGCTGGCGGATCTGGGCGGTCTTGGTGCGGACGAGCGTCAGGAACTGGTCCCAGGTGGCGGGCAGAGTGCCGCTGCGCACCTGTGCGTCGTGCAGCGCGGTGAAGAGTTCACGGATGGCGTCATCCGCATCGCCGTCAATGAGGAAGGAAGCCTGGTGCGTGGCGGTGGCGCGTTCTTCAATGCGCACTCCCTGCACGCCGAGAAGCTCATCCTGCTTGCGCCGGTAGCCTTCTTCCTTGACCCGCATCTTCTGGCGCCACAGGTCGGAATAAAGGGCATACTTCTGCGCGCAGGCGTTGTAGCGGAAGCGCTGCGGGAAGCTGAGGGTCTTGCCGTCGCTGTGCTTGTTGATGAGGTTCTGCACCCGCCATTCGGTATCGCCGGGCGGCTTCTTGGCCCCGCCGCCGAAGAAGACGTCATACTCCACCTTCAGCCGGCGGAGCGAGTCCTCGAGCAGCGTCAATTCCTCGTCGATGGTCAAAACCACTCCAGATTTGCGTGTCTAGGATGAACCAAATCCCGGCAGAGTACAAATGTTTTTCGTAACCGGGCCCCGGGAATGACGTTGGGCCGCCTATGACGCCCCGGCCTAAGGGGAGACACTTGGGGCAGTAACCCCATCTGAGGCAGATATGTCGGGGAATGTGAACGGCAAGATACGGATCGCGGTTGCTGATGGCCACACTGTGCTTCGGGTCTCGCTCTGCGCGCTTCTGAACTCTCAACCGGACTTCGAGGTGGTGGCTGCTGCCGCCGCCGGCGAGGACGCCGTGGCCTGCGTGCTGCGGGAGACACCCGACGTCCTGGTACTTGACCTGTTCATGCCCAATGGAGACGGCTTCCACGTGCCGCGACAAGTGGAGAAGGCCGAGGTGCGGGTCGCCAGCCTGGTGCTGACGGACTCGGAGAGCCAGGCGGAGTACGCGCAGGTGGTGCGCCTAGGCGCACGCGGACTGGTGCTGAGATCCGAGCACCCGGACAAGCTCTTCAGCGCCATCCGCACGGTGGCCGGGGGCGAGCTTGCCTTTGACGAAGACGTGGCGCAAGGCGTGCTCCTCGCCATGTCGCAGGAGTCGCAGGAAGAGAGAGCCGCCAACCTCGCGCGCCGCAGCGAACGCAAACGCCAGATCGCCTACCTGGTGGTTCGTGGCATGAAGAATCGCGACATCGCGCAGGAGCTTGGCATCAGCGAGAACACGGTGAAGCGCCACCTGCAAAGCATTTTCAACAAGACGGGCTCCAAGGATCGCCTGGAGCTGGCCATGCTCGCGCTGGCCGGGGCGGAAGCAGCGTAGCAATGCCTCGCAATACGGCATCAGGGATGAACTGAGCTTACTTGCTGGAGCTGACCGCCATCTTCTTCACCATGGCAAGCACCAGCTTGCGGTCGCTGTCGGTGAGGGCGGGGGAGTAGCGGCGGATCTGCGAAAAGAACCGGACCTCCTCCTCGCTGAGCTGGGGGAGGCTCTTGGCCGGTTCTGCTTCGCCGTCGGTGAAGAACTGCGCCAGGGCGATGTCCATGGCCTTGGCGATCTTGTTCAGGGTCTCCAGCGAGGGGATGGTGTGCCCGTTCTCCACCCGGGAGAGGTAGCAGCGCAGCAGGCCTGTGCGCTTTTCGATGTCTCCCTGCGACATGCCCTTCTGCAGCCGGAAATTTCGAATGGTCTCGCCGATATTCATTGTCGTGCCGGTGAACCGCATGCCGGGGGTGATTGCATGGTAACGAGTGATTGGGCCCGTGGCAAGAAGATTTTGGGATTGGAGAGATGTTCAGAGGTTCAACAACCATAGACATTCTGCGGGCGCGGACGCGCGCCGGTCCGCTACGGGAACTCAGGAAACAACGCAGCTCTCTGATCGACAAGGCGCGCTCTCCCGCGACGCCGCTGAGCCGGATGCGTCCACAATCATCCCATCAACAGCCCGCCGTTAACTTTGAGCACATGGCCGGTGACGTATCCCGCCTCCTCGGAGGCGAGGAAGCAGACTGCGTTGGCGACATCGATGTCTTTCCCGGTGCGGCCCAATGGAATCTGGTCCAGCATGGCCTGCTTCAGTTCGGCGGAGAGCTCGGCGGTCATGGCAGTCTCGATGAATCCCGGGGCGATCGCGTTGCAGGTGATGCCTCGTGAGGCGACCTCGCGCGCGATGGACATGGTGAGCCCGATGATCCCGGCCTTGGAGGCGGCGTAGTTGGCCTGGCCCGGTGCGCCCATCTGGCCGTTCACGCTGGCGATGTTGATGATTCGGCCCCATCGTTGTTTGAGCATGGTAGGGACGGCTGCCTGGGAGACAAGGAAGGCGGCGGTGAGGTTGGTGGCGAGCACGGAGTCCCATTCGGACCGCTTCATGCGCATGAGCAGGTTGTCGCGAGTGATGCCGGCATTGTTGACCAGGATCTCCAGTTTGCCGTGGGCGGCGACTACGGCCTTGATCGTAGCCTTCACTGCCTCCTCCTCGACGACATTCAGGGGATAGCAGGCGGCCTTGCCGCCGGCGGCGGTGATGGCAGCCACGACTTCTTCCTGCTTCGGCTGGTTGAGGTCGGCGAGCGCAACGGTGGCCCCGGCGCGCGCCAGCTCGATGGCACAGGCGCGGCCAATGCCCTGCGCAGCTCCGGTGACCAGCGCGACACGGTCTTGCAATGAGTACATGATGCGGCCTCCTGAGATGGAGAAGACATTATAGCCGGAGGCCGCCCTAACCCGAGACCCGCTCCGCGGCCCAGATCAGCAGCCGGAGCGATTGCCCGTAGTGTGCAGCGGTCGGCCGTTCCGGCAACGCAAGGCCTGCCGCCTCAGCAATGCCGCGGTTCTCCACCAGTGCGCGAGCGCCTTGAACCGAACAGGGTAGATGATGCGAGTGGCAGCGGTAGATGCGTCCCCGGTGTGACGAGTAGTAGCAATAACGATCGAGCAGGAAACGCTCGAGCGTTCCGCTGCGTGGAGTGAACGGTTCGCCGAGAGCGCTATAGACGGCGCGAAAGCCGGGCATCTGCTGTCCGGCACGCGGTCCGCGCAGGCGCCGCGAACTGAACTCGTACTCCTCTTCGCCCGCCCCTTGAGGGCCCTCGCCTCTGGTGGGCGCGCTGCCGACCATCCTCATTCTTGCGTGCCAGTAGGGCAGGTGAAGGAAGAGCCGGGCAAACCAGATGGCGCTCAGGGAGGCAACATCGAAGCTGAAGCAGTAGATGCCGGGGCGATCACCCAAAGTGACGTAGGTGCGCAATGCCAGGAGCGGGAAGCTGGAGACGAACGGAATCGCCGGCGTGCCGTTCCAGCGCAGCCGGTTCACCCGGAGAGCGACGGCCGAGACCCAGGCTGATCCGCCGAAGACGTCGAGCGAGAGTGGTGCCGGCAGCAACGGACGCACCACTTCCGGCGGCAGCGCGTAGTGCACGAAGAGTGCATCGTTCCAGTTGTAAGAGAGTGCCCAGGGGCCGTATGGGGGAAGCCACGGCCGGTGTGCCACCGCGTACAGCAGGCTATCTGCGGTGACATAGCGCGTACTGACCTCCGGCTCCATGGAAAAACTCTACCGCAGCGGGCGGCACTATGGAGTAAATTCCGAATAAATTCGGCGAGGCTACTGCGTCAGGAACATTGGAGTGAAGAATGCGGACTGGGGCGTGGGAGCGGGTGTCAGGTGATAGCCGCGATGCACAATGCTGAGCATGGCGCGGCCGATGACGCGCGCCCGGGTCGTGGAGTGCAGTTCGGTCGGCACGGTGAAGCCGTCAATGTCCTCGAAGTCCTGGGTGAAGTCAATGCGGCGGATAAAGAACGAGGGCGTCTTCGCCATCGAACCCTCGATGCGGCGCAGACTGCCGGTGTGGGCGTCGAGAAAGATGCGACCTTTGAACAAGCCCGCAGCCCTGCGACGCGGTTTCACCTCGAAGACATACACCGTGTGACCTGCCAGGGCATCCGGTCCCTCGAAGGAAAACTTGTAGTTGCGCTCGGTGATCGCTGTGGCGGCCCGGTCGCCGCGTTCCACCTGCTCGACCTCCGACTGCAGAACCCGGACGATGACGTTGCTCTTGACGAAGCCGTCGCCCGTGAACTTCACCGATACGTAGTGCAGGGAGCGGGGCGCCGCGGTGTAGGTGCGGACCAGCTCGTAGTCACCCGATTGCGATGTGCCGGGCAGTTCGGCGTGGATGATGGTCTGATCCTGCAAGGCGGCCAGATGCTCGGCCTGGGCGGCGGCAAGGCGCTGGTATGTCTCCAGCGCGGCGGAAGGCTCCAGCGCCGGCGCCTCTGGCGCTGCGCCGGGCTCTGAGGCTGCGGGCGGTGCTGCAAGCGCGGGTCCCATCGACCACGCGGGCGCCCCCAACAGAGCAATCCCGACGACCACCGCAAATGAGGCCTTACAAAAGTCCATTACGAAGAACCGTCCCTGGGCTATCAACCCGTCAACGTGCTTGAGCGGAAACTCCTAATTTACCTGATTTTGGCACTGGGGGGAAGACCATCTTGGTGGTGGACGACTGGCGGCAAGCTCCCGCCTGCGCTACGATGCCTGCCATGCCCGTGCCGCCGGAATTCAAGCCATCCGCCACGCCGCCGCAGTCTCAGCCGGAGGTCTATTG
>Ga0209777_10001070_pt1 | contig 41549 bp, 35 predicted proteins | sample FrelakmetHBP12HB_FD_187147 | JGI IMG/M metagenome (GOLD analysis project Ga0209777, IMG submission 187147) | Freshwater lake sediment microbial communities from the University of Notre Dame, USA, for methane emissions studies -HBP12 HB (SPAdes)... | ecosystem: Environmental > Aquatic >...
ATAAATGACGAATTCGCGAACGATGCTTTCGCCGGGGCTCATGGTAAGCACTTCATTGAGCAGGTTGCCGGCTGCCTGAGCCTGCAGGGTAACCATACAGAACGCAAGCGCCAAGCCAATCATAACAACAAGCTTCGTACGTACCTTTTTCATGCAATCCTCCCTTAAATTTATTTGTTGTTTTGACACATAATACAGCATAAACGCGATAATTTTTTCTACTGCCTCCCTCTCCCCGGTGCAATGAAAAAGGTATGCGCCTATGGCTTAAAACAAAACATATTTTGCACAATAAGCGAATACATACAAAAAAACAAAAGCCATGTCAATACATAAATTTATATGATTGAAACAGCCTGAACCGAGACGATAAGAAATAAATTTTTGCGCAGGTGCAAGTAGTTGCAAAATGACATTTTTTACCTGTCAGCGTCCATGGAGTACCAGCATTGAAAGGCTTTTTAAGCGTGCTCCAGGGGGCGCAGTCATGCTAGCCTGTTACGCGGCAGGCCTTAGGCTTTCCTGCTACGGCCTGCTATCTGGCATCATTGCGAAGAATGACGGCAAAGCTCGACCCATCCTCGCATGCTCCGGCCTGACGAAATGAAGCGCCGCCCATGATTTTCTATTGAGCCTTGCCTGAGGGCATGACCGTCATCTTTGCCGGGCCCTTGCTGCCGTGAATGTTGCAGTTCGCCTCAGCTTCGATTGCCATGGGCGCGACCACATCAACCGTCACCTCCCGGGTGAAGACAGCGCTTTCCGGTGTGCTTTTCCAGGTAAAATTCCACCGTGCAATCTCTTTGCCATCGGCCAGAACCCGCAGCCAATCGGTATGGTGCAGAAAATTGTTGCCGTTGTGCGAAACCGTTATTTTCAGCACAGCCTTGCCGTTCCGGTCAAACGAGACCGGAGATTCTATGGCAACCGATGATTTGTTTGCCTCGGCAGCACCGGCTGCCAGCAGCAGCGCTCCTGCCGCTGCACAACATACGACCATTGTCCTGATGTGCTTTTGCATACATACCCCCATGTCATAGATTTTATAGTATCGGCAGCCTGGCCCCTCATCCTTGAAGCTCGGCCCCCTTTGAAAAAACGCTTGAATTTTCATTGTTTCATTGATCCGCACACAAGAAATCGTGCAGTCAGCAGACCCCAGTTTCCGCAGGTGGTGCTGGCTCTTCGCCTGCGAAAAAACGCCGGGGATTATCCCGCAGCATGGTCTGGATATGCTCATCGGTTGCGCCGCCATAATGCAGCATAGGCACGATGCGCTCAAAAAAATTTGTAGGCTTCCAGTTTTTATGCGGCCCTGTGCCCATGCGGGGGCCACCAACCCAGTGCCACACTGAATCGTGAGAGATCATGATGCGCGAGGCCCAACCAGCATGAATGAGCTTGAGCAGGCTATCAACGCGCACCTCGTCGGGCAGCACGGTTTCCATGCCGATCTGGTCGAAACCCAGGTAGGACCCTGCCTGAACGATGCCGTGGTGATAGGCAAAACTGGTCGAGGTACAGCTGTGGCCGATGACGATGCGGTGCGCGGGTACACCTGCAGCGATGAAGATCCGCTGCTGCTGGTCTCCGAGCACGCCATCGGTGTGGGTGATGATAGGCGCGCCTGTTGCGACAGATGCTTGAGCAGCGGCAAGCAGCAGTTCGTGCTCATCACGGCGGATGACGGGCGCCGTAGAGACAACCTTGATAAAGCCCGCCTTCACCCCCGTGTCGCCGATGCCGTCGGTGAGCTCACGTATGAATAAATCCGCAATGGCGTCAGGGCTGCCACCCAGGCGCTCGCGCAGCCGCGCATAGGTGGCGGTGCTGTATATGCCGGTGCAGCAGATGATGGTAAGGCCGGTCTTGGCCGCAAGCTCGGCCATAAGCGGTGCATTGCGGCCAAGGTCAACGGTGGTGGGGTCCACAAGGCTCTGCACGCCGTGTTCTCTGATTCGGGCTACATATTCCATGCAGTCGGCCATAGCCTCGTCGCGACGGTGGCCCGGGCGGCAGTATTCTGCTGAAGGCCCGCCGTACTGCACGAACATATGTTCATGCATGAGGGTGATGCCGAGTTCGTCGGGTGCTATGGTTCCGGTAACGGTGTTGATGGAAGCGGTCATGCAATTGCCCTTCTCCGTTTAAATATTCCCGAAATTTTCACCTATCATATTTCAATCATAATTAATGGCAAGCAGTATCTTTGTCCAATATTAATAGCCCTGAAATTCAGGCCTTGCATTAATCGGCTGGAAATAGAGGTGACCGGAAAGCCGGCAAACCTTGTCATCCATGGGCTGCGTTTCTTCTCTTAATGCTGGATGGAAAATAAGATGAACAGCATGCCAAAGTATGGTAGGGTTATCCAATAAAAAAACAAGGATAAATTTTTCATGTACGGCATCTACGACATACCCATACAGCTGGAATCCGATGGCATCAGCCTCAGCATTGAGCAGCGTGACAATGCAGTCGTGTACCGGCGGCAGCTGGGCGATGAGACGGCGGAAAAGCTGCTGCTTGGCGCCGGCCGCGGCAGTATCGTCATCAACCCGGTTGAGCCGCTGAACCTGCCCCGGGACCTGTCGCCGTATTTGTATCTTGACTTTCAGCGCCCGGTGGCGCTGGGTCCAAAAGCGTCGAGCACCGTGTTTGTCACTTTTCCGGTCGAAATCGGCGTTTTCCTGCAGGAGCATGGAGAGGTCGAGATACTGGATATTTTCACCCTGGCGCGCCAGAAGTATACGCTGTATGGGGATCCGCGAAATGGCATCCTGTGCCGCTACTGGAGCACGCCTGTGGGCACTACGGCGTCCAGTGCCGGAAGGCTGCATGAAGGGGTTATGGAGCTGAAGCTTTCAAACAGTACCGGCTCCTGGGTTGAAGTGAACAAGGCTGTTTTCAGTGGCTACGGCATGAAGCTCTATTATAATGATGACCTGGTGGGCATGAAGGCCGAGATGGAGGTGACGGGGGCGACAACGGCTCAGACCGATTGCCGGGATATGTCTCTGAAGAAGCACATGATGAAATCCCTGGAGCTGTACACGGCGCGCAAGCTCGTGGTGCTTTTCCCTAAATTTGCTATGACGGACGGCATATGAACGTAGAATTTCTGAAACTGCTTAATATGCATCTGTATAAAAAGGTGTCGGTGTTTGATGTGCTGGTGGCTGCGCTGGCCGTGGTTGCCGCCCTTGTCGCAGCACGGCTGGTGGCGGCCTATATGCGCAGGACTTTCAAAGACAAGATACGCAGGGACAATATCGAGGTTGCTGTCAAGCTCATCAACTGGACCATCGTAGCTGTAGCCGTGATTTATGCTCTGGGTGAGATCGGGTTCAAATTTTCTGGTCTCATGGTGGCCGGCGGGATCGCCGGTGTGGTCATCGGCTTTGCCAGCCAGAGCATTGTGGGCAATCTCATCTCGGGCATTTTCCTCATGATCGAGCGGCCCATAAAAATCGGCGATCAGGTGAGCATCAACGGCTATTCGGGTTTCGTGGAGGATATTCGCATTATTTCCACGACGCTGCGCACCTTTGATGGCCTTTATGTGCGCATTCCCAATGAAAAAATTTTTACCGCTCCCATCGTCAACTATGTAAACCATATTGTGCGCCGCATCGATTATACCGTTGGCATCCGCTACTCTGATGATGCTGATAAGGCCATTGCCGTCATTAAGCGTGTCATCGATGAGTATCCGTTCGCCCTGAAATATCCGGCTCCTGTGGTGTTTGTGGAAACCCTTGGAGACAATTGCGTCAATATCGCCGTGCGTATCTGGGCGCCTGTGGCTGAATGGTACGGCGCAAAAATGGAGCTGCTGTGGCGCATCAAGATTGAGCTGGAGCGGGAAGGTATGGAAATCCCTTTTCCGCAGCGGGTGGTCTGGTTCGGCAATGAGCTGAAGACAAGCGCACGAGGCAGGGGAGAATAGGCAAGAACAAAAAAAGCGTACTTTAATGAAAAAAGCAAGCATCATTGGCGCCATGTTTTTATTGTGCAGTCTGCCTGCCGCGGCCTTTTCCCGTGATGGTCTGCGCCTGACGGCTGCCTATATGTGCGAGCAGGTTTCTGATGCCGGCCCTGAAAACCGGGCCGTCGTTTTTTCCGCCGCCGACGGGAAGGTCTTTTGCTTCTGTTACTTTGAGTTCGTGCCGGAGAACTCCACCGTTTTTCATGTCTGGTATCATGGCGACCGGCTTGTGACCAGGCACAAGCTCACGCTGAAACCGCCGAGTTGGAAGATATATTCCACCATGCAGCTTCGTGATTCTGACAAAGGGCCGTGGCGGGTTGAAATCCTCGGAGCCGACAACAAGCAGCTTGATGTTGTCCGGTTCAGCGTGACGGACTGAGCGCCATGGTAGAATCGCTTGCAGCCTTTTTAAAAAGCATCCGGTGGCAGGACATCGTCGACATCCTGCTTAACAGCTACATTCTCTACCGCTTGTATGTACTTTTCCGGGGCACGGCAGTCTGGCGGGTGCTTGTCGGTATTTCCCTGCTGTTGCTGGCCAAGAGCATAGCCGAATTTCTTGGCCTCATCATCACCAGCTGGGCCATTCAGGGCATCACCGCAGCCGCAGCGCTTATCATCATTGTGGTTTTTCGCAATGAAATTCGCTCGGTGCTTCAGGTGCGCAATCTGCGGGCTTTTTTCTGGGGGTCTCCCCAGCGCGAAATGCGCGGCACGATAGGAACCGTTGCCGACGCCGCTTTCGAGCTTGCCCGCAATAAAACAGGCGCGATCATCGTGCTGCAGTCAAAAGACGATTTGGGCGACTTCGTCCGCCATGGCATTTCCTGGCAGGGGCTGGTTTCGCGGGAGATGCTTTTGAGTATTTTCTGGGATGACAATCCCGTTCATGACGGCGCAGCCATAATCGCGGGGGACCGGGTCGCGACGGTTGGCGGTGTGCTTCCGCTGTCGAGCCGCTCTGACCTGTCTTCGTTTTTCGGCACGCGCCACCGCGCCGCTGCCGGTCTTGCCGAGCAGACCGATGCCCTTGTTGTGGTCGTGTCGGAGGAGCGGGGCGAGGTGTCGGTTGCAAAAGGCGATCAGATCGAGCGCGTAGCCGGACGGGAAAGACTTGTTGAGCTGCTGGATGACCATCTGATGGGGCTGGACGAGCACCGGCAGCCGCGGCGCCGCGGCAGGCACGAGTTTCGCCTCGCAGCCCTTGCGTCATTTGCTGCGGTGGCCATTGTATGGTTCAGCTTTACCCGCAGCGGCGATACGCTTATGGGAATCGATGTTCCCCTTGAATTCACCAATCGCAATCAGGCAATCGATATTATAGACGCATCGGCCTCGACCGTGCACCTACAGCTGAGCGGGTCCGGGACGCTTCTGAAATCAGTGCAGCCCGAACAGGTGCGCGTGCAGATTGACCTCGGGGACGCAACTGTCGGGCGCAACAGGCTGTCTGTTTCGCCGGGGCAGGTGTCGCTGCCGCCGGGGGTGTATCTTAACAAAGTCGAGCCGGCCGCAATCGAGGTTACCCTTGACGCGCTGGAAGAAAAATCAATCCCCGTTCAGGTCGACTGGACGGGGAAGCTTCCTGATAACGTCATCATGGTCTCGGCCGATATTGTCCCCTCTAAGATCGATGTCATCTGCGGCAAGCATGCCCGGGAAAATATTTCAACCGTGTATACGGAAAAGGCGCCGCTGGATGCCATCACGCAAAGCGGTGAAGTGAAAGCGCGCTTGATTTTGCAGCCCTCGTCCGCAAAGTTTGCAAAGGACTCCTATGACATGGTTACGGTGCATTATCAGGTGAGGGCACGCACTGCCCGTTAGGACAGGTGATCAAGGGCAGTCTGTTGAAAAAGTCCATGAATACAGGCTGTTCAAAAATGCTCAGATGCAAGGCGCGCGAAATCATGAGAAATGAGGCGTACTTATTCGTACGCCTCAGTGAAGCGTGATGAGCGAAACGCAGCAGATGGGCATTTTTCAACAGCCTGCTAGGTAGCATCAAACAGGGCAGGGTAGAGCTTGCGCATGCACTCGGGGCAGATGCCATGCGTGAATTCAGCTTCGGTGTGCTGGTGGATATAGGTCTCCAGGCCGTTCCAGTAGCCTTTGTCGTCGCGTATTTTTTTGCAGCTTGCGCAAATGGGCAGCAGCCCTCGCAGGGTCTTGATGTTTTTCAGCGCTTCCTGCAGCTCTTTAATGATATTTTCACGGTCTGCTTCGGCGTGCTTGCGGTCGGTTATTTCTTTGGCAACGCCGCGATACCCCAGCAGCGCGCCGTTGTCGTCAAACAGCGGCACAGCGTTGAACACCAGACATATCTGGCGGCCGTCTTTGGTGAGCAGCCAGGCCTCAATGTCAACCCACGGCTGGCGGCGGGCAATGGCAGGCATGAACGTGTCCAGCGCGCGCAGCTTCTCCTGCGATGTGAGCAGATCAAGAAAATTGCAGCCCTTGAGTTCCTCTGGGTCAAATCCCAGAATGTCTCTGGCCTTGTCGGTTGCAAATGTGTAATTGCACTGCTGATCCATTTCCCATATCCAGTCGGCTGAGCTGAGCGCGATGTCCTGAAAGCGTTTTTCCGATGCTCGCAGGCTTTTTTCAGCCCGCTTGCGCTCGGCAAGCTCCGCAAGCGTCTGCTCCCGCAGGCCGCTTATTTCGCGAAGCTGTTCCACGGGCTGGGTCATGTCGGTTATGCTGATGAGCAGCCTGCGGCCAGCACCCGGGTTTTGAGGCGGTATGCACGAGATGACGGTTTGCTGTACCCGCAGCCGTTTTCCGGCAAGGGGGGCAGGAATAAAATGCGGATGCAGCTGCGGGGAGAATATAACCGGCGGCCCGCCTTCAAGCACTGCGTCAAGCCTCCTGAGGTAGCGGTTTTCGGTCAGATGGGGAAAGCGCTCCAGAAGGGATGTCCCGCAGATGCCGCCGTTGGTTATCCCGGTCCATTCTTCCAGGATGCGGTTCCAGAACACCACGGTATAGCCTTTTTCGACGATGCATACGCCGAAAGGCACCTGGTCCAGCAGGCCGAATTCGAAGGAAAAGTCGTTTGCCGGTTTCATGAGAAAGTTATTTCCGGGCAATGCGGGCGATCATAGCCCTGAGAACCTCCGTGCTTTCCAGCCGGAAGATAACAAGGATATAGCCGCTGATGCGCAGGGTTTTTATTAAAAATGTCGCCTCGACAAGCATGATCATGCCAGCCTCTCCGCGCAGCGTGGGCGATGACGCGATGAGGTCGGACAGCCCCTTGGCATCGCGGTATTCGGGCAGCGAAAAAGTCAGGCTGCACTCGAATATGTTGCACATGGTACCGAGCAGGCTGTTGATGATAATATTGCCGATTTCCATGAGCGTGCCGCTGCGCACCGTGTCGAGATTTGCGGCCGTTATTTCTTCTTTCGTAATGACCGACACCAGCCGGGCTGCGCTTTCCGGCGGGAACAGCAGCGCTGCCGAGCCAGTGAAATCGCCCCGGAAGCTCTGCATGACCGAAGAGATAAGGTCGTTTTCCAGGTGCTGAAATGTTTTCGGGAGCGCATCAAGCAGCACCAGGGCAATGCTCGGGACTTTCAGCAGTATGTGGCTGCCGGTAATGTCGTTGAGCGCGCTTGCAGCCCTGCCGATGCCGATATTGATGATTTCCGTCAGCGTGTCGATCTCAAGTGGTGTAAAGTCTTTCATGATGGCGTGCTTTCTGATGCGGTTAGATTACTCAGGACCGACAGCAGCTCCGGGCCCTGAAACGGTTTGTTCAGCAGCGTTTTGGCGCCCAGATCAAGAACGCGTTTGCGGGTGGTTTCCTGAATATCGGCGCTCATCACGATGACCGGGACGGCAATGCCTCTGCTGCGCAGGTTTTCCAGAAGCTCAAACCCGTCCATTTCAGGCATGAGCAGGTCGGTTATAACAAAGTCGGGCTTGTGCGCAATTATCATAACAAGGCCCACGGCCCCGTTTTCAGCCTCAAGCACCTCGTAGTGGTTATTCTTCAGCACCCGGGCAATGCTGGTACGGGTAAAGCGGGAATCTTCAATGATAAGAATTGTGGCCATTGTTCTCCTTCTTGTTCGGGCGGCAATTTCACTATAGAATTCATGCGGATTTCTGTCAATAGAAGAAATAAAGGGGTATAATCCGCGTGTCGGCCGAAGCATAATGCGGCTCTTTCCGTGCGGCCGTACCTCTGGCATACGACGCGCCTGCAGCATGTTTTTTTATTGTATGCGTTTTTGCTTCATCCCTATTATATGGTACAACGAAACTGCCATGAAACAGCCCGATCACAGTACGCCGGATATGCTGACCGCCCACGGCGTCCGTCGTTTCCAGAAAATTGTTTTTGATCATTACCGCCGCTGCGGCCGCGATCTGCCGTGGCGCGCCACTGCCGATCCCTACCTGATTCTGGTATCGGAATTCATGCTTCAGCAGACGCAGGTCGACCGGGTGCTGCCGAAATACCAGGAGTTTATCGGCCGGTTTCCCGACCCTGCAGCTCTTGCCCAGGCGCCTTTGCAGCAGGTGCTTGCAGCGTGGTCGGGCCTGGGGTATAACCGGCGGGCACAGGCCCTGCAAAAATGCGCCGAGGCTATCATGCAGCATTGCGGCGGCAGAGTTCCGGACTCGCAGGAGGCCCTTGAACAGCTTCCGGGCATCGGCCCCTATACGGCGCGGGCAGTGTGCGTGTTTGCCTTTAATCAGCCCCGCATCGTCATTGAAACCAATATTCGCGCAGTCTATATCCATTTTTTCTTTCCCGGCCGCAGCAGCGTGCAGGACGCTGACCTGCTGCCGTTTATCCAAAAGACGCTGTACCGCCGCGATCCCCGGCGCTGGTACAATGCCCTCATGGACTATGGCGTGATGTTGAAAAAAACCTGCGGCAACCCGACCCGGAACAGCGCAGGGTACACGCGCCAGAGCCCGTTCAAGGGGTCTAACCGCGAAATCCGCGGGTTGATTATCAAAACGCTGGTCGCCCGTCAGGCCTGCACACAGGCCATGCTCATAAAGCAAACAGGCAAAGAGCCTGAAAGGGTGAAAGCGGTCATACGGCAGCTGATGGAGGAGGGCCTTCTCAAACGGCAGGCCGGCCGCATCGGTCTGCCGTAAGTACATCTCCATAGAAATAGGGATCCGGTTAAAATCCCCCTTAATCTTTCTTTAAAAAAGGGGGAATCTACACAAAAAACCATGTCTGTTTCATCCCCCTTTGAAAAAGGGGGGTACAGGGGAATTTTTTCACCCCCTCTATGATGTGGCGTTGTACTTAAGGAGGCAGGCGTTCCGCGCCCGTTTGGGGGTTGGGATTTGTAGGGATCATGGATCGGGGTAGGAGCAGGCGCCCGTGCCCACCCAAAGAGACTATTTTTTATTGCAGCGGTTGCTTACAGGTGTTGACAGAAGACGAGCTCTAAATTATAATCAACTAGAATTAAGATCAACTAAAATTAAGGGCTGCTTATGAGAACGCTGTCGCTATCCGAGGCAAAAATAAAATTAAGCGAACTGGTTGAGGCCATTCATACAACCGATGAGGAAGTGGTCATCACCAAAAACGGCACTCCTGCGGCGGTGATGGTGAGCCCTGAAGAGTTTGAGAGCTGGCGGGAAACACTGCGAATCACGGCTGATTCGGACTTTATGGCCGAAATACGCACGGGTCTTGCGGGTCTGCGGAAAACAAAAAAACTCTATACGCTTGACGAGCTCTTCTGGTAGCCATGGCAGCGTCCCACACCGCATGCCGTCTCAGGCTTGCCGAGGCCACAGTTTCACTCATCCGCGGCCTGTACCCTGATATACGGAAGAAAATAAAAGCCGGACTTGAAGCAGCCGCAAAAAATCCCGATGCCGGCAAGCCCCTCAGGCTGGAGCTTGCCGGGCTTCGCAGCTTCAGAGTGGGCAGGTTCAGGATTGTGTACCGCATGGCAGCAAAGGGGGTGCTGGAAGTCGTGGCCGTCGGCCCTCGCAAAACAATATATGAAGAAACCTACAGGCGCCTGATGCGCAAAGCCCCGTGATTGGCCTAAACAAACAATCACCTCTCTCTGTTTGGATTGACCCCGACTGAACCCTGATTTTCGCCCCCCCCCGACCCCTGTATTAATAGATTTGACATCCAATTTGTTATAGTGTTAATGTTTGTGCGTGCATTAGAAGTAGAGGGAAAGAATGTCTTTCAATAGTATAGCCAGAAGCCCCCGCCATTTTAACCGCTGGTTTGTTTACAACTGAATATAGAACCACGCAAGGCATGTCTTTAACAGGGCATGCTTTTTTTGTTGTGTGCGCTGAGGGTTGTAGGCTACGGGTTGTTTTGTGCGGGCGAGGTTGTCTCTCCCCATCCCAACCCCTGAACACTGAACCCTAACATAAAGAAGGAGGAAACGATGAGCAAAAGAAAACCATTGAGCTTGCTTGCTCTCGCCGTCGCACTGGCCCTGCTGCTGCCTGCCTTTGTATGGGCGGCCTACCCTGCCGAGGTGCCGCGCACCGGGCAGACGACATGCTATGACACCGGTGGCAACGTTATCGGTTGCGCAGGCACTGGGCAGGATGGAGATATACAGGCTGGTGTTGCCTGGCCCAATCCGCGGTTTACTGATCTAGGAGACGGCACGGTTTTAGACAATCTCACGGGCCTTGAGTGGAAGAAAAATGCCAATCTTGCTGGCGAAGCAAAAACATGGCAGCAGGCGCTGGATTATGTGAAGAGGCTTAACACCGCCAGCCATGGCGACTGGCGGCTTCCCAATGTGAATGAACTGGAAAGCCTGGTGGATGCCGGGTTTTACCATCCGGCCCTGCCGCAAAGTCATCCTTTCACGAATGTGCAGCCGGAATACTACTGGTCGTCTACGTCCGACGCTTCCAAAGGCTTCGCGTGGTTCGTGGACATGAGCGGCGGCACCGTCTACAGCAGCAATAAGAACAACCTCATCGGCTACGTCTGGCCGGTACGCTCAGGACAGTGTGGGTCATTAAGTAATTCGGTCATTTGCCTTCCTAAAACCGGGCAGACGACATGCTATGACACCGGTGGCAACGTTATCGGTTGCGCAGGCACTGGGCAGGATGGAGATATACAGGCAGGTGTTGCCTGGCCCAGCCCGCGGTTTGAAGTCAATGGCGATACGGTAACAGACAGCCTCACGGGCCTTGAGTGGAAGAAAAATGCCAATCTTGCTGGCGCAAAAACATGGCAGCAGGCGCTGGATTATGTGAAGACGCTCAACACCGGAGGCCATAGCGACTGGCGGCTGCCCAACAGAAAAGAGCTGCGCAGTCTTGCCGACTATGCCCGATACAACCCGGCCCTACCGTCAAGTCATCCTTTCACGAATGTGCAGTTGAGCGACACGGGCTACTGGTCGTCTACGACCATCACAGGCGGTAAAACCCTCGCGTGGCCCGTGGGCATGGGCTTCGGCACAGTCGGTCTCTGGGCTAAGACGAACTTCGACTGCTACGTCTGGCCAGTACGCTTCACCGCATCCGGCGGAGGCACTCCGGCAACCACAACCCTGCCGTCTATCACAACCACTACAGCAGAGCCCACAACAACTACATCCGTGTGGTGTCCATCGCAAAAAGCGCTGGGTGAAGACAACCCCGGTCTTGAAAACCTGCGTGCCTTCCGCGACAATACCCTTGCTCAAAGCGCAGTCGGCCGCAGGATTATAGAAATCTATTACAACAATGCCGACAGCATCAATGCCGCCTTTGACCGCAGCCCGGCTCTGCGCACGGTGGCAAAAAGTGTGCTTGAAATAATAGCACCGATGGTGGGGAGGTAGAAAAACAGGGGCCAGGGTTCAGGGATCAGGGTGCAGGGATCAGGTAGGGGCAGGCCCCTGTGCCTGCCCAAAGAAACTGTAAAAAAATCAAAGGCCGGGGGTTCATCGTTGACGCCCCGGCCTTTTTATTTTCGTATGACAACGAAAGGCCCTCCTGCCTCCTTCAATTTCAGCGATTTGACAAAAAAAACGTTTTGTTATACATTGATAGTTATATAAATTATTCAGCATAAATTAAGTGCAGGGTTTTTTTGTTCCGCTGGTGCATACATCGTTCCTCCTGCTCTTGATTTGACCCTGCATGAACAATCTTCAAAAGGTGTGCCATGGATGCGAGCAATTTTGATTCTATCATGCAGAGCCGTGAAGGCATCGACACTGTGCTTGCTGAAGAGACGGACCCCGAAAAGGTTTTCAGCGTGGGGCTTGCCTGCTACAGGCAGAAGAAAATGCAGGATGCCAGGCGGCTGTTTTCCCGCGCTTGCGAAATCAAACCCCAGGAGCCCCGGTATGCTTCGTACTGCGGGCTGCTGCTTGCCATGGTGATGCGAAAGCTTAAGGATGCACAGAAACTGTGCGAGGGGGCCGTTTGCCGGGATCCAAAATCCGTGGATCTGTTTTACAATCTCGGCAGGGTCTATCTTATGCAGGGACGCCGCCGGAATGCACTGAACGCATTCCGGAAAGGCCTGCAGATTGACCCCAATAATATGGCCATTCATCGCGAGCTCGAGAATATCGGCACCCGCAAGAAACCTTTTTTTCCCTTCCTGGGCAGGAACAACCCCCTGAACCGATTTGCAGGCATGCTGCGCAGCAAACTGTACAAGCACACCTCCGTTGAAACATATACCCCCTCCAAAATAGTCCGCTAAACAAAGAGCACAGGCCATGCAAGCTCGAAGGCTGCATCCGGGCATTGCTGCTGTTTGTATGGCCTGCGGCATGTTACTGTTGCCCGGTAGGGTTACGGGCCAATACTTGTGAGTTAAGATGAATTTTTCCGTAAACAACGCCATTCCCGTCATTCTGGCTTGTCCAGAATCCTGTACGCTGTAGAGACAGGTTTCAAACCTGTCTCTACGATTCCAGGCAGTCGGGATGACACAGGGATTTTATCTATTTTTTATATGTCTAATGCACAATTGTTGGGGGTTACGGGCCTGCATGGCGCCTGAGATGCTCTCGCAGATACTGCGCCGTGAGCGACTCGCGGAAATCCCCGCCGGCCACCTCACCCGGCGGGCCTGCAGCCACTATGCTGCCGCCTTCTGCGCCGCCGCCGGGACCAAGGTCGATGATGGTGTCGGCCTGGCCGATCACCTCGAGGTTGTGCTCAATGATGACCATGGTGTTGCCGAGCTCGACCAGCTCCTGCAGCACGCTCATAAGCTTTTCAATATCAGCGGGGTGCAGGCCCGTAGTGGGCTCATCAAGAACATAGAGCGTTGCGCCCTGGTCGTTTTTGCACAGCTCGGCGGCGATTTTGATGCGCTGGGCCTCGCCGCCGGAAAGCGTGGGGCTTGGCTGTCCGAGCTGCAGATATCCCAGGCCCATGCGCTGCAGTATGTCCAGCGGCCGGTGTATGGCTGAGAACCCGGTGAAAAAATCCCGTCCCTCCTCGACGGTCATGGACAGAACCTGCGAGATATTTTTTTCTTTTAGAAGAATCTGAAGCGTTTCTTCATTGAAGCGGCTGCCGCGGCACTCGTCGCAATCCACATACATGTCGGGCAGGAAGTTCATGGCAATCCGGAGCTTGCCCTGGCCCGAGCATTTTTCGCACCGCCCTGCGCTGACATTGAAGGAAAACCTGCTTGCAGCGTAGCCGCGCATGCGCGCATCGGGCACAAGAGCGTAGAGCTTGCGGATGTCATCGTAGAATCCCACATAGGTTGCCGGCACGGATCGGGGAGTTTTCCCGATGGGCGACTGGTCGATTTCAACGATCCGCCTGACCTGTTCGGCGCCTGCAATATCCCGGTGGCTGCCGGTAGAGCCGAAATACTGGCCGAGTTTTTTGCGCAGGCCCTTGTAGAGGGTCTCGCGCACAAGGGTTGTTTTGCCCGATCCGGAAATGCCGGTTACCACCGTGAGCCGCCCCAGCGGGATGGCGACGGTAAGCTCCTGCAGATTGTGCTCGCGGGCGCCGACCAGGGTGATATGCGCGCAGCCCGCAAGCGGCCGTGATGTGTGGGTTTCGGTTCGCCCTGCTGTTTCTGAAAGCCACGACCCGGTGATTGAAGCGGGGTTTTTCAGTATTTCGGCAAGTGTTCCTGCAGCCACCACCGTGCCGCCATGCATGCCGCCGCCGGGCCCGAGATCGATAATATAGTCGGCGCTGCGTATCATTTCTTCATCATGCTCAACGATGATGACGCTGTTGCCCTTCTGCTGCAGCTCACGGATGATATGGATGAGCTTTTTGCCGTCATGGGGATGAAGCCCTATGGTGGGCTCGTCCAGCACATAGGCAACGCCCCGCAGGTTTGATGCCACCTGCGCTGCCAGGCGCATGCGCTGGGCCTCGCCGCCCGAAAGCGTGTCGGCGCTGCGGTCGAGGCTGAGGTAGGACAGGCCTGCCTTGTCCAGCAGCTGCAGCTTCGGCGTCAGCTCCTGCAGTATGGGCCGGGCGATTGCCCGGTGTTTTCCCGAAAATGAAAGCGTTTTCAGGAATGCCAGCAGGCCCGGTGCTGTCAGGGCAGCAAGCTCGGCAATCGATTTGCCCCTGATGAGCACGGAGCGGGCGGCCTGGTTCAGGCGCGTGCCGCCACAGTCCGGGCAGCTCGACTCGATATGAAACTGGGCCAGATAATCCTGCAGCTGCGAGTCGTCGCGAGCCCGCGGTGAATCAAAGAGCGCTGCAAGGCCGGGAAATGTTTTTGAGCCATGCAGCAGGGCCTTGTATTTTGCCGGCGTCAGACAGGCAAGGGGCTCAGCAGGTGCTATGCCGAGGCAGCGCTGGATGCGGCCGATGATGCGTTTTTTGAGCGCCTGGGGCGCCTGCTGAGCCAGAAGAGCAGGGATGGCGCCGTCTTGAATCGACTTGTGGCGGTCGGCGATCATCAGCTCGGCCGACAGCGCTGCAACCGTGCCAAGGCCTTCGCAGCGGGGGCAGGCCCCCGATGGGCTGTTAAATGAGAACAGGCGGGGGTCAGGCTCTTCCATGCTGACATGGCATTCCGGGCACGATGCTTTGATGCTGAAAAACTTTTCATCGCCCTGCGCTGACAGCACCATCATTTCCCCCCTGCCGAGGCCCAGAGCCCGGTTGACCATATCCTGCAGGCGCGGGCTGCTGAGGGCTGCGGGCGTGCATTCGGCGGTGATGAAATCGATCTTATGCTCGTGATAGCGCTTGATGGCGAAAATGTTTTCTACTGCCACAACAGAGCCGTCAATGCGGATGCGGCTGCAGCCTTCCAGGCGGGCCCGCTGTATCACGTCTTTATGAAATCCCTTGCGGCCGCGCACCTGAGGCGCCAGCAGCATCACCTTGCGGCTGCCGAAGCTGCGGGCTATAGTGCGGCAGATGTCCTGCGGGCTTTGCGCGGCAAGGGGCCTGCCGCAGCCGGGGCAGTGCTGCTGCCCGGCCTTGGCAAACAGCAGACGCAGATAATGATAGATTTCCGTGGCTGTGGCGACGGTGGAGTTGCGGCCGCCGCGCGAAAGCATCTGCTCGATGGCAACCGTTGGCGGCAGGCTCCTGATGGCGTCCACATCGGGCCGCGCAAGCTGGGTGATATACTGCCGTGCATAGGGCGACAGGGTTTCAAGAAACCGGCGCTGGCCTTCGGCAAAAAGAATATCGAATGCCAGGGTTGATTTGCCCGAGCCCGAAAGGCCCGTGATCACGACCATCTGCCCCAGTGGCAGCTTGAGGGACAGATTTTTGAGATTATGCTCCCGGGCCCCTTCAATGGCAATGCAGCTGCCGCCAGTGCGCAGGGCCTGTTTTTTTCTGCTGCGCGGCCCTGCGGCTGCCGAGAGAACATATTCTTTTAGAAAACGGCCCGTGTAAGAACCTTCTGCCGCCATGATTTCATCGGGCGTACCCTGGGCCACCACGCTGCCGCCTGCCTGACCGCCTTCCGGCCCGAGGTCTACGAGGTGATCTGCGCATTTGATCACATCCAGGTTATGCTCAACAACGATAATGGAGTGGCCCTGCCGCACAAGGTAGTCGAATGCCTGCAGCAGTTTTGCGATATCGTCATAGTGCAGCCCCGTCGTGGGCTCATCAAAAAGAAAGAGCGTGCGGCCCTGGCTGCCCTGCCTGATAAATGACGCCAGTTTCAGCCGCTGCGACTCGCCGCCCGAGAGCGTATTGGCGGGCTGCCCGAGCCGCAGATACCCGAGCCCCACCATGTCGAGAATGCGTAAGGGGGCTGTGACTTTCGGCGTATCGGCAAAAAAAGCGCAGCCTTCTGAAACAGTCATCTCCAGCACATCATGAATGCTTTTGCCCTGCCAGGTGACATCGAGCACTTCGGGGCTGTAGCGCCTGCCGCGGCATGCCGGGCAGGTCACATACACATCTGCCAGAAACTGCATCTCAACCATCTCATAGCCGTCGCCCTGGCACTGCTGGCACCGACCGCCCTGGCTGTTGAAGGAAAATGTTGAGGCTGTATAGCCCCGCTCGCGTGCGGCATCGGTCTGGGCAAACAGAATCCGTATGGCCTCAAAGGCCTTCAGGTAGGTGACCGGGTTTGAGCGCGGGGTCCTGCCGATGGGGCCCTGATCCATAAGAATTACGGTCTCGGGAGCGTTTTTTCCCTCAAAGAAGCAGAGGCCGGATTTTTTATCGCGCCGCGACAGGGTTTTGTACAGCACGTCCTCAAGAAGGGTTGATTTGCCCGAGCCTGAAACGCCGGTTATGCAGACAAGAAGCCCGAGGGGAATGGTGATATCAAGTGATTTGAGATTATGCGCGGCCGCGCCGCGAACCTGCAGGCGGCAGTCGGGCAGGGGCCTGCGCCGCAGCCGGGGAGGCCTTATGGCAAGGCGGCCTGACATGTATTTCCCGGTAAGGGATGCCGTGCTTTTCAGAAGCCCGGCCGGTGTTCCCGTAAAAACGATGTTGCCGCCCTGTTCTCCCGAGGCCGGGCCCATGTCGATGACCGTGTCGCTGTGGGAGATAATATCGTGATCATGCTCCACGATCATCAGCGTATTGCCCATGTCCCGCAGCCCGTGCAGAATTTCGATGAGCATGCGCGTGTCGCGCGGGTGCAGGCCAATGCTGGGCTCATCCAGCACATAGAGCGTATTGACAAGGCATGAGCCCAGGGCCGTGGTGAGACTGGCCCGCTCCACTTCGCCGCCCGAGAGCGTGCGCGACTGGCGGTCCAGGGTGAGATACCCGAGGCCCACGCGCTCAAGGTAGGACAGCCGCGAGGCTATTTCCTGCAGCAGCACCGTGACGGTCTTATCAGCACAGGGATGGGCCTGGAGCGCGCGGAAATACTTAAGACAGTCCGAGATGGGCATAGTGCAGACATCGGCAATGGAGGCGTTGCCGATTTTATACAGCAGGGTCTCGTCCTTGAAGCGTGTGCCTTTGCAGCTCGAGCACAGGGTGTAGGCGCGGTATTTTGAAAGCAGCACCCGTATATGCATTTTATAGGTCCGCGTTTCAAGCCATTTGAAAAAGCCCAGGATGCCGTAGAAATCGTCGCTGCCATTAACAATGGCCGAGCGCTGCTCGTCGGTGAGCTCGCGGTAGGGCCGGTCTGCGGGAATGCCGAGCTTGCGGCAGAAGCGCAAAAGATCATGGTAGGCCTCGCGGTATGATGGCGTTGACCAGGGCTTGACAGCGTCGTCCTTGAGAGACAGCGACGCATCGGGCACCACCGCATCAAGATCAACTTCGATTGTGCGGCCGAAGCCCCTGCACAGGTCGCAGGCGCCCAGAGGGCTGTTGAAAGAAAAAAGGCCGGGGCTTGGCATGCGGTAATGTATGTCGCAGTGGGGGCAGTGCAGGTCGGTGCTGAATTTCAGAGGTAGAGCCTCCGCCTCCGCAAGAAAGACAGCCGCCTGTCCCTTGCCGAATTTTAAAGTGGTTTCAAGAGAATCAACAAGGCGCTTTTTATTGCGCGGCGTAATCGTCACCCTGTCTGCAAGGATATTGACCGTGCCTTCTGCATGCCGCTGCAGCAGCTCAGCAGATATTTCTTTTGCCGTGCCGGCGTCAAAAATCCGGTAAAACCCCTGGGCCCGCAGCCCTGCCTCAACCTCCTGCAGGGGCACAACCGATGCAGGGGGAACGGTGAAGGGAAATGTGATTGAGCAGCCCAGATCCGCATGGTCTGCCATGAGCGCCCGGCAGATCGAGTCGGCTGAGTCTTTTTCCACCACGCGGCCGCAGCTCCGGCAGTACAGGCGCGCAAGCCGCGGGAAGAGCAGCTTCATGTAGTCGGTGATTTCGGTGAGCGTTCCCAGCGTTGAGCGCGAGGTTTTGATGGTGTTGGTCTGGTTTATGGCAATGGCCGGAAGAATGCCCTCTATCGAGTCGACGGCAGGCTTGTCCATGCGGTCCATGAACTGGCGGGCATAGGCTGAAAAGCTTTCAATATACCGGCGCTGGCCTTCGGCATAAACCGTGTCGAAGGCCAGGCTCGATTTGCCCGAGCCCGACACGCCCGTCACGACCGTAATTTTGCCCAGCTCAATGTCAAGGTCGAGGTTTTTCAGATTGTTCTGGCATGCGCCGCGGATGCTGATTTTATCGCTCATGGATTTTTGCCACTCATAGGATGCCGTGAAATGCCGCAAATAAATTATATAACTATACTGCCCTTGAAGTATCCTTTCAAGTGTTTCTTTACGGTGTTTTTTTAACATCATGTTTTGCCCCCGCTTCAAGCAAATTGACTACTGTTGTTTCGCATGCTACACTGAAAACTACTCTCCAACTATAGGAGGACTACCCCCGAGCTGTCAGAGGGAACACTTCCAGCCAAGCAGTTAAAACTTGCTTTGGCATGGGCTGAAATTCATAAAGAAGAACTGTTGGCAGATTGGGAGTTGGCATCGAAAGGCGAACTTCCTTTTCCCATCGAACCATTGAAATAAAGAGGCCATCATGTATGCGCCAGTAACAAGTGTAAAACCGTTAGACGGTTATAAATTGCTGCTTGAGTTTGGAAACATCGAAAAAAGATTGTTTGATGTTTCTCCTTATTTAAACACAGGCAAGTTTGCTGAATTGCGGGATTTGTCCTTGTTTAACTCGGTGGCAATCAAGTTTGGCAGTATAGAATGGGCAAACCATTTAGATATAGACCTCGAATTTCTCTATGAAAAAAGCATTAAAACAAGTCTGTAGTCAGGGTGCGCACTGCGCACCGACATTCTAAATTGGTGGCAGCTGCCACCAATTAATCAAAGACTTATCAGCATGTTCCCACAACAAAGTAAGCATAAGAAAGCTCGTTTGGGGATTCTGCCCTCCCCTTCCGTCTTCTGACGGACCAGAAAACCTTCGGTGCCATGCTCATGTCCAATAATGAGAGAAGCACAAATCTGTGGCTCCTGTTCGGGCCAACCCCATTGTAGCTCACGGCACGGACGGAATAAGCATGCCTGCCGGATTGCGCTCCGGCAATCAAGTATTTTAAAAGGATGCGGCAGATTGCCAATCAAATCCCTTCTGGCTGTGGAGGCACGGTCCAGACGCAAGATAGGTTTTACGGCAAAAGAAAAACACGCGGCGTATGCGGTGAAATAGAAGAAGAGAATGTGTGCGGGGGAGCTAAACCTGTGGCTGTTGTCACAAATTAATACGTAAACAATTCAACTAATTCAACAACGTACATAGGCAAAAAAAGAATTTTTATTGTTGTGTTCGGGGTGAGGATAAGCTACATTTTTTTAATCAGTGGGGTAGCGCGATGGTAGTGTTGCCTGAGTAGTTACCAAAAACTTTTATTTTTTTCCGTTGCATACCGATGCTCACGAACTGCATTTCAAAAATTACAATGAATCAATAATAATCTTTAATTTGCAAGCAGGGAACTTAAGCCATGAAATTCTTTATTGAAACAAATCTATTCGTTTTCTTTTTTGCGGCGGTCACACTTCTTTCAGGCACTGGCTGTGGCCATTCAACTTCGTCAACAAAACCTTCCGACAACACGATACATTATGACCCCCCGCTCAAACTTTATGTAAAAGAGTCAAGTATCAACATCCGTTCAGGTCCAGGCAAGGAACATGAAATAATTGGAACAGCAAAAAAAGGGCAGCTGATTACCGCTCATTGCAAAATGCAAGACTGGTATTGCATACATGTAAATGGATCGGAGGATGGCTACATCTACCAGCATCTTCTATCCAGTGAAAAGCCCAAACTTGAATCTGCAACCGCCCCGGCAAAGCAGGCGCCCACGCTTGACGATCCTGGGCTTATGGCCTTTCCGCCCCGGTCTCCATCAGCGGCTCCCACGGGTGACTCCACGGTTCCCAAAAAACCATCGACAGCAACAACCCAGCCGCCCCCTGCTGAACCGGGAAAAGACGTTGACCTTTTTGGCCCGAAAGACGCCACCTCAAAATAAGCCGGGCAGAGGGTAATTCCGGGGACTCATTCAATAGGCAGGCAGATCATGCGCAACTCCCTTACCATCTTTCTGCCGATGCTACTCAACTGGTATCTGCCTGACCTTGAAATTACATTGCAGCACCCGCTGTGTTCGCTTGGTTCCCCTTGACACACCAGTATTGGTATCCTATAGTTATTTCAGTAAAAAAAGTCAGCTTACAAGTTCTTCTAAATGGTATTCATTTAAACAACGGGGGCGAAAAAGTTTTCATGTCTTTAGCTCAGAGCAGACGATTCGGCAAATATCAAATATTTGATATGCTGGCACAGGGCGGCATGGCCACTCTGTACAGAGCCAAAATTACCGGCGAGCAGGGATTTGAAAAGCTTATAGTCATAAAACAAATACATAAGCACCTTGCCTCTGAAAAAGATCTCATTGCGTCGTTTATCGATGAGGCAAAGCTTGCGGCCCTCCTGCAGCATGAAAATATCGTAACCATTTATGACTTTGGCAATATGGATGGCTCCTACTATATTGCCATGGAATACTTATTCGGCAGGGACCTCAGCCGCATTTTAGAAAAGGCGCGGCTGAAAAATCGCCCACTGAGCCTGGAGCATGCTCTTTATATTACCGCGAGGGTCTGCGCAGGGCTCGACTATGCCCACAAGCTGAAAGACCATCACGGTAATTTGCTGAACATAATTCACCGCGATATCAGCCCCCAGAATATCCTGATAACCTATGATGGGAACGTTAAAATCGTTGATTTCGGCATTGCAAAAGCAGCGGGCAAAAGCACATTGACCCAAATGGGTATCATTAAAGGCAAAATTGCCTATATGTCGCCGGAGCAGGCGCAGGGAATAAAAATTGATGCCCGTTCCGACATTTTTGCCACAGGAATCCTGCTCTACGAAATGGTTACCGGCAGGAGATTATTCACCGGGGAGGACACGCTCCAGGTTCTTCACAAAGCCAGTATCGCCGATTTTGTGGCGGCAGAAAGCATTGCCAGCAACCTGCCCCCGGCGGTCTATGAGATTCTCCATAAATCACTTGCACGCGATCCGGACCAGCGCTATCAGACAGACGCTGCAATGCTGACCGATCTTGAAGACTGCCTGCACAAAAACTCCCTGCGCCCGAATGCTCGCGGACTCAGCCAGTACATGAAGATGCTTTTTGAGGATGAGATTAAAAACGAAGAGCATGAGGTAAGCGTTATAGCGACTAAAAATTTCCAGGAGGAAACAACGTGCTCGCAGGATGAGCCCACGGCCCTGCTTTCCAGTGACGCACCAACGCAGGCTTTCCAGGACAGTCAGGTGGAAACCGGCACAGTGCACCCGCTATCTGTAACAATGCCCCCGCACAAGTCATGGCGACAGACTTTCTATTATTGTGCGATCGTGCTGGCCGCCATGCTTGCTCTTGCGTGCGCAGCATTTTTTTTCGTGAAAAAACCTTCTCTTGACACACTGAACAGTCAAGCCATTGAGCTCATCAAAAATGAAGACTTCGCACAGGCAGCGGCGGTCTTTCGGCAAATCATTGATCGCGACAGCTCAATGAAAAAAGAGATAGCAGTTCCGTTTGCGCAAGCATTGCGGGGCCAGGCATTAAAAGTTGCAAAGCTCGACCCTAAAAGGGCACGATCCCTGCTGCTTGAGGCCGCCGAGATTGACCCATCAAGCGCTCAGACCTTTTTTCATCTCGGGATCGTTCACGCAAATCTTGGAGATTATCCAGACGCAATTGCGGCGTACGAAAAATCGACAATGCTGGATTCAAATTATCCTGAAAGTTTTTTTAACCTCGCCTATCTTTATGCCATGAACAAAAACTACTCCCGTGCCGAGGAGGCATACGCCCGGGTTGTCGCTCTTGCGCCATCATATCTTGATGAGGCTCTTTTCAACCTTGCGGTCATTCAGGACAAACAGGGAAAAAAGAATGAATGCAGGGAGAGCCTTCAGAGGGCTATCATTGAAAACCCCAAAAATGAGGCAGCTAGAGGCTATCTCTCTAAAATGAAATAGAATGCCGCGCCGCACACCCTGCGTTCAGCCACGCATCTTTCTCTGAACCGGCGAGAGGGTGCAGTCCGTGCAGGAATCGGTGAGCCGCGGCACTTTGCCGTCAACAGCAATGCCGCCGAACAGGCATGCCTTCACGCACAGTTTGCAGCCGATACATTTTTCAGGAATTAGTTGAATCATATATTCATTATCTTCTTTGACAACCGGTGGTTGCCTTGAATCCCCCAAGTGCGATTTTTTTGTTGTAGGAAACGGTCACGACCGTTCCCTACGTTGTCATGATTGTTCGTGCAGCCATAATGGTGCGCGGTGCGAACCCTACCGACTTTATCGGCTTGTATTTGCAATACCATATTTGAAGATTGAATTAGTACAACCGACGAGTAAAGATTCTTCCCTTGAATTGTTATCCGGTAAGGCCGCAATAGATGCACATGAATCAGGGATGACTTCCTGGTAAACAAGTTCTTTCGTCGGATTATATACATAGAGTATTGTCCGATTCCAGTGTCTAAATTCAACAGCGACAGCAAAAAACGCAGGTGGGTTTTTTGTCAGCCGCACAAGAGTTCCTCTAGTCTCGCCAAGATTATGACAGAGGGGCGCCTCATATTTCGCAATTGTTTTGCCTTCAAAATTAAGCAACCAGATTAACTTATCTTCTGATGCCAATATGACTTTTTTGTTCTGTCTATCCGGCCAGTTTATAATGGAAAAATCCGTTATATGCTGAACAGGGCTGCTTTTATTAACAATATCACCGTTTTTGTTGCGAATAGTTATTGTCGAAGCCGAATTGCTATGAACAATTGCAAGTTTGCCGTCATTATTTACATCAACAATTTCTACATGCCAAACATTACCATCGGGTTTTTCCCATAATTTATTTCCTGATTGATCAAGCAAATGTATTCCATCACCGCCATTAAAGCCGACAGCGAATTCCAGATTTCCGTCTCCGTTAAGATCCCCCGCTGCAGTATCGTCAACTCCGCGATTTGGCCCACCATACATCCACAGGGTTTTACCGCTATGGTCAATAAGCGAAGTTGTTCGTTTGAATAATTCTCCTCGACGACTCAGGAATTTACAGGGAACTGTATTTTTTAAAATATCAATGTGTTCAGAAGGTTCACTGAAGGGAATAAAGATTCTTTCATCCAGGGCCTTATTCAACAGTAGCGCCCCTTGCGTGCCCGCAACACCAATGCTCAATTGAGAATTAAGATCAAGCTGTCCAAAAACGATGTCAGTTACCTTGCCCAATCTTTTATCGTCCAGAAAAACGTCTTTTTTAAGAAAGTCTGAGTTTTTATAATATTCAGTAAGATCATTGGGCATTTCAAAGACTTTATTTTTAATATTTTGAAAAATGAGTACTACCGCAACGACCACAACTGCAACCGTGCCTAAAAATGCCAGGGAACATCCCATGAATAATTTCTTTTTCCCAATCGACGGCTTCATTTCAGTTGCTTCAGTTATGTAGTGTCCTCGTGATAAATCATTCGCTGCCCAGAATCCGATTATTAATTGAGCAATGCTTATGAAAAAACTAAAAACAGTCCACTCTTTTATCAAGCCAAACATATTTTTGTTGGCTATTTGCACATAATTTGAAGCAAAAAAAACTATACCTATTATCCCTGACAACAAAACAACAATGAACGGGTAAAGACCGATGATTTTGGCAGATTTTTTTTGTTTCTGCTTGAACGCAACTATTACTTGAACGAGGGCGAGAAAAATGAAAGAAAAACGAAATCCTACCACCAGCCAACTAAACCAACTGTCTGGGGAACCTTCAAAAATATGAACATCTATTAAATACAATAATGATTGCAGGAGCGTTAGAAGGCCGTCTGCAATAAATATATATAAAAATATTCCCGTAAAACGATTCTTCATTTGTATGCTCAGCAGAAGGTTCCTCTCGTCAGGTCTATTTTTTAGTCGTGAAAAGGGGACACCGGTTCTATTTTTTCTCTCGCGCCCCCTAATGCTATGCCTTTTTTACACAATACACTGCACGTTTTTCTTTTGCCGTGAAGCCTATTTTGCGTTTCGACCGTTCTTCAACCGCAAGAAAATGATCCAGCGAACATTGGGCGTATGCCATACGCCCCTTTTAGATTACATGCATCTCTCTCAGCTTCGCAATGAGCTCTGCGGCCATTTCGCACTCGTCGCCCGGGATCATTTCGCCCTTCATCTTGCGGTCGGGCTCGAAAATCTTTTTTACCGTGGTGGGCGAGGCGGCAAGGCCGAGCATTGCCTGCGGCAGCTGCAGGTCTTTGGCGGTCCAGGTTTTTATCTTCGCACCATCGCAGGAGTCTGCAACATTATACAGGCTCGGGTAGCGCGGGTGATTAATGCGGCCCGTGACGGTGACAAGGGCCGGCAGTTTCACCTGCGCCCACTGGGTGCTGTCCTCAAGGCCACGCTGCACAATAAGCGAGCCCTTGGCATCAAGCTCAAGACCTTCTGCATAGGTTACCTGCGGCAGGTCTAAAAATCCGGCAATCTGTGGCCCGACCTGGGCTGTGTCGCCATCGATGGCCTGACGGCCGCAGAGGATAAGATCATACTTGGTGATTTTCATGATTGCCCGCGACAGGGTGAAGGCGGTAATGAGTGTGTCGGCGCCGGCAAAGGCACGGTCGGAAAGAAGGATTGCGCGGTCTGCGCCCATGCACAGGGCTTCTTCCAAAACGTCGCGCGCTTGCGGGGGGCCCATGGAAAGCGCCGTGACCGTACCTTCGTGCAACTCGCGCAGGGCAAGAGCTGCTTCAAGGGCATTGCGGTCTTCGGGGTTGATGATGCTGGGCACCCCTTCGCGCATGAGCGAATTGGTTTTCGGGTCTATGCGCACTTCGGCGGTGTCGGGGACCTGCTTGATGGTGACGATGATATTGAGAGTGCTCATAGATAGTAAATATAGGTTTTTAAAATCCCCTCTAACTCCCCTTTTTCAAAGGGGAAGACTTTTTATCCCCCTTTGTAAAAGGGGGATACAGGGGGATTTTTAAGAGCTATTTAATCGTATTTCTCGCAATGATCAGGCGCTGGATTTCCGAGGTGCCTTCATATATTTCAATCACCTTGGCGTCGCGGAAGCAGCGCTCCACTTTGTAGTCCTTCATGCAGCCGTAGCCGCCGTGAATCTGAACGGCCTTGGTGGCCGTGTGCATGGCAACCTCGGAAGCATGCAGCTTTGCCATGGATGCCTCGGCGGCAAAGGGTTTTTTCTGGTCCTTGAGCCATGCGGCTTTAAAGATGAGCATGCGAGCAGCCTCGATCTGGGTGGCCATGTCGGCAATCATCCACTGAATGGCTTCAAAGCTTGCAATGGGCTTACCAAACTGTTTGCGCTCCTGGCTGTAACGCACGCACTCTTCCATGGCGCAGCGCGCAACCCCCAGGGCCTGCGCCCCTACGCCAACGCGGCCAAAGGTAAGGGCGCCAAGGGCTGCAGTCAAGCCGCTGCCCACGTCGCCGAGCACGTTTTCCGCCGGCACGCGGCAGTTTTCAAATATAAGCTCGCAGGTATCAGAGGCACGGATGCCGAGTTTGTTTTCCTTTGCGCCAACGCTAAAGCCGGGGGTGCTCTTTTCAACGATGAAGGCCGTGATGCCCCGGCCCTTCTTTTTGCGGTCGGTGGCGGCCATGACGATCACCGTGTCGCAGGTGCTGCCGCTGGTGATGAAAGTCTTCACGCCGTTCATCAGAAAATGATCGCCTTGGGGCTCGGCCATGGTTTCAAGCGAGGCCGGGTCAGAGCCGGCATTGGGCTCGGTGAGGGCGAAGGCGCCGAGCTTGCGGCCCGAGCAGAGATCGGGCAGGTATTTTTGCTTTTGCGCGTCATTTCCAAGAGCATAGATGGGATAAGCGCCAACCGAGTTGTGCACCGAGACGATGATGGCGGTGGAGGCGCAGCAGCGGGCCAGCTCCTCAATGATAAGCACATAGCTGATGCCGTCGAGCCCTGCTCCTTCATACTGTTTGGGGATGCTGATGCCCATGAACCCGAGTGGGCCCATCTTTTTGATGGCTTCTGCCGGAAAGGTCATCTCCTCATCCCACTGTTGGGCATAAGGGGCAAGCTCGCGCTCGGCAAATTCGCGGGCGATCTTGCGGCTAAGCTTCTGCTGACGCGTCAGTTCAAAATCCATAGCGTTCTTTCCGTATAAAACGCAGCCTGTATAAGATTAAATGGGCACAACGTCGATAGTCCACTAACTAACATATATATACGTTAACGGTCAAGCCCGTAGGGTGGGCTGCGCCCACCATATTAATCGGTGGGCACAGCCCACCCTGCAATCTATTAACTGCATATCCGGCGCGGTCAAGTGCCGGCAGTGCCGGATCGGGCAGCCGGTGTGCGGGAGAAAACTATTGCCAATCGGGCAAAAATCATATATTTTCAATAATACAAAACGCCGAAGAATTGTGCGGTTATCATGGTCGCGCAGCCCTCAGCAAATCCTCGTAAAAACATATAAAAACCTCTGGAGCAGCTATGGAAATCGTAAAAAATATGGTTTATCCCGGACGCATTATCATCATCGGCACAGCCCCGGCAGGCCAGCGCGTTGTGCTGTACAGCATCACCGGCCGCAGCCCTTCCAGCCAGGCCCGCAGGCTTGAGATCGACAAGAAGGCAGGCAGCATTTTCGTGAAGCCCACGGATGAGGAAACCCTTAAGACGGGCAATCCCGATCTGCTGGTATACCCTGCCGTCATTTGCAAAGCAGGCGCCATTGCTGTGAGCAATGGCAAGCAGACCGGCGATGTGGCAAAGCTTATTGCCGCATCTGCCGAACCGGTCGAGGTGCTGTTAAAATCACTCGCCCCGTGGGAATATGAGCCCGATGACCCCAATTTTACCCCCCGCATCAGCGGCTGCGTAACAAAGGGTGCGGCCTTGAGCGTGCTCAAGCGTGCGGCAGACGGCTCGGTTGCGCGCAATTTTTTTGGCATTCCCATGATCGCGGGTAAAGGCAGCCTCATTTCCACCTATACGGGAGAAAACGCAAATCCCCTGCCGTCATTTAACGGTGAGCCCAAAGATGTGGCTATTAACTGGGCAACGGCGGATGAAGCTGCGGCGGGTCTGTATGAGGCTCTTGGCCCGAAAGCAGGCGGCGATGACTACCGCGTGACAGCGGCTGCTGTCTACATGGCAGCAGACGGCAGCGTGACCATGAGCGTGAAGAACAGGCATAATTAATTTTTATTCAGGCGGGATAACCTCCGCTGCTGGTGATTTAGACGTATACATGCATTGAAAAGCAATACCCCAGCGTCATTCCGGCTTGTCCGGAATCTTAACGCTAGCCTGCGCAGGATTCCGGACAAGCCGGAATGACAGAAATGGTTTTGTTGACGGGAGATTTTATCTCGTCTTTCTTTAATTATAAACCATATTGGGAAAACCCTGCGTTTTAAATACCTCTCGCACATTTACAATTATATAAGGAGCACCACCCATGGCAACTGATGTATCAGCCTTTAAAGATGTGTATAAAACCGCTATTGCCAGCGATTTTCCGCAGGAAGCCACCATCATTCTGGGCGACAAAACCATCAAGCTGAAAGCTCTCGACATTGCGCTTCGCTACGGCACCAACCCGCATCAGCCTTTTGCAGCCTTTGCCCCGGCAGGCGGGCAGCCCCTGTCGGTGGGGAACCTCGACATGCTCAAGGGCGGCAAGGCGGGCCTGTCGCTCACCAACCTGCAGGACATGAGCCAGGCCGTCAATATTCTGAAGTTCTTCGACCGACCGGCCTGCACCATTATGAAGCATATCAACCCCTGCGGTTTCAAGGTGCAGACCAAAGGCGAGTCGCTTGCAGATATTTTCCGCATTGCCCGGAGCTGCGACGAGCGCAGCGCTTTCGGCGGCATTATCGGCTTTAACGTAAAGGTCGACGCGGCAACCGCTGAAGCCATCATGGAGAGCTTTATCGAGGGCGTCATTGCCCCTGATTATGATGAGGATGCTCTTGCGATTTTGCGGCGCACCGAAGGCACCAAGAAGCTCAACAATGCCATTCGCGTTGCAAAGGCCGCCAACATGGGCAGCGTTCCGAAATACATCGGCGATGATGTGACCGGCTATTTCAATATCCGCAATCTTGTTGACGGCACGGTAACTTTCGAGATTCCCTATCTCACGCGCATCCGCTCGGCTGCCGATTTCATCTGCGACCCCATGATTCCCAACAGCGACCCGGCCAAGAACAACGGGGCCGATTATGTGGTGAAGCGCCAGCCCACGGCAGCAGAGCTTGATGACTGCCTGACGGCGTGGTATCTCAACATCAATGTCCGCTCAAACGGCATCGTGTTCGTGAAAGACGGCGCAGCCATCGCCGTGGGCACGGGCGAGCAGGAGCGCGTGGGCGCAGTCGAGCAGGCAATCGACAAGGCCCTGAAAAAAGGCCACTCTCTCAAAGGCTCGGTCATGTCCTCCGATGCTTTCTTCCCGCAGCGCGACTCAATCGATACGATTGCGGCCCAGGGTGTCACAGCTGTGGTGTGGCCCGCAGGCTCCATGAACGATGCCGCAGTCATTCAGGCGGCGTGTGATCACAACATAGCCCTGATGGCTACACTGGAGCGCTGCTTTTTGCACATTTAGCATTAAAGCGGTCTTTTGGAATTTTTAAGTCAACAACCATCTGCATGGAAGGGTTTTCCTGAAGACAATAAATATCGGCAAAATATTGCTTCATGTGCTAGAATACAGAAATAGTCAAAAGAAGGGGGTTCATTATGGCTTCCATTCTGCGCAGACAAACTAATACTTGGATTTTAATCCCCAGCATTTTTTTTAATAGTGCAACAGGTAAGGCATGTCTTTTACAGGCATGCCTTTTTTCGTTTTTCACCTGCATGCCGACACATGCAGAGACTTCGCCATGGCGGAATGAATTGTCTCTGCTGGAGTTTTATAGACAACCAAATCGCTTTTTAAAAGGAGGGCTTGATGCAGTTCGGGAAAGCGACATGCATGCTTTCGTTAATTTGGAGTATGTTTTTCTTGTCGTCGGTCTGTGCATTGCCCCTAGCGGATTGTGCATATGCTGAATCAGCTGAACATGTCATCATAGAAGGACATGCGTATAATTCGACCACGACCACAGCCGCACCTGAAGGTTTCGAGCTCGCAATCGATGCCAGCACCAGCACAAGCAGCAGCACTACAACCACAATCGTCAGCATATCCTGCACACTAAGTGGCTCCGTGCTTGCATTTGATACCAACAACGGTCTTGAAAATGTTGATATCAGTATTCCCTTTTTAGGGCGTTCAACCCGCAGCGGTACGGCAGGCTTTTATACGCTGACGATGAATCCTGGTAACTATACTGTCTGGTATAACCCGCCCTCGCCGCCTGATCCGGCATCTCAGTATCAGCCCTATGTTCAGACATTCGATTGTTTTGACAGTTTCGTAAACGGTGATGTCTTCTTAATGCGTAAAACTTCGATAACCACCACAACGACCTCAATCCTCACACTGACTACATATACATATTATCAGGATGCCGACAACGATGGCTACGGTAATGCCGCGGTGAGCACGCAGAGCTGCCCGTTGATCTTATGTACGCCCTCAGGCTATGTGGCCAACTCGACCGACTGCAATGACAACAATGCCAGTGTTCATCCGGGCGCAACGGAAATCTGCAACGGCATCGACGATAACTGCAATGGTGAGACTGATGAAGGCATCGTCTGCATGACCACGACCACCGTGGAGAGCACTTCCACCACGACAAGCCTGCTCTGCCCGGTGCAAAAGGTGCTGGGAGATGACAGCCCCGATCTTGAAAAACTGCGAATCTTTCGCGACGGCCCCCTTGCCCGGAGCGCAGTGGGACGCAGGATTATAGAAATCTATTACAACAATGCCGACAGCATCAATGCAGCCCTTGATCGCAGCCCTGCCCTGCGTGCGGTGGTCCAGAAGCTTTTTGAAGCCGCAGCTTCACTGTCGGGAAGCGAGAAAGACTAGGGGGATTAAAATTTTTTATTCTTTAATAACAAGAGGGCTTTCGCATACAGCAAAAGCCCCCTTGTATATGCTGTGCAGACCCGAATCCATCCAGGTTATCTATATCCCATTCATGAGCACAAATGAGGTCTCAAAACATATCCTGAAGTTGATGCATAATAAGATCGCAGGGTGCACACCGCACACCTTTTTTCTATAGCTCAACCTGCTGACGGCACTGTCTCCTGTGCAGATGTTTTGACAAACCGGAGAAAAAAAGATACAAGGGCGCTATCGACTATCTGAATGAGTTTAACTGCACGTATAAAGCCAGTGGCCATGACAGCAAAACTTGAAAAAAAGGCTGCCTTTTCAGCGCTCTCGGTAATCGCCTACTTTATTGTTTTTTTCACCATACATGTTTTTAGCGGCAAGGGCATGGCAATTGCCGCTTTTATACCTGTGCTGGCCGCGGGGTTGTGCTATGGCTGCGCTGCCGGCATTTTGGCCGGCATCCTTTCATTGCCCGTAAACGTCGCCATGTTTGCGCTCTACGGGATCGATTGGCACGCTAAGATTTTTGACGGCAGCGGGCTCATCGGCACCATCGGCCTGATATTGATGGGCGCTCTTGTGGGACGGCTGCGGGACGTGACCGCCGAGGTGAAAAAAAGCAGGGAGCAGCTTGATGAGCTGGTCTCCATGCGCACCAGCGAACTTGCCAAAGCAAAAGAGCAGCTCGAAAAGCTCATCGATACCTCACTTGATCCCATCAATGTCAGCGACAGCAACGGTCGTATCACGCGCTGCAACAGAACCTTTCTGGACCTGTTCGGTTATACCGAGGAGGAAATACTGGGCCGGGCCGCCCATGATTTCACCGTTATCGATGTGGGCGCTTATGAATCAACTACCGGGGAAACCGTAACGATTGGCGATGACTATCTCGCTGAAGTAATGGACAAGGCGGCGCGTCTGTTCCAGGACGGCCGCGCCTCGTGCCAGGCCTATTTTATCCGTAAAGACCGCACAATCGTTCCAGTTGTTCAGAACACGGTGCTGCTGAGCGATGATGAGGGCCAACCGCTCTGCTCGTTTTCGATAATGCGGGACATCACCGAGCAGCGCAAGGCCGAGCTTGCCCTGGTGCAGGCCAAGGAAAATGCCGAGGAAACAAGCCGCAAGCTTGAGCGGCTCATAGAAACATCCCTTGACCCGATAGCGGTAAGCAATGCCACCGGCCATTTGATGCAGGCAAACAGGGCTTTTCTTGATATGGTCGGCTATACCGCAGAAGAAATTGCCGGCAGGCCGGCCTATATGTTCTCAGTGACAGAGGAGGGAGCCTATACAACAACCGCCGGCGAAGAGGTGGTTATCGGCCAGCCGTATTTTGATGATGCGATAAAGAAGACCGAAGATCTTTTTGAGACGGGCAGAATATCAGGCTGGGTTGCTTATTATATGAAGAAAGATAACACGCTCGTGCCGGTCTCTCAGAACATAGTTTTTCTTTATAATGACCAGGGGGAGCGCATCGGCACGTTTGCCATTATTCGCGATATTACCCGAGAGCGCAAGGCCGAGCTGGAACTTATAAGGGCAAAGGATGTGGCCGAGGAGGCCAATATTGCCAAGGGTTCATTTCTGGCCAATATGAGCCATGAGATCCGCACGCCCATAAACGGGGTTATCGGGTTTACCGATATGCTGCTTGAAACCGAGCTTTCCGAAGAGCAGCGCGATTTTGCCATCACCATCCACCGCAGCGCCGAGGCACTGCATTCGCTTTTGAATGACATTCTGGATTTTTCAAAAATCGAGGCGGGCAAAATCGAGCTTGAGGAAATTGACTGCGACATCGAGGTGCTTGCCTATGATGTGTGCGATATGGTGTGGCCGCGGCTTGGCGGAAAGAACGTAGAGATTCTGTGCCGCATCGATGACGACCTGCCCGCGCGGGTCAATGCAGACCCCAACCGTATCAAGCAGGTGCTTGTGAACCTGATGGGCAATGCCGTAAAATTCACCGAAGAAGGTGAGATAGAACTTGCCCTTGCCGTTGAGGAGCAGGGCGATGATTACATGGTGCTTCATGCCCGGGTGCGCGATACCGGCATCGGCATAGCAAAGGAAAAGCTTGAAGCCATATTCAATCTTTTCGAGCAGGCCGACGGCACCACCACGCGGAAATACGGCGGCACGGGCCTGGGGCTTGCCATTTGCCGCCAGATAGCAGGCCTTATGGGCGGCATGGTGTGGGCCGAAAGCCAGCCGGGCAGGGGCAGCACATTTCATTTTGTCGCCCGGCTGCGCCAGCCGGAGGAAAAGCAGGTCAAAAGAATCATGCCGGGATCTCTTGCCGGCAAGCGGGCCCTTATCACCGATGACAACCGGGGAAATCTCGAGATACTCATGCACGTTTTGCAGCTGGCCCGTATGGAAGTAATCGGGTGCCAGTGCGGCGAAGAGGCGCTCAATGTGCTGCAGGGCGCACGCGGCCGGTTTGATATTTGCATTTTTGATATCAAAATGCCCTTCATGGACGGCTATGAGCTTGCCCGCCGCATACGGGGCCTGTACGGCGATGAACTGCAGCTGATGGCATTCTCGTCATCGGTGACGCGCGGTGCGGCGCGCGAGTGCCTCAAGGCAGGGTACAATGGTTATTTGCCCAAGCCTATCAACAGGATAAAGCTTTTCAAAATGGTGGAGCGGCTGCTCGGGGAAACAATTGAAGGCAGCCCGGCCGACGACGGCGCGCCGGCAACGATACTGACTCAGCACTCGATGCAGGAGGATGCAAAGCTGTCGGTTTCCATTCTGCTTGCCGAGGATAATCTTGTGAACCAGAAGCTTGCCGCAACGCTGCTCACAAAGGCGGGCTACAAGGTAACGGTTGCGGGTAACGGCAGGGAGGCTGTTGAGTGGTTTTCTAAAGAGCCCTGGAAATACGATATAATTTTTATGGATATTCAGATGCCGGAACTTAACGGCCTTGAAGCAACGCAGCAGCTGCGGCAGCGGGGCTTTGACAGCGTTCCGATCATTGCCCTTACCGCCCAGGCAATGAAAGGCGACAGGGAAAGATGTATTGCCGCAGGCATGAACGATTATCTTGCAAAGCCGGTCAAGCGTGAGGGGGTCTTCGAAATGCTGCGCCGCTGGGTGTTTAATCGAAGATCAGAGGATATCCTGCCCTCCCGTGTCGACAGGTCGGCATAAGCCTGCTGCTGCAGCGCGGCCCGCACACTACCGCCGCTGCTTTAAAGCCTGCTCGGTTTCTCGCCGCATGTCGCGCTTCTTGATATCCTGTCTGCGGTCGTGGTGCTTTTTGCCGTGCACCAGCGCCATTTCCACCTTCACTTTGCCGCAATGGTTGAAATACATCCGCAGGGGCACAAACGACAGGCCCCTTTCCCTGATTTTGCCGTACAGCTTTTTGATCTCGCCCTTGTGCAGCAGGAGCTTGCGCTTGCGCAGCGGTTCATGGTTGAACCGGTTGGCGTGGCTGTAGGGGCTTATGTGCGTATCGACAAGGTAAATCTCGCCGCCCTCTATGCGGGCGTAGCTGTCGATGAGATTGACGGCCCCGCGCCTGCATGACTTGACTTCGCTGCCCTGCAGCACGATGCCAGCCTCCATGGTATCAAGCACCTCATAGTCATGCCGTGCTTTTTTATTTTGCGTGATAAGTTTTTGCGATTCCGTCATGATTCTTCGGCGCCTTTTATTTATAAGAGCACAATGGCATGTGCTTTTTGCCGGGTGCGGCAGTGCAGATTTGTCTGTTCACAAAGTGCAAAAATTTTTATCTGTCGACACGCTGTGCCGCGGCAAGCTCCTGCTCGAGCAGCGCGATCAGCGCCGCAGCATTGTCGGGCCCTGTAGCAATGGCCGGGTCAGCCGGGCACAGGCTGTAGCCGTCGTGAAAAAAGCATTTCCCGTGGTTGCGCGCGCCAAAGGCATCAACGGCAGCCTGCCCCCAGTCGGGCCGCACCCCGAGCCACAAGGGCAGGTGCATGCGGCTCCACAGATCCCAGCGCATCCCGAAATAGAGCAGGCTGCCGGCTTCAACGCTTTTGAAGACGAGGGCCTGTTCCCCCTGTTTGCTCAGCCGCTCAATGGCATACGTTTCTTTGAAATGCCGCTCGACAGCGTCAAGTACCTCGAAAAATCCGGCTACCAGTTTGGGCATATCGTCGGTGAACATGGCAAGCAACCTTAGGCTGACCGCTGGCTGACGCGATGCGGAGTATGATCGGTTTTCCCGACAATCAGGCGGTAGAACGATTTTGCCTGGTTAAGGATCGAAAGTGTGTACACTTCCATTTCTTTCACAACCTCTTGTTTTATATAAAGTGATGAGACCCGCTCGGTCTGCTCCAGCCGCACGGTGATGAAGGAGAGATAGTCCAGCATTTTGGTAACGACAACCTCCCTGGTCTGTTCGACTTCGGCGGCCTGGATGTTCTGAACGATTTCGTCCAGGGCTTTGAGCTTCTGGGGAAAGGGGCATGCAATGCTTGAGGCTTCAAGATCGAACTCGTCAATGCGCGGATTGATAACAAAACGCTGCATGCGGTTAAGCTTCTTGAGATATGCCGATATGGCGTCCATGCTGCTTTTGATAACGGCAAGCTGCTGATTATCGCCGTAGCCCTTCTGGGAATAATAGAGCAGGGCGCGGCGAATACCGGTCAGGGGGCTGTAGATGTTTTTCAGGATATTGCGCGCGAATGCCTGAAGCGCCTCGGATACCTTCTCCTGGATGACGCGCTCGGGGATGCGCTTTGATTTTTTCTGCTCTTTGCACTCCTGTGCCGACAGCAGGAAGAGCCTGTCGTGCAGCACGCCCATGTCACGGAGCGTTTGCGGCTCTTCGGGTGGGATGGCCGGGTTTTCCTCATGAAGAATTTTAAAAAAATTGATCCGCGGAAAAATCATGAGTATGCGAAGATCAGGATCGATGCGGCTGCTGGTGAGCAGAAACCATGCAAGCTGCGCGTATTCATTAAACAGCAGCTTGAGGAATGCCAGCTCATCGGCAGTGAAATCCCCGGCTGCGGGCGTACAGGTGGCGCACATTTTGTCCATCAGGGACTTGCGGTCGACATCAAGGCTAAGCCCCTTATGTTTGATAAAGCTCATGGGATTTGACGGTGCGTCGATTTTCATGACGCCCGAGCGGATCAGCGCCGAGCCCTCAACCCGTGCCAGGATATTGCACCGCAGCGTATGGGTGCCCAGCAGCGCAACATAGCTTGTCTGCTCGGCGCCGAACGGCAGGCTCAGAAAGCTTGCCACATCCGGCCGTGTCATAAAAATATGGAACGTCACGCCGTGTTCGGCTGTCGCCAGTGCCTGGCTCTCCAGCATGTCGTGAATAAGGGCTGTGGCCGTCTCGTCGGCATTTGAAAGGCTGGCTACAAGCAAAACTTCCTCAAGATGTTTGCGCACCCGCTTGATCGGGTAGAACTCCTTATCAAGCCCGAAGGCGATGGAGAACCCGAGCTCAAGTGTCTGCAGGCGCTGAAAAATAAACTTGCGCTCTCCGAGCTCTTTGAGCCGGTGCACGAACACGTCAAGAATATTGCCGATAATGGCCTCATGGTTTTTAAGAAGCAGGCCGGTATGCTGATCGGTTGCCATGGTGAGAATGAGGCTTCGCATCATGTCGTTGACCGTTGCCTCGGGCGAGCCGTATTTCATGGGCATGGAATTGTTGAAGGAAATATCAATGCGCTTGCCCTTGAATTCGATAGCCGCTGCTTCGGCGAAGTTGTCGTTGTAATAGGATTTTTCCTTGCACCACAGGTCGACGATTTCGCGCACCACGGCGCGCTCGATCTCGAAAAGCTTGCGCTTTGATATGGTTGAATTTTTAATCTCAGATAGAAGCATGTCAGGAACGCTTGTCTCCAAAGGTGGCTTTTTCCGTTCTTCGCCCGTTGATTAATATGGCTCCATCGGCCTTATTGTCGCCAGGCAGACAGCAAGAAGGGTTAAGGGCAAGTCTGCGGCTTTATAGCATGTATCTTAGAGATACACTACTTCAGCCAAAAATTCAAACCAAATGCAACCTGCCCGCGCCATGCTCGTTCTTGACAATAAAGTGGCATGCGATTACACTTTTAACTCGCGCACCATTTGGATTTCTATTTAATTTATACAAGGAGGCATTCCATGAGCAGACCCATCGCCGTCGGCGCAACCCGTGAAATAACCTGTGCAACCGGACCGGAGCATACCGCGCAGTGCTTTTACCGAAACCTGCCCAATGTGTTCGCCACGCCCTTTCTGGGCGGCTTTATGGAGCGCGTGTCGGCAGAACTCATTAATGAGCACCTCGATCCCGGCGAGCAGTCGGTGGGTATTTCCATGGACCTCAAGCATTCGGCTGCTACGCCTTTGGGGATGAAGGTGCGCGTCAAAACCGAAGTCGTTGTTGTTGATGGGGCAAAGCTCACCTTCAAGCTTGAAGCCTGGGACGAGGTTGAAAAGATCGGCGAGGCGACCCATGAGCGCTTCATAATCAAGGCAGACAAATTTAATGCCCGCATAGCAAAAAAATCGCAGGGGCCGGCATGACACCTGAGGTACTGTTCTGCGACAATCACCTGCTCATTGTCTGCAAGCCGGCTGGCCTGCCGGCGCAGCAGGACCGCACGGGCGACGAAGACCTGCTGGGCCTGCTGAAAGCCTATATCAAGCAGCGCTTTAACAAGCCCGGCGAGGTGTTTCTGGGCCTTGTCCACCGGCTTGACCGGCCCGTGTCGGGCGTCATGGCATTTGCCCGCACCTCCAAGGCCGCGGGCAGGCTGTCGGAGCAGTTTCGCGAAAGCACGCCGCTGAAAAAGTATATCGCCATTGTGCAGGGCAGCGTGCAGGGGCAGGGGGTGTGCACTGATTATCTTCTCAAGGAAAATGAAAAAGTGCGGATTGTCGGGCCCAAGTACCCGAAAGCCCTGTATGCCGAGCTGTCATGGCAGGCCCGGGGCGAGAGCGGGGGCTTGAGTCTGCTTGACATAGAGCTCAAGACCGGCAGGCCCCATCAGATACGCGTGCAGCTGGCAAGCAGGGGCATGCCCATTGTGGGAGACCTGCGCTACAGCAGCCGCCGGGAGTTCGACGGCCGCAATCTTGCGCTGCACTGCTACCGGCTGGGCCTGGAGCACCCGGTTCTAAAAACACTCATGACCTGGACAGCTGGGCCGCCTGATACCTGGCAGGGCTTTTTTGATGCTGAAATTGAGTCGCTTGTTCATGCCGCAGATACTGCAAAGGAAGCCTGATGATACCGAAAAAAGTCACCTTTGCCTGCACAACACAGTTTGAAGACTTCATATCCCTTGGCGGCGGCCATGTGACAGCTGCCATCTGTACAAGCTCGCCTGCCATGCTGTTTGATCCGGGCGTGTCGGCTTTCGGTCCTTTGTACTTAAAAAAACTGCGCGAGCATACCCGCAGCACCGACAATCTCATCATCGCCCTTTCCCATGTCCATTTCGACCATTGCGGCGCAGCAGCCTATCTTATGCGCAAAATTCCCTCCGCGCGGGTTGCCGCAAGCGCGAAAGGGGCCGAGATACTCAAGCGGCCCAATGCCGTCGAGCTTATCTGCCGCCTGAATGGCGAGTATGAAAAAAACATGGCAGCTGAGCTGGCGGGCGAAGATGTGACCTTTGATGCCCTTGATGTGACCTATAAGCTGAAAAGCGGCGACTGCATAGATCTCGACGGCGGCCGCGTCTGCCAGGTGTTTGAAACGCCCGGCCACACGCGCGACAGCCTCAGCTACTTTTTCCCCGACACGGGCATCGCCTTCATCGGCGATGCCGCCGGCGCTGTCGAGGGCGGTTTTGTGCACAGCCCGTTTCTCGTGAGCTATGAGGACTACATAACCTCCATTGAAAAGATCCGCACACTCCGGCCCGCCGCGCTCTGTATTGCCCACTGCGGCATCATTGCAGGCCCGGATGTATCGCGGTATCTCTCCCATGCCATTGCCGCCGCCCTAGAGTATAAAAACTGGATTGAAAAATATCTTGCCCTCTACAAAGGCGATCAGGAAAAAGTTGTGGCGCGCATCACCGCCGAGGAATACGATGCCCAGCCCGACCATATCCAGAAGCGCCAGCCCTTTATCCTAAACCTGCGCGCAAAGGTACATGCTGTGGCTGCCTGGCTTGAAGGCCAAAACAGTTGAAAGGCCGGGGCTGGAGAATATGGGCAATTGCGAATTGCAGGGGCATGCAATCCCCGTGACTCGACCCGATCGATGAAGACAATAACCCGTACGATACAGCCATCTAATTTTTTATTGTTGCCTGTAACCATGGACCCGCAAAGCGACCAGTTTATCCGTAATAAAATGCTTTTTGGCCGTGAGGGCTTTCAAAAGCTGCAGGAAAGCTTTGTTGCCGTGGTGGGCCTTGGGGGCGTGGGGTCGTATGCCGCAGAGGCACTGGCGCGGGCAGGCGTTGGACGGCTTCGCATCATTGATTGCGACAAGGTGAAACCATCGGACATCAACCGTCAGCTCATCGCGCTTTCCACGACCGTGGGCATGCCCAAAACACAGGCTGCTGCCGAGCGCTTTGCTGCAATCAACCCGAAACTAAGGCTTGAGCCGGTTCAGGCTTTTTTTCATTTTGACACCGCTGATGAGCTTATCCCCTGTGATATCGATTTTGTCATCGATGCCATCGACAGCCTGAATCCCAAGGGCCAGCTCATCCGTCACTGTATGGAAAAAAACATTCCTATGATCTCGGCCCTTGGCGCTTCCAGCAGAACCGATCCTTTTCAGGTGCAGCTTACCAGCCTGAACAAAACGGTCAATTGCCCCCTTGCCCGGGCATTACGGCGGCACCTGCGAGCCAAAGGCATCAGGGACGATGTGCCGGTCATCTATTCTCCCGAGGCGCCCCGCGAGTCGCGCCTGCCTGCGCCTGAGCCCATGGTCGAGGCAAGCGACGCCTATATCCGTGGCAGGCTCCGGCGCTCGCTTCCCAGCATCCCGACGCTGCCGGGCATCGTGGGGCTCATGGCGGCAAATTACGCAATTTTCGAGCTGCAGAAAAGTGAATAGCCCGGACTATTCGTAAGATAAAATCAAAGCTATGGCATTAACCTCTTTATAGTATTTCTTGCCGCCAGCTTTCTTCTCCCAAAATCATAATAAGGGTCACCCATTAACGGGCTGTTGCCCAAATCCCACCAAGGCTATGAGGATTTGTGATATAGTTACTTTGACGCAACATACTCTGTCAAGGAGAAAACATATCATGATGGGCAAAGAGCAAGGCATCCAGCCGAGTCTGTTTTATACCAACTTCAATATAGACCGGCGAGTCCGCAAAGATCATCCCCTGCGCAAGATAAAGAAGCTGATAGATTTTGATTTCATATACCAGGAAGTCAAAGGCAGCTATGGCACGAATGGCCATGTGTCCGCGCCACCGCCGGTCATATTAAAACTGATGCTGCTGCTGGTGATGTACAATGTGCGGTCTGAGCGTGAGTTGATGGTCACCGTGCCGGAGCGTTTGGATTGGCTGTTATTTTTGGGCTATGACATAGAAGATGAGATACCGGGGCATAGTGTATTATCCAAAGCGCGTAGGCGCTGGGGTAAAGAAGCCTTCAGGAAATTATTTGAACGGATCGTGTGGCAGTGTGTAGAGGCAGGGCTTGTAGATGGAGAGAAGATATTTTGTGATTCCAGCCTTATCGATGCCGATGCGTCAAACAATTCGGTGGTGAATCGGGAGTCATTAAAATACCGCATAGAAAAGGGTTATCAGATTTTAGAAGAACGGCTGGATGAAGTATCCGATGAACCGGAGGCGCAAGATATGACAACGTTGATCCAGATTACCCCTTTGAAGCCTATATTTGATTGTAGGGGTTTAAAATTTTTCATAGGGGGCTAAAAATTTTTAGCCCCCTATGAAACGGTCGGGTTGCGCACAAAAGCAGCCTTTCAGGTTGACATAACACCTCATATCAGACCGCCCACATTTACATTGACACACAACCGCCCTCATTTTATAGTCTGCACAGCTCAAAGCAAGTTCCTATCAGTCAGTATCAGTGAATTCAGTAGCGGGGGTGGGAGAGTAAAAAAAATAATGGAAAACACTGTAAAAATTTTCTGGGAAAATTTGCTGCTTGCTGTTTCACCGAAGCGGAAAAACAAAAAATTCTGTTCCACCAATGGGCTGTGGAATGAGTATTTCACAATGGCTGAGCCGTCTATGGACAGGGAGTGGAATGAGATTATATGGCCTGCAATAAAGGACTTTAATTTTGAAGCCGTTCTTGAGCTTGCGCCCGGGGCCGGAAGAAATACGGAAAAGTTAGCCCTTGTCGCCCGCATCATCCATGCAGTTGATTTAAACGAATACGCACTTGAGCAGCTTCGCGGGCGTTTTGAAAATCATACGGGGCCATGCAGGCTGTGCTTTCATAAAAATGAAGGCAGCGACCTCAAGATGATAGAAAACAGCAGTATAACCTTTATCTATTGCTGGGATGCAGCGGTCCATTTTGATAAAACGGTCTTGAGCGATTATATAAAAGAATTTTCACGCGTGCTGAAGCCGGGGGGCACTGGCTTTGTTCATCATTCCAACCTGGGCTCATCAGGCAAGTCAGATATAAGTTTAAACCCCGGCTGGCGCAGCAACATGAGCAAAGAGTTATTCAAAAAATACTGCGAGAAGAACGGCTTGGAAATAATCAGCCAGATTGATTTGCCGTGGGGAGAAATTACGGATTGCGCTTCAGTCTTTAGAAAGAAAAACCCTGCCCGAAAATAGATGCTCTGTGCTTAGAATTCCGCCCGGCAGAGGCCTGCCCCCTGCGAGTCGGTACCTATGCAGTAATCCGGATAGATTTTCCGTTATAGGAAATTACACGGCCGGCTGTGATTTTGCAGCTTTTGCGAAGTTCAACCTGTATATGACAACGTTGATCCCGATTACCCCTTTGAAGCCTATATTTGATTGTTCGTAGGGGCTTAAAATTTTTAGCCCTTTACGAAACGGTCGGGTTGCGCACAAAAGCAGCCTTTCAGGTTGACATAACACCACATAGCAGACCGCCCGCCGCGCCGCAAGATTTTTTATAGCAGCATCGCAGGCCGC
>Ga0209777_10001071_pt1 | contig 41496 bp, 35 predicted proteins | sample FrelakmetHBP12HB_FD_187147 | JGI IMG/M metagenome (GOLD analysis project Ga0209777, IMG submission 187147) | Freshwater lake sediment microbial communities from the University of Notre Dame, USA, for methane emissions studies -HBP12 HB (SPAdes)... | ecosystem: Environmental > Aquatic >...
AGCTGGTTGCGAAGGCCAATTCGGGTCATGTAGACCTGACCTGGAAAAACAACTCCGCCCCCAACGAGGATGGCTTCAAGATCGAGCGTTTATCGGGGGGCAAATGGGTTGTGTTGACGCCGGACGCCGGCCCGGGAAGCGCCTCATATAGCGATACCACCGTTCAAATTACTTCCCAGTACTCCTACCGCATCAGAGCTTTCAACACCAGCAGCGGCTGGGGTTATTCTTTGTACTCGAATACGGTTACCATTTCCGTTCCCAATCCAAGCCTTCCCGGCCCAACCAAGCTGGTTGCGACGGCTGTATCGGGATCAGAGATTGATCTGACCTGGCAAAACAACTCCGCTCCCAGCGAGGATGGCTTCAAGATCGAGCGTAGTGTATCGGGGGGCGCCTGGGTTGAATTGACGCCGGACGCAGGCCCGGGAAGCAACAGTTACTCGGATTACGGCCTGAGCATCTCAACGAAATATTCTTATCGGGTCAGGGCTTTCCAAAATGGCTCTCCCACAACTTACTCCCTGTACTCGGGTAGCGCCTCCGCGACTACCGCTGCAAACACGCCGCCGATGTGGAACACCTATCCTGTTGATATAAGCGCTTACACGAACATCAGGTATTATCAACACAACGGCAACGCTTATGATCTGGACTCCCCGGCGGTTCTATCCACGGACCCCGGTTACATCTCATGCTCCCTCGGCGCAACAACTTGCCGCGCTACCCCCGTTGTATCGGGAAGCGGCGGCGGCTCTGTCGGCTGTTACATCACCATCAACGCTTCAAACGCGGAGAATTGCACAATGAGGGTGGATGTAACCGATGGAAAGGGGGCAAGTATCAGCAGAACCATCAATGTGACTATAGCCATTAAGAAGCTATATGTGAACGCAAGCCGGCCGGATGACAGCGGGGACGGTCGCTCATGGGGCACTGCCAAGAAGACGGTTCAAGCCGCTGTTAATCTAAGTGGCGCAGGCGATTCGGTGTGGGTTGCCGAGGGCACTTACACATCCGGCACGACGGATCCTGTCCTCACGATGAAAGATGGCGTACCGATATACGGCGGATTCGTCGGCACGGAAAGCAGCCTCTCCCAACGCGGGAACCCGGCGGCTAATCCCACCATACTCGACGGCCTGGACACCAGCTACCACGTCGTAGTCGGCGCATCAAACGCGAGACTGGACGGATTCACTGTGACGCATGGCAACGCCATCGGCTCTGGTTTTGATCAAGATGGCGGCGGAATGCTCAACTTTACTTTTACCGGTCTGGAGGTGGCAAATTGCATCTTCAGCAGTAATTATGCCCTTGAATACGGCGGCGGAATATTCAGCGACGGTGTCGATGGCAAAATAACAAACTGTATTATTTCCAACAACTCTACGAATGGGAGTGGTGGCGGAATGTTCATCAGCGGCCATACCGGTCTGGAGGTTGTTGATTGCATATTCGATAGCGACTATTCCTCTACGAGCGGCGGGGGAGGCGGGGGGATGGACATCTACTACGGCGATACTAGTGTAACTGGCTGCACTTTTAGCAATAACGGAGCTTACTATGGAGGCGGTATTGCGGTCGAGAACGATTCTGAGATCACATTAATGAACAGCAGCGTTGTTGCCAATTATGCAAGTCATGGAGGTGGAGTAGGGATTTGGGATTCAATCGGGAATGTAACCAATTCCCTTTTCAAGGCAAACTCCGCTATTGATAGCGGTGGAGGAGGATACGGGGGCGGTGCAATTACTTCTGCGACATCTGCAGGATTTACATCCACATTTACCAATTGCACTTTCAGTATTAATTCTGCCAGTACATCAGGTGGAGCATTTTATGTAGGGAACTACACCACCATTACAAATAGTATCCTTTGGGATGATTCCAGTCCCGGCGCCCATGAAATTGGCAAAGATAACACATCCTCTCCCATACTGACACTCACATACAGCGACATAGAAGGATGGACTCCCGACCCGGTCAATCACATTATTAATGTGGATCCGCTCTTTGTGAATTGGCCGACAAACTTGCGCATTCAGAGCGGCTCCCCCTGCAAGGACACGGGAACCGCCACCGGCGCGCCGGCCAATGACCTGGACGGTTTTGCCCGCCCATCTAACGGCCTGTTCGACATGGGCGCGTATGAGTACCACATGGCGAAGGCGATTTCTACGGGAGGGTATCACACCTGCTCCCTCACAACGGCGGGCGGGGTCAAATGCTGGGGATATAATGAATACGGCCAGCTTGGGGACAACACCACAACCGACAAATATACCCCTGTGGATGTGGTTGGTCTTACGAGCGGAGTGGCGGCTATTTCAGCGGGAGAATTGCACACCTGCGCCCTCACAACGGCGGGCGGGGTTAAATGCTGGGGATATAATTATAACGGCCAGCTTGGGGACAACACCACAACCGACAAATATGCCCCTGTGGATGTGGTTGGTCTTACGAGCGGAGTGGCGGCTATTTCAACGAGCGCTCAGTACACCTGCGCCCTCACAACGGCGGGCGGCGTTAAATGCTGGGGATATAATTATAATGGCCAGCTTGGGGCGACCAGTTCAGATAACTGTAATGGTAACGATTGTAGTATGACTCCCCTGAATGTCCCCAGCTTAACGAGCGGAGTGGCGGCGATTTCCGCGGGCTGGGTTCACACCTGCGCCCTCACAACTGCCGGCGGAGTTAAATGCTGGGGACATAATGGATACGGCGAGCTTGGGGACAACCAAGCGTCGGGTTCTCAAAGCACTACCCCTGTTGATGCGGTTGGTCTTACGAGCGGAGTGGCGGCGATTTCAGTTGGATATGAGCACACCTGCGCCCTCAAAACGGCGGGCGGGGTTAAATGCTGGGGAGATAATACTTACGGCCAGCTTGGAGACAACCTGGCGTCGGGTTCTCAAAGCAATATACCTGTAGATGTGGTTGGTCTTACGAGCGGGGTGGCGGCGATTTCCGCGGGAGTTTATCACACCTGCGCACCCACAACTGCAGGCGGGGTTAAATGCTGGGGAGGTAATACTTACGGCCAGCTTGGGGACAACCAAGCGTCAGGTTCTCAAAGCAATACCCCTGTGAATGTGGTTAGTCTTACGAGCGGATTGGCGGCGATTGACGCGGGAGATTTTCACACCTGCGCCCTCACAAAGGCGGGCGAGGTTAAATGCTGGGGATTTAATTATGAAGGCCAGCTTGGGGACAACACCACAACAGACCGCCATACCCCTGTGGACGTGCTGGAGATAATGAGCGGACTGACGGCGATTGATGCGGGATTTGTTCACACCTGCGCCCTGACAACGGCTGGCGGGGTTAAATGCTGGGGAAACAATGAAGCCGGCGAGCTTGGGGACAACACGACTACGGACCGCCATACCCCTGTGGATGTGATTGGTCTTACGAGCGGGGTGGCAGCGATTTCCGCGGGAGGTGATCCCACCTGCGCCCTCACAACGGCTGGCGGGGTTAAATGCTGGGGAGGTAATTTATATGGCGAGCTTGGGGCGACCTCTTCAGATACCTGCGAAGGTGACGATTGCAGCACTACTCCCTTGGATGTCTCTGGCTTAACGAGCGGGGTGGCGGCGATTTCAGCGGGAGAATTGCACACCTGCGCCCTCACAACGGCGGGCGGGGTGAAATGCTGGGGATATAATTATAACGGCCAGCTTGGGGATAACAACGCACCGTTTGGAAGTTACACTCCTGTGAATGTGGTTGGACTTTCGAGCGGAGTGGCGGCGATTTCCGCGGGAGGTAATCACACCTGCGCCCTCACAACGGCGGGCGGAGTTAAATGCTGGGGATATAATCTTCACGGTGAGCTTGGGAACAACTCAACAACCGACAGTCCTATTCCTGTGGATGTGTTTGGTCTTTCGAGCGGAGTGGCGGCGATTTCCGCGGGAGGTAATCACACCTGCGCCCTCACAACGGCTGGCGGCGTCAAATGCTGGGGATTTAATGTTCACGGTGGGCTTGGGAACGGCAATGCACCCTACTCTAGTTTCATTCCTGTGGATGTGTTTGGTCTTTCGAGCGGAGTGGCGGCAATTTCCGCGGGAGATCAACACACCTGCGCCCTCACAACGGCGGGCGGCGTCAAATGCTGGGGATATAATAGTGACGGCCAGCTTGGGGAAAACACCACAACCGACAAATATACCCCTGTGGATGTGGTTGGTCTTACGAGCGGAGTGGCGGCGATTTCCGCCGGAGTTGCCCACACCTGCGTCCTCACAACGGCGGGCGGGGCTAAATGCTGGGGAAACGATGAATACGGCAAACTGGGGGACAACGCGCCCTACTGTAGTTCCACAACACCTGTGAATGTGGTTGGCAGGCAATGAAAAAACCGGCTAATCCATAATTGCCGCGTAAGGGGCGTCCCGATGAAGAATCGGGACGCCCCTACGGACAAATTCGCAACGGCTTCTATCAGCGCAGTGCGCCAAGACTTCGCAAATATTTTGTTATTTCTCCTCAAAAAAGCCAGCCCAACAGGGGAAAGTAATACTTTTTCAGGAAGTGTGAGTTCCAAAGTCCTCGAAAGCTTTGAAATCCCTCAGATGTTCGCTCGCATACCGGTCCAAGGGCCAAGGCCGGTATTTACCTGGATACCGAGAGGCAAAAGATTCAGAGGGTCGTCGTCCATTCTATAAGGCATGCCTTTGAGACAGCATGTAGAAACGCCAATATAGAGGATTTCTGGTTCCATGATCTGCGCCATATGGCAATCACCCATATGCGCAAAGCAGGTGTGGAGGCGAAGGTCAGAATTAGAATATCTGGTCATAAAACATTGCAGATGGACGAGAGATATGATAAGATTGATATGGATGATCTTCGAGAAGCAGTAAACAAGACCGCCACCTTCACCGCCACCAAGCGTGAAGAGGCGCTAGCCCGAAGGTCAGCAAACCCTTGTGAAACAAGGCCCGCCCCCGTAGCTCAGGAGGATAGAGCATCGGATTCCTAACCCGAAGGCCACGTGTTCGAGTCACGTCGGGGGCGCTAGTAAAATCAAGGGGTTGGCCCACTTTTAAGAAGTCCGGCTAACCCCTTTTTATTTTAGTCCCCCTATTAGTCCCCCCATACTTTCAACTTTTCGCCCTCCGGACATGAGGGGCAGGGGTACCCCTTGCCGGGTCATTATCGCCTGTACTACGCGATAAAAGGGGCTTCTGGACGTGATTACTTGTGCCACAAACTCACGGAGTGCGCTTTATAAGACCCCGACGTGCTTAAAACTCCGGCTACAGGGCATTTCTGTGTGCTGTGATGGGGTTTGTCAGCTTAGATCGGAGAGGACGGCCCTATACGTAGCTGGACGTTATAGGGATGAAAAATCTATCGAAGTTATGAGCGCAATCGATTGCGCCGGTTTTTAGCTGCTTGACCGGCAGGGTTTAACCTTCGCCACGCGACTACTCCAGGGGTAAAATCAACAGGAATAAATTTTCATTCCCCCGTCTGTCGCCGATTTTAGCCACCGCCGGCAGGAGGAAATATAACAACAGTATCGCCGTCATCGAGCCTTGTTTCAAGACCATTGAGATGATAAATATGTTTCCCGTTTTTCAAGATGGCCAGATAAGGTTTCAGATCGCCACCATTAAATATCTGCTCCAAACGTTTTGGAGAATCACAAAGGAGATTTAAAAGGTCCCTCATATTGCTTCCGCTTTGCAGATCGACCTCCCTTTCCCTTACCTGAAAGACCTCTCTGAAAGATGCGAAGAATTTTACTTTTATCTTCAAAATGCGATCTACCCCTTCCTGCAATCTTCACACATGAGGTTTTTTTGAACTTCGATTTCTTCTATCGTTGAATTTAGCCCATCCAGCATCAACAATTTGTTTTTTAAGAGCATACCGGTCCCTGTGATATATTTAATTACTTCCGTGGCCTGAATACACCCGATGATTGCGCAAAACGAGCCGATGATGGGAACGACAGATGGCGTTGGCGCAGTGGGGAATATACACTTCAAACAAGCGGTTTGCCAGGGAATAATCGTTGTTGCTTGTCCAAAAAACCCTTCCACAGCTCCGTGAAACAAAGGAATATTATTTGCGTGGGCGCCTCTGTTCAACAAATATCTTCCAGGGAAATTATCCAATGCATCTACAATGAGGTCAAAATTAGCGACTAGTTTGTTAATGCTGTTTTCATTTATCGTTTCTGCTAAAGCTTCCACCTCGACACCTGGGTTTACTACTTTGAGCCTTTCTTTTGCACAATCCGGCTTTCTCTTCCCCAAATCACCATCAGTGTATAAAATTTGTCTGTTTAAATTACTTAACTTTATCGTGTCATGATCAACGATCCTGATCCTGCCAACCCCTGCTGCGACAAGGTATAATGATATGACTCCACCTAATCCACCGGCTCCTCCGATGAAGACTTTGGCATTCTTAAGTTTCTCCTGTCCTTCTTTCCCAAATATTCTTATTTGTCTCTCGTAGCGCTGTAAATCCATTTCTGATAACATTTACTATTTCCTCAGATGATCTCTTTCACCTGCTGGTACACGAGTAGCATGGGTCAATGGAGGCATTGATCAGCGGGACATCGGCAAGATTAGCTCCCAGTACCATCAATCTCACGACCGGCATATTCACTAGACTTGGTGTGCGGATTTTCACCCGCGATGGAATATCTGAGCCATCAGAGGCGACATAGTAAAAGGCTTCTCCTCGGGGGGCTTCGGAACGAACAACCGTCTCTCCAGGCGGTACCTCCACAAATTCGGGCCCACGGATTGGGCCAGGCGGCATCTGCTTGAATGCCTGCTCGATCATACGGCAGCTTTCAACCATTTCAAGCAAACGGACAACGACTCGTGAAAACACATCACCCGAGGTTTCAACAGGCACTTTGAATTCCAGTTTATTATAGGCAGCATAGGGGGCCGAACGCCGGATATCCACTGATACCCCTGATGCACGCGCCATTGGGCCGACAACATCCCAGTCAACAGCCTCTTCTTTTGTCAGTACACCCAAACCTATGCACCGGGCGCGTATGGTACGATCCGTTGAAAAAACAGGAATTATTTTGTCTTCTATCTGCTGCCGAACCCATTTCACGGCATCCAAAACAGCCTCAGGATTTGATAACTCCCGGTTTACTCCGCCAACACAATTCATTGCGTAATGGACACGATTGCCGGAAATGATTTCAAGAGTATCCATAATCCGCTCACGCACACCAAAGCAAGTCATAAACAGGGTCTGAAAACCTATGATCTCGGCTGCGACACCTGCCCACAGCGCATGTGAGGTAAGCCTTTCAAGTTCCGCGATAATTACCCGAATATACTCAGCTCGTGCCGGAACCGGCAACCCGGCTAATTGTTCCACAGCTCTGCAGAAAGTCAGCGTATGCAAGTTTGAGCAAATGCCGCAAACTCGCTCGACTAAAGCGATGGCTTGGCTGTAATTACGTCTTTGTGCAAGCCATTCCACCGCACGAAAATTGAACTTAATATGCATTGTGGCGTCTTGAACGATCTCGCCCTGGCATTTGACCTCCAACTTGAAAGGTTCTTCCAACGAAGGATGGTAAGGACCTATGGGGATAGTAAAACTCATCTTTCTTTCCCCCTTCCTTTTTTATGATCATCCAGGGGGTGATCAAGGAAAATCCCTGGGGAATCTTCAGGACTTAAAAAGAGTGGCGGCGACTCCCGGCCATCAAATCGAACGGCAAAGTAGTCATGAATTTCCCTTTCGACCCAGTCGGAAGCAGGATGAATCTCAGCAATACTGGGGATGCTCTTCTCTCGAGTCATTGCAATGATATTTAACATCCGGCCTTCCAGATCCCAGTGGTAGATGATCCGAAATTCGCCACTTGAAACCTCGCAAGCCGTGATCGTTACAAGACGAGCTTTCGCCTCGGTCATCAAATGAGCCATCTTCTCCACATTGGTATCCGGAGTTTCCAGCCACCAGCCGTCAGGCCTGTTTTCCCAAGATTTTCCGGCGCCTAATTGTGCGAAAATTTCTTCATCCTTATCCATCGGTTTCACCTTCACTCAGGCTGCTTACTTTCCGGAGGAATCGCTTTTCCTGCGGTCGCCCACAAATCTTTCTGTGAACGCCGCAGGCGGCAACGCTGGCATAACAATCCTCTTGAACGTATCTGTTCTGTTACTTCATTGAAAGCACGCATCAACATCGACTCACTGACTGGCGGTGTTGGACGGCCGCATTCCGGACAGATAGGATATGGAATGCGGTGGATCTCGTTCAATTCATCCGGTCGAGAGTATAAAGCAGCGGACTTCGCATCCATCGAGAGCGCATCACCGGGGCAGGAGTCGGCACATTTCCCACAAAAGGTGCATCGGCCCGGACGATATTCCCATTCGCAGTTATCATCGTGCTGCTTCACAATGACAGCACTAGAAATGCAGACATAACCACATATTCCGCAGCAAACACATTTCTTTTCGTTTATTTTAACCGGTCCACGGTAATCCTTGGGCTCTGGTACTTCTTTGGGAAACCGCAGCGTGACCGGTTTATTGAGAAAATTTTTTGTCAGTATCTGGAAAATTTTCATCGTATCCTTTCAGGGAATCAGGCAACATTGCCCAATACTGCAATAATGAGGGCCAATACGGCCATGCCCATAACCCACTTCAGATAAAAATGAGTTGCCATTGATATTTTTAGACGCGCGGTGGCTGCTGCTATGATTGTAGCCACGATGACCAGTATAAGTGACAAAAGCGTAAAAAGAGCGATGTCACCGATCCATGACCCGATTCGAAAAGGCAAGGCGATACAAGCAACAATTCCAGTGAGCGCCACCCATTCCAGACCATGTGCGAGTTCCCACAAAGCCAACCGAGGACCATCAAATTCCGTTGTGGGTCCGGCATAGATCTCCTGCTCGGCATTGGCCAGAGAGAAGGGATTGACGCGTAATTTTACAGGAAGGCAAAGTAGAACAGTGAGAGCCGTTAAAGCACGCACCGCCCCTGATGGAGCTAAAGCAATGTCAGTGAGACGGATACTTTTAGCAGAGGCAGCTAAAGCGACAATGGCCGTGAGGAACGGGAGGTTGTAAATGATACTCAATATTGCTTCGCGGGTCGCCCCCACTTGCCCGTAAATAGAACGAGAGGCAAACCCCGCCAAAACCGCGCACAGGGACGGCACTTCAATGAGGCCAATCAGCAATACCAGATCACCGATGAATCCACTCGAGGTCGAAAAGACAGGCAACAGGGTCAACGAAGCGAGTAATGCGCTTATTGCCAAAACAGGCAGTCCCATCATCAACAGGGCATCAAATGGCGATCGAGGAATCGGCCGCTTAGCCATAAGTTTAATGAAATCAAAAAAAGGCTGATAGAAAAATGGCCCAATGCGACCCTGCATTCTCGCCCTCATCTTGCGTTCGATCCAGAGCATTAACCATGCCATGGGGACGGCATAGAGAAGACCTGGTATAACAAAAAAAGCTAAAAGAGATTTTCCAATATTCATTCTTTCACTTTTCCTTGTTCACGCTGTCTTTCTCTTCACTTGCCAGGATTGTTATCGCCCATGCAATTCCCTTAATGATTTCATTGGGTCGGGGCGGACACCCCGGTACATATACATTTACAGGCAGGATGTGATCCAGCGGGCCCGCTATTGCGGGGCTTCCGGCGAAGACATCGCAAGTCGCCGGACAGTTACCTATGGCAACGACTGCCTTGGGTTCCGGCATTTGGGCATAGATGGCTTCCAGGGCGGCTCGGGTTCCGCTAGTCACAGGCCCTGTAACACAGAGTATATCTGCATGTCTCGGGCTGCCTACCAGGAGAATCCCTGCCTGCTCAACATCATAGCGAGGACTCAAACAGGCTACAAGTTCAATATCGCATCCGTTACACCCCCCCGTATTCATGTGGAAAAGCCACGGTGATCGTTTCCGGGCCAGGCTGACTAATTTATCGATGATTCTCATCGTCTGATTCCTTAATGACCATCTATTATCCCTAATAATCCTGGCCACAGCCCCATCAACAGGAGGATAATGCACAATCCAATGATCGATAATCTGAGAAGGCTGGGTTCATGTTCCTTGTTGGCGCTGCTCGTCCCCCACCAACATAGCGCGACAACTCGCGAGTAAGCCAACAAGGCAAGAATGGTTGACAGCAACATGATGAACAAATAAGGCAATCCCGCCTGTAGCGCTGCCCCATAGAGCCGCCATCTGGCTATATAACCGGCAGTAGGTGGTACGCCCATCATCACGAGAGATCCCAACACGAACCCGAATCCGGAAATCGGATACCTGGCAGCCAGCCCACGCATGGCCAGTGTGGGAGGTATATCATTCGATTCTACAAATGCCAGACTTGAAAAGAGAAGGGCTTTAGCCAGTGAGTGAACCATTATTCCAAGAACTGCTCCTTTCAATCCCAAGTCTCCCCCCAAAGTCACGCCCAACATCAAGTAGCCCATATCTTCAATCGTAGAGAAAGCCAAAAGGCGCTTAAAATCATTCTGCGCAAGCATTAACAAGGCGCCTCCAAATGCCGAGAGCAAAGCTATGGTTAGCCAGAGCTCTGTCGGGGCAAAAAGCCAGGGAGAAGATTGTCGAAGCATCAGAAGTTCACCGAAGGCAGTTACATCCACTACGCTCACCACCAAGCCTACTATTGGAGCGGGGGTATCCTCGGCCACCATTGGAAGCCATAGATAAATAGGAACAAGCGCTAATTTGATCACGAAACCGGTTATCATTAAGCAAAGAATCAGATTGAGTGAGGCACTCCCTGACATCACAGTTCCACTGATAATAGCTCCAGCCGATACTAAAACAGCCAGCAAGTAAGAAAGACGCGCGGATCGTGATTTGCCACTTTTCCACACCACGAGAAGCGCCACCAGCGAGGATCCTTCCAATAGCAATAAACTGATAAAGTGATTATTTATAATTTGTCCTAAAAGAACCAGCAAGCCTGAAATAGCGAAAAGAGAGAGAATTCGGCGTCCCTTTAGAGTTGCATACCCGGTGAATAGAAGGGCCAATAGTGATAAGCTTGTACCCAAAAAGACCGGCCACAACACCGGTTGAATTACATGGGAATTCTGAACTCCGCCGCTCTTCGGCAGTAACCCGACTAACATGGCAAGAAACATAACTAAAATCAGCATGGCACTGATGGCATGTTCCTCGAGCCATCTGCTTATCCTGCCCAGGATATCACTTATTCTCAATAAGTTACGCCAGAGGACCAGATAGTATCGATCCATATCGGCCCACCGGTAAAAAGAACCCAGATGACTCTTCAAGATGAATGAAAAGTCACTGGCGGATAGACGCGACGAATCGCTTAAGGCTTCTCCTCCACTGAAAATGGCGGCCGTTCCGTTGGGAGATGCTTCTGCAGTTGATTCTCTTGAATGCGCTTGGATAGCGACCCGGTAAACGAAAATACCTGCCCCAACAGCCAACAGTGCCAAAATCAGTCCTGGTGTGGTAAACCAGCCACCGCTTCCCGCAGTCAGCCCGAGCCAGGATATCCCTATCACTGGTTTTGAGCCCAAGGCCGATAGTAATGGATTGATCAGATACCCCACAGCCAATTGTGGCGCAATACCTAACAGGATGTTGCCTCCCGCCAAAATAGCCATTCCGAACACCATCGGCCAGGCGACCTCGTGTACGTTGGTCAATTCAGCGGTTTCATTACCCAGAAAAACCCCCGTAGTCGCTTTGAGGAAATAGAAGACGGTGAGTATGCTTACAATCCAGGCAATAAGGGCCGGAAGGAATTGTCCGGCTTCCAGTGCAGCAATGTAAATCAGCCATTTGCTGACGAATCCACTGAGCAGCGGCACCCCTGAAATACTCCCTGCTCCAACAAGCCACAGTCCCATGGTTTTTGGCATTCGTCGCCCCAATCCCCCGAGGCGGTCCATATCCCTTGTTCCCGTAGCATATTGTACTGCCCCTGCGCATAAGAAAAGGCCACCCTTAAAAACGCCGTGGTTGAGACAGTGGAGCAGTCCGGCAGCAATCCCAAGGGGCGTGCTCAACCCAAGTCCCAATATCATGTAACCGATCTGGCTGATTGTGGAGAAAGCAAGGAGCCGTTTAAGATCCGACTGCACCATGGCATAGAGTGCCCCGACCAACATGGTCAACGTCCCGATCCAGATCAGGAGAGTTTGCCAGGCGATAGGCCATGGCCCGAGACTGTGCAGACGGGCAATGAGGTAAACCCCCGCTTTGACGTAACATGCGGCATGGAGGAGCGCGCTTACAGGAGTTGGGGCAGCCATCGCGTCGGGAATCCAGGTATGGAAAGGGAATTGAACTGATTTCGCCATGGCTGCCAGCACCATAAGAAGAAAAATCCCTGTGCTGAAAGCTGTAGCAATCTTTGGGTCGGTCCATAGGGAGGTTCCGGTCCGTAAATAGATTAAAAGTATTGCCGCCAGCAGGCCATATCCCGCAGTGTGGGTCATCACTAAAACCTTACGCGCGCCGGCGGCCGCTTCTTTATTTTGATACCAGAACCCTACCAGAAAGAAAGAACAAAGCCCGATTACTTCCCAGCTCAGATAGACAAGAAAAAGATCCGCGGTGTAAACCAGATGGACGAGTCCGGCGATAAAAGTCAGCATGAGCACGTAGAAACGTGTTGCTGCCCGGTCATTAGCCATATAGGCAATAGAATAGAGAAGAATCGCTGTGCCAATTCCCAGCGCCATCAGAGCAAAAAGCTGGCTTAAACCATCGATATGGTAAGCCAGAGTGATGGGGCCATCCCATTTCAGAAAATGGACGTCCCGCACCTCGCCCCGACGGATGAGGGGCAACCGAAAAAGCACCGCACCCAAGGCAATCAGGGCACTGCTGAAGGCAACCCATCCTTTCCCCTTTGAAGAAAGAACTCGAGTCAGCGCCAACTGAAGCAGTACCCCGATCACTAAAACACATATTGGCAGGACCATGAAAACCGAAGTCCACACAGGTCGATTCCCCTTGATCGATCAACTGGCCAGAGACAGTTCCTTTAATTTTTTCTCAGTTGGGATTCCCATTTTGTCCCAGCCGCGCAATTCGTAGTATTCAGTCAACATCTTTGCTAATTGGCTTACCTTTCCTTTGGAGGGCCCCGTCTTGATCGGATCTTTAAGCATGCGCTTTGGCAGGGTATCGTCCTTGGCGGTAAATCCGGCTTTCAGGTTCCACAATCGCTCAAGGTTCCAGATTCGTTCTCCGGCCTTCATAAACTCCTGCGTCGGATAAGGGACCCCTGTAAGGGCAGTAAGCATCCCGGATAATTCATCGGCGCCGAGGCCGAATGTCGAAAAAAGGCAGGCTCCGGAGGAGTCGAGTGCGGCAGTCAGATTTTGGAAGGTGATACCCAGATTAGCTTTTCCTTCCGTGATATGGGGATCCATTGCAACAGGATTGCCCAGAACCTCGACTGCGATGGTATAGCCACGCACATGATCTCCCCCCCGATTGTTTGTCGCATAGTTCAGACCAATTCCCTGTACTCCGCGAGGATCATAGGCAGGTGTCTCTTGTTTCTTGACCGACATCGAGTACTCAGGATGGCCATAACTCTCTGCAAGACGATAAGACCCCAGCGCTAATTTGTCACCGAATCCTTCCCGTAATGCAGTCTTACGGACCATTTCTACCATACCTTCTGCATTGCCGAATTTTAAAGGGATGCCATCGGTGTCTTTCAGGGTTAGAATCCCGTCTTCAAACATGTCCATAGCACAGGCAATGGTGGATCCCATGGTGATGGTATCCAATCCCATTTCATTGCAGATGAAATTGGCTTTGATAATCGCATCCAGGTTGTCTATGCCGCAATCTGGCCCGAGGGCCCATGCCGTTTCATATTCCGGCCCTTCACCTTCTCCTGCAAATTTCGATTGTGTAACTCGTGAAAAACGGCCACAACTCATGATACAGGAAAAGCAGCCTTTGGGACGCAGAAGGTTATTCTTGCTCAGCGATTCGCCACCCACTTTGTCGGCGGTTGGGAAATGACCATCCCTGTAGTTAAACGCGGGCAACGCCCCTATTTCATTTAGAATATTAACCAACACATCTGTACCGTATGCCTTAAGTCCCTGCCCACCCACAGGATGAGCCTGTATCTTATGACGGGCGTTTAAAACGGCCTCTCTAAAGCCTGCCGGATCAGCCACCTCAACCTTTCCGCTGCCCGCCACAACGACAGCTTTGAGGTTTTTTGATCCCATGACCGCTCCTACGCCGCTCCTGCCGGCGGCCCGATGCATTTCATTCATCACACAGGCAAAAAGAGCCAGTTTCTCGCCGGAAGGACCGATGCAGGCTACTTTCGCTTCCTCATCTGTTTCGGCACGCAGTTGATCCGTGGTATCAGGAACTGTTTTTCCCCAGACATGGGCCGCGTCACGGATTTGAACTTGATCGTCATTGATCCATAGGTAGACCGGTTTGGTGGCCTTCCCTTCGATAATGAGCAAATCGTATCCCGCGTATTTCAATTCGGCTCCAAAACTACCGCCCGAGTTTGAGGAAGCTATCGTTCCATTCAAAGGCCCCTTGGTGACCACCATATAGCGCCCTGCAGAGGGGGCGTAGGTTCCCGTAAATGGCCCAGTGGCAAAGATTAACTTGTTCTCAGGGCTTAGTGGATCGACGCGGGGATCGACCTCATCAAACATGATTTTGGTTCCCAGACCCCGTCCACCGATGTAAAGCTTTGCGAGCCTGGTATCTGTGGTTTCCCGGATCACCGCTCCATTCGAGAGATTTAGCCGCAGTGTATTTCCAGTCCAACCGAACATTTCAGCTCACCTCCTTAAAAGCCTCTTTAAACTTGGCGGCAAAGGCTTTCTTACGAGCGCGTACGGCAATCGTATCTTCTAAATAGGTCAGCGCTTCATTTGGACAGAACCTTACACACTCAGGGTCCCCTTGGCACATATCGCACTTAATGATGTTTCTGCCCGCTGCATCATATACAGCATTGCCAAAGGGACAGGCCACCGTACACATTTTGCAGCGAATGCAGACATTCTTATTCCATTCCACAAACCCTTTCGCCTCGTTCCGTTGCATGGCACCGGTAGGACAGACGGATACGCATGGCGCATTCTCGCAATGCTGACACATCATAGGAACCGAAAGCCCCTCCCGCTCCCATGAATAGGCGTGGACGGAAGAATGCCGAGGTCTGAATGCGCCTTCATGGAAGAAAGAGCAAGCCAGCTCGCAATTCCGGCAACCTGTGCACTTGTCCGCGTGGATCATTAAGACTTTTTCCATCACTTTTTCCTCCTTATTCTTTGGGTTTGCAACATTAGAAATCTTAACCTCTTTTGTTTGTAAGGTTCGTTTGTTTTGTCCTAGGCTCTCCATTTAAGCAGGTTGAGATGCTGCTTATTATTTTGATTTTCTTATACCCCAAAGTAATAATATTCCGTCTGTGACGATTCGTCAAGCTCCCATTTCCCATATTGACATCCCTCTCGCCGAGGGACCCGCGTCGGCAGATACCCCATGTTTTGTCTCGAACGACCCCCTACCCTTTTGCTGCCTTCACTATTGCAATAATCCCTGCCCTGACCTCTTTCGGGAGGTCTTACCTTGCCTCGATATTGGCTCGGAGATCGGTTTGTGCTATTTACCGGTTGTGACTCTGCAAATGCAGCTGAGGCCAACTTAAAACATGGTACACTTATGGGGGCAGGTCACCGTCCCAAGTTATAGAAGGTTCCAATAAACCATTTTAATTTCTATCATGAATTCCAGATTAAAGAAGCTTTTTACAAACTCCATATTCAGAAGTTATTATATTCACTCCTCCAACCGAACAAAACATCATTAGCTGTAAAGGTCTACCCGGCATGGGCGTTTCTGATGGCCTCTCGTCAAGTATTTTCCCCGGATTGGTCTTATCAGGCTGGGGGGAGGTTTCACTTCGGCCATGAAATCAATCCCCATTCTTCCGTTTGGAATTTCCACAATAAAATCGCTTCCTGCAAAGCGTTGTTTTGCGGGAATGTTTTCCACCAAACCAGTTCCCTTATGGTGACCAACTTTTCATCGAAAACCGCTCTCCGCCTGTATTCTAACAGAGGCTACTATTTGACTAACGTGCGTGACATTGCAAAGCAGGTATTTCTTCACCGACTTTTTACCTTTCTTTTCCGGACAAGAGGGACTTGTTTGTTGAGGCGATCGCTTCCCTAGGCCAATCTTGCCATGGGGTATTCCTTCTGGAACCTCAACCTTTCTCCCGATAATCAGGTAAGTTCCCCTGTCGGTATCGTAAACGGCCGGGCAGGCCCCGCCCGCGCAAGAGAATCTCGACGGCGTTATATCCTTGATTTTCATGATTTGTCCCCCTTATTCAAAGTTACTCCCCGGATAAGATCGATAGGAACCTCGATTACGGTTTCATCTCTTCCAACCTTGCCGGGTAGAACATTATCGGGAAAATCGACCTTGCTCCCGACAATCAAGTAAGTTCCCCGGTCAGTTTCGTAAATGGCTGGGCAGCCACCCCCAATACAAGAAAAAGACATTGGGGTTACGTTTTTGATTTTCATACTTTTTTCTCCTTTCTGATTGTTTCTATGATTTTTTCCTTGACCTCTGGACTGAGGTCAGGCCAGGCCTCGATTATAAAGCGCAAATCAGCCGCAAACTGTTCGAGAAACTGGTGCATGAATAGGGCATGATTTTGCTGCAAAATATTGATCTGAACTTATAGGACTTGTGTGCTTGCTTTGTCTTTTTCGGGTGGGGTGCTTAAATCGGGAAACCTTTTATCTGTCGATAGTTGCGCGGGTTTTGTTTGGAAAGTGTCGGAGAAATGTTCGGAGTTGTTCTCTGAGTCAAATCCAATTCGACCCCCGCCGCCTCCATCAAAAATCATTTAATATCAATAAGTTACATGCTAATTGGCGGCGGGAATGCTCTAGGCGCCTATTTTCATCCATACAATTCTAACTGTTCAATTTATCTTCATTTTTCAGATAGTTATTCATAGTTGCAATTTTTAGGTGCATACATAGTGCATATTCATTTTCATAGAATTGGATTCCCATACAGCTCAATCTAATGTTTTCGGGATACAGTCAAGCAGTTCGAGAAAGTCTGCCAGGAAGTTATGGCCACACGAGTGCTCAGATATCCGCACTCACGGCAAAATAACGCACTCTGAAGTTGCCAATTTGTGCCATTTGAGCGGTTTTCAGGCAAGCCGCATATTGCGCCAATTAAGCAAAATACATAAGCAAATTCAAATAGTTGAAAAAGGTCGTGGTGCTCATTATATTTGGAAAAAAACCAAGAAATGAGCGAGAAATGAGCTTGCTCATTTCCCAGAGTTTCATAATCGAGCGCGCTCATTTCTTGAAACTTTGATGAAGTGGCGTTTTTTTTCCTGCTGATTCAAGAAATACCACCCTTCTATGACGTAACCTTTGTCCTCGTGAACTATGAATGAATTAATCATAAGAGAGAGGAAAACGGAAGCCATATTAACAAAATAAGTGCATCACTTTTAAACCGAGGGGACAATTCGAGATTCCGGATAGGTAATCGATTCGGGCATTCAGAATATCTTGCTGAAATTGCGTTTCCTTTCGGTCAGGAATCGTTTTCCCGCATCCGATGGATTGTCGGGTATATTTTCGTCCCGTTCGCTCCTGCGAATCAGCGTAAGGCTTTGAGTAGGGCATTTATGCGCACACACTCCGCAGCCGATACATCGTTCCGGATCGTATGCGATTTCCTTAAGGTCTCTCGGTTTGAGCTTGGGACTATCGTCGGCATCGGGAATGTCGGTTTTATCCTTGAGTTCAAGAGCGCCCATGGGACATCTTTTTACGCAGAGCCCACAGGTTTTGCAGGTATCAGCATTGTGCCGGACGATATAGTTGGATCTTTGATGGCCTATTGGAATTGGGGGTAACATCTTGATGTTTTCCAGAAAAAGACAACAACAGGGACAGCAGTTGCAGATGGTGTCCATGCCCTGTTTGTAGTTCGATATACCATGAACCAGCCCCGCGTCGGCAGCATTTTTCAGTATCTCCAGAGTTTGTTCCCGACTTATTTCCTTTCCCATCCCGTGCTTGACGATATATCTACCGAGCTTGCCGAAGTGAAGGCAATTCATCGTTTCGTGCTTGCATATTTCCATTTCCGGGTCCAGATTGTGCCGGTGGCGACAGGCGCAGGTGGACACGGTGTGGTAATCCTCTTGCTCGACGTAATAGAGAATATCCTCGTAGGGTAGTATTGTTCGTGTGTCGCGGATAGTGTCCGAGATGGGTATAGCTCGAAGGGCCTTGGTTGGATGTCCCATGAAGTCGGCGCCCATGTAACGGATGTAGTAGCGGTTTGCAAGGGGCGCGAGTTTGCGGTTGATCTCGTCAGTCTCTCCCTTCCAGCCAGGCATTCTGTAGAAAATAAAAATGGAGTCGGTAAGGCTGTAGCGGACCGCTGTTCTTCCCTTGACTTCCATTACGAGTCCTTTTTTAAGTAGCGGCGCGAGAGTTGTCTTCAACTCGGCCTCCGTTACGCCGATTTTATCAACAAGCTGCTCCAATGTGTGCGGCATGAAAGGGAGCTTCGCCAGAAATTCCGCCTCCTGAGTCGAGAAGCGAAGCTTCAGCATGAAGATCAGGTCCTCGGAGTCTGGCATGCCGAAAAGCCAGGTTCGGTATCTCTCGATCAATCTTTTGTATATGGTATCATCCGACATTTTTATCTCCTCAAATCAGATTATCCTTTTTCTCGTCTTTTCCATGCAGGTACCTTTTGCGAAGGAAGTAGATCACCACAACAATCAATGAAACTAATATCACTCAGGGGAGAAAAGCTTTTTAAACAAAGGCAAAAACAACGAATAAAGGGATTTTTTAACGAAATCAACATATTCTTTTTTTTCAGGGTCGATATTTTTTAATTTCCCGAAAGTCTCCTTTGCGCCCACATAAGATATAACAAGTATAGCAAAGGAATTGAGTAATGACTGCGACAACGGATGGTTTTTCCAGTTCGGGAATTTTTCTTCAATTATCTTCTGGTTAAATTCGATATTTTTTGTTATGTATTCATATCCCGGTATGTTCATTGTTCCGGCCTGAACCAGATTTAGAGCAATGATTTTAAACGGTTCAGGGTTCTCAAATGTGTAAGCCAGCATTCTGTCCAGATACAGTGAAAAATTATCTTCCACCGTCAATTTATCCAGCCCTTCCAGCCATGATTTATTAGCTTCATTAACTTCCTCGAATATCCGTTCGCAGATGGCTTCGAAAAGGTTTTCTTTAGATCCGAAATAATAATGAATCAGCGAATGATCGACGCCCGCTTCATCCGCTATCATGCGCGTCGTGGCGGAGTTAAAAGTGTGGACGGCAAAAATCTTCCGGGCCGCCTTGAGAATTTTTTCAGTGGCGGTTTCTATATTGTCCGGGAGCTTCTCGAAATAACGGCCTTTTTTACTTTTTATTTTCATCTCTATTCACCAAATAGTTTAATTGTTTCGGATCTATTTTTCAACCATTATCGAATTAGTATAGAGCATATTAACCAATTGGTCAAGCCACTTGACAGATTGGCCAAACCGGTGTAATATTCGGACAAGTTGGAAGATGCCGGCATCGAAAACGGCGAAGTCAATCTGAAAATAACCGTAACGGACTTATTGGAAGGAGTATACCATGACCGAGAGAAATTTAAACAACCTGATTATAGAGGTGTTGGAAAACCAAGGCGCAATAGCTGTCGGGTTCTCGACTACCGAGACACTAGCTGGAGGCCCACCCTCGGTCGAGCTGACATACGTTATGCCGACCGCCAGGTCGGCTATTTCCTTTGCGCTTCCACTAGACCGGGACAAGATTATATCCTTTCTCAAGAGGGAGGACAGACTCGAGCATGATCGTGACAACATCCGCACCAATATTCTGATTAGTGGCATTGCGTTCGAGGTTTCCAATTTTTTAACCAGGATTGGACATAAATCGATTCCCGTTGCTGTAAACGCCGAATATCGAACCGACACTCCAAGGGGCGCCTATGATGAGTTACCGCCTATATCTCATCGCTACCTGGCAGTTCGTTCCGGGGTTGGTCATTTCGGACTATCGGGTAACGTGATCAGAAAAAAGGAAGGGGCGGCAATCATTCTTGGTTCCATAATCACCGAAGCCGAACTGGAGCCGACGGGCCCGTTACCTCCTGAGGACAACTATTGTGACGAATGCCGTTTGTGCTTTTCCGTATGCGCTTCGGGGATGATGGATAATTCCGAAAAAACTACCGTTACGCTCGGCGGGATTGACTTTACCTATTCCAATTCCAAGCGAAAAACTCACATGAGATGCGACTATGTATGCGGCGGCTTTACCGGCCTCTCAAAGTCGGGCAAGTGGTCCACTTGGTCTCCGGGCAGGCTGCCTATCCCCGAAAAGGACGAGGAATTCATGCCTGCACTCGCCAAGGCGGTCCCGAAGGTACTTAAGCGGCCCCATGCCGGAGGAGGTTTTCATCATTTCCTTTATCCAGGGTACAGGGTTGTTCAAACCTGCGGCCAGTGCCAGATTATATGTGTCGCCGATAAGGATGAACGCAAAAGGCGCGTAAAAATGATAAGAGAAGGTGGAGTGGTGGTACAGAATTCCGATGGATCACTCGAATTCGTCGATCCCGGGGAGGCGGAAAAGAGACTTGCCGCCATGAATCCGGAAACAAGGGGATTGTACGAAATAGAGCGTAGAAAAAACCAATAAAATTTCTATGAATCAGGAGGACTGACAATGTCGAGTATCGAAGAAAAAATCAAGGGTTTCTTTCGGGAACAAGGAGTGGATGTCATGGGTATTGCAGGCCCTGAAAGACTCGATGGGCCTCCTTCCCTGGATCCGACCTATACAATGAAGGGCGCTAAGTCCATAATTTCCTTTGCGCTACCGATGAACGTAGGGGCGATTTACAAATTCCTCGGCAAGGAGTCGAACACTTATCACAACCTCGACCAGACGAGGATGAATCAAAAGATGCATCGGATTGCATGCTCGGTCGCCGGTTACATCCAGTCATTGGGGTATCGCGCTCAGGCCGTGCCTTCAAACAACTCATATCGCCGCGCACCGGACGCATTCGCCACTCATCCGAGCTTTTCGCACCGCTTCGGGGCAATAGCCTCAGGCATCGCTGCCCAGGGATGGTCGGGCAACGTCATGACGGAGGAATATGGTGCGGCCATCTATCTCGGCACCGTGGTCACTGAAGCAGTTTTAAAAAGCGATACGCCGCGTTATAAACCTCGCCACTTCATAGACAACTTTTGCGCAAAATGCAAAGTATGTGAAAAGACCTGCGTGGCGGGCATGTTCATGCCGGAAGGAGAAGAGTACATTCTCTTAAACGGCGAGCTTCATCCACGAGGCAAACGTCGCAACATAGATTTCTGCAATGCATCCTGCTTCGGGCTGCATTCGATATCCCGCGATAAGAAATGGACGACGTGGGGCACTCGATGGATTGATGATTGGGTAGATGAATTGCCCGATCCGAGCAAAAAGGCGAAGATACGATATACGCTATTCAAGGAAGGACTCCTTGCTGGAGATTCGACGCCAAGATATTCAATAATTCGTGAGATAGGTTTCAACCTGCAGCCGGCGGATTTCATCGAGGCTTATTGCGCAGACGTCGAGGAGACGGAAACCGAGACAGAGCGTTTCCCTAAACTCATCAAATTCGCAAAACAACTGGGAGTAAAAAATGCGGATTGTTTCAAGAATGAGCGGATTCTAACGTGCGGCCAATGCGCGAACGTTTGCGGCCCCACGCTTGACGAAACGGCCAAACGATACAATGCCCTCCTCAAGGGAGGCTTCGTGGTCCCCGGCCCGAACAGCGAAGTAACTGTCGTAGACTCCTACGAGAAAGCTTTAGAGATGAGGAAAAAATATATGCCGCAAGTTTCCTTTGGAGACATGTTTAAGGATTTCGTTGCCTCAACAATCATGTGGCATCAATATTATGGTGGGGTTGAACCAAAATCGGTTTATCAAGGCGTTGTCTACGACAGGAAGCTGAAGAAGGCGGTACGGGCATTACCTCTGGGATGAGAAGGAGAAGCAAATGAACGAGGATGTTTATTTAAAGTTGGCTGAGGCGATCGACTATGGGCCGCTCACCGCCCCAAGGTCGGCGGGCGAATATTCCGGCGCTTTCATCGAGCACTTGAAGCTTCTTTACACGCCTGCGGAAGCCGATCTTGTCCGTTTTCTAAAAATGGGCACAAAATTCACAAGCGCCGCCGACATTGCTTCTATTTCCGGCAAGAGCGAGCAGGAGGTTAATACAATCCTCGATCCGATTGCCAAGAATGGGAGAATCATAGGTTTCGCGGGGATGTATTCGCTGCCGCCCATTCCTATGATTTTAAACTATCACCAGTTCTGGGAGGAGGTCGGGCCGGACGATCTTAAGGCCGCCGAGCTTTACCAAAAGTTTTTCATCAAAGAAGGTTTTTATAAATATTACGAAAGCTCGGAAAAGGGCACGCAGATTATGCGCGTTATCCCGGTACAACGCACAATCCGAAACGAACAGCAAATTCTCGATAACGAAGAAGCTCACAAAATTATAGACAGTGTCAAGCATCTGAGACTGGTGCCCTGTCCTTGCCGTGTCAGAACGGAGAAACTCGGCGTCCGCGAGTGCAAAGACAAATACCCCATCGCATCTTGTATCATGATAGAAACTTCCGCCCTATACTTCGAGAACCTCGGCGTCGGTAAAAAAGTCACTGCAGCGGAAGCCAAGAGATACTTCGACGAAATGCAGGATTTGGGCTTGGTCGGTACCACTGAAAACTACGAGGCCGCCGGGCATTCAGTTATATGCTTATGTTGCAACTGTTGCTGCTCGCAGCTTCGAGGCCGTACAAGATGGGAAAATCCCGAAGCGGTCGCCCCGTCCAATTTTGTGGCCGAATCAATCGAAGACTGTGTTATGTGCAGCGATTGTGTTGACCGATGTTTCTTCAATGCGATCTCGATTGACGACGCTCTCGAACGAGCGGCGGTCGATGAGAAAAAATGTATGGGTTGCGGAGTGTGTACTTTGGTTTGCGAGCAGGAAGCGATCAAGCTGAAAAGACTCGATAGGGAAAAGCCCTATCCGGGTCCGCGCGAACTTTTCAAAAAAGTCGCAATAGAAAACCGGGAAAAGACCAAGGAGCGACAAAGCGATATATCTTCGCATAGCTGAAATGAAAACCTTGATAAGCATGCCGGAATTGCTCCGAAAAGAGCGGAAGCTTTTTCCCTGTCCATGTTCTAGTATCTGCGACTGCTTTACAAACGAAACAGGGATCAGAATGCCAAATCAGGATTTGTGCTACTTCTGTCTTTTATGCCCTCGCGTGTGAGATAACCGTTTTTTGCGAACAGGTCAAGGAAAATGGCCAGTTGCTCAACGGAATATTTGTTATCCAGCGAAGCGCGATGAATGGATGCCTCGGTAAGGGAAAGAATAAAGAATGCGAGAAGCTCTCGATCCATATCGCGAACTTTCCCCAGCCGGATTCCCTCATCAAGTTCTTTGATGAGTATTTCCATCAGGTCTCGGTAGACTTTTATTAATTTTTCCTTTGCCCATTGATCGTTAATGGCCACTCCGGCCCGCAATTGGTTTAGTACTTCTCCGATCTTGGAATAGTTATCCAGGAAACCTCGAAACATAATAATCTGCCTCATGATCGGATTTTGTTCTTTGGACAGAGAATCCTCAATGTCCCTTTTGATATTGCTGATGACATACTCAATCGCTTCAACGAATAAGTCCCGCTTATCCGGAAAATAGAGGTAAAAAGTCGGGGGGGAAATACCAGCATCCTTTGCAATATCCCGCACATTGGTTAGATAGTAGCCGCGATTCGAATATAACCTGAGAGCCGCCTCGATTATCTCATTTTTCCTTTTTTGACTTTTTTCATTCGTAATTTTGGCCGAATCGCCCGGTTCATCTCCTTTTGCTTTAGAAAGGGTGTACCCTTCCTGAAGTTGATGCTTGATCAAATCCAACGGCGCACGGGATCTTTTACTCTGCTTCAAGAAGTCGAGTTTGATTTTTTGAATAGTCTCAAGCCTCCGTATATGGCTGTCATCGTAATAGGACATTGTCTGCCCGGTTTTAAAAGGCGGATGAAGAATCCCTTCATGCAAATAGTGATGTATTGTGGAACGCGGCACCCCGGAGGCCTTTTCTAAATCTGCAATTTTCAACCTTCTTTTTTCAGTCATATAATCCTCCAAACTATCAAGTAATTTGAGCATTTACCTTATAGTGTAAAAACTTTTTTCTCCTTATTTTCTACTGTCTTACGTTACGAACAGCATTTTTCGTTCCTAAATATCGCTTATATTCGGCATAGTTACGTTAATTAACTCGATTATCTTGGATCAAAAAAATGCTTGACATCCCAATTTTCACAATGTAATCTAGGTTTTAACACTATCAAGTATGTTACATTGTAATTTGAATTATTGAGCATTTTTAACATTTTGGCAACCTCAAAGCGGAGATAAGGGGAAAGAATCAATGGAAACAGCCATTAGAAGCACGCCCTCCGAGAGGATTATCAAACTCAAGGAACGCTTTCTGCAAAGCCCTTACAGCGTAGACACAGAAAGGGCGCGCTATTACACCAGGGTCTGGAAAAGGATGGAAAACGCGGGCCCCTGCATGAAAGCCGCCACCGCCCTTTCCGAAACTCTTGCCAATATGAACATAAGGATCGAGGACAACGAACTGCTTGTTGGCGTCAAGTCAAATAAGAAGCGCGGCGGAGTGGTGGGAGTGGAAAAAGACACCTTTAATGGAGCGGTTGAGGCCATGATTGACCCTTATTCGAATAAAAATTTAGTGGTGGTCGGTGGCACCACATTAGCCCGTGCTGAGCAGTTTGTGAGCAGCTTATCGGAAGAAGAAAAACTGGAATGGAAAAACGATATTCTTCCTTACTGGCGCGGAAAGACCGTGAGCAGCCGCAAGAAAGATTTGTTAAAAAAATCCGATGTTTTTAAAGGGCCGCCTAGTCTTGGCCCGGTCGCTTTGTTTAATATTTTCAAGGGCTTGGGAGGATTTAAAGGCATATCCGACCTGGTTGCAAGAAACAAGCAGGATAATAGCAAGATATTTCAAAAGAAAGAATCGAGCGAGCATCAAAAAAAATCACGAGGAATTCAAAGTTTAACCCGATCTATCAAGGATATATCCAAGGTCAGGGCAGCCCTTCAGAATGCACTTCCCGATCTTATGTACATGAGTTTGGATGTCCAGGGACATACCATCCCAGGTTACAAGCGTGTGCTTGCTATCGGTTTTAAGGGAATCGGTGAATGGGCGGATAAGGCCCGTTCTGATTTGGTGGAAGGAGACCAGGACTACGAACATCGCAAGGATTTCTACGAGTCGGTCTCCATAGCGGCCAAGTCTGTTTGCGAATACGCAGGTCGTTATGCTCAACTGGCAGAAAAAATGGCCGCCGAGATCACGGACGCTACAAGAAGAAAAGAGCTTCTTGAAATTGCGGAGCGTTGCCGCCGTGTCCCGGCAGAACCGCCGCGCATATTCATGGAAGCCATTCAATCTATGTGGATGACCCAGGTTGTTCTGCAAATCAGTTACGGGATGGACGACATTTTTTCGCCGGGCCGGGTGGATCAATACCTTTATCCTTTCTATAAGGCGGACGTGGAGGCCGGACTCATTACGCGAAAGCAGGCCCTGGAAGCGGTTGAGGAATTCCTCATCAAAGTGGCGGACAATTACATCGCGGGCGCAAATGTTCTGACAATCGGTGGACTGAGCAGGAAAGGTGATGACGCCACGAACGAAATGTCTTATCTGTTCCTTGAAGCCATGGAAAGCGTGAAGGGATTGGGAAACAGCCTGCCGGTGAGAATCTCTCCGAAAACTCCGAAGGATTTTCTCGTCAGGGCTTGCAAAGTGCATCGGGCGACCGGTGGCATCGCTTTCTATAACGATGAAATTGTCATCCGAGACCTGCTGGAAGATGGATTTTCGCTCGAAGACGCCCGCGATTATGGCGTGATAGGCTGTGTAGAACCCACATCCGTTGGCAACTGTTTCTCTTACACCGCCGGAAACGGGATTTTCCTGCTAGGCGCGCTGGAAATGGCGCTGAACCGTGGTCGCAGAGTTCTCGGGGGCAATGAGCTTATCTGCGTGGAAACTCCCGATCCCAGTACCTTCATGACCTTCGATGAAGTGAAGCACGCTTTTGCAGACCAGCTCGCATATATCGTTGACAGGACAATCCGGGCCGCAGAAATCAAGGACAGGGTTTATGCCGAATCCTTCCCCTGCCTTTTGCTCTCATCTACAATCGAGGGATGTCTGGAGAGTGGAAAAGACGTAACAAGGGGCGGCGCTAAATATAACCACGGCCATGTCAATGCCCAGGCGCTTGCTTCCGTCGCTAACTCTCTTGCGGCAATCAAATGGGCGGTTTTCGATGAAAAGCTGGTCACCATGAGGGAACTGGTCGGTCATCTCCACAATAACTTCAAAAATGCGGAAAATCTCAGGCAAAGATTAATCCACAAAGCTCCAAAATATGGAAACGACAATCCCGAAGTGGACGAAATCGCGGCATGGGTGGCCGAGGTATTGACCAGAGAAACCCGAAAACATAAGTCATGGAGAGGCGGCATATATCGTCCCAGCCTGTTCTCTTCGGGAACCCAGCACATCGAAGGAGCTTTCCTGGGAGCAACTCCTGACGGACGTCTCGCGGGGGATGTGGTGTCGAACGGAGTGTCACCCACGAATGGCACCGAGAAAAGCGGAACTACCGCCGTATTCCATTCCGTTGCGAAAGCAAGTAACACCTTATTAAGCGACGGAACCGCCCTGAACTTGAATCTTTCTCCTTTCCTGCTCAAGTCTGATGAAAGCGTTGAAAAATTCGCTTCGCTCATCGAGGGATATTTCAAGATGGGTGGAAGACAAGTACAATTCAATCCATTCGATGCGGAGATGTTAAAGGATGCGCAGGCTCATCCCGAGAAATACCCCGACCTCACCGTCAAGGTAACGGGCTATTCCGCTATTTTCGTGGACATTGCAAAGCCGCTCCAGGACGACATAATCGCCCGGACGGAGTTTTGCAAATGGTGATTTATCTAAATCGTTTAGAGAAGGATGTCTAACGATGCCGAAACATGGAAACATTCTGGCGCTCATATTGTTCTTTCTTTCCAGCCTTGCGCAACCCCTGTTGGCAAAGGCCGAGACCAAAACTCTGGCCAGAACCATGGATCCCGTGGTAATTGTGGGCAAAGACTTGGCTCCACTTCTGGGTCAGCCTCCCGACAAGTTGGCTCTCATGGCATATCGGGGCAACTCATGGGAGCCGATCCCATTTCAGATAGATGAGAAAAAGCCTGATGGAACCTATGCCTTCACATCCGGCCCACTAGCGAGCAAGGACCCTGATCCGAATCTGGATGCAAACGATGAGTTGGTCTTCATGGCCAGGGACACTGCTGATCGTGCCGAGGGGAAGGCCTGGCCGGAAGGAGCAGGTAAGCCTGTGGAAATCGAGGTGACTGATCCGCAAAATGGTAAAAAAGGGTGGGTCTACCTGTTTCTCTTTTCCGGCAAACCGCCCCGCTCGCCGAAAAGATACGTCAAGTTTGAATATAACAAGGACTCCAAACGATACCGTTACATTACCGATGAATTTGTGATTGAAATTCCGGCGGGCCGCGTTAACCCGGACTATTTTTCAGTAGTCAAGCCGGATGGAAGCTTGGGCCCGAATATCCTTGACATGGTGAAGATTCGCCTGGAGGTTATTGTCCCGGTTATCAATAAGCGCCTTGAATTCAGGATTGATCAGCTAATTAGAGCTGATAGCAAGGCGTGGATTAGTGGGCCTGTGCGGGTTATTCACTTCAACCAGGGATTCGCTCAAGTTGCGCAATGGATCAAATTAAAGATCGGGGGCGAGATGAACATAACCCTGTATCCAAACAGCATTGAATTTCCCATGAAAATGGGGCCGACGGAATATACCGATGAGGCCAATCCCAACTCCTCTTCCACCATGCCTCCTCCGAGCAAGGTCACTCCCGAGGTGAATGAGTATATTTATCTGGATTTTAATTCCAATGCCTATGGCGCTCATTATTTTTCCAAAATAAGTCCATTCAACGATAATGTAGTTTTCGATGGCCGGATGAGTGACGCGGAAAAAAAGCTTGACCTCAAAACAGCATCAAGCTGGGCGGCGCTGTATCCCCTGCCCGGTGGATTGGTCGCCCGAGTGAGCCAACAGCCAATCCCTCGCATCGAGGCGCTTCTTCCTCGCATTTTCTACTTTGACGATAAGACAAAGATCGAAAAGCCCGAGAATGAGCCTGGAGTCAGCGCAGTGGGGATGTCCTTGTATCATCTGGAACGGGCTGAGACAAATAAACCATCGTCGGTCACCACAACCGTTTATTATCAGCGAGAATTCAAACCCGAAAATGTGAACGACATTCTCAATATCAAGGATCATCCCTTGAAAATCCTAACCCGGCCCGCTGGAGAACCGCGCTGAATTCAAACATTAGAGAGCAGATGCGTTCCATCAGATTAATGGACATCATAATTGTAATAGTGGGGAGAAAAGCGAGCTAAGCGGGACCTGCCACGCCGAAAGCAGGCGGTTCCGCATCATTAAAGAAAGAAATCCTAGATGACAAGTCGAATGAATTCCCGTGAAAGAGTCATTGCGGCCCTGAAAGGCAAACCGATTGATCGTGTCCCCGTAATGTACTGGTTCAATCCACATACAGCGGTGAAGCTGATGGCCGAATTCGAGCCGGCCCAAAACCGACTGGTGAATTTTATCGGCAGATGGATGTGGAAGAAATTCAAGCAAGGCGGCGGATTTGACGCGAAGGAGATATGGAGAGCTCTGCCGTTGTTAGCCACAGTCTATGCCAACAACGATTATGCAATTCAACTGGGCGCCGATATGGCCGAGGTGCCCTTCGGAACGGCCAAATTCTGGGGAAAAATATACTGCTAAAAAGGTAAAATCCGGGTAAAAGACAATCTCGGGAATATCCGGGGGATAGGCGGGATATACCTGGACGTTATTGATTACACTTTTAAAAATATTGACGACTTGAGGAATTTTGTGTTCCGCGATGCAAGCGCCGATGAACACTACGCAGGCATAAGGAAATACAGGGAAAAACACCCGGACGTATGTATTTTCACCGACAACTTCGGCGTACAGGACATTCTGAGCACCCAGATGTTCGAGATGAGTAATATGATGACCTCATTGATTGAATATCCAGAGGACATCAAGAAATTTCAGGCGAAGTTTGCGGATCAGATGATTGACATCGGCAGGCGCAGCATCAAGGCCGGAGCCGACATCATTTTCGTTTATGATGACTACGGATACACAGAGAGGTTGTTGATCAGCGAAAAAATGTGGCTGGAATTTACATACCCCCACCTGAAGAGAATGATAGAAGCGTTTCATGATGCAGGCGCACTTGTCATGCTTCATTCATGCGGATACCAGATGCCGCTTCTGAAACATTACGTCAGCGCTGAATTGGACTGTTTGCAGACTTTCCAGCCGAAAGCGGGAAACGATTTTGAAAAAGCCTATGCTGAATTTGGTGACAAACTGGGATTCTGTACCGGTATTGATATTCAACTTGGAGAACAGATGACGGCACAAGAAATAAAAGAAGATATCCTGAAATCATACCGTATAGGCGGCATGAAAGGCAGGCACATTCTCGGCGCAACGCACATGCTCCAATACACCATGCCGATGGAAAATATTCATGCTATTTTCGAAACCACGCGCGAAATTCAAAATGGCGTTTATGATTAGATATGAATTCACGAAACGGGGCCGGCGAAATGAGACCTGTTTTTGGAGGTATTTATGTTTTTGAAGAGTGGATGGAAAGATGATTTCGATATATTTAATTCCAGTTTGCTTGTCAAGATTGGCTTCTGGTTTTTCAAGCTGATAGCTTTTCCTATCCCACTTAGAGCAGGTCTCCGCATCACGCTGAAACGCGGTGAAACAGTCTATAAGATTATATGTTTGAATATGGGGCCGTGGCCTGCTTCCTCAGACCGCGCCGTAATTCATTTAATAATGGACGCGGATGATTGGGGATTCCATGTTGATAATCTGGGCAAGATACTTGCGGCGCAAAAAAAAGCAAAGCCTTCCCTGAGTCGCAAAGAAAATAAAAACAGACGAAAAGCGCTGAAGGCGGTCTCAGGAGGAAGATACGGTTACAGGAAACCGTCCATACGGGATTCGATTGAGATTATTCGGACAATAAAAGGCGGCTTCCATATTAGCATGACCGATACCAACGGCGAAGCGCATCACTCGTATCTGGTATTCAATCATACATCGCCTCAGCCCCCAAATGACCTCCTCACTGTTGAGATCTCAAAAGAAACATTTGATGATCTTACCGAAGGTCGCACGGATTTTTCCACCGCATTTATTCAGGGAACTATATCCATCCAAGGCAACTTTGAGGCTGTTGCAACGCTAGCAAAGCTTAACGGCGAACCGGTTATACCCACCTACAAGCCGAATATTTACACAGATCGAACCGATCATCCTCTTGATAAGGGTTACAATGCCGAGATTCCCCTGCCCCCTTTAACAGCTTGCTGCATTTTGAAAATAGACTCGATGGAGCGAGTTGGCCATGAATTCACGTTTGCCGCACGCGGCTATGACGTCTATCGAACACGAATTCTGAAGATGCTACACGCCTATGACACCTCGCCGGGCATATCCTGGGAAAGGTTAACCTTGAAGATTTCCTGGATTAAGCCCAATGTTTTCCGAATGCGTTGCGTCAGAGGAAATTTAGTGCCGGAAAATGAGACTCCGATGCTGGCCACGCCCAAAGGCGTGGCTGCCGACTTTAAACTTGATTCTATTGAGCATGACGATCATTATGAGCTGATAAGCCCTGAACTTAAACTATTGGTATATCGAGACGATTTCCGTATCGAGGTTCTAGGCCCGGATGGGGAAGTGGCCGTGATTGGCGCAAGAGAAAGGGATGGCTTTACGAATATTGTTGACACTTTGCCAATGGGATTTTTAAAGGATCACGAGACGGGCTGTTCATTCTCAGTGAATAATTTCGAACTGCGCCCCGGTGAAGCCGTTTATGGGTTTGGTGAACACTACGACAGTGTCAATAAGCGTGGCCGCACCGTCACTCTCTGGAACGAGGAAGGCATGGGACATTCCACGGGCCGCAACTATAAGAATATTCCCTTCTTCATGAGCACCAACGGATACGGAGTTTTCGTAAACGAGAGCCTGCCGATGACTTTCTTCGTTGGCAGTCGATTCTACCCCAGGAACGAATTGGCTGTCGAGGGCGAATTATTAGACCAGTTTTTCTTTTTCGGCCCATCATTGAAAAGGGTGCAGGGTGAATATACCGGGCTTACGGGAAAGGCCCCGATGGTCCCGAAATGGAGTTTGGGGCTCTGGTATAGCCGGATCAGTTACATGTCCCAAGCTCAAGTTGAAGAAGTTGCCGACCGAATCCGCGCGGAAAATTGGCCCGGCGACGTAATCCATATTGACACTGGCTGGTTTGATAAAGAATGGCAGTGCGACTGGAAGTTCAGCAAAACCAGATTTCCCTCTCCCCAGAATATGATAAACAAACTGCATGATATGAATCTCCGCGTTTCGCTCTGGCAATGGCCCTACCTGGTAGAGGCTTTGGACCTCACTTACGAGGCGATTAAAAGAAATGCTCTCGCCAAGGGCAAGCATATCATGATGAATTCTCCTCTTTATCACATAGATTTCTCCAGGCCGGAAGGAGTAAAATTCTACCAGGAGCAGATCGGCAGGCTTCTTAACATGGGAGTGGATGCAATCAAGGCGGATTTCGGCGAACACGTTCACGATCATATGGAGTTCAAGGGTGGTTCGGGAAGAAAGATGAAAAATCTTTATTCTCTGCTCTACCAGAAGGCCGCTTATGAGGAGGCGCATAAAACGGGGGCCATTCTTTGGGCAAGAAGCGGATATGCCGGTTCACAACAGTACCCTGTACATTGGTCCGGCGACAGCGCATGCACCTTTGAGGATATGCATTGCGCATTGAAGAGCGGACTCAGCCTTGGGCTTTCCGGTTTTACCTTTTGGAGTAACGATGTCGGCGGTTTTTGTGGGAATCCATCTGATAAACTCTACGCCAGATGGACCGCATGGAGCGCCTTTAACTCTCACATGCGGCTCCACGGAGGGCCGATAAGGTACCGGGAACCGTGGAACTACGGACAAGAGACCCAAGACGCTTTCAGGAAACTGGTCGGGTTGCGATACCGATTGATTCCATATCTTTACAGCGAGAGTAAAAAGAGTTCACGTGACGGCCTGCCGGTGATGAGACACCTTGCCTTTGAATTCCAGGAAGACCCCACAAGCTGGAACATTGACGATCAGTTCATGTTCGGTGAGGCGATTATGGTCGCGCCTGTTCTCACCAGAAACGATGATCGCAAAGTCTGGATACCGCCCGGTCTTTGGTATGATGCCATGAATGATTCGATAATCGAGGGTCCCAAATGGATTGATGTGCATGCGGGGATAAGCGATATACCGCTATTTTTCAGAGGGGATTATGCGGTCGTTTTCGGCCCTGAAATAACCCATGTAAACGAGAAACCGGAAGGGCCGCTGAACATAATAGTTTTTCCGGGTAAAGATGGTCGAGCGAGTATGCAGATGGAAACCGAAGGTGAACCAATATCGCTAAACGTGGTCGTGGACGGCAATACCGCAAAGGCTCAAGTCGCCGGAATTAAAGGCGACTATTCAGTTGATGTTTTCGGGCGTGAAGCAAAATATATCATGATTAACAACGGGGGTCGGCAAGAGATCAAACGAACTAAAATCCTGCACTAAACTGAACTGATGACGTGATTAAATTATGACTGAACGCAAAATAAAAAAATCCAGGCCCAAGCCCAACCAGAAACAATACCTGTTCTTTCAGTTTGTGGGTAATCTCATTGGTGTCCTGATCGTCACCCCTTGTCTCGTTGATGTCGTTTTCAGGACGTTCGGGAACGGCAGGGGAGACTTTTTACCGTCCAGATATTTTTACTCGGCTTCTTGGCTTGTTTCACGGTGATTCAAACACATGGCGCCATTATCAATACGCGAAAAGATTATTTACGCGGCAAATGGGTTATGGATTGAGTCGAGCCATCCTTTAAGACGGACTCGATTGCGAATCCCTGGCAAAGGGTTGGGGTATATGCGGTAATTGCAGGATTGTCGGCGGCGGTAATTTCGTATATCACCGTGCCTTACCTTGGAAGAGAATCATACAGCAGACTGGCGATAAATATAATGGCTGTCAGCGGGCGGTCAAAACCGGCCAGTAAAGGGCACTTGAAAACCGGCCATTTTGAGGAGTCGAAAATTCGTTACTTTGATTCTCCTGACGAAAGGAGAATTGAATGGCGAATCAGCTCAAAATGGCGAAAATTCAGGCGATATTGGCACTCAGGGGGCGTGGTTGGTCATGCAGGCGCATTGCGAGGGAGCTTGGGGTGCACCGGGAGAAGGTATCCCGGCACGTTCGGGAGCACGAAAATGCTCAAAACCGGCCAAAAGTGCCCACCGGGTCGGATAGTGAATCGGATTCAAAACCGGCCAAAGTGCCCACCGGGTCAGATGGCTTCAGAAGCAAGTGCGAACCTCACCGCCAGTTCATAAAAGAATGCCTCGATAAAGGGTTGTCATGCCAGAGAATCTGGCAGGATTTAAGGGCTGAGCACGGATTCGATGGGGGCTATGACAGCGTAAAGAGGTTCGCCGGTCATTTAAAGCCCGCCAGCCTGCCATTTCGGCGCATGGAATGCGAACCCGGAGAGGAAGCGCAGGTTGATTTTGGCTCCGGAGCGCCGGTGGTCAATCATGATGGCAGACGCCGCCGGACTCACGTCTTTCGCATCATTCTCTCCCATTCCAGAAAAGGCCACACCGAAGCGGTTTTCCATCAGAGCACAGAGGATTTTATCCGGTGTCTGGAGAACTCGTTTTACCATTTTGGCGGCGTTCCCAAGACGCTTGTCATAGACAATCTTCGCTCGGCGGTAACTCAGGCAGACTGGTACGATCCCGATCTCAATCCCAAGCTGGACGAATTTTGCAATCATTACGGCACGGTCATCCTGCCCACAAGACCCTACACGCCCCGCCACAAGGGTAAGATCGAAAGAGGAATAGGCTACGTAAAAAGCAACGCTCTCAAAGGCCGCACATTCTCAAGCCTTGAGGAACAGAACCGCCACCTGCTCCATTGGGAACAGTCGGTGGCGGACACCCGCATTCATGGAACCACACGCAAACAGGTGAAAAGAGTGTTTGAGGAACTCGAGCATGACGCGCTCAAACCCCTGCCGCCGGATCGCTTCCCGTTTTTCCATGAGGCAGAGCGCAAGGTTCACAAGGATGGCCACGTCGAGGTGGATAAGGCATATTACTCGGTTCCGCCGGAGTATCTTGGCCGGAGGGTGTGGGCGAGATGGGACAGCCGGATCGTTCGCATCTTCAATGGTCGTCTGGAGCAAATTGCCATCCACCTTAAAGCCGAGCCGGGCAGGTTCAGCACTCTGGGAAGTCACATCGCACCTGAAAAAATCTCTGGCATCGAGCAGGGCGCCGCCGACCTTCTGATAAACGCCGCACGGATCGGCCCTCATACGTCGCGGTGGGCTGAAGACATGGTCAAAAACAGAGGCATCGCAGGCGTCCGGGTGCTTCTGGGGCTTCTCAGCCTTGCCAACCGTCATTCAGGCGATCAGATCGAAAAAGCCTGCGAGGTCGCATGGTCTCACCGCGCCTTCAGGCTGCGCACCGTCCGCGAGCTGATCAAACGCCAGGCTCCAAAACAGGAACAGTTAGGGTTTATCGAGGAGCATCAGATTATCAGGCCATTGAAGGAATATGAGGAGTTGGTAAGGAACGCCTTTCAACGGGAGTGACGCCGTGTCGAAGATGAGTTTATCGCTTTATCAGTTACCTGATGGGAAGGTAAAGAGCAACCGAAAAAAGGAAAAGCCCCGCGCTGAACACGAGGCCCTTCCCATCAGTATAACACCCGCGTCGGCGCTCAGGTTCCTCTCCAGGATTGCCCTATCCTCCGCGCAGGCATTGAAAAATGTAGCACACAAAAAACAAAATTCAATTCAGAAGAAAGGAAAGAACATGAAAGACTCATTGCAAACAACGCTTAAAAAACTGCACCTCTCAGGCATGGCGCAATCACTGGAGGTGCGACTACAGGAGGCCGCCGGAAATCGCCTTGGCCACGCTGAGTTCCTTGAACTCATACTCCAGGACGAACTGGACGTGCGCGCCAACAGGCTTGTAGAAAGACGGGTAAAAGTCGCAGCCTTTAGGGAAACAAAAACCCTTGAGGACTTCGACTGGCAGTTCAACACGACCATCAAGAAAAAGCAATTTTTCGACCTCGCCGTTTGCGGATTTATCAGGAACGCCCGCGACGTGCTCCTGCTCGGTCCCCCCGGCACTGGAAAATCACACCTCGTTCAGGCATTGGGCTACCAAGCCGTCAAAGCGGGGTTCACCGTCCTCTATCGCTCCATCTTTGACGTTGTCCGGGACTTTTTACACGATGAAGCGCTGGGCAATGAACAGAAAATACTCGCAAAATACCTCAAACCCGACCTGCTCATCGTTGACGATATGGGCATGAAGCAGCTCCCAAAACGCTCCGGCGAATACCTCTTCGAGATCATCATGCGGCGGCACGAAACACGCTCCACCATCATGACCACCAACAGACCCATCGAGGACTGGGGAAAACTCATCGGAGACGTGCCCTCAGCCACTGCAATCCTCGACCGATTCCTCCAACATGCTGAGTTCATAACAATCACCGGCAGGAGCTACAGGCTGAAAAATCTCAAAAATGAGAAATCAGGCGAAAAGTTGACGAATGGAAAGCAGTAAATTACACTGACCGCAAGAAAACACTGGCCGGTTTTGAACCGCCCACCGGTGGCCGGTTTTGAAGTGCCCAGTGACATAAGCCCCATAGTAATTACTGCAATCGATTGCACTGCGGGTGTTGAATCTCTCAGCAAAAAGCCTGTTCTCCGATTCGCTATGTCCAGGCGCATACACTACCAACTTACAAAGTTCGTCTTTTTCCAACTTCGCCGCCAACTTGCGCGTAACAAACTTGCACATGTCGAACTTTGCTTTTTCAAACTTGTGAATCAGGCACGGTCTTTAGGGCTGAAAAGAGTCAAAATTCCGGGGGGCTTAAGTCCGTCCCGCGCTAAAATAGAGCGGCGACAACCATGGGGGGTAGGATTCTCGCTCCTGCCAACGCGCTTTACCGTGCTGGCAGCCCTTTGTAGCATCGGCCCTCCCCCGAACGGCAATATCGTATACACAGGCTGACCCTGTAGATCACGTTGTACACCCACAACTTCGCCTTCTAAACCGCCAAACTTAAGCCGAACTTGAGAACCTAAAGTGAAAAAAGGTAAAATTTCTTAATTTTTTTTCCACTTTGCGTTCCACTTTGTAAGTTTGTGCAGGATATTTTCTCAATCCCCTGAGATCTGGCCCCTACCACATCGCCAACCCTATCGGGGTCTTCGGATTGGGTGATCTTAACGCGATAGCCCATAAATCCATTCTTTTCTACCATACTAAAGCAAGCTAATATTTTTGCCACACCCCGATGCTTCTCATCCAGCTATCCGTGCAATCGATTGCAGTAAAATTGAATCTCATACCAGACTCCCTCAGTGCTTCTTTACACCTGTTATGCCACTCATGTTCATCCTATTCCATGATTCACCACCGCAAACCCGAAATATCACTTACCCCACCCCCCCTTACCTTATTCCCTTCACAAGCTCATTCCTAATCCAGTCTAGGCAGGGGGGTAAGGGGGTACCCCCCTCCTGATATTTTGGGTCAGATGTTAAGAAACGCGACTGTATGGGTCTCTGAAGCCCAATCGCTCAATCTCCACAGGTCTGGGTTGCCATTACCAGTCATCTGCTCCCTCCGTAACACGTCGTGAGCCGCCAGATCCTCCAGAACTCGCTTGATGGTGGTTTGTGGTAGGCTGACCTTAATTGCCACATTAGCAGTTGAGATCGGGTCCTCAAGCGTTAGAATTGCCCCTATGCATTCACTCCGAATCGCTGGCATACTGGACCAAGCCACCTGCTGAATCAGGTGCCATGCCTCTGTTGGTAAAACGCCGATAATCCTTAGGGCTCTCAATAGCAGTGCGAACACTTTCACCAAGCGAGTAGGGCTTTCGGTATCTGGCAGGCTTACTATACTTCGCGATCGGGAATCGCGTTCTACTGGACTTCTAGTGCGCGCGGTAAAACGAGCTAGAGCGTTGAGCTTTTTGCGCTCTTCATCTGATAGGACGATACCGCGCTCTGGAATCTGCAGGTTGTCGAGAAAGCCCCGTACTTTTTCCGCGACATCCTTCCGAAAATCCGCCTCCTTGCCGACATTCTCCAAAGCAAAGGCAGTGCGCTGCTCCTCATGATCGTTAGAGAGACGGTAATAGATGAATCGCTCCCCTAATTTGGCCATAGCTACATGATGCTGATCAATAGTCTTGGTCGCACAGCCAATAATACCGATCTTTCCGGCCCATTCGAGTGTCTGCCCGCCATCGGTGCCAACACCGCGATTCCAGTGGCCATCGTAGATTTCGCGCAACGCAGCCAACAATTCAGCACATGCCTCCTTGCCCATCGAGAGAAGACTGCCGAAATCCTTCAAGACGAGGAGCCCTCGCTCTCCGAGAACACGTAACACCCCGCCATTCGCGTTTTGCGCCCGTTCTTTCGCAGACGTCCCAGATAGCAACGATGGTACAGTCAGGGTGCTAACCGCGATTGAATTGTCGAGGTTCCCCAGCGGCACCACTAACTCGGTCTTGCCAACGCTAGAGGACGCGATGAGCAGCAGCCATACTGGGTCGCCTTTCATGCGATTAGCCACAGCAGTGGCCAGCGTCACTTTTATCACCCCATCATCTGGCAAGTACAGGTACTTCCGATATGACCCAACCACATCCTCCAATGTCGCAGGCGCAGCCCGTGGACGAGTAGGCTTGCTTGGATTCGGTGAATGCACTTGTTGTTTCCTCTTCTTGCGCTCGGCATTGACCGCACGATCTAAATCGTTCAGGTTTAATTTTTCACAACCGTCTTTCAATCGTGCTTTGACAATGCCGTATTCAGCAGGACTCAACCGTGCCAGGGCATCAACAATCAAAAATGCGGCTTCTACTGTGTGCAATTTGATCGCATCATCAATGCGCTCTTGATCGTGACTTGAATCCGCCGGTTCATAGCGGGCCGCCACGTCTCTGGCTAGGGCTTTAACCGCATCTGTGGGAAGTGGTGGGTCACATCGCTCGTTTGTTTTTAAAAGTGCCGCTTCAATCTCTTCATCGATCATGTCTCGTCTTCTCATACTTCCTGCGAGACTCAACAATGTGCTATGCCGCTGCCCATCGGGGATGCGCCCTCCTGCCACAGTCGGCCCAGTGGAGTAATCGTGCTGCTTTTTAGATGGGCGTTTTTGAGCCTGTGCCTCGATCAACCATTTAGGACAAGCGGCAAGGGGCGTGCCATTGCTTAACCATGTATAAAAGCCGCCCGACACGTGATTGGATGGTGGGGAGATAATGCAGCCGCCATCGGCTTTGATGTCTAGTTTTGGAAGTCCAAGAATATCAGAAAGAGACACGGACTTGATATAAATTCCGTTGCCGGGGTGTTGAAAGTAGAAATGCCGCCCGCCGCCGCCTGACCGGGCTTGAATGGTTTCCGGTAGAGGCCCATAACGGGTTTCAAGCTCTTTGAGAGATTTCTCACCCTCCGGGCCGTCAACATCCAGCACCACAAGTCCGCTTGCCACACCTGTCGCTATCCCGATATTTGAGGCGGGGTACTGTCTCCACCACTGCGTTATCTTTGCTGGGTCGGTAGTGGCGTCATTCAAGCCGTGCTGTGTTCGGGGATGTTTTCCGGGTTTGCATTTTGGGCCGCCAGGGTCGTGGCAAGTGCAATGCCCGTCCTCAATAGAGTGAACAGGGTATACACGCCACCCCCGCGCCGCGTATCCGAGCGCCGCGTCTAGGGGCTTGACATTCTCAGACCGCTGTGGTATGATATTGTTAGAATTACAATTACCTGTTTTGGCTGCCGCGCCTTGATCAAAATTGCCCATGGTCGGGGCGCACGCGTTTTTGGGGCTTGTGTTTTTCATGTGCGCGCCTCATTTCCCGCTTCCGCCGGGGACTATGCGCCGCTCTTCCATGAAGTCAAGCACATCCGATTCACGGTAACGGACAGACTTATCCAGTTTGACGTAGGGCATGCCCTTACACAACATTCGCCAGTTCCGCAACGTCTGAAGGCCAATGCCCGTCAATTCTGCGACCTGTCGGTCAGTTAAAAATTTAGGTTTTTGGTGGGAATTTTCTGCGCGTTGGGGTTCACTCGTAGACATTAGACAATCCTCCCTTGTGGATCGCCTTATCGAATGTCTTCCCAGACCTTCCCCCCTCCCTTTAAGTGCAACTGTTATGGCATTGCACGGGGGTTTTTGCCACGCCAAGGTCTTTTAACCATTCCGGAGCCTAGACGCGATACGATAGGCTATTTGGTTTTTAGGCCCCCAGGGAACCTAGTACTTCGCGTACAATAACTATTTTAAATCATGTTCCCGCATTTTCAAGTAGTAATATTATAATTTTCTTTCTTTTTTTTCAGAGCAACGACATTGTCTGGACTTGCGGCAGTGGAAGCCAGCTGTCCGGCGCGTTCGCTTGCCCGTTTTAATGCCGCGTCGCTAAGGTGAGCATATCGGCGGGTCATGTCCGGGCTTTTGTGAGTCAATAAGCGCCCGACGGTGTAAAGGTCAACACCATCACTTACTAACCCACTGGCGAAATGATGTCTAAGGCCGTGCATGGGGCGGAAGTCCGCCGGGAGTCCAGCCGTTGCCTTAAGGATATTTAGGCCGCGCTTCGCCTCTTTTCTGTGTCCTTCAGCCTTACCCGGAAAAACAAAAGGCGATTTTTCGCTTCTATCAATGCCATTTAACAACGTCCAGGCGGGGTCATTCAACGGGATAGCGGTATCCTTGCCGCCTTTGGATTCACGGATAACGATAAACCCGCGCTCAAAATCAATGTCTTGCCATTGCAGGCGGAAAATCTCGCCGCGCCTCATGCCGGTGTAGAGCGCCATTTTCATCATTCGCCCGGCTACTTCATATTGCGGGTTTTCGTCAATCACTTTAAACAAGGTCGCCACCTGGTCGGGGGTCAGGCTTTCGGTTTTCAGGTTATTGATCTGGGGGAGTTTGATTTTCAGGGTTATGGGTTCAATGAGGTTCCGGTTAAGCCCGAAATTGATAATCCGCCGGATAAGCTCTAAGACACGCGCCGCCGTGGTGGCTGTGCGGGTTTTCTGGACGTTCACCCGTAGGCGGTCAATGTCCAGTGGCGCGATGTCCTTCGGTTCCTTATCCCCGAAGCGGGGCCGGATGTAGTTTAGATAGCGGTTTTCATCAGTCGTTATTCCCTTTAAATCGGGCCGCTGTGCCTTGTATTCTTGCCATAGGCGGTCAATAGTCCAGCGCCCGGCCTCTGCCCGTTTAAGGGCTATTTCCTCTTGCCTACGGGCTTTGTTTGAAGGGGCCGCCCCCTTGATTCTTTCCGCTTTGAGAAGCGCCGCCTTTGCCGGGGTCATGTTATCCTGAAATTGCCGCCCTGCCTTTTCCTCAATTCGTTTCCCGTCCCTGTAGTAGCGGATGTAATAAATTCGCTCTTGCTTTCCCAATGTCCGGGACGTGCCGTCCATGAAGTACACCCCCTGATATTTTGTATTGTGTCTCTCGTATTTCATATTTCACGCTCTCCCTTTTCTGTGAATAGGGGGACTAACGGGGGGACAACCCAAAAGGTCGCCCGTAACCCGAAGGCCCGTAGTCCCCCTACTAGTCCCCCCATAGTATCATTAACTAGCGGTAATGTCAAGTAAAGGGGCATCTCTTAAAATGGTTGAAAATACTGGCTTAAATCAAGGTCTTAAGTGAAATGCGGGAAAATACGGGAAATGATAAATCACGGGTTCCTAACCCGAAGGCCACGTGTTCGAGTCACGTCGGGGGCGCTCAATAAAATCAGGGGGTTAAGCGTAATTTTAAGATTCCGTTTAATCCCTTGATTATTTTTTATCCTGCTCTTTATCCCATACATAGCCCAATTTCGCCCCTAACCGCCCCGCTGCGCCGCGATCAGGGCCGA
>Ga0209777_10001072_pt1 | contig 41495 bp, 35 predicted proteins | sample FrelakmetHBP12HB_FD_187147 | JGI IMG/M metagenome (GOLD analysis project Ga0209777, IMG submission 187147) | Freshwater lake sediment microbial communities from the University of Notre Dame, USA, for methane emissions studies -HBP12 HB (SPAdes)... | ecosystem: Environmental > Aquatic >...
ACCGACGGTGGCCTCCAACAAGAGCAACTTCTTGGTCGTGTGGCAGGATATGCGCAATGCCGTCTCGCCGAACTATTACAACGATCTCTACGGCGCCCTGGTGTCATCCACCGGCACGGTGACCCCAATCGCCACCGCGATTTCGCTCGCCGACGGTAACCAGAATTTGCCCAAAGCCGCCTCGGACGGCGCCAATTACATGGTCGTCTGGGAGGATTATAGGAGCACGAGCCCGGTTATTCGCGCGACCAGGGTCACATCCACCGGGTCTGTCCAGGACTCTTCGGGCATCGCGATGCCCGCCACGTCCACCAATCAAACCACCCCCAGCATTTCGTACGGCAATGGAAGCTATTTCATTACCTGGTCGGACTACTCGAAGATATCGGGCTGCCGGATAAGCTCATCGGGGACTCCCGTCGACATCAAAGGCATAGCCATCAACAGTGGCACGAAGCGAAAGCAGTTCCCCAGCGCTTGCTGGGATGGGCAGAACTACCAAATTGTGTGGGAGGACTATCGCTCCGCCGACCCAGCCAACTCAGACCTCTACGCCACAACCGCAAGTTCGACCGGAGTGGTAGCCGGCTATCCCGAGACCGCGCTGGTTTCGAGCCTGGTTCCCGACTGTGCGCCGACGATCATGAAATCCGCTGGGTTCGGCATTTTACTCTACACGACCACAGTCAATTATGCGACAGGGCTCAAGTTCGTGACGCTCGAGGACCGCACAGTGCAGGAGGTACCGACCATAGCGGCCGCAAAACAGCTTGCCCCAGGGACCTTGGTGGCGCTTTCGGGCAAAGTTGTAAGCGCGGTATTTACCGGCTTCTATTACGTCCAGGAAGCGAACAGGTGCAGCGGCATCAGGGTGATATCAGCTAGCAGTCCGACGGTCGGGAACCTGGTGGATGTTGTGGGCACGATGTCCGTCGTCGACGGTGAGCGGCAGATCAATGCCGGGCAGACCACGGCGATGGGTACTGCCGGCGATGACGCGCTCAGGCCCTTGGGTATCCGTGGCGACTGGCTTGGCGGCGGCCCGCCGAATGCTCAGACGCCCGGAATCACGGGCGCGCGCGGTCTGAACAACATAGGCCTGCTCGTTAGCACCTGGGGCTTGGTCACGTCTGCTTCAAGCGGCTACTTCTACATACAGTGCACCAACACCGTGACCGTCAAGGTCAAGTCCGGCAGCCTTACCCAGCCGGCGGTCGGCAAGCTGGTGAAGGTCACCGGTGTGAGCACTTGCGAGACCGTGGCCGGGGGCATATTCAGAGTGGTGATGCCCAGGCAGCAGACCGATATCCGAGTCATGAACTGACGCGCGCGGCTCCACAACTATGTTTGCCGGACACCTCTATCCCTCCAGGTGAAAACGCCTGGGAAGATTGGTTGCGTCGGTGTCCCACCGCGCGTTAAGAAAACTTGAAGTTCTGGCAGAATTACCTGTATATTTCAACAAATTCGGTGGTATACTACAATATCAGGCCCGAGCGTTCCGTTAGTCGCATCGATCCATCCGCAGGCCACAAGGTTTTTTGAGAGGGGGACCAAGGGGGATGTCAGTTGTTGATTCCGCGATGACGCGCGAGATCCTACGGGACATATCGAAACGGCCGCTTGATATCAGCGACCTTCACGTGAGTGTGATGCACGGGGTGGTGTATCTGCGTGGTAGGATCGAAAAGATCAGAGGCTACCACAGTGATATTGACCTGAAAGAAGAACTGAGGGTGATAGGTCACATTCTTAGGCAGAAATCAGGCATAAGGGAAGTGATTTGCGAGGTCGATCTGGTCGGTCTGTCTCTTGCGGAGCGGACCGAAGACAAGAAGAAGCGTGGCTACTACCATACCTAGCCACGCTCGTAATCGAATGCCGGGTTGGCAGCTCGGCGGAGCAACTAAGATATCGCGAGGGCCTGCGGCGACCTGACAGTCCAGCGGTCCCTCGCGAGTTTCAGGCCTTCGGATCGATATCTATCGTCTTTTCGTTGCGATAGGTCACAAACCCCGGCGCGGCCCCACGCGGTTTGCGGACGAATTTGCGGAAAGTGTGGTCCACCGGGACCAGTGAGGAATGTTTAGCGTCCGAGTTCCGCGCCGCTATCTTGGACGCCTGTATCAGTACGGGCCCGGGCACGGCACCGCTGTGGCCCGCCGTACGGATAACCACGTGAGCCCCGATTATCTGCCGGGCATGGAGCCAGATATCGTTCGGGCGAGCCACGCGCTGGGTCAGGTAATCGTTTGCCTTCGAGTTCTCCCCATACAATATTTCCCACCCGTCGGGCGTGAAGTACCGCCGAATCTTCTCCCCGCCGAACTCGGCTTCCTGTTTGTCCTGTATGACCTCCTGTCTGAGCAGTTCCTGTTTGGTCAGCGATTTGCGCAGGTCCCGCAGGGCGTCGACTGTGTGGGCATTTTCGGCGTCTTTTCCGGCCAATTCCAGCAAATCGAGTTCGCGGACCACATTGCCCTTCCTCTGCCGGGCCGTCGCGACCGAGTCGCGAGCCTTCTGGTAGCGCTTGAAGTATCGCTCGGCGTTCTGCTGGGGCGTGAGTTTCTCGTTCAGTTCTATCGTTATCTCGCCCAAGTTGGGGTCGAAGAAGTTCGTAAGCGTGACCGATTTCGCACCGGTCTCGAACGATTGGAGGTTTGCCAGGAGCAGTTCCCCGGTCCGGCGATACTCCTGAGTGCGGGCGGACTCGGCTATCGTGCGCTCGATGGACTTCAGCGCTTGCTTCCTGGCCGTCAGCGCCCGGCGAATCGCGGTCAGAGTCTGGCCTCGTTCCTCCTCGATAACGCTCCGGCTGACAAGGCTGCGGAACAATGCGTCCAGGGCCTCGTTGATCGAGGTCCTCGCGTGCTGTTGACCGGGCGGGAATTGGACCGAGGGCATCGGGTAGACCATCAAGCCCTTGCCGTGCTCGTCCGTGATGAACACCGGCACGAACTCGCCTGTCCGCGCCATCTCGCCAAGCCCCAGCAGTTCTTCCTTGAGCGCTTCTCGCGGCGCCGTACCGTCGCGCTGCGTTCGCGCCACGATCTCATCGGCCAGAAAAGGTCCGAATCCGCTGAACACGGTCATCAGCCACGCCCGTGTGGTCTCGCTGCCGGGCTGGTCGCCGAAATGGGACCGCCAGAGAGCATCAAACGACTCCGGCGTCAGCGATTTCGGGTCTGTCTTGGGATCTCCCGGCGGGGGCTCGTATTGGCGGCCCGGCAGGACCTGCCTAGCGCGGCTGATCGATGTCCCCACGTGCTTTATCGCTCCCAGAATCTTGTCGTGCGAGTCGGTTAGGATAAGATTGGAGTGCTTGCCCATAAGCTCGAAGACCAGTTCCAGCCGAGTGTGGTCGGGATACTCGACGGACATGCGCACGATCCTGTCCATGCCCACCTGGTCGATCGCCGCCACATATCCGCCCTGAACATGTTTGCGCAGGAGCATGCAAAAGTTGGGCGGTTCTGGGGGAATGGGCTCCAACGCAGCCGCCAGATACACTCGCGAAAACCGCGCGTCCACCGAAAAGAACAGCATATACGTGTGGCCGGGCCCACGGATTTCCAGCGTGATATCCGTGTCGCTGTGCTGCCTTATTTTCTGTATTTTGCCCCCGACTAGCCTATGCCGAAGTTCGGCAACCACCGCCGCTAGAACAAAGCCGTCATAATTCATAGCAGGAATAGTATAGCGGATTGCGTAGGGATGGTCGATAGTGGCTGAAGGCGGAAGGCAGAAAGCAGAAAGCCGGGAAGGGAGGCCGAAGCCGCCGCCCAAGGCGGCGAAACTCCCTCTCCTGGGGGAGAGGGTTGGGGCGAGGGCGCTCTGTATCCGCGAAGAGACGAAGCCCTAATCCTCATCTCGACCCATCCCTCCATTCATAATTCCCAATTCAGAATTCGGAATTCCCCTAAAACCTGTATCCCAACTCCACCCCCGCCAGGCCGTCCTCGCTGGGGTTGCTGCTGCCGATGAACTTGAACTGGCCGTAGAACTGGTTGGTGATGTCGATGCCAAACCCCGCCGTCCAACCGAAGTTTGCCCCGCCGTTCAGCCGCATCTCGGGGACGTCGTCCGATGCCACGGTCACGCCGATGCCCAGCGTGGTAAACAGCCTGTATCCCGACGCGTACCCATAGACTCTGTAGTTGATCAGCATAGGGATCAGGCTGACGGTCTTGTCGTCGCCGCGATGAAACGGTATCCAGTCCGCCGACAGGCCCAGCGCGCTGTCGGCCCCGAACTCATCTCCCATTGGGCCATACCACGCTATGCCGACTATCGGTTCCCACCGCTGAAGTATATGGCTGTTCACCGCATAAACCGCGCCCGCGGTAATGGTGTAGTTGAGGTCCATTTGCTCGGGTATGGTCATGTCCTGGGCAATGACGCAGGCGGGCGCAAGCCCGATTATCGCAATGATCTCGCACAAAAGCCATCGTTTCATATCCGTTTCCCCCTCCGCAGGCTTCCCGGTCATCGGGCGCCCGGTCTGCTTCTGGTTGGATGATACCGCCGGACACGCTTGGCGAAACGTGCATGTTTCCAGGCCGGAATGGGAGGGCGAGGCTCCCGCCGAGCCGTGTACCTCCGAAGAAACGCGGCTCGCGGGGACGCTCGCCCTCCCGCGCACGCAAAGGCCTAATTACGACACACGAGTTCTTGCGGCGAGCCATTGACTATCCCGCCATGCTCGTGTATCATTCGACTGGAACCCAACTGAGCGCATTCTTGCCTCATTGGGCGCGCACTTTGTCGGAAAGAGAGGGTGACGGTTGATGAGCAGATTTCGAGTAAATGTAACTGGGATTGTTATGTTAGTGCTGCTGGCGGCTTCGTGCGGGGTATATTGCGCCCCGAAATCCGGCGCTAATAAGGCTCCCGCGAACCCGATCCCGGAGATTGAGATGATTCGCATCCCCGCAGGGTCTTTTCTGATGGGAAACTCCGGGGTTGGAGATGACGCCTACTACGTTGAGCGAGCCAAGCTGAACGGAGAACTCCCGCAGCATTCGGTCTATCTCCCCGTGTACTCCATAGGCAAGTATGAGGTAACCCGCGGGCAATACCGGAAGTTCATTCAAGCTGGCGGGTATTCCAACCCTGCTTATTGGTCGAACGACGGCTGGAAATGGAAAACTAAGAACAAGCGCACCGAGCCCGGGTTCTGGGCGGCGAAACAGACTTGGGGTCGCGGCCAAACGTTCACACAGACAGACAAACACCCGGTGGTCGGAGTAACCTATTACGAGGCCGAGGCGTTCTGCAAATGGGCTGGCGGTCATTTGCCCACCGAAGCTCAGTGGGAGAAAGCGGCCAGGTGGAATGCGGCTAAGAAACATCCGAACGTGTATCCCTGGGGAGATGTGTGGGACGCGGAGAAGTGCAATAATTACGAGGATCACAACATCGCTGGCGGAGGCTCCAAGGGTCGTCAAACCGCCCCTGTCGGCAGCTATCCTGACGGAGCAAGTCCTTATGGCTGTCAGGATATGGCGGGCAATGCATGGGAATGGTGTCAGGATTGGTACAAGTCCTACCCTGGAAGCACGAAGCAATTTGACGAGACAAACAACTATCGTGTCCTGCGGGGCGGTGGTTGGCGCGACGACTTCGGCTACGCCCGGTGCGCCTACCGCGTCTACGACTACCCGATCCACTATAACGGCGGCATCGGGTTCCGCTTCGCCCGCTAGTCTCTTTACCATTTTCTCTTTTACTTTCTTACCCTTTGTGGGGTCCAGGGGCGCAAGCCCCTGGTCGTTTTTTGCCAGTAAGAGACCGCGCATACAGAGAGGGTACATCCCACATATAGGGTGTTTTGAACTGGATACCTGCCCCCTTGTGGGGCAGGAGGTTCACCAGCGAAGCCAGGAAAGGCAATCCCTTGTGGTTGCCGAAGCTTCCGCAGCCACAAGGGCTACGGCTCCGTGCCCTTCGTCAGGCTCAGGGCTGGTGACTGCTCCCACTCCACGAGGGAGTGGGCATCCAACCTGTAAACTCGGGATGTACCCATACGAAGACATGCTCATTGACGGACCGGCTTCGCGCGATTACAATGGCTGTATGAACCACCCAGAGCCCCAATCCGTACTCTCGGCAATGCGATCGTGCCGGTTTTTCGAGACCCTCGATGAGGAGACTCTTCGGTTGATCAGGCCGACTGCCAGGCGCGTGCTTCAGCCGCGAAACACGGTGGTGTTTCATGAGGGGGAGCCCTGCCGTGGGCTGTATATAGTCGAATCAGGGGCGATCAAGATATATCGAGAATCGGCTGACGCCCGCGAGCACGTTATTTACATAGCTTCTCCGGGGGATGCGTTTGGGGAGGCGGCGCTACTCCTGGGGCGGGGCTATCCGGCGTCGGCCGCCGCCGTTCAGGACTCCGCGCTCATTTTGCTGAGAAAAGATGATTTTCTGCAACTCCTGCGCGAACACCCCGACATCAGCTTCAGGATGATGGCCGCGATGGCCGAATGGGCCCACAGGCTCGTCAACAGCATCGAGTCGCTCACCCTCAAGGATGCCGGAGCGAGGTTTGCCGACTACATCCTCTCCCGCGCGCCCGATGGCAGCGGCGATGGGGTTACGATCGATCTCGGAATGCCAAAACAGGTGCTGGCTTCGCACCTGGGAATGACCGGCGAAACCCTTTCCAGGCTGCTCGCGCGTTTCGAGGAAGACCACCTGATAACCGCGCAGGGCAGGAAACTCAAATTGCTCTCGACCGAGGATTTGCGGGACCTTGCCGAGTATGGCAGAGGATAGTGCGCCGCGATTTCGATCCAAATCCGAGGCGGCGGCAGTAAACGCGCACAGAACAAGGAGACAAATGATGAATGTAGGGTGGAGTAGTTTGATTGTCGCATTATGTGTGGCGTTGGCTGCGTCCATGGTTCCCGCAACGATGGCTGCGGAAAGTGTGCCGGCTCATGGTTCTATCAGCCGCGAACCCGCGAAGGTGTGGGAGCAGGCTTTCGTCAGCGGCAACGGGCGCATGGGCGCGATGATGTTCGGTGATCCGGCCAACGAGACCATCATTGCCAACCACTGCCGGCTGTTCGCGCCGCTGGGCAATCGCGAGATCGTGCCGGATCTGGCGAAGTATGTGCCTGAACTCAGGAAGATTATCCGCGAGAACGGCTATGGCGCGGCGATGAGTTTCTTCCTCGGCAAAGCCAGGGAACAGGGCTATCCCGGCCTCATCCCGACGGACCCTTTCCATCCCGGTTTCTTCGTGAACGTGCGCTGGAAAGCCGACGGGGCGGTCTCCGATTACATTCGCACCGAGAACTTCCAAAACGGCGAGGTTCAGGTCCGATGGCGGGATGCCGGAGGCCTGTTTAGCCGGAAAATGTTCGTGTCGCGCACTTCCAACATGATCGTGGTGAGCCTTACCGGCCCCAAAGCAGGCTCTTTGGACTGTGAACTCCAGTTCCCGGCCGTATCCAGCGACTTGCTGCAGACCCGGCAGCAGACATCCGCCGAGTGGGTCACATATCACAACACTTACTCGCGCGGCAAGGGCGGCTTCGATGCCGCAATACGAATCATTACCAAGGGTGGAAAAGCCCAGACCGACGGCAGCGTGGTCAAGGTGAGCGGGGCCGATGAAGTGCTCATGCTAATGCGCATCGTGCCGTGGAAAACACCCCTGCCAAAGGACCACAGCGAGGCGTGGGCCTATTCTCCCGACAATCCCGATTTCGCGCCGAACCGCCTTGGGGTCTATAAGCCATCGCCGCCTCTGGCTGAAAGCTCGGTAGTGGCTTATCTCAAAGCCGAGGACTCATCGGCGCTCATGCCCAAACTCAAGGAATCGCTGGCCGGCGCGCCCGGCGACTATGCAGACTTGCTCAAACCGCACGCCAAGGCACACGGCGAGTTGTTCAACCGCGTGACGCTTGACCTGGGTGGCGGCCCGGATCGAGAGAAGACAACCGAAGAGCTGCTCGATATCGCCAAGAATGAGAAACGCCTTCCGGCGGCGCTGGCGGAGAAAATGTATGATGCGGGCCGCTACATGGTGATCTGCAGCGCGGGCGAGCTGCCGCCGAACCTGATGGGCATCTGGACCGGCACGTGGAGTCCCGCCTGGTCCGGCGACTTCACAACCGACACGAATGTCGAAGCGGCCATGACCTCCGAGCTCAGCGCGAATCTGCCTGAGTTGATGGGCGGGTATTTTCGGATGATCGAGGGGTTCCATCCCGAATGGCAGATCAACGCGAAACGGATATATGGGTGCCGCGGCTACTTCAGCAATGCCCGCGCCTCCAACACCTGCCTGGAACTGCACTGGGGGGACTGGGACGGCGTGTTCTGGACGGCGGGATCGGGTTGGCTGGCGAGCTTCTTCTATGACTATTATCTCTACACCGGCGACCGGGAGTTTCTTGCGAAACGCTGTGTGCCGCAGCTCAAAGAGATCGCGGCGTTTTACGAAGATTTCCTGAGTGAAACCGATAAAGATGGCCGCTTGGTCTTCATCCCGTCATACAATCCCGAAACCGGCTGCGGCATCAACGCGACCATGGATATCGCCGTCGCGCGCCAGGTGTTGAACAACCTTCTGGCTGCCTGCCGCGAACTGGGGATCGAGCGGGGCAATGTCCCGAAATGGGAGGCCCTGCTGGCGAAATTGCCGCCGTATCCGATCGACAACAGCGGTCAACTTGCCGAATGGCCCGGCGGTGGCGTGTCACCCGGGCACAGGCATCACTCGATGCTTTATCCGTGTTTCCAATCATTCGATCCCATAATCGAAGAGACACCAAGCTTGTGGAAGGCCGCGCAGGCGACGGTGCGAGCGAAAATTGCCGGTAGCGACGGTGGCGGAGAGCAATCGTCTTTTGGCCGAGTGCAGAGCGGCGTGTCGGCGGCATTTCTGCGTATGCCCGAGGAGGCTTACAGCCGTTTGAAGGTCATGGCGGTAAAGCGTTCGATGAACCCGAGCTTGATTACCTCACACGAACCCAACGCCGATATCTGGAACACCGACGGCAACGGCGGCATCCCGCAAATTGTCAATACGATGCTGACATTCAGCCGGCCCGGCCGTCTCGACCTCCTGCCCGCGCTGCCCGCCGAGTGGCCCAAGGGCGAGATTCGTTGTATCCTGTGCCGTGGTCAAATCACGATCAAGCGATTAACGTGGGACAAGCCGGCCGGAAAACTCGCGCTCGAACTAACCAGCGGTAAAGGTCAGACACTGACGCTCTGTCTGCCGAATGCAGAACAGATCAAGTCGATCAAGGCCGCCGGCGCAAAAGTGAAAGAATCGCCCAAGGGCCGCAACTACCGCGAAGTGAGCCTAAAAGCCAAGGCTGCCGCGAAGTTGGAGATCACATTCTAGTGAGTTTCGGATGCTGAGTTACCGTGCGGCTATGTCATTCCGACCGAAGCGGAGGAATCTGCTTTTGAGCCGTCAGCAGTCAGCCCTCAGCCATCAGCAGAAGGGAAAAAGCAGATCCCTCGACTGCGCTCGGGATGACTACATGCCAAGGTCCGTACGCTAATTGAGAGACTGAAACTTATTAGGACACTAAGAATTGGGAGCATAACGAGGAGTCAGATAATGAAGATATACCGTATGGTCATATTAGGCGCGGCGGTATTGCTGTCGCTGCCGATGCAGATGGTCGCCGCCGGTGATGCCGCGTCGGCGTGGAAACCGGTCCCGAATGTCTTACTGTCGAAGTTTGCGAAAGACGTCGATCCGAAGGCCCCGCTGCCGGAATATCCCAGACCTCAAATGGTCCGCGACAAATGGCGGAATCTGAACGGCCTTTGGGAGTATGCGATCCTCTCGACCGAGACGCGGACGTTTGAGTCGCAGGGCCGGATACTCGTTCCCTACCCCATAGAGTCGGCGCTTTCGGGAGTGAGAAAACAGGTTGGCCCCAAGAACAACCTGTGGTACAGGCGTACGTTCGAGATTCCCAAGGACTGGAAAGGCAAGCAAATTCTGCTGCACTTCGGCGCCGTGGATTGGCGGACGGAAGTCTCTGTCAACGGACGGATCGTCGGAAAGCACGAGGGCGGCTACGCTCCCTTTGCTTTTGACATTACCAGCGTCCTGAAAAAAGACAGGCCGCAGGAGCTTTTGGTCAAGGCATGGGATCCGACGAACGGGGACAAGACTGAGTCGTGGTGGCAGCCTCGCGGCAAGCAGACGAACAAGGATTTCGATACCCCCGGCGGCATCGTCTATACCTCGACTTCGGGTATCTGGCAGACGGTGTGGCTCGAACCGGTCAATAGGTCCCATATCACCGGCATCAAAGCCGTCTCCGATATCAAGGACAAGACCGTTACCTTCACCATTAGGGCTGTGGGCGATAAGTCCGGCAAAGTAACCATCGAGTGCAAAGACCTGGCCGCCAAGGTCTCAGGCAAGATCGGCGAACCCATCGTGATGAAGGTTGGTAAGGCCGAGCTTTGGTCACCCGACACGCCCAGACTCTATCCGATCACCGTCAGCCTCGCAAAGCAAGACAGCGTCAAGAGCTACTTCGCCATGCGCAAAATCTCCATTGGCAAAGACGCCAAGGGGATTACACGCATGCTGCTCAATGACAAGTTCGTCTTCCAGCACGGGCCGCTCGATCAGGGCTTCTGGCCGGACGGAATCTACACCGCCCCCACCGATGCCGCCCTCAAGTATGACGTTGAGGTGATGAGGCGAATGGGCTTTAACGTCCTGCGCAAACACGTCAAGGTCGAGCCGGCTCGTTTTTACTATCACTGCGATCAACTCGGAATGCTCGTCTGGCAGGATATGCCCAACGGGGAGGCCAACAAGAACGATGAATCAAAAGCCGACTACGAACGCGAATGGAAGGAAATCATCGAGAATCTCCAGTTCTTCCCCTGTATAATTATGTGGATACCTTTTAACGAAGGATGGGGGCAGTTCGACACCGAGCGCATTGCGGCGTTGACCAAGCAACTCGATCCGACGCGCCTCGTGGACAATGCGAGCGGCTGGGACGACAAAGGCTGCGGCGATGTCATTGACGTGCACAAATATCCCGCCCCGGAAGTCGATATGCGTCAGCCGGAGGAGAACCGCGCCAGCGTCCTGGGAGAATACGGCTCCATCGGATTCCTGGTCAAAGGGCACTCATGGAACGATAACGCAAACTGGGCAATGGTCGTGGTGAACAGCCTGGACGAGGTCTTCAAGAGATACGACGAGACGAACGCGGCCCTGCGTCCGCTCATTGAAACAGGACTTTCCGCCGCGATATGCGCCTGCAGCACGGACATCGAATCCGAAAACGACGGGTTCATGACTTATGACCGCGAAATCATGAAGGCGCCGGTTGACAAAATGAGAGAGTCCAATGAGGCGCTGAATCGCTGAGCGGCAAGTGCCGCAACTCAGTAGAACACATAACACTAGGAGGATATCATAATGTGCAATCGAGTCTATTTGTTTGTTCTTATCCTGGCCCTGTCACTGACAACCGCGGCAGCGCAGGCTGTTGAACTGCCGAGTATTTTCGGCTCTCACATGGTGATCCAAAGAGACATCAAGGCGCCCATCTGGGGAAAAGCAGCGCCGAATGCGACGGTGATCGTCGAGTTTGCCGGTCAGAAGAAAACCGCCGTTGCCGATGAGAACGGGAATTGGATGACTAAGCTGGACCCTATGAAGGCCGATGCCAAACCTCGGACCATGACTGTGAGCGAGCCCCCGAACGCCGTGAAGTTCGACGACGTTCTCATAGGCGATAACTGGATCTGCTCCGGCCAGTCCAACATGTGTAAGGACATGTATTTTGGATTCGGAGGTCCGCCGACGAAATCAGGTGATTGGGACAAAGTCGAGGTGCCGGAAATCGCATTCGCGCGGGAGGCGCTGGCTGACGCGGGAAATTATCCCACTCTCAGGTTCTACAGGGTTACAACTGACGTCTGGAGTGATCAGCCGCAGGACAACTGCGACGGTTCGTGGGTTGTCCTTAACCCCGAGACCGCCCGGCCACTCAGCGCGGTCGCTTATTTCTTCGGGCGCAAGCTCAACAAGGAGCTCAAGATCCCCATAGGCTGCGTTGAATCAGCGCGCGGCAATACCCGTATCGAACCCTGGACCAGTGCTTCGGGGTTTCGCATGGTTCCTGAACTCGCCGATACCTCAAAGTGGGTTGATACGTTTGACCCGTCCACGGACATCGGACGGCAGACTCAGCAGGAGTCTATGAAGAAAGTTTCGGACTGGATGACTGCGGCAAAGGCAGCCGCCGAGGAAGGCAAAATGCTGCCACCGCTTCCGGATTTGCCCAGGAAGGATAATTCCGATAGCACTCCCTGCGCTCTCTACAATGGCATGATCGCCCCTTTGGTTCCCTTCGGCATCAAGGGCGCGATCTGGTATCAGGGTGAGCTTAACGGGGGCTACCCCTGGGATGGCAGTTTGGACAGAGCTGAGGGTATGAGCTACTTCCCTAAGATGCAGGCCCTCATAGGCGGCTGGCGCAAAGACTTCGGTATCGGCCCCTTCCCGTTCTACTTCGTGCAACTGCCCAATTATTGGAAACCAAATCCCAATCCGGAGGGTGGTGAAGGTTGGTCCAAACTTCGCGAAGCCCAGCGAAAGGCCCTTGAGATTCCAAACACCGGCATGGCGGTAGCCATCGACATAGGAAGTGTTCCGGGCTATGATGACATTCATCCCAGGAACAAATTCGACGTCGGCGAGCGCCTGGCGCTGTGGGCTTTGGCGAAGGACTACGGCAAGAAGATCGTCTACAGCGGGCCACTTTACAAGAGCATTCAGATCGGCAACGGCAAGATCAGAGTGTCTTTCGACAGCATCGGCAGCGGCCTGATGGTCGGAAAGAAAGAGAACGTCAAGCCTGCTGTCGAAGACAAGGGAGCCAAACTCCAGCGTTTTGCCATCGCCGGTGAGGACAGGAAATGGGTCTGGGCGGATGCCGTGATAGACGGCAAGACCGTGGTTGTATCTAGTCCCGAAGTGCCCAAGCCGGCAGCCGTGCGCTATGCATATAGCATGAACCCCGAAGGCGCGAACCTGTATAATAAAGAGGGTCTGCCGGCCTCGCCGTTCAGAACGGACGACTGGTAAGCCACACCCAAAGAATAGGAGCAGTTATATGAAATCGCTTAGAGTCTATTTGTTGCTTGTTGTCTTGGCCTTATCGCTGGCCGGCGCGGCGCGCGCGGACGTGCGGGTATGCAAGATTTTCGGTGACCACATGGTGCTTCAGCGCGATAGGCCCATTCCCGTCTTCGGTACCGCCGAATCCGGAGAGAAGGTTGCTGTATCATTCAATGGAAAGACGGTGTCAACAACCGCCGACTCGCAAGGCAACTGGCAGGTCTTGCTCCCGGCAATGAGCGCGAACATCAAGGGTCAGCAAATGACCATCGCCGGGGCGAATACCCTTACCATCGGCGATGTGCTCGTTGGCGATGTTTGGCTTTGCAGTGGACAGTCGAACATGGACATGGGCCTTGGCGGCTGCAACCGCAAAGAGGACATCGACAGCGCGGATTTTCCCGGAATCAGATCGTTCAGGACACCCGGCGCGGCCGCGGAAGTTCCCCTGAAAATGCTGAAAGGCAATCCAAGCTGGGTCGTCTGCACTCCCGACAAAGCCGGTGGTTTTTCAGCCGCGGCTTTCTATTTCGCGAGGAAGATTTACCAGGAGACTAACGCAGCCATACCGATCGGCCTCATAGTGTCTTCGATTGGCGGAACAAGCATCGATCTCTGGCTGACTCCCGAGGGCGTGATTGACATTCCCGCGCTCCACCCGCTCCTAAGCGAGCCTGTGTTGCCGGGTGGTCCTTTCAATCTCTCCAACGGAATGATCGCGCCGATAGCGCCTTACGGTATCAAGGGAGCGTTATGGTACCAGGGTGAAAACGCGGAAAGGACCGTGCAGTCAACCGACAGTTATTTTCTAAAAATGAAAGCCCTTGTCCAGGGATGGAAACGGCTCTTTGGGATGGACGATTTCCCGTTCTATTATGTGATGATCGCGAATTGGGGAGACAAGCCGACTGACGCAGCTCCGGTATTGAACTCGGGCGGCTGGAACGCCGACACCCGATTGCAGCAGGCGATGGCAATGGCCCTCCCTCACGCCGGATGCGCCTCGGCAATCGATATCGGAGACTCATCGATGGGCGATCACATCTGGGATGGCTGGCATCCGAAAGACAAACTCGATGTCGGAGAGCGTCTGGCGTTCTGGGCTCTCAAGAACGATTACGGACGCTCGAAACTCGTTGCGAGCGGCCCCACTTTGAAAGATGTCTCGGTTTCCGGCAATACGATCACGTGCTCGTTCGATAACATCGGCGGCGGGTTGATAACGGGTACCAGGGCATGGTATCAGCCCACGAAGGAGACTCCTAACGCGCCCCTCACGCGCATCTCCATAGCCGGCGCCGACGGCAAATGGTATCCCGCCACGGCCATGATCAAGGACAATAAAGTAATCATGTCCTCGCCGTCGGTTTCGGAACCCCGAAAAATATCCTACGCCTGCTGGCAGAACCCCGAAGGGTGCAATCTTTTCAATAAAGAAGGTCTGCCCGCAGCTCCGTTCCACATTGATGACCTAACCAAGCATTACGACATAGGCGCCAAGGCCGGAGCGGGTGGAGAAATATCTCCGTCGGGGACAAACAAGCTCCTTGGGAGAATGACGGTCCTCTATACGATCAAACCAAAGCCCGGATATTTCATCAATGATGTGAAAGTGGACGGCGCATCGGTCGGCTCGGTTCCTAATTACACATTTGATCCTGTTTACGCGAACCACACGATAGCAGCGACTTTCGCCAAAAAAGCGCCCAACTACACGATAACCACCTCCGCCAATGATGGGGGAGGCATCAGGCCGTGCGGCCAAATCTTATTATCCGTCGGATACTCGTCCAGGGAAAAGATAGTCCCCATCACGCGTTCCGGCATTTCTTCAGTGCGCCAGGGTGGAGCAAGGACATTCGCCATCGTTCCGAAACCGGGGATGCTGGTCAAGTCCCTTACAATTGATGGAGTAGGTATAAGTCCGCGCGACAGCTTCACATTTAGCGATGTCAGGAGCAATCACGCAATTTCCGCATCCTTCGCCTGCAAAATCGCGACAGAGGCGGGTTACGGCGGAACGATCTCTCCCTGCGGTGATGTGGTCGCCGGCTACGGTGACAATCTGACCTTCAAGATAACTCCGATCCAGGGCTATTCGACAGCGAGCGTGATTGTCGATGGAAAAGACGTCGGCCCGAAGGACTCATACACCTTCAGCAATGTCACTTCGTCCCACACGATTTTCGCGAAGTTCAAGGGCGGCTCCGGCGCCGCTGGGAAAATCCCACAGACCGACCAGTTGATCTTCGCGGGCCTAAGCGACTCACTGCCTGCCGCCGGCACGACCGGACCGTGGCCCGCGATGTACCCCGAGGGCGTTAAGTTGTCGCCGATTTCCAGCCCCACTACTGTAAAGATCGCGGGCAAGAACTTCAGCCGGAATCTCTACCTTGACGGTGACGGATTTACTTTCAAGACCTATCCGCAGCCGATTCCCTGCAATGGCGCCAGCATCGTTGCAGCCGCGCGGCCTATACGTCTTGCGGGAGGTTCCGGGTGGTTCTCGATTGTCGATGTATTCTATGACCGTCTGACTCTGGGCATTCGCAACGATTCCGGACTGATCTGCGTGCGGCGCAATGGCCCCATTGACGACAGCAAGACCGCCATCCCCGATGGACAAATAACCATATTGAGCCTCATAGTGCAGCCGGACGGCCAATACAAAGTGTATGCCAACGGCGAGGAGGTCATGGCAAACTCGGCGACCAGTCCCATGACGTCGCTGGTAAATGGCGTCGCGGGTGGTTTCGCCAACTCCATAACCGTCGGCCGAAATGCGCCTGATGCCTGGACGACATTCAACGGCGATATCGGCGACGTCTTTCTTTACAAGGTTGCATTGACGGACGAGGAACGCAAAGAACTGGAAGCATACATGGAGCATAGGCTGTCAGGGCAGTAAGGCCTGGAGAAATCGGCTATCACCCAGCGCCGTATTCCGATGGGCGGCGCTTACAGATTCCGGTAATCGATCTCTGCTTCATAATCCGGCCACGTGTGGATCCCGACCACCAGCGGCCAGTGTCTGCCCTCGTGAAGCCTGCTCAGCCCGAGGGCGATGAAGATACGAGCCAAAGACAGTTTCTCTCTGAGATCGTCCGGGGTCAGTACCAGTCTGCTCTGGCCGCCCAGCAACTTTCGGCCCAGGGCGCGCCACTTGATGTCGGTCACGGGCATTGGGCGCTCCCCGAGTTCGGGGACGCGCACGCGCGCATCGTACTTGCCGGAATAGTTGTCCATCACAAACAGCGCCTCGACCGAGGATGGCTCGATCAGCGCGAGCGATCTTTGGGCGTTCAAGATTTGCTGGGCAGCCTCCGGTTCGGAGTGTTTGTCGAGGAACGAGATCCTTTCGTCCAGGCGGCCCGTCAACTGGGGTTTTACGCGCGTCAAGTTGCAAAGCCAGTCTTCTATGTGCGGCGGAGTGGGGCGGGGCCTGATCAAACCAAACTTGACTATGTCGAACGGACGGATTACGCTCTTGTCGGGGTATGTCAGATCGCCCAGCAGCACGGTCCCGAATTCCTTGACCGGGCGCACCCACCGGCCGGAGACCATCGAAATTCCCCCGGTGCACATTCCGCTGAGCATCTTCGTGACAGCCAGTACCACAACGGGTTCATCGCTCACAGGTGGATCACCTCCAGACCGTCGACATTTCTCTGTACTGCCTCGGCGAGTAGTCTTCGATGGCAGTGTTCGGAGGTGGGCTCCGCGCACAGGAGACATGGACTTTCCCAGCCGTGTTTCTCGACAGTCGCGACCAGTTTGGCGGCCATATCTCGTTTGTCGATAAGCTTTCTATAGCCGGATTCGTAGGCGTTCCAGTCCTTACTTTTCTTGAAGGCGTCGAGAACTTCCGGGCTGGGCGCCATTTCCTCCAGGTGAACGTAGTCTATTCCGAAGCCTTCCCGGAGCAGATACGCCAGATCATCCTTCTTCGAGAAACCGGCGAGCTGCGAGGTGTTGTTCAGGCGAATGTCGATGACAGCGTCCACGCCCGCCGCTCTCAGCCGCCCGATAAAACCTTCCAGCGAGCTTTTCGTGTATCCTATCGTGCATAGCGTTTCCAAACGCCACCTCCGATCTCAAAACAGCCCGAACTGCTGCGCGCTTTCGAGGGTCCCGTCGGGCAGGATATGGCGAACCTCAACCCCCCAGGATCGCAGCACCGGGGCGATGATACGTTCCCTGTGGCAGCTCATCGGGTCGGCCTCGCTGCACATTATCACCAGCCGCTTGGTTGCGGCTATTTCGACTAGTCGGCGGAGTTGAGCCTGAAATTCGTCGGTCGATGCCAGCTTGTCATAGTCGGGCTTGCCCGAAGCCGTGTATAGAGACACATCCCTGGGTTTTCCGCCGAGCTGGGCGCCTGAATACAGATATTGGATGCCGGCTTGCGTGACGGCGTGCTGGAATTCGGCTTTGTTAAACTGCGTGGCGTAGCGGCTATAAGGGTCGCTGCGGATATCCACCAGCACATCAATGCCGTGCTTCTTGAGGATCGCCAGAAACGCCCCGATATCGTGATTGCTGTGGCCTATGGTAAGGATTTCGGTCATCATCATTCTTTCCGTCGGAGCCTGCCCATCCAACTTCAAGTCAGGCTCCAGGTTAGTGCGACTACCGAGCACTGCACATTACAGGTCAAATAGTCGAACGAACCGGCCTGCGAGGCTGGCATTACCAGCATATTTAACGAACAACCATACAAATATCATTAAAATGTTATCACTTTAGGGCCCTCGCTTGCTGTATAATATTGATCGAGTGTGCAGGCTTGCCTGCGCGCTCGCGCCGGAGGGTAGGCCAGACCCTCCGGCAACTAATCCCCCAGTTGCTCACGGTTCATGAGTACCATGTCATGCTGAACTCGTTTCAGCATCCAGGTTACGAAGGGATGGACCCTGAAACCCCTGAATCAAGTTCAGGGTCAGGGTGACGAGTAGCCGCGACATCGTACTCATAAAGACTGAGCTCTTACTAATCCCCCAGTTGCTCGCATTCCTTTGCAAAAGCTTCCGTCAGCTCCGATAACCCGTGCCTCAGATGTTCCGTCAGTCCCGATTCGATGATTATCCGATCGTCGGTTGCCCGCTTCAGCGCCGATGACATCTTGCGCGCTATTATCGATATCGCTGGAAAACCATAGGATGCCCCGGACCCGATAAGATTGTGCAGCAATACGCGAAGATCCTCCCTGGCGTCCGGGCTTGCCGGATCGATCTCCAGCACAGCGATGGCTTGGTCCAGATCACTGATCTTTCGATCCGCGCCGCCGATATAGGCGCGCCGTGCTTGTTCGAGCCAATCTATCTTGCGGTCCTGTTCACCCACTATCCGGCGCTCCTCAGCAGTTCGTCCTCGCCGGGGATCGGCAGATCGACCACGAAGGTGTTTCCACCCAGCCGCCTGCGCCTCACGTAAATCCGTCCCCCGTGCTGGTTCACAATCGCTTTGCTGATCGCCAGCCCCAGCCCTGTGCCGCGCTCGGCGCCGTCTTCGCCGCGGTAGAACTTCTCGAATATGCGCCTCCGGTCCGCGTCAGGCACGCTTGGACCCTGGTCCATTATCCTTATCTGCGCGCAGCCGCGGACCTGTTTGAGCTTGACGATCACGCTGCTATGAGCTGGGGAGAACTTGATCGCGTTGGATACCAGGTTCACGACCACCTGCTCGATTCGGTCCGGATCGGCGACGACCGCGGGGACTTCACCCATCGCGCGCAATATCAGCTTGATCTCCTTTTCGTCGGCCTGCTGCCTGAGGCTCTCAAGCGCCTCATTGAGGCATCCATCCAGCGAAACCACGCGAAGCCTCAGCCGCAGGGCGCCGGCCTCCGCCTGCGCTACATCCAGCATATCATCCAGCAACCTGATCAGGCGGTCACAGCTTGCCTGCGCGATCGACAGCAGGGACCGCACGCGCTCGCTTGCCTCCCCGGCGGCGTTTCCCAGAATCAGCCCGATGGACCCCTTCAGCGACGTCAGCGGGGTCCGCAGTTCGTGAGCGACCATCCAAGTAAAATCCGTTTTTGCCTGCGCGATCTCCGTGTCGTGAGTGATATCCTGCAGCACCAGCACCGCCTGGCTCATGCCGCCGTCCGCCGAGAAGATAGGGTAGGTGGCGCATTTCACGGTCCGCCGGCCTATGCCAAACGTTCGCTCATGGAATGCATTGTCATCCCATCGAGTCCGCGAGAGGTGGCGGAATGCGGCTCGCAGTTCGGAGCCCTGCGGCGGGGGGATGATATCGAACACGCTGCATGCGAGTATCCTATCCGATCTCATCTCCACAATTCGCAGCGCGGCGTCGTTGGCCAGCACGACGCGGCCGTCAGCTTCGCATACCAGCACGCCGATTCCTATGTTGGCTATGACGGCCTCGAGCATCGAACGCTCGACCGTCGGCTGAGAGTATTGGGTGCCGATCACTGTCACGCTGGTGTTGCCTCATCTATGATCGCTTTAATCCTGCCCGAAAGCCCCATGGGGTCGAACGGCTTTCCCAGGCAGGCGCATGCACCCGCCTCTCTGGTCATTTCTTGAGCCTTGTGCTCAGCCTGGGCGGACAACAGCACGATGGGTATATGTCGAAGCTCGGGGTCGGCTTTGACTCGACGGCACACTTCATAGCCATCCATTCCCGGCATCAGCACGTCCGCGAGAATCACGTCCGGGCGTTCGGACTGGGCTACATGCAGCCCTTCCCGGCCGCCTCGGGCTGTCAGGGCTTGGAACTCACCGTCATTCTCCAAAGCCATTGCAAGAATGGTGAGAATCTCCGGCTCATCTTCTATTATGAGTATCTTACGCATCCGCCGCCACCTTATATCCAACCCCGGCAACCGTCTCTAATCCCTCCAGGTATCCTTACCTGGAGGGACAGGACACGAGAGAGATACTTGGTGTTTCGGGATTTGAGTGGAGCGAATAGCGGAACGGAAATCCCGAAACGATATGCTGTAATCATACACCCTTCCCCTCATTCATAATTCATAATTCATAATTCAGAATTGCCTTCCGCCGCCACCTTATACCCAACCCCGGCAACCGTCAGTATATACCGCGGTCGCTCGCTGTCATCGCCGATCTTGCGTCTGATACGGCCTATGTGAACGTCAATGGTTCGGGAATACACTCCATCTGTGTTTGCCTGCCACACCTGGTCGAGCAACTGCTCGCGCGTGATCGCCCTGTCGGGGTTCGCGGCAAGCACCCGGAAGACCTTGAACTCGGTAGCTGTGAGCTGGATCGGGCAGCCGTTGCGTTTCAACTCGTGGGCACGAATATCCAAGCACAGGTCCTTCACTTTCAGCAGATGATGATCGTGGTCGGGCCTGGAATACACGGCCTGCCTGCGCATCGCGGCGTCCACATGTGCGATAAGCTCGGGGATCTGGAATGGCTTTGTAAGGTAGTTGTCGCCACCGACGCCCAGGCCCAGCACACGGTCGGTCGTCTCTGACCGCACGCTGAGGAAGATAATCGGGGTGTTCAGGCGCCTGCGTATTTCCTGGCAGGTCTGTATGCCGTCCATTCCGGGCATTTCTATGTCCAGGATGATCAGGTCGGGGTGCTCGGCGTGCGCTTTTGCTAGGCCGTCCTCGCCGTTTTCGGCGGTGATGACCTCATAACCGCGGTTCACCAGGCTGCCGCCCACGAGCTGCCTGATGTCCTCGTCATCGTCCACGATCAAGAGTTTCCCTTTCGACAAGGCAAAACCTCCGAGGCGTCGAGCAGGTGACCGAGCACTAGCAACCACAGTATATATCATGCAACGAGAATGCGCAAAATAACAGTTCACGGTTCGTGATTACCACGTCATGCTGAACTTGATTCAGCATCCAGGCTGCGAAGGGATGGACCCTGAAACGAGTTCAGGGTGACGGGTAGCCCGGGCGTCGCACTCACCATGATTGAACTGTTACTGCGCAAAATCTATCGGTCCTTGGCATATATGCTGAAGTCGCAAACATACTTCCACCAGTTGTTCTGCTTGCCGTCCGGATTGATGCCGGGAGCCTTTGGCAGATGGGTGAGCCACCAGACGTGATGCTTTCGCATGTCGCCATCGCCCCATTCGGAGCAATCCACCAGCCGTTTCGTGGATTCGCCCTTGAGGTTGGGCCAGTTATACAGCCAGTCGTCGCAGGTGCTGTATACCTTGGTCTTGTTGCCCCAGTCGTAATCGGACTTGCTGTTCGGGGCGAAATGGCACATCCCCACTGCCGATTTGCCCGCCTCGATCTTGTCGAGCATCCTGAACCTGTCCCAGTTGTTCTCCGGCGGGTAGGTGGGAAACGAGAAGTCCTTCGGCTTATAGACCAGGCTCATAGTGCACTCGGCCCGGTGGCAGAAATTCTCGAGCATACAATCAACCGAGCGCTCGTAGTTGAAGCCCATGATCACGAAGTCACGTTTTGCCTCGGGGATCGTGTATACTCCGCCGTTGACGAAGAACGGTTTCGGGCCGGCCATCGAGGCTTCCCACAGACCGAACGCGCCGTATGCCCCAAAGAAGAACACCTCGTCTATCTTACCCGCAGCAACTCGTTCCGCGATACTCTTCGGCTGGTTGTGCGGCAGGCTCTTATCGGTCACCAGTCTCACGTATGCGGCAGCGCCTTGATGCAGTAGCGTCTTCTCTCGCTCTCCAAACGCCTTGATGAACTCGTCCGCTCCATAGCAAAAGCCGTCTTCGAAGACGGGATGGTAGTTCGCCTCATACCAGCTCACGATCTTGTAATTGCACCATCCGCCGCTGCATTTCGCCAGGTCGTCGAGGTAATCTTTGGCCAGTTGCCTCGGGTCGTTCCACTTGAGAATCTCGTGCGTCTTCTTGTTCCCGGAGGCGGGGCAGATGGGATCGAAGCTCACCACAAGCACTCTGTAAGCCTTGTGGGCCACATCGGGCTTCGGCTTGGGATCCGCCTTGGCATATACGCAACTGCCGAGCAGGCAGGTCAGCAATAGGATCGTGAGGGTCTTGTTCATGGGAGCCTCCATCGCGGTTTCGATCTGTTCCACATGATACCATGCGGCTCTGGGTTTCCCATACATAAGCCAACGGGCGAAAACTGGCGAAAATTCATCATTGACAAAGACCCAATAGAAGCATATAATCAAGAAAATCGCTTGAGCCTTTAATACCGGTCCCGTGAGGCTGGGAAGGTGGACGTAGCACGCAATTATTGTACGTGGACTAAGCCTTCCAGCCAAACCGGCCGGGAGGCTTTTTGGTGGGGGTGACCCAGTTGGCTAACGACGCTACCAGAGTTATGGATGAAAGCGAGATCAGGCGGGCGCTCACGCGCATCGCTCACGAGATCATCGAGCGCAACAAGGGCGCGGAGAATCTGGTGATCATCGGGGTTCAGAGCAGGGGGGTCCCCATGGCGAAACGGCTCGCGGGACTCATCAGCCAGATCGAGGGCCTCGATGTTCCCGTTGGCAGCCTGAATGTGGCGCTTTACCGCGATGATTATGCCACCCGCTCCGCCCGGACAATCAGCGCGAGCGAGATTCCGTTCGATGTTACCGACAAGCACGTCATCCTCGTTGACGAGGTGCTCTTTACCGGCCGTACCACCCGTGCCGCACTCGACGCGATTATGGACCTCGGCAGGCCATCTGTGATTCAGCTTGCCGTGCTTATCGACCGCGGCCACCGCGAACTGCCCATCCGGGCCGACTATATCGGCAAGAACCTGCCGACTGCCCTCAAGGAAAACGTCGAGGTTCTTTGGACCGAGACGAAGGGCGAGGATGCGGTCTTGATAGCAAAATAGTCGACTGAGGACTGAGACCATGCAACTTAAACGCAAAGACATACTGGGCCTGCAGGACATGAGTCCGGAGGAAATTCGGCTGATCTTGAAGACTGCCATTTCGCACAAGGAGATCATCGCCAGGCCGGTCAAGAAAGTGCCGATTCTGCGGGGGAAGTCCGTATGCACGCTGTTCTATGAAAACAGTACGCGCACGCGGACCAGCTTCGAGTATGCCGCCAAGATCATGAGCGCGGACACGACGTCCATCTCGGCCGCGGGTTCCTCGATCAACAAGGGCGAGTCGTTCAAGGACACGCTGCTCACGCTGGAGGCGCTGGGGGTCGATCTATTCGTGATCCGCCACCCAGCCAGTGGGGCCCCGCACTTTGCCGCCAAGACCGTGAAGTCCCATGTGGTTAACGCCGGCGACGGCATGCACGAGCACCCCACGCAGGGCCTTCTGGATATGCTCACGATCCTTGAGAATAAGGGCAAGTTCGAGGGGCTAAAGGTCTTGATCGTGGGTGACATCCTCCACAGCCGGGTCGCGCGCTCGAACCTTTGGGGGCTTTCCAAGATGGGCGCGGAGGTTCGCTTATGCGGCCCCAGCACGCTGCTGCCCGCCGAGATCGAAAAGCTGCCAGTGAAAGTCTATACGAAGCTTGACCAAGCCATCGAGGGCGTCGATGTCGTCAACGTCCTGCGCATTCAACTCGAACGAATGGACCGGGGCTTTTTTCCCAGCAAGCGCGAATATGCCGAGCAGTGGGGCGTGAACCGCGAGAGGCTGCTGCGGGCCAAACCCGATGTCACGGTAATGCACCCCGGTCCGATGAACAGGGGAGTCGAGATCACCCCGGACGTCGCCGATGCCGAATTCTCGGTCATAACCGATCAGGTCACAAACGGCCTCGCTGTCCGAATGGCTATTCTTTATCTACTGTTGGGAGGTGGCGGCCATGCTGCTTCTGCTTAAGAACGGACGGATTATCGACCCCGGCCAGGGGATCGACAAAGTCACCGATCTCCTGATCGAGGACGGCAAGATATCCAAGATTGCACAAGCTAAAGGCAAAAAATTGGACAACTGCGCCGTATACGACGCTTCCGGGCTCGTCGTGACGCCCGGACTGATCGACATGCACGTCCACATGCGCGAGCCCGGCCAGGAGCACAAAGAGACCATCGAGACCGCGGCTCTTGCCGCCGCAGCCGGCGGATTCACGACCATTCTCGGGATGCCCAACACCTCGCCCGCCGTCGACAATCGTGCCGTGGTCGAATACGTCCTGAACAAGGGCAGTCAAGCCGCCGTCCACGTGCTCACGACCGGCGCCGCGACCAAGGCCAACGAAGGCGCCGAAATGGCCGAGATCGGGGATATGATCTCCGCCGGGGCCGTCGCGATATCCGACGACGCCTTTCCCGTCCAGAGCGCGGATCTGATGCGAATGGTGATGCAGTATTCGTGTATGTTCGACGTGCCCGTGATTGCGCACTGCGAGGACAAGACCATGACCCGCGACGCCGTGATGAACGAGGGCATCACATGCACGATCCTGGGCCTACGACCCTGGCCGAGGCAGGCGGAGGAGATAATGATTGCTCGGAATATCGCGCTCTGCGAACTCACCGGCTGCCGGCTGCATATCCAGCACGTCACGACCGCCGGCGGGGTCGACCTGGTCCGGCAGGCCAAAGCCAGGGGCCTGCCTGTCACCGCCGAAACCTGCCCGCAGTATTTTTCGCTGACTGACGAGGCTCTGAACGAATACGATTGCAACGCCAAGTGCTGCCCTCCGCTTCGCACTCGGGACGACGTCGATGCGATCAAGGCCGGCCTCGCGGATGGCACGATAGATGTCATCGCTACCGACCACGCGCCGCATGCCGTCGAAGAGAAAGAAGTCGAGCTTCCCTACGCGCCGTTTGGGATGATCGGCCTGGAGACAGCATTGCCGCTGGTGATAACAAATCTTGTGAAAACCAACGTACTGTCTTTGGCCGACGCGATCGCGAAACTGACCATCGCCCCGGCGAAAGTCCTCGGGCTGAAATCAGGCACGCTGGCACCCGGGGCTGTCGCCGATGTCACGATAATCGATCCCGACGCAGCCATCAAGGTGGACGCTTCTAAGATGAAATCAATGGCCCGCAACACGCCTTTCGATGGCGCTGAGCTGACTGGGAAAGTCGTGGCGACGATTGTGGGTGGGGAAGTGAGATACGGCGATCTGAAGGTGATGGTGTAGCACAATCTACTCCCTCTCTTGGGGGAGAGGGCTGGGGTGAGGGCGCAAGGCTGCAATAGAAGCACAATCTACTCCCTCTCCTGGGGGAGAGGGTTGGGGTGAGGGCGCTCTGTATCTTCGGAGTGACAAAGCCCCCTCACCTTAATCCTCTCCCCCAGGAGAGGAGACGGGCTGTGCCGACGCGCGGAGAAGGGGAGAATAACCAATGATCTGGATAGCACTGGCAATAACCTGGGCTGCGATTGCGCTTTTCGTTGGGCTTCTTGCCTGGCGGAAGGAAAAGCGGCTCTATCGTTGGGCCGTTGTGTTGGCGGTGATATGGACAGCAATCATACTGCTTATAGGGCAATTCTCGGCCATGCTGGCACTCCGGCACGCGGTGAATTTCGGCGCCATATTTGTAGGATGCATGCTGATCGGATGTTCAATCGAGGCTTTAGTAAAGCGGAGAAGGCGATGACTCTGAGATGAACACTCTTTACAACAAAATCTTCGACGCCGGGTGCATCAAGTTCGGCGAGTTTAAGCTCAAGAGCGGTATTATGTCGCCGGTTTACTGCGATTTTCGTGGGCTGATCTCAAGGCCGGAGCTACTCAAGGAGATCGGCCAGGCGCTGGCGAGTAAGGCCGAGGAGATTGGCTGCGACCGCATCGCGGGGATCCCTTACGCGGGCCTGCCGCTCGGGGTCGCCGCGAGTATTGCTGGGGACATCCCGATGATCTACCCGCGCAAGGAAGCGAAAGATTATGGCACGAAGAAGCTCATAGAAGGCGCGTACAACGAGGGCGATAAGGTGCTGGTGATCGATGACATCATCACCGACGGCGCCAGCAAGATCGAAGCCATCGAGCCTCTCAAAGAGGCCGGTCTTGCTGTCACCGATGTTCTCATCATTCTCGACCGCGAACAGGGCGGGGACAAGATCCTCGCGAAAGCCGGCTACAAATTGCATTCGCTCGGCAAGCTCAGCGAAGTCCTGGATGCGCTGGTTGCGGCGGGCAAAGTCGAGCCGGAAATGCGGGCGAAGGTCGCGGAATTCATTGCAGAGCACCAGTTTGCCTGAATCGCGGATTGCGCGGATAGGCACGGATGACGCGGAAGGGGAGCCAGCATTCGCACGCGTTATTTCGAACCCGCATATCCATGTCATTCCGAACGAACGTGAGGAATCTGCTTTTCTTCGCGCAATTCGCGGGCTTTCGCGGCATTCGCGATTCAAAAGACATTAGGAGCAATTGATTGAAAGCGTTACTTCTACTCGAAGACGGAACCACATTCGAAGGAGAATCGATAGGGGCTAACGGGACCACTATCGGCGAGGCCGTGTTCGCGACCGCCATGACGGGCTATCAGGAGATGCTCACCGATCCGTCGTTCGCGGGGCAGTTGCTGACTCTCACCTACCCGCTCATCGGCAACTACGGAGTCAACCCCGAAGATGTGGAATCCGGCAAGATTCAGGTAGAGGGCTTTATCGTTCGCGAGCTCTGCAAGGAGCCCAGCAACTGGCGGTCGAGTCTAAGTCTGCGCGATTATCTTATACAAAGCAACATCGTTTCGATGCAGGGCATAGACACCCGCGCCCTCACCCGGCATCTGAGAGTGGCCGGCGTCATGATGGGCGCGATGTCGACCGAACTCACCCGCGCGGAGCTTATGAACGCTCTGCAGAGCGCTCCCAACTACGGCGACCTGAATTTCGTCGAGCGCGTGTCCACCAAGGAAACTTACGAATGGACCGGCGATGAGTGCAGCAGGCTTTCCGACCTGCCGGAACCCAAATGCCACATCGCGCTTGTCGATCTGGGCATCAAACGCAACATCGCCCGGTGCCTGGCCAAGGAGTGCTGCAAGGTCACCGTCCTGCCGTGCAACGCCTCGGCGGACGATGTGATGCGCCTGAACCCGGACGGCGTCGTTTTCTCGCCCGGCCCCGGCGACCCCAGGATGCTCACCCAAACCGTCGCGACCATGCGCGCGATGATCGGCAAGAAACCCATTTTGGGGATCTGTCTCGGCCACCAGATGTTCGGGATGGCGATGGGCGGGGATATTATCAAGCTCAAGTTCGGTCACAGAGGCGCCAACCATCCGGTGAAGAACCTCATCAACGGCAAGGTGAGCATCACGGCCCAGAACCACGGTTACGCCGTACAGCCGGACAATTTGTCTAATGATGTAATAGTTGAGCGCATAAACCTGAACGATGGCACGGTCGAAGGCCTTCGCCACAAGCGCCTGCCGATCTTCACCATCCAGTACCACCCCGAAGCATCGGCGGGGCCTCTGGATGAGGGATATCTGTTTAAGGATTTTGTGGATAACGTAATGAGGGGGGAGCGATAATGCAGGTCACAGATGACCTCCTGGCTGAAGTGGTGAACGCAGTAGTGAAGGAAGTGCAGCCTGAACAGGTTTACCTCTTCGGATCGCGAGCGCGCGGTGACGCGCGCAAGGATTCGGACCTCGACATCATGGTTGTGGAGCGAGAACCTTTCGGCACTGAACGCAGCAGGTTTGCCGAGTCCAACCGCATCTACGGCGTTCTCGCACATCTCAAGATACCGATTGACGTGCTGCTATATTCCACGGAAGAGATCGCCGAATGGCGTGAGTCAATCAATCATGTAGTCGGCCGATGTCTCCGAGAAGGGAGGCTCCTATATGCCCGACACTAAGCAGGCGCGCAGCCTGTTGGTATTGGTTGCGCAGGACATTGACGCGCTGGAGATCATGATGGATTCGAGCCGTGCTGCCGAGCGTGTTGTCGGCTTCCATGCTCAGCAAGCTGCCGAAAAGGCCTTTAAGGCTTGGCTGGCCTTGCTTGATGTCAGCTATCCAATGACACATAACCTGTCTGCGTTGTTCGCTCTTCTGGAGGACAGAGTTGGTTCGGATGCTGAGCCGTTTCGTGATCTGGTGACACTGACGCCATTCGCCGTCCAGTTTCGTTACGAGGTATTCGATGGCGCGGGAAGCGGGCTTGACCTTGGTGCGCTGGCAAGGCTGACCATCAGGCTGACGGATCGCGTAAGCACTCTGCTCAATCAGGCGGAAACGCGATAATGAACTACGCTTACCTTCTCGGAATAGCAGTAAGCGTCATGGGCCTGCGGTTCCTGTTCAAGGGCTACGCGATGAAATCCAGGCCCAGGATCGTGACCGGCGTTGCGATCATGCTGGTCGGCGCGTCGCAGTTCCTCCCGCCGAGGTCGACGGCTGGCGTGACACTGCTGTTCCTGGGCATCGTGGTGTTTGTGCTGAGCCTCTATATGATGAAGATCGAGCACGGGCGCATAATCCGACCGAATGAACGGAGAAGACGGTAGTCACCTATGCTGTTAGATGCGCTTACGAAACACATAGCCCCTTTCTTATCAGGTCTCTGGAATTCCGTGGTTTTGTGGAGATCACTGGCGCTTGCCGCTTGGGGTTTGCTGAGCGTGGCGTGGTGGCAGAGAGAGCATCTTCGACAGTGGCTAATGCGCTTGAGTCAGATGGAACACGACAAGAGGCTGTTCCTTGGAGTAGACGAGATAGCCGATGAGTCGGCCCTGATGGGCATAGTAGACTCATTGCTCGACACGGCTTCGTTGTCCAGGACAGGCATGCAAGTGCTTGCCCGCCTGAATGAGTATCTTGGTCTGGAGAGCAACCAGCATTTGTCTAGGCCCCTGCGAGACGCGGCGGTCGATCTGCGTATCGCCCTGAGTGCTGCGCTAGATTTCACCGCCTGCAACTTCTTCGATCATGGCGAAGCTGCTGACGGATCGGACTGCTTCTGCTTACATCCAGAATTCAATGTGGATCAGAAATGGCCCGTTGATCCTATGGATATGACGCGCTTCGATCACTATGTGAAACAACTGGATAAGCGTGCTGTCGCGTTAGGTGATCGCTATCGGCATTATCGGCGTGCCGTGAAGCGCAAACTCCACGTGTAGATGCATCAGACAACTTACGACCTACAGCTGAAAGAAAGTATCAATGCCCAAGCGTGACGATCTGAAAAAAGTGATGGTAATAGGCTCCGGGCCGATCATTATCGGCCAGGCGGCTGAGTTCGACTACGCGGGGACGCAAGCCTGCAAGGCTCTGCGCGAGGAGGGCATCTCGGTCGTTCTCATCAACTCCAACCCGGCGACGATCATGACCGACGTGGAAGTCGCGGACAAGGTCTATATCGAGCCGATCAACGTGGAGTTCGCCACCCGCATCATCGAGCGCGAAAGACCCGATGGCCTGCTGCCCACGCTCGGCGGCCAGACCGGTCTGAACCTCGCCGTGGAACTCGCGAACGCCGGCGTGCTGGAGAAGTATAATGTGGAGCTTCTCGGCACGCCCCTCCAGGCGATTATGGACGCCGAGGACCGCGAGCTTTTCAGAACGCTCATGCGCGATATCGGCGAACCCGTGCCCGAGAGCTGGATAGTCGAACGCCGCGAGCAGCTCCAGGAGATCATCGACTCCAACCCGCCCTGGCCGCTCATCGTCCGGCCCGCTTACACTCTGGGCGGGACAGGCGGCGGGGTGGCGCACAATCCCGAAGAACTGCTCGAAATCGGCTCGCGCGGGCTCAAGCTTTCTCTCAAGAGCCAGGTGTTGATCGAGCGCTGTCTGCTGGGCTGGAAGGAAGTCGAATACGAAGTGATGCGCGACTCCAACGATACGTGCATCACGATATGTTCGATGGAAAACCTCGACCCGATGGGCATCCACACTGGGGACAGCATAGTGGTCGCCCCGATGCAGACCCTCACGGACAAGGAATATCAGATGCTGCGCTCGGCCTCGCTCAAGATCATCCGCGCGCTCAAGATCGAGGGCGGCTGCAATGTCCAGCTCGCGATGAACCCGAGCGGCTTCGAGTATTTCGTCATCGAGGTCAATCCCAGGGTCAGCCGGTCGTCCGCGCTCGCGTCCAAGGCCACGGGCTACCCGATCGCCCGAGTCGCCGCCAAGATCGCGACCGGCCTGCGCCTCGATGAGATCGCGAACGCCGTCACCGGCAAGACCAAGGCGGCGTTCGAGCCGACCATCGACTACATTGTCGCCAAGATCCCGCGCTGGCCGTTCGATAAGTTCTACCAGGCGGACCGCACCGTCGGCACGCAGATGAAAGCCACCGGCGAGGTCATGTCAATCGACCGCACGTTCGAGGCCGCCATCATGAAAGCCGTCCGCTCGCTGGAGATCGGCCTGAACTGGCTGCGCCTGAAGAACGCGGACGAGATCACCAACGAGGACATCGACAAAGGCCTGGTGAAAGCCACCGACGAGCGTCTGTTCCTCGTGGCCGAGGCCCTGCGCCGGGGTTACGCCGTCGAGCACATCTGTGAGCTTTCCAATATCGATCCCTGGTTCGTCCGCAAGATCAGGAACATCACGGACATGGAAAACGAACTCCGCGAGAGGGCAGGGGAAATCAAGGCCCTGACGGCAGGCCGCGTCGCGACTTGCCCGGACGCCATCGACCTCCTGACCCGCGCGAAGACCATGCGCTTCCCGGATAAAGTGATAAGTCTGCTCACCGGCGCTAATGAAACCCAGCTCCGCTACGTCCAGAAGAAGCTCGGCCTGCTGCCGACATTCAAAATGGTCGACACCTGCGCCGCCGAGTTCGAGGCCGAAACTCCCTACTTCTACTCCTGCCACGAGCGGGAGGATGAAACGGGGTGCGGGCTGGCTACTCCCTCTCCTGGGGGAGAGGGTTGGGGTGAGGGCGCAACCCCTGAACCCAAACGAAAAGCTATCGTGATCGGTTCCGGCCCAATCCGCATCGGCCAGGGCGTCGAGTTCGACTACTGCAGCGTCCACTCCGCCTGGGCACTGCGCGAGGCTGGCTACGAGTCGATTATCATTAACAACAACCCCGAGACTGTCTCGACCGACTTCGACACGTCCGACAGGCTCTATTTCGAGCCTCTCACCGTCGAGGACGTGATGAACGTAGTCGAATACGAGCAGCCTGACGGGGTCATTCTCCAGTTCGGCGGCCAGACCGCGATCAACCTCGCAAAGCCGCTGAATGCGATGGGCATTCCGATCTTCGGCTCGGATTTCAAGTCCATCGACCTCGCCGAGGACCGCGACCAGTTCGAGCGAATCCTGCGCGAGCTTGGTATTCCCAAGCCGGCGGGCCGCGCTATTCACGCAGTCGAGGCTGCCGTGGGGGTCGCGAAGGAAATCGGCTACCCGGTCCTCGTGCGCCCGAGCTATGTCCTGGGCGGCCGCGCGATGGAGATAGTCTACACCGAGCCCGAGCTGCGGCAATATATGAAGCACGCGGTCGAGATCAGCCCCGATCCCGACGCCCCGATCCTGGTCGACAAGTATGTCCTGGGCAAGGAAGTCGAGGTCGACGTGATCGCGGACGGGGTCGACTGCCTGATCCCCGGCATTATGGAGCACATCGAGCGAGCGGGGGTCCACTCGGGCGACAGCATGGCCGTCTGCCCGCCGCAGACCCTCTCGCCCGACATCATCGACCAGATTATTTCCCATGCCATCAAGCTTGCCAAGGCGCTGGAGGTGAGCGGGCTGATGAACATCCAGTTCGTGATCGACGATGACGAGGTCCAGGTGATCGAGGTCAACCCGCGCGCCAGCCGCACCGTGCCATATCTTTCCAAGATCACCGGCGTGCCCATGATTCAAGTGGCCACCAACGTCGTCCTGGGCAAATCGCTCAAAGAGCAGGGTTATTCCTCCGGCCTCTACACCGAGCAGCCGAGCATTGCCGTGAAAGCGCCCGTGTTCAGCTTCCAGAAGCTGACCGAGGTCGATGTCAACCTCGGCCCGGAGATGAAATCCACCGGCGAGATCATGGGAATCGACAACGACTTCTCCCGCGCTCTTTATAAGGCAATGATCGCTTGCAACCTGGACGTGCCGGTTGGGGGCAAGATGATCGCCACCATCGCCGACCAGGACAAAGACGAGGCCGTCCCGATCATCCGCGAGTTCGTCGATCTCGGCTATGAAGTTTTCGCCACCGAGGGCACATCGCATTACCTGGCATCCAAGGGCGTCGCCACAACCGAGGTCGGCAAGATCAACGACCCCGACTCGCTCAATATGATGCAGCTTATCATGGGCAGCAAGGTCGATCTGCTGATCAACACCGCGTCCAAGGACAAAAAGATCGAGCAGGAAGCCGCCGTCATCCGCAAGGCCAGCGTCCAGCGCTCGATCCCGTGCATAACGTCGCTGGATACCGCCAAGGCGCTGCTCAAAGCCCTGCGCTCGAAGCAGCGGGGAGATAAGCCTGAGTGCCTGCCGGTGGATGAGTATTTGAGGCCGGTGAAGGTGTAGTAGGGCGCGAAGGAAAAGAACCATAAGAAGGCGAATGTAGATGCAGTCGAAAACGCCAAGAGCAAAGTCAAAGGCACATTGAGCAGGAGACGAATATGGAAGGCAAGACGCTGATCAAGTCAATTCGGTTGAGAAATTTCCTGTCGTACGCGGACGAGGGGGTAGACATTCCGCTGGAGCCACTGAACGTGCTCATCGGGCCAAATGCCGCCGGGAAGTCCAATCTCCTAGAGGCTCTGGAGTTGCTCAGAGCCACCCCAAAAGACTTCGCCGCGTCCATACGTGAAGGCGATGGGATAATTGAATGGCTATGGAAAGGCGGCAAGGCCTTGCCGGTTGCCGAGATCGAGACCGTGCTCGAATACCCTGCCGGCATCATGCCTCTGCGATATCGGATCAGTTTCACGGCATCTGGACAGCGGCTCAGCATTGTTGACGAGGTCGTCGAAAACGAGGAGCCAATAAACGCATACCAGGAGGACGTGTTCTTCTTCTACAGGTACCAGCGCGGACATCCAGTTCTGAACTACAGGACCACAACGGAAGAACCAGCAGGTACGTCCGCTGGACGCACGGAACGGATACTGCGGCGAGAGGAACTCAGTCCCGAGCAATCAGTGCTGTCACAAAGAAAAGACCCCGATCAGCTTCCCGAGATAACGTACGTTGGGACGGAGTTCTCGAAGATCAAGCTCTATCGCGAATGGAGCATGGGCCGCCGTACACCTCCAAGAATGCCACAGAAAACGGATCTACCCGAGGACTTCCTTCTTGAAGACGCAAGCAACTTGGGCCTTGTGCTGAATGATCTGCAGCAGAATCCGGTAACCAAGCGGACTATCCTAGACTATCTCAAACGGTTCTATGAGATCGCCGACGACATTACAACGAGGATCTACGCCGGAACTGTTCAACTCAACGTGCATGAGCAAGGCCTGAGCCAACCAATTCCGGCGACGCGCCTTTCTGACGGAACACTACGATACCTCTCCCTTCTGGCGATTCTGTGTCATCCAAGTCCTCCCCCACTAGTGTGTATAGAGGAACCGGAACTGGGACTGCATCCGGACATCATGTCTACTTTGGCGGAGCTGATGATTGGCGCCTCCCGGCGCACGCAGATAGTCGTAACCACTCACTCCGACGCGTTAGTGTCCGCCCTCACGGAGGTGCCCGAATCGGTGATCATCTGTGAGAGAGACTCGAGCGGAACGCATCTACGCCGTTTGGAATCCGAGCCTCTCAAAACCTGGCTTGAGAGCTATTCGCTGGGCGACCTATGGCGGATGGGGCAGATCGGCGGGAACAGATGGTGAACGGTTGGGTTTACGTCTATGTTGAGGGTGGCGGGAGTGGTGCCAATACGAAAGCCGAATTTCGCATAGGCTTCACCCAGTTCCTCAAGGAACTCAAAGAGGCCGCAGATCAGCGGCTGAGAGTAGTTGCCTGCGGTGGTCGCGGTGATGCCTATGATGCATATAGGACCGCAATGCAGTCAAGCCCTCAGAATTTCAACGTACTGCTGGTTGATGCAGAAGGTCCAGTTAGCGGTGAGTCTCTTAACTACTTGCAGGCGAAGGAGACAAGTTGGGGTCTACAAGGTACAGACAAAGACCGTTGCCATCTAATGGTCCAGATGATGGAGGCTTGGATCATAGCTGACATTGACGCGCTCGACGCGTTCTTTGGTCAGGGCTTCCTGCGCAACTCTATTCCTAACTCGGACAATGTGGAGTCTGTCGAGAAGAACCGGCTGGAGACGTGCTTGGCTAACTCCACCAGGAACACTCAGAAAGGGCCATACCGTAAGATAAAACACGGCACCAAATTGCTGGCCTGCATTGATCCGCAAGTGGTGAGAAAGAAAGCCCCGCACTGTAAGGAGCTTTTCGTGAACTTGGCGAGGCAGGTCGGGGCGCAGACCCTTGCTCGACAGTACGAAAATGAGTGAGTTCGGCCAAGATGTCCTGCAAAGGCCGGGCTTGCCGGGTGTATACTATCCGCCAGCTCACTAGTTCAGACCTTCCGAGCATTCCTCAATCGGGGTCTCCAGTCCCTCCCTGATCGACTCGCGCATGCCTGGGATGGACACGAGATACAGACTCTCCTGGGCCGCCCTCCAGTCATCCTCATTAAGCAGGACCGCCGCTCCGTCGGTTCCGCTGATGTGGACAGGCTCGTGCTTGGCGGCGATTTCCTTGATCAGGCTGCCCAGACTGTCCTTTGCCTCATTGATGGATAGCTCTTTCATCTTTGTAGCTCCTGTGCGTCAACAACATCATTATACCACCACGGCGTTGTTGCACGAACTACCCAACAATAAGAGCCCCCAATTTCCTATCGAGGGCTCCAGGCTGCGCGGCTTCCCATACCTATCCCACCGTCAGATCCACCCCATGCTCCCGGATGCGCGGATGGTGTTGTCATTGGTTGTCTTGAATCCGGCTGGTGCGGAGTGCGTTAATGATCTGGACCAGCTTGAGGCTGATGCCGGTTTAGCAAAGCTTGTGCGCTGGTGCGAGAACCACGGCTTGCCGAGAGATATCGAGCGCCGGATGGCTGGTCGCCGCGGCAAGGACCGGACGAGGAGTGTTGTTTCTCGAAGCGCGGCGCGTCAGATATGTTTCAGCTTCTTCTTGAGCTCGGCAAGGGCATCGGCGGCTTTCTTGTAGTGCGGATCGATCTGCAGCGCCCGCTCATATTCGAACTCGGCCTCGTTCGGGATTCCGGCAGCCTCGTAAGCCTGGGCGATATTGTAATGAATGCTGGGAACGCCGGGATTGAGCTGCTCGGAGATTTTGAACGCGCCTATCGCCGCATTGTAGCGGTCCTTCGCCGCGTAAGCCGCCCCCAGGTAGGCAAACGCCTTGTGGTTCTTCTTGTCCGCCTGCGTGGCCGCTTCCAGTTCTTTAATAGCCTTGTCGATCTCGCCGGTCTTGAACGCGTCGACACCGATGATGAAGTGTTCCATTGCGTCGGCCATATCAAGTCACCCAACGGATAAAATCGATGGATAGCTTATCCACCCATCCGAAGTATAGCCGGGAATGGACAAGCTGTCAATGCGTCGGTAAGTGCTCACGGTTCGTGAGTACCACGTCATGCTGAACTTGTTTCAGCATCCAGGCTACGAAGGGGTGGACCCTGAAACGAGTTCAGGGTGACGTGTTGCCGCATGTAGTACTTACCAAGAGTGAGCACTTACATGCGTCGGTAAGACCCTCGCACTCGCGACAAACGCGAGCAGGCAGCAAGCCAAAACAGGTAACCGCATCTTTAATTCCTTTTTGTGTGGATTGACCAACGGGGAACTGCCCTGGCGACTGTAACATTCGAGCGCGGCAACCGTACTACCCCCCATCCCTATCCAAATGAAATTCCCGAATCTTGTTTCGCAGCGTTTTTCGATCAATACCGAGCGCCTGGGCCGCGCCTGACTGGTTCCAGTTCTTGGCCTTCAGCACGCGCTCGATGTGGATCTTCTCGACGTCTCGCAGGGATGCCGTGACGGGAATCTGAATGGGCGACGAGGCGCTGCCGGAAGCCGAAGAAGCGGGAGTCGGGACGGACGAGCGCGCTGGGGCGAGCATCAGATGCTCCGGCCGGATGGTCTCGCCGTTGCAAAGAATAACGGCCCGCTCGACGGTGTTCTCCAGCTCACGGATGTTTCCCGGCCAATCGTGGGTTCTCAGCTCGGTGACGGCCTCGGGCGAGAACCGCGTCACCTTCTTGGCGGTTTCGTCGGCGTATATCTTCAGGAAATGCTCGGCGAAGATCTCGATATCCTCCCCGCGCTCGCGGATCGGGGGCAGGCGCAGGGTGATCACGTTCAGGCGGTAATATAGGTCCTCGCGGAACTGCTTCTGCTTGATGGCGTCGGCGAGGTCGCGATTGCTGGCGGCGATCACGCGGACATCCACGGTCAAAGTCTCGCTGCCGCCGACCCTCTCGAACTGCTTCTCCTGCAATACCCTCAGCAGCTTCATCTGGACCGGCAGGCTGATCTCGCCGATCTCGTCGAGGAATATCGTCCCCTTGTTAGCGACCTCGAACCGGCCTATATGCCGCGCGACCGCGTGGGTGAACGAGCCCTTTTCGTGCCCGAAAAGCTCGCTTTCCAGAAGATTCTCCGAAAGCGCGGCGCAGTTGACCTTCACGAACGGCCCGCCCGCCCGCCCGCTCTGATAGTGGATTGTGCGGGCCAGATACTCCTTGCCGGTGCCGGTCTCGCCGGTGATCAGCACGGTCGCGTTGGTCGGGGCGACCTGCGCGGCCATCACGTAAGCCCGCTGGACCTCTGGGGTACTGCCCACGATATTATCGAACCCGAACTTCTTCTTAAGCTCGCCCCTCAGGAACCTGTTCTCGTCAATCACCCTCTGGGCTTCGAGGGCCCGCTCGGCGGTCATCTGGAGTTCATCCAGGTCGAACGGCTTGGTGATGTAGTCATACGCCCCGAGCCGCAGCGCTTCGATGGCGGTCTGGGTGCTACCGTAGGCAGTGACCATTATGACTGGCAGGTCGGGCTTCACTTCCTTTATCCCGGCCAGCACCTCAAGACCGCTCATCTTTGGCAGGCTCATGTCCAGCACGACCAGGTCGAACGCGCCGCCCTTCGCGGCGGCGAGCCCGGCCGCGCCGTCGGGAGCCGTGGCTGTATCGTAACCGGCATCCGCGAACATTCGCGAAACCATGTCGCGCATACCGGCTTCGTCATCAATAATCAGGATATTCTTGCTGATTTCGTTGCTCATGAATTGGTTGCAAGTTGTACGTCGCAAGGTGCTGATGGTCCTGGATGTGTATCCGGGACCCAAGTATCGGGGATATTCATCCCCTCAGAAGTACGGCGGTAAGCAAGGCCCTGTCGGGGACGAATGTCCCGGGAACCCTGGCACGGGATACATATCCCGTCCCATCAAGAACTACAGCCTTTTCCCCTCCAGGTAAGGATACCTGGAGGGATAGGATTCCCTTCGTAAGACCTAGAACCTGAGACCTAATCCCTATTTCGTGCTTTCCCGCTTTCGTGCTTTCGTGATTGTATTGTCCCTTCCCTGCTTCAATTGCATGCAGGAAACCGCAGGGTAACGGTGCTTCCGATTCCTTCTTCTGACTCGACCAGCACTTTCCCTTTGTGTCTGACGACAATTGCGTCGACCATGCTCATTCCCAGTCCGGTGCCCTGCGCGCCACGGGTGGTAAAGAACGGGTCGAAGAGGCGGTCGAGGGTCTCCGGGCTCATGCCGATGCCGTTGTCCTTGACTTTAATGCCGGCGAAGTCATCCTCCCCGAAAGTCGCGATGACGATCTTCCCGCCGCCCTCTATGGCCTGGGCAGCGTTGATCAGCACGTTGGACAGCGCCTCCCGCAGTTCGGCCGCGTTGCCCTTGATCCTGCAGTTCGGCGCGAGTTCGGTCTCGATATCGATCTGGACGCCCTCGGCGAGTTTCCACTCTTTCCAGGCGGGCAAAGCGCCCCGCACGAGGTCGTCGACTATATCGTTGAGATCCACCACCACATGCCCCGCGCCGTCGACGGGCTTGCCGATCTCACGCAGCCTGCGGACGGTCTCGGCGGCATCCCGGGCGGCAAGCTCGATGGATTCCAGGCTGCGCTTGGCGGGGTTATCCTCTCCAAGTTTCCGGCGGGCAAGCTGGACGTTGCCGAGGATTACGCCAATGACGTTGTTGATATCGTGAGCAACCCCGGCGGCCATCTCGCCCAGCGTCCGCAGACGTTCAGAGTGCACCAACTGCTCCTGGGCTTCCTCCAATTGCGCATTCAGGTCGGCAAGCTCGCGGTTTCTATCCAGGATTTCGCTCTCCAGCATGCGACGGGCGGTAATATCGCTATAAATCTCGACCCTGCCTGCTGGCTCGCCCCCGGCGTTGAATATCGGGGCCGAATGGCGATGAAAGACCCTGCCCGGCTCGCTCCAAGAATCGATCACTTCCTCGACGACTTCATCATCCGCCATCACCCGATGCGTGACCGCCTGGGGCAGTTCGGAGCCGATCAGTTGATCCAGGGGCGCGCCGAATATCACCGCCGCGCGCTTATTGGCGTGCAGAATCCTGTGGTCCTTGTCCAGCAGGAGGACTCCTCTTTCGGGAGATTCGATATCGCGAAGTGTGATCATCTGTGCGGCCCCCTCTCAGGCAATTATATAGCCCAGCGGGGAAGGTGTAAAGGGATGGCCGAAGGCAGAAAGCAGAAGGCGGAAAGCCGGGAAGGAACCAATCGCGAAAACGCGAAAGGGCGAAAGCACGAAATGGGAAGGGAAAGGTCGTAATCGGAATATGCTTCGGGACTGTTTTTCGTCCCGAAGCCGCTGTAAGTCTCGTCATTCCGAGCGAAGCCGAGGAATCTGCTTTTTCCCTCCCCCTTTCGTGCTTTCCCCTATTTCTGGCTTTCGTGATTATTCCCTTACCGCTCAACCCCAATCAGCCCCTTCAACTCGGCCTCGCCGCGTTCGACAGGGGATGCGATCAGTTCGCGCGCGGCGGGCACTTTGTCCCAGACGTTCCAGAGAAGTACACCGCGGATGCGGTTCTCTCGTAGGTAGTAGATCACGCCCTCCTTAGATGGCTCTTTCCAGTCCGCGAATGTGTGGAGCGTGGAATCGACTTCCCCGACCGCCTCGTAGCCGAGGTCGAAGAGGTCCGAGTAGAAATATGGCAGGTAGTGATAAGGCCGGCCCTGGCCCGCCATTGACCGGCCCGCGTAGTCGCCCATCGTGACCGCGTTGTCCTCGTGCTCGACCCGAAGGTGCTTGCCCAGCGCGGGATTGTAAAACTCCGCGACGTCTCCGGCGGCATAGATGTCCGGATGGTTTGTGCGCAGGAGGTCGTCGACGTGGATTCCGTTGTTCACCTTGAGACCCGCAGCCTCCGCAAGCGCGGTGTTTGGTGTGATCCCCAATCCAGCAACAACCCCATCGACTTCAAGAGTGCGCCCGCCGTGCAGCTTCACGATTATCCGATCGCCGGAGGTGTCGATCTTCGCCACGGTCTCGCCGGGGGAAACGTCGACACCCTGCTTGCGATAATAGTCGTTGACAAACTCCCCAAGATCCGGCGGATAGAGCTTCGCGCCTATGTAGTCCTCGGGAAAGACGAGTGTCACCTGCTTGCCGTTCATAGCCAACGCGGCCGCGATCTCCGAGCCGATGAACCCTCCCCCGACCACTAGGAACCTGCCGCCTGTGTCAGCCAACGACCGCAGCCGCTCGTAGTCCGCGAACGTGCGGTAGTAGATCACGCGGTCGTCGTTCTCGAACAAAAACCGCCTGGGTGTCCCTCCAGTGGCAAGAAGCAATTTATCGAAGTGATATTCGGTATCGGTGTGGTCGATCAGGCGCTTGGATTTGGCGTCGAGGGACATCACCTTGACTCCGAGGTGCTGCTCAAGACGCTGTTCGTCGGTCTTCAGCCAGATGCTGTCGACCGGTTTGCCCTTCCATAGGCCCTTGGTAAGCGGCGGCCTCTTGTAGGGCGGGAATGCCTCCTGGCTGATCATGCCTATCGGGCCGGCCGGGTCTATTCGCCGGATTGCGTTTATCGCTGCGTCGGCGGTCATTCCGCCGCCAAGGATTAGGTACTTAAAATGTGGCATCGGTTTCCCTCCAAAGTCGCGTTAGCTCGTGTATACCCATTTTGGGGCAAAGTTACAAGTTGCAAGACGAAAGGTAGGAGTCCACAGTTCGTGAATATCGCGTCATGCTGAACTCGTTTCAGCATCCAGGCTGCAAAGGAATGGACCCTGAAACGAGTTCAGGGTGACGTGTAGCGCGAACGTCGTACTCATCAGGAGTAAACTGTTACGTCGAAAGTTGAAAGTAGACTGACTGCCGTGGTTCTGATAGAATACGAGAGGCCCCGAAGGCCCGAAAAGGCGCAATAAATGACCGATGTAGTCGATAGATACAAACTACTGAAAAGCCCACTGCCCGCGAAGAACCTGGCCTGGCGGATGAAGGAAGCCGGAGTGGAGAACTTCGGCAAAACGGGCAGGCCGGACGAACTCCCGATGTCCAAACCCAACCGGGATGAAGTGCTGCTGCGGGTAGACGCGATCGGGCTCTGCTTTTCCGACGTAAAACTCATCACCCAGGGCTCGAAGCACCCCCGAATCACCGGCCGCGATCTTGTCAAAGATCCCGTGATCCCCGGGCACGAGGTCTCGCTGACAGTCGTGGAAGCCGGCGATGACTGGAAAGGTCAGTATAAGCCGGGCGACAGGTTCATAGTCCAGGCCGATGTGTATTTCAACGGCGTCAATATGGCCTTCGGCTACCAACTCGCGGGCGGAATGCAGCAGTATGTGCTGGTTGGCGAGCCGGTGCTGCGCGGCGACGAGGGGTCGTATTTGATCTCCGTCAAATCCGACATCGGATATGCCGAGGCCGCGCTGGTGGAGCCCTGGACGTGCGTGGTTGCCGCTTACAGAATCAACCCCCGCAGACATCTCAAGCCCGACGGCAATACGCTGATTGTCGGCACGGGTCACGGCAGCTTCGTCATCGACGGCGCGATGTGCGCCGCGGGGCCACCGAGAAAGCTGGTCCTGTCCGGGGTGAGCGAGGCGGTAAAATCGACCGTCTGCCGGTGCGAAGGCTGCGAGGCCGAAGTGATCGAGATCGGCTCGCTCAAGCCCGAGGACGTGAAACCTCTTATTCAAGAACGAACAGGCGCGAGGGGCTTCGATGACATAGTCATCCTGGGAACGCCCGATGCCGATCTGGTCGAGGCGCTGGGGTCGGCGCTGGCAAAAAACGGCGTGATGGCGATTGTCGCGGACCGACCCATCAGCCGACCCGTGCGGGTGGACGTCGGACGGGTGCATTACGATTACATCGACTACATCGGCACGAACACGGGCAGAGTGGCCGACGCTTATGCGAAGAGCCGCTCAAGCGAACTGGTCCCCGGAGGAACGGCGTGGTTCGTTGGGGCGGCGGGCCCGATGGGGCAAATGCACGTGCATCGGGCGGTCCGTATGAGAAACGGCCCG
>Ga0209777_10001073_pt1 | contig 41491 bp, 34 predicted proteins | sample FrelakmetHBP12HB_FD_187147 | JGI IMG/M metagenome (GOLD analysis project Ga0209777, IMG submission 187147) | Freshwater lake sediment microbial communities from the University of Notre Dame, USA, for methane emissions studies -HBP12 HB (SPAdes)... | ecosystem: Environmental > Aquatic >...
TCCTTGGCTCGTTCCAGAATCATCTCAATGTCAGCTTCCTTCATCGACTCCCGCAGATCCCAATGCACCAGAAAACGACTGCATCCATCCAGCACGCTGCATAAGTAATAGAACGTGCCCGACAGGTTGATATAGGAAACATCGACATGCCAGTGCTGGTGCGGCCCGAGCGGCTGTTCGAAGCCGGTGCCCTTGCGCGACGGCTTGCCTTTCCAGCGCGACAGGAGTCCCGCTTGTTTCAGCACTCGCCATACGCTCGCCGGACTCACTGCCACCACATCGTGATCTAACATCATGAAGGTAAGTCGCCGATAGCCTTCCAATGGATTCTTCAAATGGAAGCCGATGATGGCTTCCTTCTCCCACGTCTCCAACCAGAAATCTCGGGGTACCCAACCGTTGTGCTCATTCGCTCGTCCATAGCGCCGCCGCCAGTCGTAGAACTTGCTCCCGGTAACGCCCAGCCACGCAATGAATCGGCCGACGCTGATCTCCGTCTTCTCCGACCAGCGTCGGACGAAATCGACCACCTGATCCCGCACATCGTGCGGCACCCAGGTCTCGGTCAGAGTTCCCCAAGGCTTTTTTTTAACGCGATGTGCTCCGCCATCAGCTCGGCCAGGACCTCGTCCTTGGTCTGCACCTTCTTCTCCAAGAACTCAATCCGCTTCTGTTTCTCCTCCGCCTGGCGGCGAGGACGTTCCGTCGTTTGGAAGGCGGCCGCTCCGTTCTCGAAGAACTCTTTTTGCCAGCGGTAGAACACCGTCGGCTGCAGTCCCAGTTCTTCACACAGATCTGAAACTGGGACCTTGTCCAAAAGATGGCGTCGTAGAATGGCCACCTTCTCTTCAGCGGTGTAGTGCTTGCGCTCTTTTCTCATACGTTCGCTCCGCTATCTTAACGGACGAACGCTTTCTCCATTTCCAACTGAGGCGGGACAAGAACGCGAATGGGAAGTCTTGTAGGTCCTATCTCGGTCACTAGCCTGTAGGAGTCTCCATCAGGTGTTAAGACAAAAGCTTCACACCCACCAGTTCCACACATTCCACCACCTGAATCAAAGAGATAGCCAATGACTTCCCGCTCACCTCTTCCCCGGAGGCTCGCTTTTGCTGCGATGTAACGCGCTTTGCCTGTCACCTCGTCAGGTGCTCCAATGTGACGTCTGAGGAACTCCCTTACTTTTGCATTCTCGACCATGCTTAGTCTTCCTTGTTGGCTCCCGCCGAAAGCACTGGTTACAGCGCTCAGCACAACAAGGAAAACAAGTGGCAACGCGTACTGCACCTTTTTCCTGCTTTGCTGTTCCACGATCCTCCTTAGAAGCAATCCATTAACAGGATTATATTAGCCTGGTGCCTCACATCTGCGAGCCGTTCGCAGATGTGGAAAGTCGCTGTTGGGCCGGCGCTGCGCGCGACTTCGTTCCATCCCACCTTAGCTCGCCAACAGAGGCTCGCGAAGGTGGGGCACCCGCTAATTGCTAATTGCTCTCCCTCTACTTCGCCCTCGGGTGGGTCTTATCGAAGACCTCGAGCATTTTGCCGGTGGTGAGCTGGGTGTAGCGCTGGGTGGTGGAGAGGCGCTCGTGGCCGAGCATCTCCTGGATGGAACGCAGGTCTGCGCCTTCCTCCAGCATGTGGGTGCCGAAGGCATGGCGCAGGGTGTGCGGGTGGACGTCGGGCGGCAGGCCGCGCGCAATGGCGATGGCCTTGACGATGCGTCCCACGCTGCGGGTGGTGAGGCGCGCACCGCGCCGGTTGATGATGAGCGCCGCCGAGCTCAGCTTCTTCTCCTGCAACAGGCGCTCGCGCACCGGCAGGTAGAGGCGCAGGGCATGCGCGGCGGAGTCGCCGAAGGGCACAAGGCGCTCCTTCTTCCCCTTACCGCGAACGAGGATGGCCTCGCGCGTCCAGTGCACGTCGGCGAGGTCAATCCCGATGAGCTCGGAGTTGCGGATGCCGCAGCCGTAGAGCAGCTCGAAGATGACGCGGTCGCGCTCGGGGAAGGCGGCCTGCTCCGGCATGGCGGCGTCGAGGAAGGCGTTCATCTCCTCAATGGTGGGCACGCGCGGCAGGCGCCTGGGCAGCCGCGGCGTGGAGACCAGCAGCGCGGGATTCTGCTTCACCCGGCCCTCGCGCGCCAGCCACTTGTAGAACGAGCGCACGGCGGCGAGCGCGCGCGCCACGCTCGTCTTGCTCAGCTTGCGTTCATAGAGCGAGGCAAGAAAGGCGCGGATGCGCAGGTGGTCAACATCCTTCAGCGGCGTGCCGCCGATGAACGCGCAGAACCCGTACAGGTCGGTGGAGTAGGCCTTGATGGTGTGCGCCGATGCGTTGCGCTCCACCAGTGAGCGCAGGAACCGCGCCAGCGCCTGGAACGCCGGGGTGTCCGGAGTATTCGTCTTCTTTTTCCGGACGGCGCGATGTACGGCAGCGCGCCTCATCATTCACCGCTCTCGCTCGTCCGCGCCTTGGCGCGCGGATGATGCGAGCGATAGACGTTCTTCAGCCGGTCGAGCGCTAGGTGGGTGTAGATCTGCGTGGTGGAGATGTCGGCGTGGCCGAGGATGGTCTGCACGGTTCGCAGATCGGCGCCGCCTTCCACCATGTGGGTGGCGGCGGAGTGGCGGAGCATGTGCGGGCTGGCGTGGCGGCCGGCGGCGCGCGAGGCGCGCTCCACAATCTGCCAAGCGCGCGTGCGGGTGAGAGGGTGGCCGCCGCGGGCCAGAAAGAGGTGCGGCGAGCTGCGGTGCCCGGCGAGCAGCGCGCGTGCGGACCGCAGATACTCTTGAATTGCCTCGACTGCCGGCGCGCCCAGCGGCACCAGGCGTTCCTTGTCGCCCTTGCCGCGAACCATCATGCAGCCCTGCTCCAAACGGGTGTCGGTCAGCCGCGCCGAGACCAGTTCGCTCACGCGCAGCGCCCCTGCATAGAGCACCTCGAGCATGGCGCGGTCGCGCAGGGCGAGCGCCACCGCCAGGCGCTCCTGGCGGGCGGTGGGGGCCATCGCAGGCGGGCGTCCGGCGCTCTTCAGCATCTCCTCGACCTCGGACTGCGCCAGCGACTTGGGCAGCACCTTCCACTGCTTCGGGGTGTCAATGTTCAGCGTGGGATCGTGCTCAATGAGCTTGTCGAGCAGCAGGAAGCGGTAGAACTGGCGCAGGGCGGAGAGCTTGCGCGCCACGGTGCGCCCGTCATATTGATTGCTGAAGAGATGGTCGAGGAAGTCGCAGACGTCCTGCCGGACGGCGCGCGGCAGGCTGCGGCTGCGCTTCTCCAGAAATTCGGCCCACAGCTCGAGATCGCGCTCGTAACTCTCGATGGAGAGCGGCGCAAGGCCCTTCTCCACGCGGAGAAAGTCGCGGAAGCGCCCGATCAGGCGCTGGTTGTCATTTCCGGCCACGGCCTTAGTATGATGCGTTCCTGCTCGCCGGCCAATGGCTAGCGTGGTGCACACCTTCGGTGCGCCACAGGGCAGAATTGCCGTGCCTGAAGCCGCGGATTCAAGCTACACTCTGAGATGTTCGCCCGCCGGGGAGAAGCCGGCGGAGCGGCGTCAGTCACCATAGATCATGTCTAACGCACTCTATCTGGCCCTGTGGCTTGCCCTGGTCGCCGGGATCTCCATCACCTGGAGAGGCTCGGAGGCGGAGGCCGGTTCGGTCAGGATCACCGCTCTGATGCGCCGCCTGCGGCAGTTGCTGCGCGGCAGCGTCCACCGCGACGCCAACCGTGCGCGCGTGGAAGGCCGGCTTGGGCCACGCACCGCCGTGGTGGAGCTCAGCCAGCGTGGCGGCCAGCCGGAGCTCTACTGCCAGCTCGCCTGCGGACCGAGCCCCACGCTCCTGGTGCTGCCCGCCGGCGAACGGGTCTCCATCCAGCAGCTCAAAAGCTACTACCAGGCAGACCGCCTGGTCAGCCGCCTGCACACCATCTTTACCGATGACGCCAAGCGCGTGCGCGCCCTGCTCGGCGATGAGTCCCGGCTGCGGATGATGCGCGTCCTCTGCGCCCAGAAGGGCAGCCGCCTGAGCATGGGCGGCGGCCGGGCGGAGATGCGCACGCCGATGCTGTCAGGCGACGAGACGTTTGATGTGGTGGAACGCCAGCTGCGCGCACTGGAGGCGGTGGCTGCCGGCTTCGAGCGCGGAGCGCCAAAGCTGCCGGTGCCGTGGTTCCGCAAGCTGGCGGGGTGGTTCTTCCTCGGGCTGGGCCTGCTGGTGCTTGCCGGTATTCTTTACGCACGCGGCGGATTCGTACCGCCGGACAAGCCTCCCGTGGAGAAACCTCCCGAGGTGCAGCACTTCGAGGTGGAGATTCCCGGGGGCTGGCGCCCGGTCACCGCCGCCGACTTCGACAAGGAAGACCTGGGATGGTTCTCCAACTATGGACGGGACCCGCTGGGCGAGATCTTTGTGGACTTCGACGGCTCGCAGCAGGAGACCGGTACCGTGCTTGTGCTGCGCAGGGTTGGAGACTCGGAGGGCCCTTTCCGCGTTCAGCTCTACAACCAGGGACAGCTGCTGGTGGATGACACCTATCCCGCCATTGCCTTCGCCGTCAAGGTTGGCGCCGCCGACCTGGGCAGAGCGCAGTGGAGCGGCTCCCGTCCGCCTCGTGTCCCATCAACGGGTTCGGCGTTCGCCGTCGGGCCTTCGCGGGAGGAGGCGACCTCTACAGTCGTTTATCTCTTTCTGAATGGCAAGATTGAGAAGTACAAGGGCGTGGACTTCAGCGCGTTGTGAGCTAGCTTGCTCGACAGTTGTATCTGATTCTCATCATTGTCATGGCGTGCAGGATCCGCCAGCGCAGGTGCGCCAGCTTGTTCGCTGGAAATTGCCGTTGCCGACCGCGGGGGCCTGGGCGCTGATAACGTCTGACTGGGAGACTTTGGTGGAAGGGAACCAAGGCGGCGCGAAGCCTTGCCGCTGCGTAAAGCGGCGGTCGAAATAGGTATTCTCGGTGCTCATGTTGGCACCAAAGATGTTGAATTGGATCTGCCCGCCAACATTGTTGAACGTGTTGATGTAACCCGAGACGGTAAAGCCGCACGAGTTGGAGGCGCAACTCTGTCCGATTGCCGCCAAACTCCCATCGACCTGGAGATTGTTGTTGGAGTATGGGCTGCTCAAAACGATATTGCCGGTCGCTGTGAAGATGCCTAGCACCTGGTTTGAATCGTTGGCCGGGACATAGGTGTTGTTCAGATCCATGGTCACCGGCTCCTTTTTGTAAAGAACATCGCCGGTGATGTTGACGTTGCCACTGGCGGTGATGGTGATCTGCGACCCGTCCTGGATAGCTGCGACGCCCTGCCCCGGACCACTCAATGAAGTGATGGCGCCGTCCACATAGAGCATGGTGCCGGGCGTCGTCGTGCCCGTGACCTTGTTCTCCGGAACGCCCGCCAAATTCAGGGTGTTGCTGCCGGAGGTCACCTTGGTGGTATTGGCGTTGATGTTGGTGGTGATGGTGGTGACCGTGCTGCCTTGTGTGATCGTGTAAACCTGGGTGGGATTTGAGGAGCTGTCCGTACCAGTGGAGAGCTTTACGGACGCATTGCCTTCCACCATGAAACCGCCCCCGGTCATGGTGTTGACGCATGAACTGGAACCGGAAGGCAGGCAGGCGTACGGGATGAACACTCCCGAGCTGGTTGACGAAGTATCCGCGGTGCCGGTAATGTTCTTCAGCGCGGCCAGGTCCGAATTGCCGGGGTGCGAAGTCGCCTCGCCGGTTCCTTTGCTGTCAATCACCGCCCACTCCTGGCTGTAACTGTCGGTCGGCAGCGGTGCGGGCGTCTGCGCGAGGTTGTAACCTCCCTTGAAGACCGGGGTGATGGTCTGTCCACTCCTGGTGTAGGTCGGAGTGGGCGACTGAATGCAGGTCCCTCCAAACCAATATCCGAAATTGGCGTTTGCCTGGCCCACGGGATCCGTGAAGATGTACTGACTTCCGAGATTGCCGAATTGCCATTGTCCATTGGTGAACATCGGACCGGCCATCAGACCGGGGACGAGCGGCGCGCTGCACGGCGTATACACGTTCACAAAGCCACCAAATGCAGAAAAGGAAACCACGGTTTGAGTGGTGCTACTGGTTTGTGCCGTGACTGTAAAGCTAAAGGCCCCAGTCTCGCTGGTAGCCACCTGCTGCGCCCCCTGGGCCCGGCCCAGAACACACAGTGTATAGTTGAACTGGTAACGGTATTGCGTGACTTGTCCGAGGGAATTCAAATTCCCCTGCTGCATAGGGTAGCCCGATGCCAAGGTGAACGCATTGGTACAGCCGGATGTGTCGACCACTTCGAAGCTCTGCTTTTGAGAACCGGCGGCCTGCCCCGTATTCAGCACGGTGAAGCTGCCATAGGTGGAGGTGATGTAGCTCAGCACGGTAGCGGCGGTTGTCGAGGCCATTGGAGGCGTGTTGCACGGAGCAGCGGAACTGCTTGACCAGCCGGTACAGGGTGACAGGTCAATTGCGGCCTGGGATTGGTTCATCAGTACCTGGCGTGCAATGTTCAGCCCGGAATCGGCCGCGTAATACGCTGAGCGGTAGCTCCCGTAGTACCCGTTGATGAGCATGTCCGAGTTAATAGTTAGCGCCATTATCAAGCCCAGGGCAGTCAACAGCATCAGCAGGAGCAGGGTCGTCACCAACGCCACACCGCTCTCTTGTATGTTGTTTGCTTGCTTTCTGCGTTTTCGGGGCTTGAATAACATCATCATGACTGCACCCTACTGGTCATTCATGCTCATGTTACGGGGATTCACCACCACGGACGTTCCCTGCACCTGGTAGGGACCATTATCGAACGCGTTGCGAAACTGATAGGTCGCGTTGAGATTTGGCGCCGTCCGCCCGATCAGCGAAATACGCAATGAGCGGACCAGGTTGAAATTGAAAGGTACATTTACGTTCGTGCTTCCCGAAGTGTTGATGTAATAACTTGAGGCATCGTAGTTATAGTTTGCTGCCTGAGACTGCGTGTCCGGGCTGCCGTCGTTCCACAGCGCACCGCCCACGCGAAAGCCGATAATCTGCTCCATCACCGTACTGGTGACGCCACCTGCGGTGCGCGTCAGCTTGGGGTTCGACGGATCGGAAGTGTCAACCTGATAGGTGATCGGAGCCAGCTTGACCACCCAGTCAGTGGCGCAGAACTGGTACGTGGTAACGCTGGTGCCGCCGGCATTAACGACCGCGAAGCCGCTGTGGCTGACGGGATCCTGCGGGCACTTTCCGCCGGTCGCCGTTCCCCCGTCGTAACATGTCGTAATATTCAATGGGTCATTGGCCGGGGTGTTCGTGCCGTTGGCGTTCGAGGTGTTGAACTGAAACTTCACCAGGGTGCCGACCGCTTGCGCGTTGGCAGTCAGCACTACCGTGCTCAACAGGGTGCCGGCCTGATTCAAGAACAGCAGCTGGTCACCACGGAGGTAGCTTGCCGCGGTTGCGGTCGCGGAGGCCGTTGTCCCGAGAGGCGACAACGCGTAGGCAAACCCGTCAGTGGTTTGTGAACAGTAAGGGGGCAGCCCCGTCGAGTCTGTGAGGTGGAGCGGCGTCAAGCCGGCGGTCATGATGATACTGATCTGGTCGAAGCAGTTTGCACCGTACGTCGAGGTCGAGCTGGTATAGCACGACGAGACCGAGGACACTGCGCCCGCGCGGTTGATCATCGTGACACCAATCGGCCAGCCGGGAAAGGTCGTGCCTGGATAATAGCCGTTGCCGGCGTTCGACAGGTCCATTTGCAACATTGAGATCGCGTTTCGCAGCGCCATGTTCAGTCCTGCCTCCCCTTGCAGGCTGGTGGAGGCCACCTGTTGCTGCGTGAACAGTTTGAACGCAGCCGCACTGATCACCAGGAAGATTGCCATCGCGATCAGCAACTCAATAAGGCTGAAGCCGGCATGGGGCTCCCGCCCTCCTATTTGCAGACATCGCACCGGGTTCTGTCCACGTCTTGTCATGGGCGCACGATGCTCATCTGGAAACTCACCGGTGGCTTGACCGTCTGGTCCAAGAGCGTCACCAGCACCGTTACCCGGCGCACCCCCGTGACCGGAGTGTCTGCGTCAATCTCCCAGTGGCGATGGAATGTCATAACACTTGGTGCAGTCGAAGCAGCGGCACCTTTGATGATGCGGCCGTCCGGGGAGTGGTAGGTGGTGGTATATTGGGTCGTCCCGGTGGTGGTGTTGTAGCCGGCTACCGTCTCTGAGAAGCACCCTGCCGTCGAATTTGGACAGTCGGCATTGCCGGCCATGCTGATGCTGATGTCGTCGTAATAATTCATGTAGCCCGAAACCGTGCCCGAACACGTGTTGTTCTGCAATACGTCGCTGGTCAGACTGCCGACCGAGCCGCTGCCTGATGGGACGCAGACCGGCAACGCCGCCTTTGGCCAGCGGTTCAGGTCTTCCAGCTTCTCCGATGCCAGCACCGAAGACAACGCCATGTACTTGGACTGTCTGGCGCGCGACAGCGACGTGCCCGCCAAGACCGCCACTCCGGCGACGCCAATGACCAGGACGAAGATCGAAACCATGACTTCGATCAGCGTGAATCCCCCTTGTTTCCTATGGACTCGTGACCAAAACATTGCCGACTCCTGAGACAGTAACCGTTTTCGTTGCCTTGCCGTTCGAGAATCGTAGTGCGAGCGTACCCACTGTCGCGCTTACGGTCCCATTTGGATTCAGTTGCAGGGTTGATGAAGCATTCAGGGTTACGTCCTGGGCGCCTGACCAGGGGATGAGTCCGCCCACATTGGTGAGAGAATTGGCACACGCCGGAGGAGCGCCCGTGAGCTGATAGGCCGCCACCTGATACGTCGCGGTGGACTGGTTAAACGCAATGGTGTAGGCGCAGCCCGTCTGGATTGCCTGGAAGCGTGTGGTCTGGATGGCACCGGCCGCCGCAGTGGCGGCCGCGTTAAGACGCATGTTCAACAATGTACCCATGATGATCGGGATGGCGATGGCCGATATGACCAGGATGACGCCAACAGTGACGAGCATCTCAATCATTGTCAATCCAGCCGCACCGGAGCGATGTACTCGTGCGTGTTGCTCGGCTCTGCGAGTTACATCGCGTATTCCGCGCAGCCATCCGATCCCGAATTCCTTTGATCCGGTCCCAAGCTGCATGACTTCCTCCAAACAGCGAAGGTTCTCCGTGTTCAGGGGCCTAGAGCGGAGTCCCCGATTCCCCAGGTCGCAAATGAATGTTAGTCCAGGCGACTCTGCAAGCGTAAGAGTACGAAAGTGCGTTACCAAAGGAACTCTCATTGTCACAACTAGTTAAGAAGCACATCCGGAGATGGCCCGCGCGGCAGGCCGTTCCGCCGACTCGGTCCGAAATCGCGCCCAAGCTGCATTCCGACTACCCCGTCAACGCGTAAGCCTGCAGTGCCGGCAATCGGGGCTTGTGACAGGTCCCGGACCCGTCTGCAAACGAACTCCACCCCCGGCACCCGGCTTTCGGTCGCCTTCACTTACACCCTTTAATTCTGGGGGTTTGGCCCTTCCTTTACAAGTTACTAAAGGGACGCGGGTAACCAGCAGATTGCCATAAGTGGAAGGAACGGCCGGCCCCTTGGGACCGGCCCGGAACTCTACGGCGCAAAACGCCTATTGCAGGCCCTTCACGTAGGTCACCAGCGTCTTGATCTGGTCGTCGGTAAGGCCGGCGAACTTCGCGGCATGCGGGGCCTTCTTGCCGCCATTGGTCAGAACAGCGGTAACGTCCTTACCCTTGATGGCGGGGTTGGCGCCCTTGCCTTCGCCATTGGCGCCGTGGCACATGGCGCACTTCTTAAAGAGGGTTGCACCGTCCTGGGCCATCAGCATTCCGGCGCCCAGAACCAGCATTGCCGCAATCGTCATAAAACGCTTCATGAGTCAAATCTCCTTGAGGTTTGTGTCCGTAATAGCCGGGTCGAACCCGGCTGCCGGCCGGCTTTGGAACGGCGCGAGCCGAAACCCGGGCCGAACGTGGATGACCAGCCTGTGCATCTCCACGGTCTAGAATTCTAACCCGAACGGGCGATAATACAACCCCCGTTCTCGGCAACGAAGGCTCCCAGGGGCGAATCCCTCCAGTCTGCCCTCGGGCCCGGCCAAATCGGAGCCTCCGGTGCAGAAATAAGGCACATTTCTGCCTCCCGTACCTTCGTTTCCTGGCGTGCCCGGGGCCGCTGCCGGCGGCGGTTTCTCCGGCCCTGCGAACTGCCCCGGCTCGCCTACCGTAGATAACCCTGTATGCGGTGAAAGTTGCGCAGGAACATCCGCCGCTATCAATTTGGCTCGCCTAGCGGCGCGCGGCCGACAACGGCACGGCTCCGCAATTCGAAGCCGCCGGCGGATCCGCGTGGCGTGGCGTCGTCTTTTCGCATTCTGCGCAGCGCGTGCTGCGCGATACACTGGAGTGCTCGCCGGAGACCTCAGTCGCAGGATTGCACTATGCCAAGGAATGTTCGCCTTCTACCGTTGTTTCTGCTGCTGGCGACAGCTCTGCCGCTGGCCGGCCAGAGTGTTCCCCCGGCGCAGACGTCGGCGCCTCTTACCATCACCCTGCAGGACGCCATCACACGCGCACGGGCCAACTCGCCTGAGTTCCACGCGGCGCTCACCGAGATGGGCGTGGCGCAGCAGGAGAAGGTGCAGGCCCGCAGCGCGCTGCTACCGAGCGTGAATTACGACTTTGAATACCTCTACACCCAGCCGGTCGCGGGACACACCGCTGACAACGCGCCGAGGTTCATCGCCAACAACGCCGTCCACGAGTACATCAGCCTGGGCAACGCGCACCAGGAGCTCAGCCTGGCCGAGCTGGCCAGCTACCGTCGCAGCGTGGCGATGCATGAGGCGGCGCGGGCGCGGGCGGAGGTGGCACGCCGCGGCTTGGTGGCCACCGTGGTGCAGACCTACTACGGACTGGTGGTGGCGCAGCGCCACTACGCCACGGCACAAGAAGGCGCATCCGAGGCGGAGAGCTTCCTGAAGATCAGCCGCCAGCTGGAGCACGGCGGCGAGGTGGCGCACTCGGACGCCATCAAGGCCGAGCTGCAGTACAACGACAAGATGCGCGACCTGCGCGAGGCGCAGCTTGGCATGGAGCGCGCCCGCGTCCAGCTTGCGCTGCTGCTCTTCCCCGACTTCAACCAGAACTTCACGGTGATTGACGACATGGGGCTACCGGAGTCCGTCCCGCCGCTCGAAGAGGTGACGGAACAGGCCCGGCGCAACAATCCCGACCTGGCGGCGGCGCTGTCCGCCCTGCGCGCAGAGAACTTCGAGGTGGATGCCGCGCGCGCCGGCTACCTGCCTGAGATCGGGCTCGACTATTACTATGGGGTGGATTCCACGCGCCTGGCGACGCACATTGACGGCCTGCGCAACCTCGGCTACTCTGCCAGCGCCACCCTCAAGCTGCCGGTCTGGAACTGGGGCGCAACCCACAGCCAGGTGAAGCAGAGCACGCTGCGGCGCGACCAGGCCCGCCTGGAGCTGAGCTATGCGCAGCGCAAGCTGCTCGGGCAGTTGCAGACACTCTATGGCGAAGCGCAGGCAAGTTACGCTGAGTTGGAGCTGCTGCGCCGCTCCGCCGAGCTGGCGGCGGAGAGCCTGCGGCTGACCACCCTGCGCTACCAGGGCGGCGAGGCCACCGTGTTGGAGGTGGTGGACGCCCAGAATTCATTGATCCAGGCAAAAGATGCCTTTGACCAAGGCGAAGCGCGCTGCCGCACGGCGCTCGCCAATCTACAGACGCTTACAGGGACGCTATAAGCCATGCTTCGTGCACTCTTGCGGTATCAGTTCATACTCTTGGCCTTCTCACTCGTGGCCGTGTTGGCTGCGTGCAGGAAGGACGCGGAGGAAGTACCCGTGGTCAGCGTGCAGGTGGCCCGGGTGGAGAAGACCACGCTGGTGCGGACCGTGCAGGCGGATGCCGTGCTCTTTCCGCTGAAGCAGGCGGCCATGGTTCCCAAGGTGGCAGCACCTGTCGCCAGGTGGTACGTGCAGCGTGGCGACAAGGTGAAGAAAGGCCAACTGCTGGGCGAGTTGGAGAACGCCGACCTGGCGGCCTTCGTGATGGAGAACCGCGGCGGCCTGGAGCAGGCAAAGGCCAGCTACGCCATCGCCCATAGCGCCGGCATTCCGGAAGAAATGCAGAAGGCAGAGCTAGACCTGGCGCAGGCCAAACAGAACCTGGATGCGCAGCAGAAACTGATTGACAGCCGCGAGCAGCTCTTCAAGGAAGGCGCGCTGCCGCGCAAGGACCTGGACGCCGCGCGCGTTGCCTACGTGCAGGCGAAATCGCAGTATGACATCGCCGAACGCCACCTCGAAGGTCTCCGAAAGGTGAGCCACGAGCAAGAGGAGAAGGCCGCCAAGGGACAGATGGTGCAGGCCCGCGGGCGCTACCAGGGTGCGGAGGCGCAGCTGCGTTTCAGCAGACTCATCTCGCCGATTGACGGCTACGTCACCGACCGCCCCAACTTTCCCGGAGAGATGCCGCAGGCCGGTGCGCCGGTCATCACCGTGATGGATACTTCGTCCATCATCGCCAAGGCCCACATCTCCGAAGCTGACGCGGCGCTGCTGCGCAAAGGCGACAAGGCGGAGATCGCGGTTGCCGGGCTGGACAAGCCCATCGCCGGCAAGGTGACGCAGATCAGCCCCGCGCTCGACCCCAACAGCACGACGGTCGAGATCTGGGTGACGGTGAAGAATCCTGAAGGCAAGCTGAGGCCGGGCTCGGCCGCGCGGGTGACGATCGCCACCGCCGCGGTGCAGGGGCTGGCGGTGCCGCTGCGCGCCGTGGTTCGAGCCGAAGACGGCCGCGAGACCGTGGCGGTGGTCGAGGGCGGCGTCGCCAACCAGCGCGAGGTGAAAACCGGCGTCCGCGACGATGAGAAACAGCTCGTGCAGATCATCAGCGGGTTGAATGCAGGTGAGGTCGTCGTGAGCAACGTGGCCTATGCGCTGCCGGACAAGACCAAGGTGAAAATCGAATCCGCGGCTCCGGCGGAGAAGCCCGCCGCCGGGAAGGACTGACATGGACGGCGCACGGGGCTTCTGGTTCGCGCGGCTCTCCAAACCGGTCATCTTCCTCATCGTGGTGCTGGCGCTCATCGGCGCTTACGAAGCGTTCACCATCCCGCTGGCCATTTTTCCCGAGACCAACTTCCCGCGCGTGGTCATCGCCGTGGACAGCGGGGTGATGCCCATCGAGCAGATGCAGGTGACGGTCACGCGTCCCATCGAGGACGCGATGAACAGCATCCCCGGGCTGCACGGAGTCCGCTCCATCACCAGCCGCGGCTCGGCGGAGATTGATCTCTTCTTCGACTGGAACGGGGACATGTTCCAGACGCTGCAGCTGGTTGACGCAGCGCTCAGCCGCGTGCAATCCACGCTGCCGCCGTCGTGCAAGATTGACGCCCATCGCCTCAGCTTCGCCAGCTTTCCCATCCTGGGCTACAGCCTGACCTCGGACAATGTGCCGCAGACCGAACTCTGGCAACTGGCGACCTACGAGATCCAGCCACGGTTGAACCGGCTCGACGGCGTGGCCAAGATCGTGGTGCAGGGCGGGCAGGTGCCGGAGTTCCAGATCGCGCCCGACCCCGCCAAACTGCAGCAGGCGGGCGTCACCATCAATGACATTCTGGAAGCGGTGCGCCGCACCAACATGATCGACTCTCCCGGTCTGTTGCAGCAGAACCACATGCTCAACCTGACGCTGGTGAGCGGGCAGGTGCACTCGCCGGAGGAGCTGGGACAGATCGTTATCAAGACGACGGCCGCCGGCGTGCCGGTGCGCGTGGCCGACGTGGCCAGCGTGCTGCCCTCGGTGAAGCCGGTCTACACCATCGTGACCGCCAATGGAAAGCCGGCGGTGCTGATCAGCGTGAACCGCCAGCCCGACGGCAACACCGTGACCGTGGCGGACGAGGTCGCGCAGGAGGTCGCCTCCATCCGGCAAACGCTCCCGCCAGGAGTAAAGCTCGAGGTCTTTTACGACCAGTCGGAGATCGTGCGGCGCAGCATCAGCAGCGTGCGCGACGCCATTCTCCTTGGCCTCATCCTCGCCTCCGCCATCCTCCTCCTCTTCCTGCGCGACTGGGGAAGCTCGCTCGTCGCCGGGCTGGTCATTCCCATCACCATCTGCATCAGCTTCGTGGCGTTGAAGGTTCTCGGACTGACCTTCGACCTGATGACGCTGGGCGGATTGGCCGCCGCCGTCGGCCTGGTGATTGACGATGCCATCGTGGTGGTGGAGAACATTGTCCTGCACCGCGATGCCGGGCAGGGCCGGCTGGAGGCCATCGCCAGCGCGCTGCGCGAGATCACGGTGCCGCTCATCGGCTCCACCATCACGCCGGTGGTGGTCTTCCTGCCGCTGATCTCCATGGCGGGCGTGACCGGCGTCTTCTTCCGCGCGCTGGCCATCACCATGACGGTGGCGCTGGGCACCTCCCTGCTGTTGGCGCTGAGCTGGACGCCGGCGCTGAGCCGCATCTTTGTGCGCCGCGAGGCACCGGACACTCACCAGGAGCCCCCCGCCGACCGCGCCGAAGAGCTGCAACGCCTGATGGCCGCCGAAGACCTGGAGACCAAGGGCTGGCTTGGGCGCGCAATCGCCTGGTACGAACGCCGGCTGAAGTGGTGCCTGGAACATCCGCGCTGGGTGGCGGTGGGCTGCGCCGCGTTGGTGCTGCTGGCCGGCGGCAGCTACCTGTTACTGGAGACCGACCTGCTCCCTGAGCTCGACGAGGGCGGATTCATCGTTGATTACTGGGCTCCGGCGGGCAGCTCGCTGGAGGAGACCAACCGCATGGTCTCGCACGTGGAGCAGATGGCGCGCGCCATGCCGGACGTGGAGAGCACATCGCGTCGCACAGGGTTGGAGCTCGGCCTGGCCGCGGTGACCGAGGCACACCGGGGAGACATCACGGTGAAGCTGAAGAGCAGCCGCAGCCGCGCCACCGACGAGGTGATGGCCGACATCCGCCACCAGGCGGCGGTTGCCGAGCCCGCACTGAAGGTCGAACTGGTAGAGCAGCTCGGCGACATGGTGGGCGACCTCTCGAACGCACCCGAGCCCATCCGCATCAACCTCTATTCGCAGGACCAGGCGCTGTTGCGCCAGTGGGCCCCGCGCGTCGCGGAGGCCATCGAGGGCAACGGTGTGGTAGACGTGCTCAACGGCATCGAAAACACCATCAGCGGCCCCGCCATCCTCTACCAGGTGAACCCCGCCATCGCAGCGCGCGCAGGCTTCACCCCGGAAGAGGTCGAAATGGACGCCGCCGCCATGGTGGAAGGCGAACCCGCCGCCGTGCCCATGGTGCTGCATGACCGCGCCTACACCATCCGCGTGCGCATGAAGGATGCAGCGCACATGAGCGCCGAGCAATTGAGCAACACGCTGCTGGTGAGCGGCACCGGACACACTGCCACGCTCGGCGCGCTCGCCAACATGACGGAAATGCCGGGGCAAAACGAGGTGCGCCGCGAGAACCGCCAGCGCGTGGTGACGGTGACGGCGCGGCTGGAGGGCATTGGGCTGGGCAGCGGCATCAGCCAGGTGCAGAAGAAGGTGGCGGCGCTGAAACTGCCGTCGGGCATCCGCGTGGAATACGGCGGCACCTACCAGGAGCAGCAGCAGTCCTTCCGCGACCTGGTGCGCGTGCTGCTGCTGGCGCTGCTGCTGGTCTTTGGCGTGCTGCTCTTTGAGTTCCGCAGCTTCGCCGCGCCCACGGCCATCGTGGCGGCGGCATTGCTCTCCACCGCGGGCGTCTTCTTCGCCCTGCTGGTCACGCACGTGAGCTTCAACGTGGCCTCGTTCATGGGACTCATCATGGTGGTGGGCATCGTGGCCAAGAACGGCATCCTGCTACTGGACGCTGACGCCCGCTTCCGCGCGTTGGGCATGAGCGCCGAAGATGCGATGATCCTGGCGGGCCGCCGACGCATCCGGCCCATCCTGATGACCGCCATGGCCTCGGTGGCGGGAATGCTGCCGCTGGCGTTTGCGCTGGGCTCGGGCGCACAGATGCTGCAACCGCTGGCCATCGGCGTCATCGGCGGCATCACCCTCAGCATGGCGCTGTCGCTGATTCTGACCCCGACGCTGCACTACTACCTGACGGAGGTGGTGGGCCGGGGGGCGGTTGGAGCCGTCTAGGAAAGCAAGTGCCGCCAGTCTGGCGTCAATCTGTGTCGTTATCGATGCTGATGCGGTTCGAATTGTGGTGTCTAGTTATGACTGAGTTAAGAGGTAAGTCGGCATGAGGGCAGCCTACCTACAAGTAGTCTTTCTCGTATTCATGTTGTTGCTTGGCGCGGCGCAGGAGAGCAGCACTTACATTGCAAGGTACCTCACTCCCTTTCCCGTGCCACAGGTTTACAAAGACCCGAACAGCGGAACAATCTTCTATGTAGAGAGTGACGGGCAGCATGTGGCAGCGATCTCTAGCGGTGGAAAGCTGATGTGGAACAAGGACCCGTTCAAGGACGGACATCTGCAGTTCTACCGAACGCAGAGGTCCCAAATTGTTTACATTGGGGCAGCCTCCTCCTGCCATCCAGCTGGAGAAAAGCCGGATAAGTTCGTCGCCGTAGCATACAATTCCTCACAATTTGGGGTGCTGAGGATTGGCGACGATCAATTTACATTTTGTGGACAAGACTGAGATCACACGGACCTTCCACGAGCCGGGCGCGGAGACGACGTCGCCGTGAATGATGCGGTACAATGACGATGTTGCGCGCCCGTAGCTCAGCTGGATAGAGGTCGCCGCGGCGACCCTCCGGAGCAATAGATCGGGAGTTCCCCGCCGTGGCGGGTCCGGGCGCATCACTTCTGCCGTGTTCACAACCTATGTGATTCGGAGCAGGTCCAGCGGTCAAACTTATACCGGCTCCACATCTGATTTCGAGGCCCGCCTCAAGCAACACAACTCCGACTTGAGCTTTGCGACCAAGAACCGCGGACCTTGGGAATTGCTGCACAGGGAAGACTTTGGGACTCGCGCCGAAGCAATGGCGCGGGAACGGTATTTCAAAACCGGAGCCGGGCGGGACGAACTAAAGCAGATACTGAAAGCGGGCCGGTAGCCAGGCTGGACTGATGCCATTGCCTCCACTGTTTCTGCACGCTTGCGATACAATAGCTGCATCGCGCGCCCGTAGCTCAGCTGGATAGAGCGATTGCCTCCGGAGCAATAGGTCGGGAGTTCGAATCTCTCCGGGCGCGCCACCTCACTTTTTCGGATCCTTCGCTACGCTCAGGATTTCGCCTGCAGGCTCCCGGCGCTGCGCGCCTCACGCCCGCAAAGCGCCTCAAGTTCGAATCTCTCCGGGCGTGCCAGTTTCAACCCCGTTCCCAGTTCCAGGTTCCCAATTCTCAGTTACGGTCAAAAGCAAAATCAAGGCGCCGGGCATTACACCCAGCGCCGCATTCTGTTGGCGCTTGTTGCGACTTGGAACTGCGACAAGCGCGATCGTTTCGGAGAAACGCTGCCCTCAGGGGCTGAAGCCCCACTGACCCGGCCTTTTGACGCCGGGCTAAAGCCCGGCTCTGCCAAACAGCTAACAACTACAGCGCTTCCAGCACTGCGCAGAGGAACTTCCAGAAGGGCTCCACCGACGAGATCTGCACGCGCTCGTTGGGGCTGTGGGGATTCTCGATCTGCGGGCCGAAGCTGACCATCTGCATGCCGGGGTACTTCTCGCCGATGACGCCGCACTCCAGGCCGGCGTGCATGGCCACCAGCTTGGCGGGCGCGCCGTAGAGCCTCTGGCAGACGCTCTGCACCTTCTTGATGATGTCGCTCTCCGGCTCGGGCTTCCACCCGGGATAGCTGCCGCCGTGCACCGCCTTGAATCCGGCGAGGCGGCAGACGGTGGCAACCATGCGCGCGGCGGCCACCTTGCTGCTCTCGATGGCGCTGCGCTGGCTGGTCACGATCTCCACCACGCCCTTGCCGGTGGTCACGGTCGCCAAGTTGGTGGAATCCTGCACCAGGCCGGGAACGTCGGGGCTCATGGCGAGCACGCCGTGCGGCACGCTGGCGAGCACGTCCGCCGCCGCGCGCGCGTCTGCCGGGGACATCACCTTCGCCGGGGCCTTGACCTTCTCCACCGAGATGGTGAGGCCGGGATCGAAGCTGCCGAGGTCGAGCCGTATCTCCGACTCGGACTTTGCGACCAGTTCGCGCAGCTTCTTCTCGCTCGCGGGGTCGAGCGCGATGACGGCGAAGGCCTCGCGCGGGATGGCGTTGTGGGCGCTGCCGCCCTTCAGCTCCGCCACCCTGGCGGGCAGGGCCTCGAGCACGGATTGCAGCGCCATGCCGAGGAAGCGGATGGCGTTTCCGCGTCCGAGGTGGATGTCCACGCCGGAGTGTCCGCCGCGCAGGCCGCTGACCTTGATGCGCCATCCTGCCTTGGCCTTGAACGGCTTCATCGTGACCTTGCGCTTCGCCGTGGTGTTGATGCCGCCGGAGCAGCCGATGCAGAGCGTGCCCTTCTCCTCGCCGTCGAGGTTGAAGAAGTACTTGGACTTGAGGATTCCCGTGCCGAACTCGGAGGCGCCGGTCAGGCCGGTCTCCTCGTCAATGGTGAAAACGAATTCGAGCGGGCCGTGCGCGACGTCGGTGCTCTCCATCATGGCCAGTGCGGAAGCCACGCCCACGCCGTTGTCCGAGCCCAGGGTGGTGCCGTCGGCCTTGAGCCAGTCGCCGTCGCGGAGGATGCGGATGCCGTCCTTGTCAAAGTTGAATGGCGTGCCCTCGTTCTTCTCGCACACCATGTCGAGGTGTCCCTGGAGGAGGGCCGGGACGGCGCCTTCGCGGCCGGGGCGCGCCGGCTTGCGCACCACCACGTTTCCGGCCTTGTCCACCACGGACGACAGGCCGAGGCGCTTGGCCTCGCCAAGCACGTAGTTGCGGGCGGCGGCCTCTTTCGTCGAGGCGCGCGGGATCGCCGCCAGGGCGTCAAAGTGCTTCCAGATAGCTTCCGGTTTCAGACCTTGCAAAGCTGATTGCATGAGTGGCTCCATGTTGAATAAGTGCCAACAACGTATGGTACAGCAAAAGCGGCTGTTAGCTAGTAGGCGCTCCTTGCATCCTGATGGGCCGGCTTCTCATCCGACGCGCGACCACCCGGGACCAATCGCCAAGCGCTAACGGCTAAGAGCTTATTGCTAATTGCTTGCTTCGCCCTGATAAATCCAAGTGACGCGCAGGCCGTTCTCGTGATACAGCATTGTGTATTCCTCATTCTCGACGAAGGAGAACATTCGTCATGAGATTTCTGCGAGTTCTATTGCTGACGGCCGCGATGCTGCTCGGCGGCGGCCTGGTGTGCATGGCGCAGGACGCGCCGCCGCAGGACGCGCCGTCGCAGGAACCCTCGCTCGGCCAGCATCGCCCCCTCCCCGAGGAGAAGAGTCCGCTGGAGAAGCAGCAGGAGGCGGAGATGCGCAAGGCGCGCGAGAAGCAGCGCTATGAGGAGATGAAGCGGGACTCCGAGAAGCTTCTGCAGCTGGCCACCGAGCTGAAGCAGTATGTGGATCGCGCCGGGGAGAATGTGCTTTCGCTTGAGGTCATCCGCAAGGCGGAGGAATTGGAGAAATTGGCCCACGACGTGAAGAACAAGATGCGCGAGTGAGGGGATGCTCCCTAAGGGAGCACTCGCACCGGGCAGGCAGATTTCTGTTTGAACTCGGTGTTGCCAACGTGTTATAAAGTCTCACCTTTATGCAGGCGCCCGGGGCTGTGGTGTCTCGTCCCGGGCCCAGCAACGGCCGGCGGGAAACCACCTGCCGGAAGCACTGCCCAACGCGGCCAAGCCTCACGTTCTGAAGTGGAAGCGCGTTTCGGGGTCCGGTCCCGAGAGTTTGCCTTGTTGCGTCTTGTGTCAATCTGTCGGCATACCGGTTGAGATAAATGGACAGTTATCCCGAACAAAGACTTCCAGCGCTCCCGAGCGCGGAAGACCCGCAACGAATTTGATTTCGGAGGAGCGTTATGAATCGCTGGCTCTCTACGAGCCTTCATCTGCCGGTCACCCAGGAGAAGGTATCCTCGGTGGCATCCGTGGCGCGGCGCGCCTTTTGGGCCGTCTTCGCCGTGCTGGCCATGATATTGCTGAGTGCAACCACTCTGCTGGCTGAGCCCGCGGGACAGGCAGGCGGCGAGGCCGCCCTGAAGCTGCCCGACCTGCGCAGCGTGAGTTTCTTCAACAACGCCATTGACGGCCATCGCCTGCTGCTCATCGGCATCCTGTTCAGCATCTTCGGACTCTGCTTCGGCCTGGTCATCTACATGCGGCTGAAGAACCTGCCGGTGCATCGCGCCATGCGCGAGATCAGCGAGCTGATCTACGAGACCTGTAAGACCTACCTGGTCACGCAGGGCAAGTTCCTCGCCATCCTCTGGGTGTTCATCGCCGCCATCATCGTTCTCTACTTCGGCATTCTGGAGAAGATGGGCGTAAGCCGCGTGGCCATCATCCTGGCGTTCAGCGTGGTCGGCATCCTGGGCAGCTACGGCGTGGCGTGGTTCGGCATCCGGGTGAACACCTTTGCCAACTCGCGCACGGCGTTCGCCGGGCTGAGGGGCAAGCCCTTCCCGATTTACGAGATCCCCCTCAAGGCGGGCATGAGCATCGGCATGATGCTGATCTCGGTCGAGCTGCTCATCATGCTCTTCATCCTGCTCTTCGTGCCGGGCGACTATGCCGGCCCGTGCTTCATCGGCTTCGCCATCGGCGAGTCGCTGGGCGCGGCCGCGCTGCGTATCGCCGGCGGCATCTTCACCAAGATCGCCGACATCGGCAGCGACCTGATGAAGATCGTCTTCAAGATCAAGGAGGATGACGCGCGCAATCCGGGCGTCATCGCCGACTGCACCGGCGACAACGCCGGCGATTCGGTCGGCCCCTCGGCGGACGGCTTTGAGACCTATGGCGTGACCGGCGTCGCGCTCATCACCTTCATCCTGCTCGGCGTGCACGAACCCAAAGTCCAGGTGCAGTTGCTGGTGTGGATCTTCGTGATGCGCGTGATGATGCTGGTGGCCAGCGCAGGCTCCTACTTCATCAACCACGCGGTTGCCAAAGCGCGCTACGCGCACGTGGACGAGATGAACTTCGAAGCTCCGCTGACTTCGCTGGTGTGGATCACCTCGTTCGTCTCCATCGGCCTCACCTACCTGGTGAGCTGGCTGATGATTCCGCAATTGGCGGGCGACGGCACCCTGTGGTGGAAGCTGGCGTCAATCATCAGTTGCGGCACTTTGGCCGGCGCACTCATCCCAGAGCTGGTTAAGGTCTTCACCTCGACCGATTCGAAGCATGTGAAGGAAGTGGTGACGTCGTCCCAGGAGGGCGGAGCTTCGCTGAATATCCTCTCCGGTTTCATCGCCGGCAACTTCTCCGCCTACTGGCTGGGGATCTCGATGGTCGGTCTGATGTCCGTCTCCTACTACTTTTCGCAGCAGGGACTGGCGCCTTTGATGCTGGTGCCTGCAGTCTTCGCCTTCGGCCTGGTGGCCTTCGGCTTCCTGGGCATGGGGCCGGTGACCATCGCCGTGGACAGCTACGGCCCGGTGACGGACAACGCGCAGTCGGTCTATGAGCTTTCGCTCATCGAGCACGTGCCGAACGTCAAGGCCGAGATCAAGAAGGACTTCGGATTTGCCGTGAACTTCGGCCGCGCCAAAGACATGCTGGAGGAGAACGACGGCGCGGGCAACACCTTCAAGGCGACGGCCAAGCCGGTGCTCATCGGCACCGCGGTGGTCGGCGCGACCACGATGATCTTCTCCATCATCATCGCCCTGACCGGTGGGCTGACGCACAGCGTGGAGAAGCTCTCGCTGCTCTACGCGCCCTTCGTGCTCGGCCTCATCACCGGCGGCGCGGTCATCTACTGGTTCACCGGCGCGGCCACGCAGGCGGTGAGCACGGGCGCCTACCGCGCGGTGGAGTTCATCAAGCAGAACATCAAGCTGAAGGGCGCAAAGAAGGCCAGCGTGCACGACTCGAAGAAGGTGGTGGAGATCTGCACCCAGTACGCGCAGAAGGGCATGTTCAACATCTTTCTTGGCGTATTTTTCGGTGCGCTTGCCTTCTCGTTCGTCAACCGCTTCTTCTTCATCGGCTACCTGATCTCCATCGCGGTCTTCGGCCTGTACCAGGCGATGTTTATGGCGAACGCCGGCGCCGCCTGGGACAACGCCAAGAAGATCGTGGAGACCAAGATGAAGGCCAAGGGCACCCCGCTGCACGATGCCTGTGTGGTAGGTGACACCGTGGGCGACCCGTTCAAGGACACCTCGTCGGTGGCCATGAACCCGGTCATCAAGTTCACCACCCTCTTCGGACTGCTGGCGGCATCGCTGGCGGAGAAGATGGCGGGCGAGAACCCCACGCTGACCTACGCGCTGGCGGGCGTGTTCTTCGTGGTCTCCGTGTTCTTCGTATGGCGGTCGTTCTACGGAATGCGCATCGGCAGCCACGTGGTGGCGAAAGCGAAGGGCCGGTCAGCCTAGCCAGGTTCAACCTGCATTGTGGAACGCCGCTCTCTCGGGGGCGGCGTTCTTGTCTTCGGAAGTTGCAGCGAACGGCGGCGTGACCCAGGGGCGACCGGGAAATGCGCGCTGCGAGGGCGAGGACCCGATTTACAGGGCGCCTCCGGGACCATGCTGCGGAGAGTGGATCGAGCCCGAGAAATCGACGACATACCGGACGACGTTCGCGCAGAAGATACAGGGCGTCTCCTAGATGGCCGGCTCGGCCTTTTCGGGAACATTGAGCGGGAAGGAGCGCAGGCATTCCGTGCAGGTGACGACCACGCATGGAACTCCCCGGGAGTCCCGTCCGTTGCGCGGGAGCCACACCGGGGCTGATTGCTTCAGATGGTTGCGCTCGCGAGTCCCGGACGATCCGATGAGCTCGCCAACATCCTCCAATAGCAACTGGAGAGGCCGCTGTCCCTTCGGGTAAAACGCATCTGCAATGACCCCGCCGGGCACGGACTCGCCGGACAGGTACGCGCCGCTGATCGCAATCACCATCACCTGCGGAAAGCGGCGGCGGACGATGGAGAGCAACTCAAAGCCCGACATCTGCGGCATGTTGAGGTCGGAGATGATCACGTCGGGTACGCACTGCTTCATCTGCAAAAGCGCATCAAATCCATCTTGCGCCACGGCGACTTCATACCCGGCTGAGGTCAGCAACGCGGCCATCAGTTCCCTCATACTGGCCTCGTCGTCCACGACCAAAACTGTGTGCTTCTTCTCGGGTGCCATATCGCCTCCGTCAGCCCTCGTCAGGAGACTGTTCAACCTCTCGGTAAGCAAGACGCCATCTCAGGTTGCCGCGACATCGCGGCGGGGCCGCCCACCAAAAGGTCCGTTCTAACACCTGGGGCAACGGGTTTCTGCGTATGCGCAGAGTCTAGCAGGGGATTTGTGCGGCATCGATATTTTCCGTCCGGCATCAGACATACGCGTTAGGAACTTGGAGATTTGGAATCGTAAGGCTGAAATCACCCGCCCGGCGCACCACCTCTCACCGTGCGCTTCGCATGATGAGATGGAAGACGGAATATCGCGCGACTTACCTCGGCGGTGTTCCCTCTTGCCTGCTGCTGGTATGCTTCCGGCATGGACTTGTTCGCCCTGACGCGGCAGCTGGTGGACATCGAGTCGGTCTCCGGCAACGAGGCCGCCCTCGCCGAGTTCGCGGCGTGCCACCTCGAACAGCTCGGCTTTGCGGTGGAGCGCATGAGCGTGGAGGGCAGCCGCTTCAACGTCTTCGCCGCGCCCCCGGAGACACCCCGGCCGCCACTGGTCTTCTCTACCCACTTCGACGTAGTGCCGCCCTGGTTCCCTTCCCGCGAGGACGCCGACAACATCTACGGCCGCGGCGCGTGCGACGCCAAGGGCATCATGGCGGCGCAGATCCTCGCCGCACAGAAGCTGCGCGAGAGCGGCGTGCCCGCCGGACTGCTCTTCGTTGCCGGTGAGGAGCGCGACTCTGCAGGCGCGACGGCCGCCAACCTGCAGCCGCGCGGCTCACGCTTCCTGGTAAACGGCGAGCCCACGGACAACCGCATGGCGCTGGCAAGCAAGGGCACATTGCGCGTGGAAGTCACCGCCCGCGGGCGCGCGGCGCATTCGGCCCACCCGGAGCTGGGCGAGTCGGCGATTGACAAGCTGCTCGACGCCCTGCAGGCGCTGCGTGCGCTGCCCCTGCCGGTGAACCCCGAGGCCGGGGCGAGCACCATGAACATCGGCATCATCGAGGGCGGGCGCGCCACCAATGTCGTCTCGGACTCTGCAAAAGCGCAGATCCTCATCCGGCTGGTGGAGCCCTCGGCGCCGCTGCGCGAGCAGATCGTCCGCGCCGTGGGCGCGCGCGCCGAGGTCACCTTCGTGCTGGAGATCCCCTACCAGCGCTTCCGCACCGTGCCCGGCATTCCGACAATGACGGCGGCCTTCACTACAGACATCCCGAAGCTCAGCAATTGGGGCGAACCCGTGCTGCTCGGCCCGGGCAGCATCCACGTCGCGCACACGGATAGAGAATTCGTGAGCAAGCGCGCGCTGCAGGAGGCGGTGGAGCTCTATGTGAAAGTTGCGCGCGCACTATTGACGCATTGACTTCCGCCCGCACCGCGGCTCGCCGTGAGGTAGAGTAGGACAAGAACCCGAGGAGACCCCACCTTGCCGAAGCAGACGAGATCCAGCAGGAAACCCAAGCGCTCCGCAACGAAAAGCCCGAAACCGTCCGCGCGGCGGAAGTTCCGCTCCGGCACCTATGTTGTTCCTTGTGGCAACGTCAGTCTCGCGGTGCCCTCGTTCTGGACGCTGCGGCAGACCAACGATGACATCGAGCTCGAGGCGCCCGGCGGCGAGACCTCGGTACTGGTCAGCGCCTACCAGCGCCAGCCAAAGGTCGGCCGCCTGGATGCGCGCGAGTATCTGCAACGCCTCCTCGCCACCCTCCGCAGCAACGGCACGGCCAGGGTCACTGAGGACACTCGAAGCCGCGCCGCCGCCCAGTACCGCGACGAACAAGGCGACGCCTGGGAGGCGATGTTCCTGAGCAACGGCGACACCCTGCTGCTCGCCACCTGCAGCACCCACAGCAAGCGAACCGGCAAAGACGCGAAGATCGCGCTCGAGGTGCTGCACTCGCTCAAGCTCAAACGATGAGCCGCGACGCACATATTCAATCCTTCTTCCTGCACGGTCCGGCCGGGCGCCTGGAGGCGCTCCTCAATCTGGGCGCACCGGAGGCCCCGCTGACGGCTGTCGTCGCCCATCCCCATCCGCTCTTCGGCGGCACCATGCACAACAAGGTCGTCTTCCACGCCATGCGCGCGCTGAACGATCTCGGCCTTCCGGTGCTGCGCTTCAATTTCCGCGGCGCGGGCTCGAGCGCCGGAAAGCACGACGAGGGCCGCGGCGAGGTTGATGACGTCCGCACCGCCATCGAGTGGCTGCGGCATGAATTTGCAAGGCCCATCTTATTCGCCGGCTTCTCCTTCGGTGCGGCAGCCGGTATGCACGCTGCCTGCCCCAGCGCGGAGGTCGCCGCCATCGCCAGCCTGGGGACGCCGATGAGTGCGGAGGGCTGGCTCTACGAGTACTCGCTGCTGGCGGCGTGCGCCAAACCCAAGCTATTTCTCAGCGGAGATCACGACGAGTTCGCGCCGTCCGCTGAACTTGCCGCGGTAGTGCGCCGGGCCGCGGAACCGAAGCGTTTCGTGCTCATCCCCGGCGCCGACCACTTCTTTACCGGGCACCTCGACGAGATGCGTGCTGCGCTCGACGCGTGGGTGCGCGACGTCCTGCTGGTTCCGGCGGCAGACGTATAATCCACCACATGCCGGGCGACGCCGCTCAAGCCGCAGAGATGCGTGTTCTGCTGCGAGAGATCTTTCTGCACGCGCTCGCAGAGTGCAGCGTTGAGCGCGCCTTCGAGCGCCACGTCTTCTGCGAGCGCGGCATCCTGCGCGTGGGCAACGATCTCCACGACCTGAAGTCATACTCTCGCGTCTTCATCGTTGCTTTCGGCAAGGCGGCCCACAGCATGGCGGGGGCGCTGACGGCGCGGCTCGGGGCGATCGGCGCCGGCGGCATCATCTGCGCACCCGTTGACCCGCCGGCGCAGCTTCCCGGCTTCCGCTACTTCCGCGGCGGGCACCCTACGCCCAACCAGGACTCGCTCCGCGCCGCAGAGGCCATCCTGCGCGCTCTGCGCGGGCTCCCCGCCAGCGCACTGGTCATCTTCCTCATCAGCGGCGGAGGCTCCTCGCTGGTGGAGAAGCCGATCTCGGATGAGATCTCCCTGGCCGATCTGATCGAGGCCTACCGGGCGCTAATGCACTCCGGCGCGCCCATCGCCGAGATCAATGCCATCCGCAAGCACCTCTCGGCGGTCAAGGGCGGACGCATGGCGCAGGCGGCCGCGCCCGCACAGCAGCTCTCCATCTGCGTCTCCGACGTGCCGGAGAACGCGCTTGACTCGCTCGCCAGCGGCCCGACGATGCCGGACATGAGCACGGTGGAAGGCTGCCAGAAGATTGCGCGGCAGTACGATCTGCTGCCCCGCTTCCCCCAGAGCGTGCGCGAGCTTTTCGAGCACGATGCTCTGGAGGAGACTCCCAAGGAGCTCGACACGGCTTTTGCCCGCTCGCGCTGGTGGAAGGTCCTCTCCAACGCCGATGCGCAGAAGGCCGTGGCGCAGCGCGCTGCCGCAGCCGGCGTTGCGGTGCACACGGACAACTCCTGCGACGATTGGGACTATCGCGCCGCGGCGGACCACCTGCTCGCACGACTGCGCGAGCTTCGCAAAGGAGCAGCGCACGTCTGTCTCATCAGCGGCGGAGAAGTCACGGTGACCATCGAAAGCAAGGCCGGCGTGGGCGGCCGCAATCAGCAGTTCGCAGCCTATTGCGCTGAGAAAATCGCGGGCGAGCGCATCGCCGTGCTCAGCGCCGGCACCGACGGCATTGACGGCAACAGCCCGGCCGCCGGAGCGATAGCCGACGGTACGACCTTGGCGCGAGCGCAAGCCGCCGGTCCCAGCGTGGATGAGGCGCTCGCAGCGTATGACACCTATCCCATCTTCCAGCACCTCGGCGACGCTGTCGTCACCGGCCCAACCGGCAACAACCTGCGCGACCTGCGCATCCTGCTGGCTTACTGAGCGTTGGCTTATTGAACAAGGTGCAGCGCGCGCTGCTGGCTGAAGATGCGGGTGACAACTTCTTCCAGCACCAGAACACGGTCGGTGAGTCCGCGTGACTCCGCCTTTTCATCCTGGACACATCGCGAGAAAGGACGATGTATGGCCCCGGCTTGCGCACAATCGCGTCATCGGTTCTAATCGTAAGTTCTTCGCAGCGCTCTCCATCGAGGTGAGCTCACATGAAAGTCGCATTCCTTGGCTTGGGCATCATGGGCCGCCCGATGGCCGCCAATCTGGTTAAGGCCGGGCACGAGGTCACGGTTTGGAACCGCACTCCCGGCAAGTCGGTAGAGGGCGCGCGCACGGCCGCAACCCCGGCTGAGGCCGCGCAGGGACGCACCGTCGTCTGGGTTTGCGTGGCAGACACCAGGGCCGTAGAGCAGGTGCTCTTCGGTGAGAACGGCGTCTATGGCGCGCTGTCGCCGGACATGATCGTCGCCGATTCGAGCACCATTCTGCCTTCGGCAACACAGAGCTTTGCCGCCCGCCTGCGCGAGAAACGCTGCGAGTTCGTGGACGCCCCAGTCACCGGCTCCAAGGCCGGCGCCGAGAGCGCGCAGCTCGTCTTCATCGCCGGTGGCAGCGTCGATGCCGTTGCCCACCTGGGGCCGCTGTTCAGCGCCATGGGCAAGAAGATGATCCACATCGGCGGCAGCGGCATGGGCGAGGCGGCAAAGATCGGCATGAACCTGATGATCGCGCTCATCTATGAAGGCTTCTCGGAAGCGCTGACGCTCACGCGCAAACTCGGGGTGCAGCCGGAGAAGATGCTGGAGCTCATCCAGGCGTCCATGGTGCGCTCCGGCGTCACCGACTACAAGGCGCCGTTCGTCATGCAGCGCGACTTCAGCCCGAACTTCCCCCTGCGACTGATGCACAAAGACATCCACCTGATGCTCGAGGCCGCCGGCCAGGTCGGCGCGCAACTTCCCGGCCTGCGCGAGGTGGAGAAGATCTACCAGCGCGCGGTGGATCAGGGTGACCGCGACCTTGACTACGCCGCCACGCTCAAGGTGATCGAACGGATGGCCGGCGTCGAGCCCAACCCAAAGAAGCCGTAACGCGCTTTACCTGACCGTCTAACTTCTTCCCGTCAAGTCTCTTGGCGGTTGATGCACACTTGCGCCTTGGGGTGATGCGTTGTGCATTGGTTTCATGTTGGTGATGCCGTCCAATGCGTGCAGAACGCAAGGAGCCCCAACATGGCAACCGCAGCGGAAAGCACACAATTCGTTCCCGCAGCCCGCATCCAGCAGAGCCTGCTGGCGCCGCTGGAGAGGCACGCACTCGACTGGCTGGCCCGACACATGCCGCGGGCCATCAACTCCGATCACCTCACCCTGCTCGGCCTGCTGGCCATGCTCGGCGCCGGTGCTGCCTACTGGGCAGCGGCGGTGCGTCCGTGGATGCTTTGGGTGGCCACCCTTTGCCTGGCACTCAACTGGCTGGGCGACAGCCTGGACGGCACGCTGGCTCGCTATCGCAACCAGCAGCGTCCGCGCTACGGCTTCTATGTGGACCACATGGTGGATGTCATCGGCACGCTGGTGCTGTTGCTCGGCATGGGCACAAGCGGCCTGATGCACCTGTGGGTCGCGGTGGCGATGCTCATTGCCTACTACCTGCTCTTCGCCGAAGTCTTCCTCGCCACCTACACCCTCGGACGCTTCCGCATCTCCGTCGGACTGTTCAGTCCTACCGAGCTGCGGGTCCTGCTGGCGGTGGGCAACACGGTGGCGCTCTTCAAGCCTCTCTGCCACCTCGCGGGCCGCCAGTTCCTGCTCTTTGACGCAGGCTGCCTTTGCGGCGCATTGGGCATGGCGGCCATCTTCCTGGTGATGGGGCTGCGCCACACGGCCGTGCTCTACGCGCAGGAGCGCATCGCGCGATGATTGTCGGCAGCAATGTATCCCGCGCAGCCCGCTTCGGACGCTTCAACCTCGTCGGCATCGGCGGCTTCGTGCTGCAGCTCATGCTGCTCCACCTGCTGGTGCGGCGGTGCGGATTCCCGGTGGCGGTGGCGACGGCGCTGGCAGTGGAAGGGGCGGTGCTGCACAACTTCGCCTGGCACGTCTGCTACACCTGGCGTGAGTGGCGTCCGCGGGGTGCGGCGATGTTCCTGCGCGCTCTCCTGCTGTTTCAGGTCGGAAACGGACTGATCTCGCTGCTCGGCAATACGCTGCTGACGACCTGCCTTGTGCAGCGGCTGCAAGTGCCGTTGCTGGCCGCCAACGTCGTCTCGGTGGTGCTGTGCTCGCTGCTGAATTTCGCCTTGGGAGACCGGCTGGTCTTCACCGGTAGCGCCCGCGTAATGTCCTTGCACTCGGCGGAGGAAAATCGTAATGTAGGCGGCGAATCCAGTCCCTACGCGGAGACTCAGTCATGAGATGCATCAGTCTGGCTTGCGCGCTCCTCCTGATTCTGGCCGCCTCATGCGCGGCCCAGAGCAGGGGCAAAGGGGTTCCCCCACTCGACGAATCCAAGATCGTGCGGCACTACTGGCTGGTGAAGAACGGCGGCATCATCGAGATCTCTCCCAAGGACGCGGCCGACACCGCCACCATGGACCTCATCCAGAAACACTGTGAAGCGCTGAGCGCGGAGTTCAATGCCGGCTCGTTTGAGTCATCCGTGCCCGCCGGCAGCACTCCGCCGCCCAGCATCGCCCAGCTCAAGAAGCTGAAGAACCAGATCACCTTCGCGGTCGCGCAGACGGACACCGGCTGGTCCGTGCGCATGCTGACCATTGACCCCACGGCGCGCCAGGCCGTCCTCGACTTCCTGCGCTTCCAGATCACGGAGCGCAAGACCGGCGACCCAACGACGGACGAGTGAGCGCGGCGAGCGCTTCACCCGCGCTTCCATTGGCGATCATTACCCAACTGTCATTCCGAGCGAAGGACGCGCAGGTTGATGCGCGTCCGAAGCCGAGGAACCCTGTGTTCACCCGCGACAGCAGGACAAAGGGTGGCTCGACTCTCCCGCTTAGCGCTCGCTCCGGTCATCCAACCCCGGAGAGCCCCACAGACAGCAGCGTATAATTACAGCTTTCAAGGCAGAAGAGGTCACCCGGAGATGAGCAGTAGCAACGGCCCGAAGAACGGCAGTGGATCGCAGGCTCCCCGCGAGATGCAGGACGGCATTCCCAGGCTGCGCGCGGAGTGGATCGCCCGCCGCAAGGCGGAAGGTGCGCGCCTCGGCGACAGCAACATGACGCAACAGCACTACGCGCGCAAAGGCGTGCTCACCGAAGAGATGCTCTTCGCCGCCGAGCGCGAGCGCATCGCGCCCGAGCTGGTGCGCTCGGAGATCGCCGCCGGACGCATGATCCTGCCGGCCAACGTCAATCATCCCGAGCTGGAGCCCATGGTCATCGGCGTGGAGTCGCTGTGCAAGATCAACGCCAACATCGGGAACTCCGCCGTCAGCAGCAACGTGCAAGAAGAACTCAAGAAGCTGCACACCTCGGTGCACTACGGCGCGGACACGGTGATGGACCTATCCACCGGCGGCGACATTCGCGAGATCCGCGAGGCCCTGCTGCGCCATTCGCCCGTGCCCATGGGCACCGTGCCCATCTACGAGGCCGTGGCGCGGGTGAAGCGCATCGAGGATCTTGACGCCCAGATCATGCTCGAGGTCATCGAAGAGCAGGCCCAGCAGGGCGTGGACTACATGACCATTCACTCCGGGCTGCTCATCCAGCACCTGCCGCTGGTGGCGAGGCGCATCACCGGCATCGTCAGCCGCGGCGGCGCCATCCTGGCGCAGTGGATGGCCCACCACCACAAGCAGAACTTCCTCTACGACGCCTTCGAAGACATCTGCAAGATCATGGCGAAGTACGACGTCAGCTTCTCGCTGGGCGACGGGCTGCGGCCCGGCTGCATCGCCGACGCCAGCGACGAGGCGCAGTTCGCCGAGCTGAAGACGCTGGGCGAGCTGACGCGCATCGCCTGGAAGCATGACGTGCAGGTGATGATCGAGGGCCCCGGCCACGTGCCCATTGACAAGATCAAGGAGCAGGTGGACAAGGAAGTGGAGTGGTGCGACGGCGCGCCCTTCTACACCCTGGGGCCGCTGGTCACTGACATCGCTCCCGGCTACGACCACATTACCTCGGCCATTGGCGCGGCCATGATCGGCTGGTACGGCGCCAGCATGTTGTGCTACGTCACGCCCAAGGAGCACCTCGGCCTGCCCAATGAGAAGGACGTGAAGGACGGCATCATCGCCTACAAGATCGCCGCCCACGCCGCCGACCTGGCTCGTCACCGCCCCGGCGTGCAGGAGCGCGACAACGCCCTCAGCGCGGCGCGCTACAGGTTCGACTGGGAGAAGCAGTTTGCGCTCTCGCTCGACCCGGAGACGGCGCGCGCCATGCACGATGAGACGCTGCCCGACAAGTTCTACAAGGAAGCCGCGTTCTGCTCGATGTGCGGGCCCAAGTTCTGCTCGATGAATTACTCGTCGAAGGTGGATGAGTACAACCGCCAGGTGCACGGGCTGGAGAAGGCGGACTACTCCGGGTTGATGAACAAGCTGGTGACGATCAAGTAGCCTGAGTGAGGGAAGGCGGCGTCATGCAACCCGGCGAAAGTGAGGATTCCAATCGCGACACGCGGCGGGCCCTGCTGTTCACGGCGACCGTTTACGCTCTTATTCTAGCGGCGGTGCTGGTACTCCGACGCCACCCAGCCCAAGACGCAGTGCTCGTCATTCTCGGCGCCGTCTGCCTGGTAATCGCGGTTGTATATATCGTCCTGGCTGTCCGGATGCTGCACGGTCCTCTCTTCGCTTGGGTGAAATTTCTCGGATTTCTGCTCATCGGCGCGTCGTGTATTGTTTCAGGCTGGTGGGGCGATTCGGATTACACAGAATACGCAATTTGGCTTGCGACGGCCTCTTTTGTTGTCTCCTTCTTGCTCGTTTGGCGCTACAGGCGAAGTGTTCAGGGAAACACAGATCAACAGCGCTGAGAGCGCGCCAGCCCTGCGCGTCCGAACGGAAGCGTCATCCTGAGCGAGGACCCGCTGTAGCTGCGCGTCCGAGTCGAAGGATTCCGCGTTTTCTCAGTGTGCAAAGCAGGACAAAGGGTGGCTCAACTACGGACGCGCGTTGTTCTGCGCGTCCTTCGTTCGTCATGACAATTCAAATAAGGTGCCTGCTCACCGGACAATCGTGTAGGAAAGCAGATCCTTCGGCTCGCTGCGCTCACCTCAGGATGACGCTAAGACCGGAGGCGCGAGTAGTTGCTATTCCCTCACTGCCCGCTCCTCACGCTCTCCAGCGTCGTTGCCGCCTTCTCCAGCGCCCGCGTCACGATCTCCAACTGCTCCGCCGTCGCCCTGGCGTCGCCGCGGTCAATCGCCTCATTCACGCCGGGGATGACCACGGCGGCGTAGCCGGTGTACTCGCCGGGCGCGTAGATGGCGTGCCGGAACCACGGCCTGTGCGGCAGTCCTCCGGTCATGAACGCCCGCTCGACTGAGAGTAGCGCCGTGTTCAGCCGCGACAGGTCGCCCGCCGCCGGTTTACGCTGCTGCGCCGCGAGCCGCGCGCCCGCCTGCGTCAGCCGGTCTGCGGCGGCCAGTGCGGCGGTGAAGTCCGGAGGCTCCTTCCAGCCGGCGTCCACAATGCGCTGCTTCGATTTCTCCAGGTAAGCGCGGATCTCGCGGCCGTAATTCTCGTAGTCGTAGGGCAGCGCGTCGGTCTGCGCCATGCGCAGGACTTCAACGCCGAAGACGCGCGCCATCTGCTGCTCGTAGACAAACGTCGGGTCGCCAAACTTCTTGAACCAGGCAAAGTCATCGAACGCGGAGTGGTACACGCCGTACGGCCCGTTCGAGCCGATGTCGGTGGCGGGCACTCCGAGATGCTGCAGGAACGCCGTATAGTCGCTGCCGCTGCCCAGGTCGCCGACTGGTACGTCGCCCCTAGGATCGGCCGCGTTGGAACGCCGGCCTTCCGGCGGGGCGCTCTCCACGCGGCGGCGCTCAACGGCGGCCCGCCACACGTCATAGACGCTGCCGCCCTTGGGGCTGGGCACGCCGCGCGCGACGTCGCGCAGGAAGCCCTTCAAGCTGGGCACGCTCGAAGCCCCGAAGTTCGGCCCGCCGACGGCAACATCCATGTTGAAATATGCGACGGCGTGCTCAAGCTGCGGCGCGTACTGCTCGGCGAACTCGGTGGAGCCGATCAGGCCCTCCTCTTCGCCATCCCAGCTGCCGAAAACAATGGTGCGGCGCGGGCGCCAGCCGCTCTTGAGCAACGCGCCCAGGCCATGCACGGTCTCCAGCATGGCGGCGGTGCCGCTGTTGGGGTCCACCGCACCGTACACCCAGGCATCACGATGGTTGCCCGCCACCACCCAGTCGTCGGGATACTCCGAGCCCTTGATAACGCCGATGACGTTCCAGATGGTGACCCACTGATATTTCTGCTCGAGCTTCAGGTGGACCTTCACCGGCCCGGGGCCGAGGTGATAGGTGAACGGCAGCGCGCCCTGCCACTCGCGCGGAGACTCCGGCCCGCCCAGGTACTTCAGGATGGGCGTCACGTCAGCGTAGGAGATCGGAGTGGTCGGCACGCGCGCCAGGCTGGTCGCCTTCTCCGGCGCGATGCGCTGTGAGTCCGGCAGGTCGGGCGTGGAGGCGATGCCCGGCGTGGTCGGGTCACCGGGGTACTCGAACATGTACTGCACCGAGCCGCGCTGCACGGCGGTCTCCGGCCGGTACGGTCCTTTGGGATACACGTCGCCGCGGAAGTAGCCGTCGTCAATCGGATCGGAGTAGAGGATGACACCTGCGGCGCCGTGCTCCTGCGCCACAAACGCCTTCACGCCGCGGAAGTTCTGCCCGTAGCGGATGATGAGGATCTTGCCCTTCACGTCAACGCCCAGCTCCGCCAGCTTCTTGAGATCCTCCGGCCGGCCGTAGTTGGCGTAGATGGCCTCGGCCTCCACGTCGCCGGAGGGCGAGCCGCTGTTGTAGGGCGTGACGATGCGCGGGTCATCCTGGTAGGGATCGTTGCTGACGCGCTCGGGGCTTGGGCCGCGCATGTGGACGTTGGCGGGCGCGGTGACTTCGACCAGGATCTTTCCCGGGTAATTCATCCACACCTTGTAGGAATCAATGCGCGTCTCCAACCCTGCCTCGCGGAAGCGGCGCGCGACGTACTCGGCGGTGGCGCGGTCCTCGGGCGAGCCTGCGATGTGCGGCGCGGAGGTTAGGGTGCGCAGGTGCTCCTCGGCCAGCCTGGGATCAGGCACGGCAAGGAACTTCTGCTCCAGCTGGAGCTCAGGGGCGGCGTCGCGGAAGCCGAAGATGGCCGACTGTCCTGCGACGGCCGCGGAGGGCTCGGTGGCTGGGCCTTGGGTCTGCTGCGCTAGCAGCATGCCGGACGGGGTCAGAACAAAAGCTAACAGGAGGCGTACAGCCGTCTTCATGTGTGCTCCGGGAGGCGCGTGTGCGCAGTGGACGACGCAATAAACATACACCAGGGGAGGGGCCTGCCCGGGCGATGGTCAGCTGGGGTGAACAGTGGACGCCTCCGCAACGCCCGGAGCAGCGGAGGCCTTGGCCGCCGCAGGCGCTCTGCTGCCATCCAGTCCCATTAGCCGCCGCAGTTCCGGCAGCGCGGCGCGCATCGCCGCTTCGCCGGAAGCCACGAGCTCCGGCAGGCGGTCAAAGCAGTCGTACGCAAAGCCGTCCACCACGGGCTCCACGAGCAGATCGGTGTCCTTGCGCCAGTGCACGCTCATGCGCCGCTGCGCGATGGAGAAGCACTGGCCGATGATGTCAAACATATGCCGCGGGCCGCTCATGCGCATGGTGTGCGAGTCAAGGAAGACGCCGACCACGCATTCGGCGCCCATCTCGCGCAGCGGCGTGGTGGGCACTTCGTGGCCCAGCATGCCGTCCACGAAGTACTCCTCGCCGATCTTCACCGGCAGGAACATGCCGGGATAAGCGCAACTGGCGCGCACCGCGGGCGCCACCAGCCCGCTGCAGAAGATCATCGCCTCGCCTGAGATGAAATTGGTGGCGGCGACACCCAGCGGAATCTTCATCTCCTCGAAGGTCTGGCAGCGCAGCATCCGTCCCAGCAGGCCATCCATGCGGTCGTTGTTGAACAGGCCGTAGCGGGAAATGGTCCAGCGCGCGAAGTCCTTGAACTTCAGATGGCCCGCGACCTCCGCCAATTCAGCCGCGTTCATGCCGCTGCAGTAGGCGGCACCGATGATGGAACCGACGCTGGTGCCGGCGATGAGATCCACCGCGATGCCCTCTTCCTCTAGAACCTTGAGCACGCCGATGTGCGCCAGCCCGCGGGCAAAGCCTCCGCCGAGCGCCACGCCGAGCGTGCGCCGCTTCGGCGCCTCCGCCCCGGGTTTGGCCCGTTTCCATTGGCCGGCAAACGCACGCCAGACCCGCCCCAGCCGGTCCCAGTAGCTCATTCAATCCTCCCAATCCGCTGCCGCAATCACGCACACGACTCCGAGGGCACCTGAAGATTTGTGATGCTTACAGCTTCCGCCACTGTGCGCGGAAACACCAGCAAAAACCTAGGGATTTCACCTAACCAGTATCAACACCTGAATGTACCGGGACAATGGCGATGCGGCGGGCAACCGCAATGAAAGGTTGCGGGCAGGCCAGCGATTCTGAGAACATTAGTTCTTTAGTTACTCCTTCAATCGGTTGAATCTCATCGGTGTCTGCGATCCCCAAGACCGTACGCGAGTTCTCCGCCGGCGGCGTGGTGCTGCGCCAGCTGCGCGGTGAGTGGCACATTGCCATCATCGAGCCCAACACCATCAATGCCGACAGCGTGACGCGGCGCGTCCGCCAGCGTCCCAACGGCACCGTCTTCGCGCTACCCAAAGGAGCGGTGGACCACGGCGAGAACCCGGAGCAGAGCGCGCGCCGTGAGGTGCTGGAGGAGACCGGTGTCCTCGCAGAACGCATCTCCCGCCTCGGCGAGATCAAGTACATCTACGTGCGTTCCTGGGGCGGTCGCGAGCGGGTCGCCAAGACGGTCGTGTTCTATCTCTTCCGCTACAGTTCCGGCCGCCTCGGCCAGATCCAACCCAACATGCACGACGAGGTGCGGCGCGCGTTCTGGATGCCTCTGCACGAAGCACCCCGCCGCCTGACCTACAAGGGTGAGCGCGACATCGCCCGCCTGGCCCAGCGCTTCCTAAAGGAAAATCCCGAGCTCCGCTGAAAGGCCGCCATGGCGCACCACCATCAGGTCGAGCACGCCGAGAAGCACTTCACCTCCAGCGAGACTGTCCGCGACATCGTCATCGGCATGTCCGACGGCCTCACCGTCCCCTTCGCTCTGGCCGCCGGCCTCACCGGAGCCATTGGCGGGGCCATCGGCAAGATGCACTTGGTGGTGATTGCCGGCCTCGCCGAGATTGCCGCCGGCTCCATCGCCATGGGGTTGGGCGGTTTTCTCGCCGCGCGTTCAGATGCCGAACACTACGCCAATGAGTATGAGCGCGAGGTCCGCGAGGTGCGTGACGTCCCCGACGAAGAGGCCGACGAGATTTTCGACATCTTCCAGAACTACGGCGTCGGCCGCGAGCAGAGCACCCAGGTGGTGGAGGCACTGCGCCGCAGTCCCAGGCAGTGGGTGGAGTTCATGATGCGCTTCGAACTGGGGCTGGATGAGCCCGACCCCCGGCGGGCGCTCCGCAGCGCCCTGACCATCGCTGCCTCCTACGTCGCCGGTGGCCTTATTCCGCTCTCGCCCTACATGCTGCTGGCCACCGCCCGCCCGGCCCTGCTGGCCAGCATTGCACTGACTCTGCTGGCTTTACTGGGCTTTGGATACATCAAGGGGATATTCACCGGCCTGAACCCCCTGCGCAGCGCCTTCCAGACGGTCGTCATCGGAGGATTGGCCGCCGGGGCGGCTTTTGGCCTTGCCCGTCTCTTTTCCTAGAATGAAACTTTGGTTTGGCCCGGCATAAATAGTGCTTGACGGACTGAATGAGGGTTCAGTATTCTCAGTTCAATTAAATAAGGCGCACGTCGTTGCCATCCTCACCCCACATTTTCGACGTGCGCCGAATCTCTTTTCAGGGCCAGCTTTCGACTTTTGTGCCAGGTTTCATAGCGCGTTCCTGATCGCGCGACTGAATAACGCGAAAATAGATCACGGCACGGCTGGCTCCCGTGCCGTTATTCAATTCACGCAGGACCGTCGCTGCTACGCCGCGCAAATGTCCGAGTATTGTGATTGGGGAGCGCTGGACTTTAGTCCGGCGAATCGGCGCGCTCGACTTCGGAGGCTTTAGCCTATGGGGTAAGCCTCTGGGGTCATGTGAGATTTCGAATCCCAAATGACCTCATGGGCTAAAGCCCTTGTGTTACCGGCCTTTCGACGCCGCGCTAAAGCGCGGCTCAACCCAGAAGCCCGGCATGGCTCTTGTGGAATTCCACCCCTACCGCTGTGACGTTGCCGCGTTCGGCTCGTTTCCCGTCCGTTGCAGTGCCGTGAGCTCCTTGATGGCGGCATCGAGCATCGCGCGTCGCGTCTCCTCCTTGGCGTCCGAGAGCTGGCCGCGCAGATACTCCAAGGCGGCGCGCACGGAGACGCGCGGCTCGGAGGGCTCCACGCTGTCGATCCGCAGCTCGCCATCGCGCTGCACGATGTGAAACACCGTCTCCTCCGGGTCGCTCACGCGCTGGTATCCCATGGAGCTCTCCCAGCGCCCGAGCATGTGATAGGTGATGGTGACATTCGGTTTCGGCGCGTCTCCGGGCAGGTCAAAGCGCGAGACCACCGCGAAGGAACTCAACTCGGGAGAGAGCCGGAAGCTCAGCAGGTCCTTGAAGCGCGCCTCGCCGCCGGCGTTCAGCCGGGCGCCGTCGAAGTCAGCGCGACAATAAGCGCTCACCAGGCGCCGCTGTTCCGCGCTGGTCTGCTCCTCGCTGCGGATCCTGGGATGATAGCCGCCGGGGTACCCGGAGTACTGTGCCTGGCCCAGGATTGCACAGAACGACAGCAGAACAGCAAGAACCGCAGAAGACACCAGGCGACGCATGAGAACGACACTCCCAGTCACAGCGTACCCGCGTCTGGCGCATATCCGCAAGGCCGCGACCGGCCACTGCCCGCTGCCCCGGAGGGACGGGTGCGCAGTGGGCCAAATGCGAAGCGAGGGGCGCATGGCCCCTCGCCTCGGCCGGACTCGGACCTTACCTGCCTCTCTTCGTCTTCTCGTCACCGGCAATCATGCCGTCGCGGATGGAGATGATGCGGTGCGCCAGCTCGGCGATGTCGTGCTCGTGCGTCACCAGGAGGATGGTATTGCCGTCCTTGTGCAGCTTGTCGAAGAGGGCCATGATCTCGTTGCCGGTCTGGGTATCGAGGTTGCCTGTCGGCTCGTCCGCCAGAAGGATGGCGGGGTGGTTGACCAGCGCCCGGGCCACGGCGACGCGCTGCCGCTGGCCGCCGGAGAGCTCGTTCGGCTTGTGATGCATGCGGTCTTCCATGCCGACGTTGATCAGCGCCTCGCGGGCGCGTGTCATGCGCTCTTCCGAGGGCATGCCGGCATAGATGAGCGGCAGTTCCACGTTGTGCAGCGCGGTGGCGCGCGCCAGCAGGTTGAAGGTCTGGAAGACGAAGCCAATCTCGCGGTTGCGGATGCGCGCCAGCTCGTCATCGTCGAGCGAGCTCACCAGCTGTCCGTTGAGCCAGTAGTCGCCCTTGCTCGGCGTGTCCAGGCATCCAATCAGGTTCATCAGCGTGGACTTGCCGGAGCCCGAGGGCCCCATGATGGCGACGTACTCGTTCCGGCGAATGCGGACGTTGACCCCGCGCAGCGCGTGCACCTGCTGTTCGGATCCCATGTCATAGGTCTTCCACAGGTCTTCGGTGCAGATCATGCAGTCCGACGGAGGCGCTTTCAGCCCCGGCATCGCGCTTTCCACTTGAGTAGCCATCCTGGGTCTCCTGGTTCGTGGTTGTCTTCAAAACGCGCCGGCCATGGCAGGCCCGCCGCGGCTAGGTCTTTTCGTCTTCCTTCTTCGGCGCGGAGTTGTCGATCTTCACGCTGGTGCCGTTCTTCAGGGTTCGCAGCACCTTGTAGCTTCCGGTCACGATCTCGTCGCCTTCCTTCAGGCCGCTGGTGACCTCGATGTCTGTTGTGCCGGTGATGCCGGTCTCCACCGGGACGAACTCGGCTTTGCCGTTGTGAATCACGAAGACGCCCTGAATCTCTTCCTTGCTCTTCTCAATGTCCTTCGGAGCCGGCTTCGAGGCGGCCTGCACGCTTCCCTTCTTGTTCGGCGGCTCAAGGTCGGCGCGCTGGCGCACGGTAAGCGCCTGGATCGGGATGGAGAGCACACCCGACTTCTGCGCCGTTGTGATCTTGGCCGTGGTGGAGAGGCCCGGGCGGAGGTTGTCCGGCGGGTCCTGCAGGGTGATCACCACCTTGAAGTCCTTCGCTTCCTGGCTGCTGGAGGTGGTCTGCGAGGTGGCCACGCCAGTGGAGCGCAGCAGCGCGTTGTTGCCGATCTCGGTGACGATGCCCTTGAACTTCCTCTTGGGAATGGCGTCAATCGTCACTTCCGCCGGCTGGCCGAGCTTCACGTTCACGATGTCGGTCTCATCCACCATCACCTCGGCGGTAATCACGGAGTTGTCCGCCAGGGTCATAAGGGTGGAGCCGGGCGCGTTCTGAATGCCGATGACCACGGTTTCGCCTTCGCGCACGGGCAGGTTGGTCACCACGCCGTCGAATGGCGCCACGTAGACCGTCTTGCTGAGCACGTCCCGCACGCGACGCAGGGTAAAGCCCTGCTGGGTGACGCGCTTCTGCGAGCCCTCCGACTGCGCCTTGGTCTGGGCGATGCGCAGCCGGGCCTGGGTCAGGCCGGCCTCCGATGCTTCGTAGGCAGCCTTGCGGGTGTCAAACTCAGACTTGGGGATGAGCTGTGCCTTGTAGAGTTCCTGGCCGCGCGTCCAGTCCAGACGCTTCTGCTCTTCGTCGGCCTTGGCGCGCTCCAGGTCGGCAACCGCCAGCCTGTAGGCCTCCTGCGCGGCGGAGTAGTCATTCTGCGCGGCGTCGAGCCCGGCCTTGGTGGCCTGCACGTCCGATTCCGGTTGCACGTTCTCAATCTGCGCCAGGATCTGGCCCTTCTTCACCCGGTCGCCTTCCTTGACGAAGAGCTTGGTGATCTTGCCGAAGGCATTGGCCCCGACGTTGACGTACGTCTTGGGCTTGATCTCGCCCGAGGCCGTCACCACCGAGGTGAGGTCCGCCCGGCTCACCTTGCCGGTCTGCACCTGCACCACGCCCTGGTTGCTGAAGATGACGGTGAATGCGATCACGGCGCCCACGATCACGACGCCGCCTATGATGAGAGCGACTTTTTTCCAGGTTTTCATCAGTCCTCAATCTCCGGGCGGCGACGATCTCCGCCGGCGCGCGCCTGGGGCGCACCGGCCCGTTCGCTCCCGGGAGCACGTGCTGCAACTTGATACGTTGCCAGACGGGAGAAAGTTTCTTGCCTAATTCCGGCTAACGGCTGCCGGCCAAGAGTTCCCGATCAGGCGTTTCGGATACATGGCTCCAAAGTGGCCGCGCGAGTCAGCTGTCACTCGGCCGGACTTCATTTTTCGCATAGGTCAAGGCAACAGCCCGAACCATCGTGTATCACAAACAAATAACGAACAGACGATTATAGCCTTGCGCCGTCCAACGCGCAGCGACCTTGACACCTCACGGACGCAATCCGGTCACAAATGTGAGGTAGAATTGTATTCAGGAAGCAGACACACGCCCCAAGTCCTCGGCTTGCCTGCGGGGGCAGCCGTCCTTGCCTTGGCTTGGTCAAGCACATACAATTTGTTCAGCCATAAGAGATTGCAGGAGCCATATTCCATGCGTGTCAGCTTTTTTCGCCTTCTACTTTCCTCCGCTTTTTTCGCACTGTTGATTCTTTCGCTTCCCTTGCCTGCTCAGGAAGCCACAAAGCCGGCGACTCCCAACCAGGAACCCGCGGCAGTGAAGCCCAGGGAGCTTACGGAAAAGCAGAGGAAGGAGCGGGAAAAGCGCTTCAGGATGGAGGTTGACAAGACCTACCAGAGGTGGCTCAACGAGGACGTGGCATGGATCATCACGGATGAGGAATCTGCCGCGTTCAAGCAGCTCTCCACCGACGAAGAACGGGACGCCTTCATCGA